>Ga0182011_10004383_pt1 | contig 11325 bp, 8 predicted proteins | sample 711E1DmetaG_FD_120481 | JGI IMG/M metagenome (GOLD analysis project Ga0182011, IMG submission 120481) | Permafrost microbial communities from Stordalen Mire, Sweden - 711E1D metaG | ecosystem: Environmental > Terrestrial > Soil > Wetlands > Permafrost | place: Sweden: Stordalen | collected... | reverse complement strand
CAAAGTCCAGTGGGAACTCTTCATCAGGCACGTCGTCGATGATGAGCCCTTCCGATGGAATCTCCTTGAGGGCGCCAAGGGAGTTCAACTGGCGGAAAAAGGCCTGGAATCGGGGAGGTTGCAGCGGTGGCTCATGATCGAGCCGCTGGCCGTCAACGAGGCGCGGGGCGGTTCGCCGACGATACCGTAGACGACGCGGCGATCGGCCGGCGGAGTGTCTGTCGGAAGCTCCGCGTCGGGCGCCCCGCCAGAGCCTTCCGGCCTACCGGCCGAACGAGTTGGCGAAGTCGCCGCCGCCCGCCGGCGCGGCGGTTTTCTTTTTGAGTCGGGATTGCCTCATCCGCTCCTGCAGCAGGCGCTCGTACAGCCCGGCGTCGAGCGGCAGCTCGACGGTTTGGCCGAGCCAGCTGGACAGCAGCATGGCGTTGCTGAGTTCGACCGAGCGGAGACCCTCGGCCGCGGGTGCGATCAGCGTTTGGCCGTCGAGGATGGCCGCAACGAAGTTCTGCAAGATCTCGTTGTGCTGCCCCCCATGGCCCAACCCGGACGTCACGGAGCTCGTGCTCTCGGGCCGGGCGAACGATTGCGGGGAAACCCGGCTGAACTCGGACATCGGCACCACGTTGCGGGTGGAGAGAATCTGATCGTCCTCGAGGACGATGCGACCACCCTCGGCTGCAATCTCGAGGCGGTTGGTGCCCGGCGCCTCGCCGGTCGACGTGATGAACACGGCCGTCGCGCCGTCAGCGAATTCGAAGTAGGCGGTGACGTCGTCTTCAACTTCGATGTCGTGATACCGGCCGAAGTGGCAGAAGGCCCGGACGCGCTGGGGCAGGCCGAACATCCACTGCAGAAGGTCGAGATTGTGCGGACACTGGTTGAGCAGCACGCCGCCGCCTTCGCCGGCCCAGGTGGCGCGCCAGGCGCTCGAAGCGTAATAGGCCTCCGTGCGGAACCAGTCGGTAATGATCCAATTGACGCGACGGACCTGGCCGAGCTCACCACTCTGGACCAGTTGGCGGATCTTCTGGTAGTGGGGGTCGGTGCGCTGATTGAACATCGTCGAAAAGACCTGCTGCCGGTTCTGATGCGCGGCCAGGAGCCGTTCGCCGTCAGCTTTGTGGACCGCGATGGGTTTTTCCACCAGCACGTGCAGACCGGCCTGGAGCGCGGCGACGCCGATCGGGACGTGGTAAAAGTGTGGTGTCGCGACGAGGATCGCGTCGATGATCCCAGCGGCGATCATCGCGTCAGCCATGGCGAACCCTGGGACGTCCGGGAACTGGTCAAGTCGGGCGGCGTCGACGTCGCAAACGGCGGCCAGCTCGAGGCGAGGGATCTTGCCGGCGCGGATGTTGCCGGCGTGCGTTGCACCCATGTTGCCGAGACCGACGATACCAAGGCGGACTTTATCTTTGGAGGACATGCGACGGGAAAGGCTGGTGGGCGGCTGCGTCATGATCGGACTGCTCTTCTCGGGCCACCCGCAAAGCCAGTCCGGCCAGTAATCCAAGGTAGATCGGGCCGGGTGGGCTTGTCCATCCCCGGCGGAGGGAACGCGATGGACGACTCAGCCGGACTCATGCAGACAGACCATGGCGTCGCTCGAAGCCTCCGAAACCGTTTGGTGCGAGCTATAGAAGCCTGCTTGCAGGCGAATCCGCATCTGCAATCGCGAGCAAGCTCGCTCCTACAACTGTAGGATCCCGACTCAGACCAATCCCTGATCCAGCATCGCCTCGGCCACTTTCCGGAACCCGGCGGTGTTGGCGCCGTCCACGTAGTTCACCCAGCCGTCGCGTTCGCCAAAGCGCATGCACTGGTTGTGGATGGCCTTGATGATCTCGCTCAACCGTTTGTCGACGTCGTTGCTGGACCACTGGAGGCGCATGCTGTTCTGGGTCATCTCCAGTCCGCTGACCGAGACGCCACCGGCATTGGCCGCCTTGCCCGGGCCGAACAGGATCCGGTGGCCGAGGAAGACGTCCACCGCTTCCGGCGTTGACGGCATGTTCGCGCCTTCGCCTACGGCGATGCAGCCGTGCTGCACCAAGGTACGCGCTTCTTCGTCGTTCAGTTCATTCTGGGTGGCGCACGGCAGGGCGACGTCGCAGGGCACGCCCCACGGCCGCTGGCCGGCAATATAACCGCAGCCAAACTGCTTCGCGTATTCCGCAATCCGCCCGCGCCGGACGTTTTTGAGGTCCTTGACGAAGGCGAGCTTCTCCGCGGTGAGGCCCTCGCGGTCGTGCACGAACCCATCGGAATCCGAGAGGGTCACCACCCGGGCTCCCATGGTCATGGCCTTTTCCGCGGCAAACTGGGCCACGTTGCCCGAGCCGGAGATCGCCACCACTTTTCCGCTGATGCTGTTGCTGCGCGTGCGCAACATTTCCTCGACGAAATACACGAGGCCGTAGCCGGTCGCCTCTTCGCGGATGCGGCTGCCGCTCCAGTTGAGGCCCTTGCCGGTGAGCACCCCCGTGAACTCGTTGTGCAGCTTCTTGTAATAGCCGAACAGGTAACCGATCTCGCGTCCGCCGACGCCGATGTCGCCCGCCGGCACATCGGTATCGGGCCCGATATGGCGGAACAGTTCGCTCATGAAGGCCTGGCAAAACCGCATCACCTCCTCGTCGGTTTTGCCCTTCGGATCGAAATCCGATCCGCCCTTGGCGCCGCCCATCGGCAGCGTGGTCAGCGCGTTCTTGAACACCTGCTCGAAGGCGAGAAACTTCAGCGTGCCCAGGCGCACCGACGGATGGAACCGCAGGCCTCCCTTGTAGGGGCCGATGGCGCTGTTCATCTGGACGCGATAGCCTCGGTTGACCTGCACCTCGCCGTGACGATCCATCCAGACAACGCGAAACATGATGGTGCGCTCGGGTTCGACCAGGCGCTCGAGGATGCGGGCCTGGCGGTATTTCGGGTTTTTCTCGATGAAAGGCCAGACGGACTTGGAAACTTCCGTGACCGCTTGGTGAAACTCGGTCTCGGCGGGATAGCGCGCTGTGAGTTGCGCGAGAAACTCAGATAGTTCCTGGGCCATGGCGATGATGAGCTTGCTGAGGGGGAGTGGATGCCGGCAAAGCCGGAGGTTTGAAGCGACAGCCGTGGCCCACGCCGCGTGGGCCGCGCGTCACCGGCGGGTTTGTTGCCGGGAGAATAAAGGAGATCCGGGCCGGCGGAAAGACAGAAACGGCGCACGGGTGACTGTCAGATTTTTCGTGTGTCGGACCGGGCAGTCCGCGTGCTAGAGTGATCGCAGGTCCGCCGGACGCCCGGCGATCTATCCCTATGACCATCCGGAAAGTCCTGCTGATCCTGTTCGGTTTTGTGGCGGGTGGTCTCCCGCTGCTGGCCGCACGCGTGACAGTAACCCATCTGCGCTGCGAGTACCGCGCGGATCCCGCCGGCATCGGCGAACTCCATCCGCGGCTCGGATGGATTCTCCAGGCGGAGGCCGGCGCCCGCGGCGTACGCCAAACCGCCTACCAGATCATCGTCGCGGCCTCGCCGGAGGTGCTCGCGCAAGGCGTGGGCAATCTCTGGGACACCGGGAAGGTGAACTCCGACCAGATGCAGCACCTCGTTTACGCGGGCCGCACGCTTGGGTCGCGGCAGCAGTGTTGGTGGAAAGCGCGCGTCTGGGACGAAGCGGGCGGAGAGAGCGCGTGGAGCGTACCGGCGTACTGGAGCATGGGCCTCCTGGCAGCGGAGGACTGGCGCGCGCAGTGGATTGGGCTGGATGCGGTGCGGCCGGCTGATGGCTCGACCCTGGACGATGGGGCGCGCGAACGGCTCGCCCGGCAGCCATGGGCATATGCCGACTTGGAGGTGTCAAAAACCGCTCCGCTCACGGCGTATGTTCGCGGGACGCTGGCCTGCCCGACTGGCCGCCAGCTCGTCCGCGCCGCCCTCGTCCTCACGGCGGACCAAGTGTGCGCCATCACCGTCAACAGCCGTCCCGCGGGAGCCGTGACCCGCTGGGAACAGATCGCGCCGATCGACGTGACGTCGCTGCTGGCACCCGGGGACAACGTGATTGGGCTGGCCATCACGCAACGCGATGGCTACCAACCCGCGGCGCTCGGCGAGGTGCAGCTGCAATTCGCGGACGGCGGTGCGCAGATCGTGGCAATCGACACCGGGTGGAAGTTTGCGACCACGGCCGGGACGGGCTGGGCCGAGCGCGGCTATGATGACCACGAGTGGAAGCCGCTGATCGCGCCGCCGCGAAAGCGGGTTCCCTGGGACGGCCCGCCGCAGACGCTGACGTACTGGCTGTCGCCGGCGCCGCTGCTGCGCAAGAGCTTCGCCGTCGCCAAGCCAGTGCGGCGGGCGACGGTTTTCAGCACTGCGCTCGGCGCCTACGAGCTGCAGCTGAACGGCACGCGGGTGGGACGCGACTATTTCACGCCGGGCTGGACGGATTTTCGGGCGCGGGTCCAGTACCAGACCTACGATGTCACCGCGCAGGTGCACCGCGGCGAAAACGCGCTCGGCGCGATTCTCGGCGACGGCTGGTATGCGAGCGTGCTGGGCTACACGGGCCAACGCTACTACTACGGTGGCTATCCGCGGCTGCTGGCCCAGCTTGAGATCGAGTATGCCGACGGCACGCGCGAGATTGTCGCGAGCGACGGGACGTGGCGGGCGGCGTGGGGGGCGATCCGGCACGCGGACCTGATGCAGGGTTGCGAGTACGATGCGCGGCTGCGACGCGACGGATGGGCGCAGGCCGGCTACGATGATGCGGCGTGGCAGCTCGTGGCGACGGGGTTGCGGCTCCTGGATCCGCAGCAACCGCTGGCGAAGTTCGTCCTGGAGGCGGCGAACGCGGAACCCACGCGCGTGGCCGAGGAACGGCCGGCGCGCACCGTGGCCGAGCCGCGGCCGGGCGCCTATACGTTCGATCTTGGGCAGAACATGGTGGGCTGGGTGCGGCTGAAGGTGCGCGGCCGCCCCGGCCAGAAGATCATGGTGCGGCACGGCGAAATGCTGAATCCGAACGGCACGCTCTACACCTCCAACCTGCGCGGCGCGAGCGCGACCGACGTGTATTACCTGCGCGGCGGCGAGGCCGAGAGGCTGGAGCCGTATTTCACCTTCCACGGCTTCCGCTACGTCGAGGTGACCGGGCTGGAAACCCCGCCCGGACCTGAGGCGGTGACTGGCGTGGTGGTGCACTCGGACCTTGCCCGGACGGGCGAGTTTGCGTGCTCGAGTCCGCTCGTGAACCAGCTCTTTCAAAATATCATCTGGGGGCAGAAGGGCAACTACCTCGAGGTGCCGACGGACTGCCCACAGCGCGACGAGCGGGCCGGCTGGAGCGGGGATGCGCAGCTTTTCGTGCGGACGGGCGCGTACAATTTTGACATCGCGGCCTTTTTCTCGCGCTGGCTCACGACCCTCGCCCTCGACTCGCAGCTGCCGGACGGCAGCTTTGCCAACGTTGCGCCGGCTTTCGGGCGACTCTGGACGGCGACCGGGTGGAGCGATGCGACGCTCCTCTGTACGCACGCTCTGTATCGCGTTTATGGCGATACCCGGATCATCGAGCGCAATTTCGCGGCGATGTCGCGCTACATGGTCTGGCTCGGGTCAAAACCCGCGAGCGGAGCCGTGGTCAAACGCCCGCTCGGCGATCACCTCAATCTGGGCGGCGGTGCGACGGTCGCGGTGATCGACACGGCCTATCACGCGTACCTGTGCGGCCTGATGGCGGAAATGGCGGCGGCCATCGGGCGGCCCGACGAGGCGGCGCGCTATGCGGAGCAGCGCGAGCAGGGGAAAGCCGCGTTTCAACGCGACTTCGTCCTGGCCGACGGCAGCATTCGCGACAGCAGCCAGACCGGCTATGCACTGGCGTTTTCGATGGATCTGTTGCCGGACGAGGCGCGGCCGAGGGTGGCGGCGAAGTTCGTGGAGGAAATGCGGAAGCGCGACTGGCATCTCGCCACGGGCTTCGTCGGCACGCCGCGACTGCTGCCGGCGTTGCACCTGGCGGGACGCGACGACATCGCGTACCGGGTGCTGCTGCAGGAGACGTATCCGTCGTGGCTCTTCCCGGTGAAAAACGGCGCGACGACCGTGTGGGAGCGGTGGGATGGCTGGACGCCCGACCGGGGGTTCCAGACGATCTCGATGAACTCGTTCAACCATTATTCGTTCGGGTCGGTGGCGGAGTATCTCTATCGTTATGTCGCGGGCATCGACACGGACGCGCCGGGTTTCCGGTCGATGGTGATTCAGCCGTCGGTCGCAGCCGGGCTGACTTGGGTGCAGGCGCGCTATGACTCGATTGCCGGGCGCGTGAGCAGCGCCTGGAAAGTCGAAGGCCGGTCATTTCAACTCGAGGTCGAGGTGCCGGCGAACACGCAGGCGACGATTTTCGTTCCCGCCCAGGACGCGGATTCGGTGCGTGAAGGCGACGGACGGGCCACGCGAGCACGCGGCGTGTCGCTGCTCCGGTTCGACAACGGCACGGCGGTGTTCCGCGTCGGGTCAGGGGTGTATCATTTCACCTCGACCATGGCGGCGCCCATCGAATAGCCCCAAAGCTGACGGTGCATGAAATTGGCTCAGAGTGACTTTGCCCCCACGGTCTGCCGGTGCGCCTACGGGTTGGAGCCCGGCCCGGTGATCTCGAGGTTGATGCGGGCGAGGACTTTGCCACCCTGGCCGCTCACATAGCGCACCTCGCGGGGCCCGGGGGCATCGGGCGGGTCCACCTGCGCAGGAGAGCCGGCGGCGGTCCAGGCGAAATGCCCGTCCGTGCCGTCTGGCGTTCCCTTGGACACGATGGTGATGTAATCGTTTTGGTTGTTCGGCCCGGTCCAGACAATCGGGACCGGCGCGCCGAGGGGCGCTTTGGCCGGCGCCGTCAGCGTGATCTGTGCGGCGACGATCTGGATGGGGCGGCGCGCGAGGACCTTGTCGCCCTGGCCGCTCACGTAGCGCACCTCGCCGGTCCCGGGGGCATCGGGCGCATTGACCGCTGCCGGCGAGCCGCTGGCGGTCCACGCAAAACGCCCGGCCGTGCCATCCGGCGTTTCCCTGGCAACGATGGTAAGGTAATCGTTTTGGTTGTTCGGACCCGTCCACGCGACCGCCACGCTGGCGCCGGCCACAACCTCCGCGGGCGCGGTCAGCGTAACCTCGGCTGCGACCGTCTTGATCGCGCGGCGCGCGAGCACCAAGTCACCCTGGCCGCTGATGTAGCGGATCTCACAGGCGCCCAATTCGCTCGGCGCGGTCACCTGCAGGGGCGAACCATGAAGGGTGTAGGCGATGGCCCCGCGGCTGCCGTCGGGGACCGTGGCTGCGACAATCGTGAGGTAGTCGTTCGGGTTGTTCGGGCCCTTCCAGGTGATCTCCACGACGCCTCCGGCGACCACCTCGTCGCGTGCCGCGAGCGAAATCTGCGCGGGCAGCACCTTGATCGGGCGGCGCGCCAGCACATGGCCGCGCTGTCCGCTCAGGTAGCGGATCTCGGCCTCGCCGGGTTCCATCGGCGCAGCCACCGCGAGCGGTGATCCCTCGCGGGTGTTCACATACAGCGCGTAACCGCTGTCGTCGGTGCCTTTGGGCACGACGGTAATGAAGTCGCCCTCGTTGTTGGGGCCTTTCCAGGTAATGGCCACGGGGGCGCCGGCCGTCACCTCCGCTGCGGCCGTCAGCGTGACGTCGATCGCGGTGACCTTGATGGCGGCGCGGGCGAGCACGGTGTGCGAACGCCCGGCGACATAACGCAACTCCGCCTCGCCGGGATCGAGCAGGGACGTCACCTGCAGAGGCGAACCCTGGCGGGTGTACGCGAGGTTGCCGTCGTCGCCGTCGGGCGTGCCCTTGGGGACAATGGTGATGAAATCGCCCGCGTTGTCGGGGCCGGTCCACCCGACCGGGAAAGCGGCGCCGGCGAGGACCGAGGCCGGCGCTTTGATCGTCACCGGCGTGATCACCTCGGGCGGAGGCGCCGCGGCCTTGGCCGGGCTGGCCATCACTGCCTCGGTAACAGCGACATAAAGGGCATCCTTCAAGGATGCCGCATCGTTGGCCTGAAGGAATCTTCCTCCCGTGGTGGTGGCGATGCACGCAAAGGACTTAGCCTCCTTCGCCGAGAGGTCGAAAGCCACGGCATGCACGACAAATTTGAGGCCCGCGGCCTTCAGTCGGGCCGCCGTTGCACACGGGTCCTTGCCGCAGGTCTCGAGACCATCCGAAACCAGAATGACGTTGGCCGGCTGCTTGGTGAAATCCAGTGCCCGCGCGGTGAACTCCAGGGCTCCCGACAGTGGTGTCATACCTTTCGGCTTGATCGCATTCACGGCCGCGACGAAGGAGGCGCGGTCGAGTTTGGCGGGCGGGATGAGCAGCTCGATGTCGGCGCAATCACCCGGTTTGCGATGGCCGTAAACCACGAGGCCGAGTCGCGCGTCGTCCGGCAGGCTCCGGACCAGCTCCAGCACAGCCCGTTTCGCGATGTCGATCTTGGTTTCGCCTTTGATGCGTTCGGTCATGCTGCCCGAGGCATCCAGCACGATGATCGTTGAGGCGGCACCGCCGGGTGCGTTCGCCGCCGGGGCGGGCAGCGAAACCTGCGACCGGGCGAGGGCGGCGGCCGCCAGCAGAACGCCGGCAACGATCTTCCGGGTCCAACGCGGCAGGCCTGGGGAGGGGAAACGGGATGTTTGCGGAGGGCGTTGACGAACGAGGGAAACGTGCATGAGTGGGTGGGGTTGAATCGAGGCCGCGCCGGTCTCGGTCATGGCCGAGTGCCCGTCCGCTGAGAAAACGTGGCCGGGAGGGTCGCCGTGAGGCTGTGACTTCTCTCATTCAGCCTCCCGCCGCCGCCCGCGCAAGAGCTAACCTCAAGGATCCTGGCCGCCGGTCTGGTTGTCCGGCGGAGGGGGATAGGTCAGAAGATGCGCCATGAGGAAACAGGCTAGGCTGCCTCCGATGGAAAGAAAGACCAGCGTATGTGCCAACCGCCTTCCGTGCCACAGGCTACCGAACCACTCCCTGATCTCGGTCGCCACCACGTTGGACTTCCCTCCAATGCGTTCCATTTCGTATTCATAACGCTTGGTATTGCCCACCAAGATTGCATCCGAGCTTTCGTCGTCGGGGGCCGCCCTTCGGTCGATCACGGCGGCGGCCAGCAAGCCTGCAACCAGGATGAGGACACCAATCAGACGAAAACGCTTTCGGAGAGTTATGTCTTTCTCGGACATTCCCTGCACCACAGTGATGCAAAACTCCCGCGAACCACGAGGACTAAAAGCGGCTGTTGGACAAACAGATTCAGCCCTGCTTGGGCTTGGTGACGGCCCCGTCGCGCTGGGCGTCCTTAGCGATCATCACTGCGTCTTGTCTCGCCGACCTCGAGCTGGCGGCGCACCGCCGCCACGAGCGCCTCGACGTCCAACGGTTTGGGGAAGAATGCGCTGGCAAAACGGTCGGCCCCGCCCGTGTCCTGGGCAGCGAGACCCGTGATGACGAAGATGGGAAGATCGGGCCGTTCCATGCGCTCGTAGAAAAGCACATCCCATCCGTTGATGCCAGTCATGCACAGGTCGGTGATGATGACATCCGGCAGGATGTCGCCGAGGTGTTCGATCCCCTCGCAACCGTTCGCCGCAGTCACCGGGGTCATGCCCTCACTGGCGAAAACGCGGCTCAGGCTCTCCAGGACGGCCGGGTCGTCATCAATGAGGAGAATCACGGGCCGCCGCCCGGCGGCGACCGGCGGGGTGAAGTCAGAACGGACTTTGGGCTGGCCGAGCGGATCGGGGAGAATCCCGCGCGCGGCCAATTGGAATGTCGACAGGGGCATGGGGATTTCGCTTTCGCGGAATCTGTGCCATGAGATGCCGTGCTTTGAACACACAGCACCGCAGGCTCTTTCATTAGTTCGGAGGTATGGGCCGGGGTGCGCTGGGTCGGTTGGTTATCAATCCGAAGTTGGAGTCTATCGCGCCGCACCCGCGCTCTGACAGAAAACCGGGCGCATCTCCGAGTTGTCGGTCGTCCGAGGTGGCATGGGCATCTGGCACGGTCTCCAGTTCCGTGGCATGGGTCTCCTGACCCATGGTCTCCAGCTCACGGGTCGGGAGACCCGTGCCACTTTCGATCCACCGCCAATCGGCAGATGCACCCCAGAAAACCGCCGTCATAGCTTGGCTACCGTTTCAGGTTCAAAAACGCGATTGAGCAAAGGGTGCTGCGCCAGAAAGTCGCCGAGTGACGGATGGAGGATCAGGTAATCTCGATCCCGGATTCGCGTCGGATCCTCGACGATCTGCCGCTCGATCGCCGGTTCCGCCGCAAAGAACGGATCGAGCTGTGCAACTTCGGCATATTTGAGGGGAGCATCCGCTTCCCGCATGAGAGCGCGGTGCAGAAAATGTCGCGGTTCCAGCTGCAGCGCCCGAACCACGCCGGGATTGTTGTCCAGGAAACTCTGTAATTCGGCGTGCTTCCCGAGATAGTCCGGGGCCGCCACCAGTCCGGGATCGAGCCTCAGGTCATCCTCCAGCAATGGGTTATGGTCGAGGAATCGATCGAGTTCGCGCAGAAGACGATGAGCCTGGCGGAGCGAATCAGTTGCGATCGTTGCATCTGCAGCAACCAGGGAAATCGAGCCGATCGCCAGGCAAGCGACCAACCCCAGTGGCACAATCTGCCGCCAGGACGACCGCACAAGACGAAGGTTACTCAAAGCCATGAGCGTCAACCCGCGGCCAGAGAACCGCCGCCACTCATGGCTCGAACGCGATCGTTGCCGCGGTGATCAACGAGGCGAGGCGTCCAGTTTTGACTGCGCGAACGGCCATTCGACTGCGTGGCTCTTGCGGGCAGGAGCCGCGCGACTTCGGCCAGCAGTTCACGATTGGCAAATGGCTTGGGGAGGTAGCCGTTCGCGTGGCGTTCGACCTCGGGACAGGTGCCGCGCGGGAGTCCGGAAACGATCAGGATGGGCAGGTGCGGGTGGTGCGCTCGGCAGAATTCGATGAGTTTCCATCCATCGCCCGGTTCCATGTTCAAGTCGGTGATCAACAGCGCTGGCGGCTCAGCGGCGACAAGGGCCTGAGCCTCATCCCCGCCAGCGGCGCTCTGGGTCCGGTAGCCACCGTCGTGGAGCATCAACGTGATCAAGCCGCGTACGGTCGCCGAATCGTCGACAACCAGGAGTTTAGCGCTATCTTCCTCCGATGGCGCGAAACTCGCGTCGTTACCATTCGTCATAGCATAGATCGGTGAAACCATGCCCGGAGACATTGCACCCTGCGTGCCGAATCCGATGCGGCACACAACTCGTTT
>Ga0182011_10004382_pt1 | contig 11326 bp, 23 predicted proteins | sample 711E1DmetaG_FD_120481 | JGI IMG/M metagenome (GOLD analysis project Ga0182011, IMG submission 120481) | Permafrost microbial communities from Stordalen Mire, Sweden - 711E1D metaG | ecosystem: Environmental > Terrestrial > Soil > Wetlands > Permafrost | place: Sweden: Stordalen | collected... | reverse complement strand
CATGAACACATGAAAGCCATGACAGAATGGCAGCAGCGGCAAAATGGCGATTCTGCAACATTAACCCAGGCAGTCAATAAGATGATTTCAACACTGTCAGAAAAAATGGACGTGATCAACAAACAAATCACTGCCATGAATCTTGGGCATCAAAAAGACATTGCAAACATCTGCACACAATATGATAAAAAACTTGAAGTCGTGACTGTCACGGCAGTGCAGCAGCAGGTTAAGTTCCAAAGATGGCTTATAGGATTAATGGGAACAGTTATTGGTGGTTTAATGATAACCATAATTTCAATCAGAATTGGCTTTTAATGGTGGTGATAAAGTTGGACATTAACAAGGAACTTAAATCAATCATAATGAGTATGGCATATCGCAGTGACAGTCGAGAACGAACGATAGAACGTCTTTGGCGTTTGGATCGAGAAGTCAAAGAAAATTGGAGAATATATCACGATATTTGGTGACGTGATACGATTTTAAATCTAATTCAAAATAGGTGGTGATAAAAATGGCATTGAAATTTTCTTGGTCTGGATTCATAAGCAACCCACAGTCATGGGTGCTGATTGGCGTATTCCTTATTGGTGCGCTCGCTCTAATTCCACAATATGTGACAGTGACAAGTGCAGAAACTGGCTATCTGTTCCTGGCATCTGCACTTCTAACACTGGCGCTGAAGGTTTTCGCCAATGACTGATTGCTTCCAGGCATAAACACGACACGCAACTGTGTGATGTTTTGCAGCGGTCTGAAATTCCAGACTGCTGCGTTGTTCTTTTTTCCAAAAGGCTCTTTTAGAACACCGCTGTGGCGCACTGTTTGCCGGTTTGTATAAGGCCGACGCCTGGAATTTGCCGCTTGGTATAATGTGGACAAATACACAACCTTATATTCGATCAGCATGCAATTACTGCCTGCAGCAACATGGTGCGATGCCTCTGTTGTAGGCAGATGACTTCACTTGCGCTGCAGGAAGTGAACAAATATGGAAGAAAAACTTCACGTGCCACGATTGGTTGATATTCGTGATGCGTTTGTGGACAACAAAATTCTGAGTGAATTTCAATGCATTGGTTGCCACGAAATTTGGAACACCAAAAATGTTCAGCCGCGCAATTGTCCAACATGTGGCTGCACCAGTTACCGAATACTGCGCCTTCGCGGAGTTGAACTTTGATGGCAACCTACGAATTCGAATGCCCTGGCTGCGGCGCGCAACACGGTGGAATCATTTCAAATGCACAACCGCCACCAACCGCCAGGTATTGCAATCATTGCGCCAAAAAGCGGAATGATTATTTTTATGCAATCGGCGCGTGCGAGCTAACAACAACTGCAGAATATTTGCAGATGGAAACAGCATATCAACTGAAGCGTATTGCTGATAAGGTTGAAAACATTGCAGCAATGGCGATCACGCTTGAATCAACACAACCGGAAGGTGACTGAAATGCGCCAGGATTGGGATGATGCACAGGTGGTTGATTTGCGTCCTGTGCCAAACGTTAAAATGCGGCGTGATGTGAACATAATGGGAATGATGGGAAGTTTAGCAAAAGCGGCAATCTACATGGGAATTTCAATCGTCTTTGGATTGATTGCATTATTTTTCCTGGCAATAGGATTGCTGGTGATAATTCATTGAAGGTGATTAACAATGGCAGAATCAGCATATCGAGAATTGCTTAATATTAAAACATTCACGAATACTGAAAGAAAAACGCTGCGTGTCAAAACTACAACCTGGAAGCGCGTGATGGATTTGAAATATAGACGTGGCTGCAAATCTGTTGATGAATTGCTGCTGTATCTGATAGACAATGAAGCGTGATTAATGGAAAAAATGTTGTGAAGGCCACGTTTATTAAAACGTAGTGATTTAGGAAGGAAGTGAACGATTTATGGCCTTCACAAACACTTCCTTCCATTCTTTTTCTGTTTTTTATATGTTCTGATTTTCACGCAAAGTATAACTTACAAAACAGCCGACACCAGTTTTGCTATGGATTCACATGATAGAATCCCATTTGAACGCTGCCAGATAAAGCTGCGCCTGATTGATAAGGAGTTGCGCAATTTAGAGATAGCGCGCATTAAATTTTGGGATGAAGAAACGGAAGTATTTGTTGAACAAAAAGTTCACGACAGCCACCAGTATGCGGCATTCACGCACATCCTTTCGCTGATACAGGAAGCGGATTCACTAGCACACGGAATTTGGAATTCTCAACAACATGCAGAAACTATGAATGATATTCACATTCGCAGAAGTGCGCTGTATATTATTATGGCAAAAAAAGTCCAAAGTGAAGTTGGCGAGCCATTGATACAAATTGAAGAATAAGAACAAATAACAGCTTTTAAATACGTTAAGCGCGTTCTTTTTTTCCGCAGGGTGGTTTGTTTGATGGGTTGATTCATCTCCTTACTGCCACCCTGTGCAACTTAGGAAGTGAACAAAAGCAAAATGAAAACAAAGAGCGTGAAGCAATTTTTTTCTGCAACGCAGTTGGGCCAGATTCTGGTCCTGCTTGGTTTGGTGCAGTTGGGTTTGTTGTTACTGGCTGCGAATATTTTGATCTTTAAGACGGTCCTGGGATAATGCACCCACTGGCGTGCATGCGCTGCGATTTTGAATCAACATCAATGTGTGATTCTCGCTGCACATTTTATCCACAGAAAACACAGCTTATGACGCCAAACACATGGGCGTCAATTGTCATTGTTGTGACTGCATTGTTTTGCGCAGCTGCGGCAATCGGCATCATAATGTGGTTGGGGTGGTGAAACAAATGGACGGATTTGAATTACTGCTTGGCGTTTTCGCAGCAGCATCAGTGACAACATGGCTTTCCGTATCAAACGCACAGACTACAGATAGATTATTAGCAATGAAATTTGAGCTGGTCGCAATGGCGGTTTCCTGGGTCGCAGTGTTACTGGTTGGGTTGTGGGTTGCATGACGGCAAAACCAAATGAAATAATGGAAGCTTTCATTTTCATCAAATTTGGAAAACAAGTCGTTGGAATGGAAGTGCTTGATGGAACTTTCAACTTAGACACAGAATTGCGCGTGGTCCCGTCAGATGACATATTTGTGCAGCGCGAACCAACCGGAGTGAAGCACGTTCAGCTGCGCGGGGAAATGGGAAATTCTCAAGTGTTTGAAAAAATGCCAAACTACAAAAAAACAGACAGGAAGGTGCTGAAAGAAGCATCAAAGGAATGCAGCAAATATGCGCTGTTTTGCCCACACTGTGGTTTCAAATCACAGAATCCGGCAAATTCATATGTTTGCTTTAACTGTGGAAAAGACGTTGGCCCCGCAGAACTGCGCACGATTGATGAAATGTCTGCAGACGGAAAACGAAAGCTTTGTCATAATGGAACGGGAATCGCATATGAAGCAAACAAACATGGAACTGGTTGAAGAATTGGCAGTGATCCCGCAGCACATCCAGGCATCTGAAGAAGCACTGGCACGCGAACACGCAGAACACGGTTGTGAATTCACACATTTTGAAAACCATGAACTAACAGACATTCGCCTGCAGATACGAATTCAAGTTGGCAGGCTGAATAATCTGCGCATTCATTTGCAGGAACGGTTGCCATGACAAAAGAAGTTGTAGAAGAAACGAAGGACTATAGAATAACCAAAATCAGCAACGATAAACTGAAAGAAGGACAAGACAGCGATTTCACAAATTGCCACTTTGACGATAGCGCAATATGTCCATATCCAGATCAGGCAGACGTAAACACGTTTTGCCTTATCTGCGCGATAACCAAATGCGCAAAGGAAGTCAACGCGTTTCACAGGGAATACTATCTGAACACATTGAATTTGTCGCACCAGCGGCGGTAAAAATGTATCCAGACATAATAACCATGCTCTTGTTCGGGGTGCGTTAATGTCCCTTACAGAGGCCCGAAAAGAATCAATGCGGGCGTATTACCAAAAGAACAGAGAATCACTATTAGCGAAACAGAAGGAGTATAGAGACATAAATCTAGAGAAGATGCGGGATAGACAAAGAGAATGGCGGCGTCAACATCCCGGGAGACACAATGCGCAAAACGCAGCACTATATAAGAAACAAACTACCGAGGGGCGAATCATAATAGCAGAACATTATGGGTATTGCCCCTATTGTGACGTGACTCCACCAATAGATGTCATGGAGATTCATCACAAGAATGGTGGCGGAAACAAAGACCGCAGGCGTGGTGCAACCTTCAATTTTTATAGGAGGATTGTAACTGATGGGTTCCCGGAGGACTTAGAAGCACTCTGTCCCACACACCATGTTATGAAACACAAGGGGTTGATTAAGTGATATACCCGCAGATTGTTCCGTGGCCACTAATCAGTTACCTTTTGGGACTTCACATCAGCTGGCAGTTGATATGGTTGGTTTGGATCATATGACACGTGTGGAAAAAACCCTGGTGAATGGCGAACGCAGATGCGCTGACTGTGGCGTGGAATTGACCAGATGGCAGGTTGCCCTTTGCACTTCCTGTGTTCGCAAAAGGCGGCGCATCTATGATGAATCAAAGCACCAGGATGATTTGAAGGTGAAAAAATGACGCGGCATGTTTGGGATTTTGGATGGCAACACCATTATGAAATTTGCATGGGAACATGGAATGACCGGCGCGTGGTGCGCCAAAAATTAAAAAATGCGATGCTGTTTGGTTGCCCACACTATGATATGCGCTATCACAACAAGCACCCCATGTATGAAACCACATATGACCGCTGGCACAGATATTATGAAAAAGCAATTAAACACCAAAACGGATTTGGTAAAGATTTATTGTGCGCATATATGACAGGAAAAACTACAGAACGGCGCGCACCTGGCGAATGTGAAAAGGTGATGGAATGATTAATTGGGACACCGTTGAAATGGAAGCGCGCCGCTGGATTGATGAACATTTGCAGCAATATCTGCAAATGGACGCGAAAAAGGATGACATTGTAGTTGTTTCATTGAACCCAAAATTCAACGCAGCATTCCGCGCGCATATGAAACAATGGATAGTATTACAATAGGAGTAAAAAATGACAACAAAACTTAGATTTTTGGACATAATTGGAAAACAAGCAACAGACACAGTGACCGGATTTAGCGGCACAATTATTGCAGTGACAGAATGGATGAACGGTTGCACACGATATGGCATACAGCCCAATGGAATGAACAAAGACGGAAAAATAATTGAAGCAGATTGGTTCGACAGCGAACAGGTGAATATTGAAGCACCAAAAGAAACAATTGTTTCTAAAATAGCCAAAGCAGCAACACCATCTGGTGGACCGCGCAATGATCCAGTGGACCATTGGTAAACCAATTTCGCGCATCGAATTGTTGTATCTATTGGAGTATAGAGAAATGCATAAAGATGAAATAAATCTGCGCCCTGTGAATGCAGACGATGACGATTGTGAACGCTGCGATGGCAGCCACGAACTGCCAGTTGGAATTGAAACCGTAAGAGTTGACAGGCTTCGTGACCTGGCGCTTCATTTTATGACCACAGAAGCAATCCTGGAAAACGTAAAGCGACAGACGGGTTGCCACAGATGAATGAAGCCAAAATGGAAAATCTCACAGACGAAAGTGAACAACGGGCCAAAATTGTAGAACTTGAAACAGACAACTTTGAATTACAAGAAGAAGTCAGCGCGCTGACTGTTGCGCAGAACCAGAAGTGCGCGGACTGCCACCTGGTGAAAGAGTTATCAAAAAAGAATTCTGAACTGATGGCCAAACTGTCTGTCTGCAGTTCTGAACGCAAACGCTACCTGGAACTTAACGCAGAAGCTGCTGAAATGATAAAGAGCCTACACAATGCAACAGACCAGCAGCTGCAGGAAATCACACGATTAAATAAGACAATGGCAAAATATGAAGCACTGCGCAGCCATCCTACTGAATCGAGTGTGTGAATAAATGACAGACAATCAGGACGCAATAAACAGCCTTCGATTTCTTGAAGGCTATCTGTATCGGTCTGTTCGAGCTATGGACAGGGAAGTTGTAACGGAAGCACTGACTATGGTGCAAGCGGAATTAGAAAAATAAATAAAAGGAGTAAACAAAAATGGTGAAAAATTTTGACGAACCAGAAGATATTGAATTTCAGGATGGGCCAAGAGTATTGCTAGATGACGATTGGTATTTGGCTACATTTGAAAACTATGAACTGCTGAAAAAAGTCCCTGATCAATGGCATCCAGAAGGCATTGATAAATTAATGCTATGGTTTCGCATTGCTGCAAAGGATGCAGAAACGGATGAAGATGTGCAGATTGCGTCGCGCGTCAATCGTTCCTGGGGACCACGAAGTGGTTTGAAAAATGTTGTTGCCCAAATGACCGGCAGGGATGTGAATGAGCCATTCCCAATGCGCCTTAAAGAGCTGCGCGGCATAAAGGTTGAACTTCTGATTTCAACAACCACGAATGGGATGTATAACAATATAGACAAAATACGGAAGCCTAACACCAAACAATCAACGATGGTGAAGTAAATGGACGCAGAAGTGACACAACGCAAAGGCAAAATGGAAGCACTGGCCAGCTTGAAATATGTTGCAGGTTGGACCAACCGCGCGGCAATTTCCACAGATGATACTGTGGAATTGCGCGGATATTTGGACGTTGTAGAAGAATATATTCGCAGCAAATAGGTGGTGAACAAAAATGGTAAGTCCAAGAATACGGGAAGTTTGTGGAAAAGCAGAAATGGACAAGTTGGTTGATGACTTCATGACGCAGGGTTTCACTATAAAAGAAGAAGGCAGCCAGACAGTTCTGCTGAAAAAGAAATCTTGGGGAAGCGGCGCGGGTTGGATAGTATCAATAGTGGTTGCACTATTGTTGTCGGTTCTGACATTTGGTTTCAGTTTCTTGATTCCAATTGCGTATGCAATCTATGCACACTACACAGCAGCGGAAGTTTTGCTGCGCATTGTGGTGTGATTTGAATGGAACACATAACAGCAACGGAAATATTAATTTGCCCATCGTGTGGCAAAATAATTAACGTTGAAGCAACGCTGGACCTTCCATCACGCACCATGATGCGCATTGAACGCAAACCCGAAACAACAAAGGCCCAATAGGGCCATCTTTTTTTTAAAAAATAAAATGAAAGCAACAATGACGTGTCCAAAAACGTCCTGCGATCTTGGCGACATTCTTGAATTCAGACAAACTGGATCATATGGTGTATATATGAAAGTCAGAGTGACGGACCTGGACATTCTGGAATTCTTATGCAGAAAGGATGATCCTGAAACGCCACCAGACAAATATGAAGCAGGCGGCGTGATTGTTCATTTGTCACAAAACATATTTAACGATCGCCACACACTTGGATGTCCCGTAACTGTTGAATAATTGGGCCACTGGCCCTTTTTATTTATTTTTTCTCATGATAAAATTTGATCAAATACCAAAAGTGTTGACTTCTTACGCGCAATGGGCATTGTGGAAATATGAAAATAAAACAAAGGTTCCATATTGCGCCAACGGTTCTGGACAGCGAGCCAGCAGCACCGATAAATCAACGTGGCGCAGTTTTCAGTTTGCGCGCCAGGCGTTTCAGGAAAATGATGATAGCATACATTATGATGGCATCTTTTTTGTTCTAAGTAAAGACGATCCATTCACAGTCATTGACCTGGACCATTGTATTGTTGATGGTGTGTTAAATATAAGAGCGTTTGAAGAAATTGAAAAATGGAATTCATACACTGAAATTTCGCCATCTGGAACTGGTTTGCATATCTGGATTTGTGCAACGCTTCCTGTTGATATTAAACACAGAGCTGATGACGTTATGGAAATTTATGATCATTCACGATTTATGAGCGTGACCGGAATGGCGATTTCTGATAAAATGGAAACTTTTTAAAATGCACAAAGAAATCAACGAACGCCAGGATTTGGTTGATGCTCTGCCGCGAAAAACCATTACACAGCACAATGTAGAAACGCCGCCGCTGTTTACTGCTGATCCTGATATTGAATTTAGTGATGATGAAATAATTGAACACTGCACAAAAGCAGCAAATGGTGCGAAGTTCAGAAACCTGTTTGTCTTTGGCGACACAACGCCATATGGTGGCGATGATTCAAAAGCAGATTTGGCCCTGTGTAATTTGATTGCGTTTTTTACTCATGATGCAGACCAGATTGAACGCATATTTGATGTATCAAAATTAGGTGAACGTCACAAATGGCGCGCCAGGGCTGATTATAGGCATCTAACAATCGAACAGGCGCTGAATAGGCCGCCGCTTAATGTCGCGACAAAAAACAATGGTTGTGTGAACACCAAACAAGAAATAGACAACCAGGAACGTGATGATGCCATTTATCAACGCGCGCTTGAAATTCATAAAACTGGTGATCCTGTTAATTTTATTCTGAACACGTGTGAAACAATCCATATTGGGGACCGCGCGCCATCTGCTGGAATTTTGTGTGGCTTTGCATGCCAGGCAATCACAAACACAAAGGGATTGCAGCCGTCAGTTTATGGCGAAAGCGGATTTGGCAAATCACAGCTGGCAAAAGTGATGTGCTGGTTGCAGTGTCAAAAATATGTGATTAACGAAACGCTGACAGACGCGGCGCTGTATAATATGCGCGATGAATTGATTCCAGGCATCACTATTTTTTCCGATGACGTGACACTTTCGCCAGAACTGGCAGGCACGCTGAAACGCAGCACGTCAGACTACCAGGACGGGACGCCCAGGCGTGTTTCACAAAAAGCAAAGGGTGGATATATCAGCGTCAAACAAATATTGCCGCCGCGAATTATGTGGCTGCTTACGTCAGTTGATCAAAGTGGCGGCATTCAGGTTGCGAAACGGCAGCTGACGTTTAGCGTTGATGAATCCACAGAGCATCAGCAAAAAGTGATCGAATTTGAAATGCGCAAAGCAATGCTCGGAATTTCAGACTTTCCACTTAATGAAGATGTGAAGATTTGCCGTGAACTTTTACGACAAATGCGGGAAAATGATGATGGATCAGAACGCCTGTTTAAAGTGAAGGTTCCAACGCTGAACATAGATTGGAACGATGTGAAAAACACCAGGAACCTGTCAATGTTCCTGGATTTAATCAAATCATTTGCAGTCCTGCGATTTATGCAGCGCGTGATTGATGAAGATGGTGATTTGGTTGCTGAAGAAAAAGACACAGATGATGCGATGAATCTATATTTGGAATATGCAGCAGACCAGATGCACCATGTGACAAAGCAGGAAAGGCGAATGTTGAACGTTGTTTTGCATAACGATGAATTAACGACAGATGACTTGATTGATTTGCTGCAACTGCCGCAGCAGCGCGTCTGGAAATTGGGAAGTAGTTTAGCTGAAAAAGTTCCTGGTTTTAAAATCAACAAAGTCAGTGTGTCAACTGCAGACATTGATGATGAAACGACCAGGCGCACCAGAACGCAAAATGTGTATTCAATAAATAAGACGCTGTTTACACTTGGCGATTATGAAAGTGTGGTTAGTAGGAAGGTGGCAAAAAAATGACCTTCCTACATAATAACTTCGCGTTTTCCAGATTGTGTGTGTGAGTGCAGGCACATAGAGCGTCTAAAGTTATTATATATATATATATATTATTTAATTATGTAACCACTATGTGATTGAAGGAAATCGCCATTTGATGCGGTGTCCTGCCAGCTAGAGAAAAAAATTGCCTGTGTGTAGTGGCGTAGGAAGAAAAACAAAAAGACAGCCTTTATATATGCTGCAACCAGATTGGTGATCGTGCAAATAGATTATCATTTTTCAATTACGCCAAATGCGTGCTTCGATGGTGTGACTATTCCATATTTCGTGGCGCACCATTTTAACACTGCACAATTGGTGGTTTCAGATGAATCAAATCCTGCATCTGCTATAGCCAAACTGAAGGCTGCAGGATTGAACGTGATTGTTGACATCGAACAGGTGATATGGGCGGGTGGAAATGTCAGCACGCCAATTTCTGCTTTTTCAACCTATTTTCAAATGCTGAAATCTGCTGGTGTTGAATATATCAGCAGTGAGGGTGGCAGGGATGGCGACTTGGATTATATTAAATCAGGTGGTTGGTTCAAAGGCTATGTGAACTATAATTGCGATCAGTGTGGCTTATGGAAAAACTTCTTTAGCCATCCATTCACTGTGAAGAATTCCTGGGAATCATATTACACATCAGAATGGACCTATATCCAGGAAGGCTGCAAAGCTGGAAAGTTGAATGGCATATTGGCAGGTTGTTGGACATATGGAAATCCAATATTGGCCAATTCGCAAGCAGGAACAGGCTTAACCTATATGGGAATGGCAGATTGGATGGCTGCCAATTGTGGCCTGGATCATTGGGCAATTTGGGCAGGCATTAATGATAATATGTTGAGCCAATATAAGGCTCTAGGATTTGAAGCCATAGTTTCCAACCTTCAGGCAAAATATCCACCACGTGGAACAGGACCAGCACCTGTGTCAACAATAACGCCTGCAAGTTGTATTTCTGAAATAACGTTGGTGAACAAAATGAGATATGAATTTATAACGGGATCGGATCAGGCATGTTGGTATAGAACGATAGACACAACCGGAAAGGCATCTGCATTCACATCTTTGGGTGGAAAGTGCATTGCTGCGCCAAAGGCAGCCGCGCTTCCAGATGGCAGCCTTCGTGTGTATGTGATAGGAACCACCACGTCTGTGTTTGAAAAAGCGATGACTGCAGCCGGTGTGTGGTCGGCAGATTGGAAAAACCTGGGTGGGTTGACACCTAAAGGTTCTAGCCTGGAAGCGGTGGCATATGCAATGAATAATCTGGTTGTGTATGTTCTAGGAACCAATGGTTCTGAATACACCAACACTTGGGGTGGAACCGCCTGGTCTGGTTGGAAGTCGTATATAGCAAAACTAGCGTGAAATGCTTGGCGGTAAACGATGATTCCAGGCGCAGAGCATAATAAGGCTGATAGAATAAGGCGAACAGCAGTTGACGCAGAAGCAGAAATTCCCAATTATAAATGGGAAATTCTGAAAAACTGCGCGCAGTGTAAGAAGCCAAAATGGATTGAACCGCCAGGAAGTGTGTGCAGTGACTGCAACAAACACAAGAACACCGATAGTGTGTGAATTCTGCGCCAGGGTGGAAACTGCTTTCATCTTTATCCAAAAGGATGGAACGATGACACGGCAGTGCAGATATTTGAACGATGAAGATGGCAACCGCATTATTGTTAATGTAATGGGTGCTGGTTGCCCT
>Ga0182011_10004379_pt1 | contig 11328 bp, 9 predicted proteins | sample 711E1DmetaG_FD_120481 | JGI IMG/M metagenome (GOLD analysis project Ga0182011, IMG submission 120481) | Permafrost microbial communities from Stordalen Mire, Sweden - 711E1D metaG | ecosystem: Environmental > Terrestrial > Soil > Wetlands > Permafrost | place: Sweden: Stordalen | collected... | reverse complement strand
GCAAACCTTTCATATCAAATGATAGGAAAGGCTAATGACCCGGATAGTGTTAGATATTACAAGAACATAAGCGAGGAAATTGAAAAGAGGACCGTTTCCAGATCCTTTACTAATTCCGTTATTGGAGGTGAAACCAGAACATCAGAGGGAACAAGGGAAACATCCAAGTATAAGAATCAGGATTTCACCAGGCTAAAGCAAGGACAATTCTTTGTTTTCGCTGATGGTAAAGACAAGCTCTATAATTTTGACCTGTTTCCTTTTAAACGACTGGAGTTAAAGGTGAAGCACCATATCACAGAAAAGGATCTGAACGACAATTTTAATCGTATTATGGAAGATGTAAAAGATATAATCTAAAATTTAAAAACCCCTTTAATTTGAGGTTTAAGATTTTTTTTACTTGATAAATTACCTCGTTTCCCGTTAGCACTTTCAAGTGCAAAAGCAAGTGGCCTTGACAATAGCATAGTATAATGTTTTGAAATGTGTTGATTTTCGGAATTATTACCTCTTTTACTGCAAAAGCCGGGCGTATTGACCAAATCTGGCCGGACACATTACAATTAACATACATAACTTAATAACAAGCACTTAACTTCGGCTTATGATGGTCAATATGATCCGGTCAGATTTGGTCAAGGCCACTGGCTATTCCAAACTATGTCGTCCAGTCATTATCCAGTCATACAGGCAGGGAAGGACTGTAAACCTCTTTCCGCAAATTTTGAACTTATCATTGATTTAGAATGTGTGGTTTGCGGGATGTAGTTTACACTATCGACGAGCCGAAAAAGAAAGCGATCTTTATAGAAAAAGAGTCGAAGAAATGGTATATCGATAAAATTACTCATTTTACTATTTTACATCATCAGAAGCTGAAAAAGAACGGGAAAATGATTCTCTTCCAGAATTCAGATTTTATTTTTGAAATGGTTTTTTTCTACCTTGGTTCATGTTTTTTATACATCAACTATTTGATTTTATTCTCAAATTTATATCAAAGTATATTACTTCAGTCCAACTATTAAAAGTGATGTTATGGCGACAACGAAAGATCCAAGTGCAATCCAAAGAGCCCATTGAGCCATCATTAGGCTCTTATATCCAACCCATGCAGTTAGAGCCAGTCCATGCCATGTTCCGTTTCTAACTGCACTTTCTCCATACTCAGTGAGCCTAATAATTCCAGTTTTATATTCTCCTTCTAAAAGTTTTGCATGAATTAATTTATGATAAGAATTACCAATGAATGCTAATGTAACATTTCCAAGTTCCCCATCATGTTCTGTTTCTTTTAAAATAAATGATAGTAAAGTAGGTTCATCAAGTTGCTTCTCACTTGCAATAACATCCAAGATCATAGATCTATATCGATAGTCTGCATAGTTATTGAATGCTTTCTCTTTTGACGTCATAATTCAATATATTTAGTGTTTTTACTATAACGCCCTTTTAGGAAATGTAGGATGAGTAAGGATGGTTCTATTATTTCTGACATATTGAAATTTTAACATCAAAAGAATATTCCTTATTATCATCTCCAGCCTTGGTTGCTATCATTAATTTTACGTTTGAAGGTCCTGTTTTTTTGAGGTCACTTTTGTAGTAAACAGGATTAGTCGCTATTCTACATTTTTCGGCTGGATAAATTTTCTTTTTTATTGAAGTTTCTGGAATGATAATGCTTTCCCCTTTAGGATTGTCTATCATTAATTTGATTGTATTGTCAAAAACAATAGCAGAGCTCTTACCATTAACAGCAAAAACACAGTCATCCCAAAGAACGGTTTGTTTGATTTTTAACTTATTTTCAATTGTTATTCCCCAAAAGTAGTCTGTTGGGTCAATCGTAAATTTAACGCTATCATTTTCCCAAATTAGACCTTTTTCATTTGATGATCCATTTTTCAATTCAAAACAGCATCCCGAATATTTATATTGGGCGTGAGATGAAAACGCCAGTAAAATCAACGCAATAACTAAAATTTCCTTTTTCATTTGGGTTGGTTTTTTATTTGAAACTTATATTTTAGATCAATTTGTCAACATTGTCGCTTTCCAAGGCTTTTATTATAGGTCATAACGATTGTGTAAATGCCATAATGGCGAATATTTCAAACTGGTGGGTTATGCCATTTTCGTTCATGTAGTAAATATAGAATAATTCCTTCACTTAAATACCATGGTAAAAGGTCTAATGTGTCAATCTAACTTTTTATATAATTGAATTCCATGTGGTTACGTGAATATATCTCAGAATTCTAGCTGCTCTAGTGCCGCAATTGGTTGTCTATCCGGCGAAGTCAGGGCAGGCAAAAAAGCATGTGTTTGGCAGCGGCATGGGCTGTCGGGTAAGCAAGCTGCCAAACTCTTGCTTGAGCGTTGGATATCTCGGTATTGTGCTGAAAACCTTACATATAACGGCTCGGTGGTAGAGTTATAAACGGAGAGCAAAAAACGCTGCCAACTGAGCGTCGGCCTGCAGCCCTACTGACTTTGTCTCGGCAGCAGGATGAGTCAGGGTACACAAAGTTTAATAAGTGAATTGTAGTTGAGAGCATAGACTTATATAGCTGATTACGAAGTTGTCCGGGCTGCAGAAGGCAATTAACTATCCCATCCGTGTTAGCATTTCGGGCCAATTTTAAAACTGTCTCGTTTCGGTGTCTGTTAGTCAAATGATATCTATGTCTGGGTGCTGTTTTTGATTGCGAATTGGGTTTGTCTGGGTGCTGTAATTTTATAAACAGTAGCGGTATCGTGTGGGTTTGTCCGGTTATAGTTAGTTGTTTGTCATTCAAATTATTTCGAAAACTTAAATTTTCTGTATAAAAGCCAATCTAATTCAGTATGGTCAAAATCACACTGTTGTAAAAATTCCTTTGCTTTTTTATTAAATAAAATATATTGAATCCCCTTACTATTAAAATTCCCAATTTCGGGGTATATTTTTTGTAGTCCTTCATGCAAGGCTTTAAACCAAATTGAATAATTAGTTTTATCGAGTAAATAAAGCATTAAAGTTATAAATCCGGTTTTAATACCTCTTATTTTGTATGGATCCTCTTGAAGAATTTCAATCCGTTTTTCTATTGGAATATTATTGTTGCGAAGAACATTCAACCAATCATTTATTAGCTTAATATCTGTCTTAAAGAAATATTCAGTATTTGGAGTATTGAGAAGATTTCCAAACCAACGGCCGGTAGCAACTATTTTACCATTATGTTCATAAGGATATGGGCCGTCAACAAGTTTGATAATTTCCTTAAAATGATTATGATTAAAATTCCCGTGATATTTTTCCAGAATCAACCTTGCCTCCTCTTCATGTTCTTTTTTATCATTTAGGGTGATATTTTTAAATGATTTATACTCATCTAAATTTTTAAAATTCATGAAATATATATTAAGATTTGAATCAAAATATTTAGGATCAGCTATATTTTCAGATATAAATATTTCACTTTCTTCTATGTTTTTTCCGGATTTATAGTAAACATCCTGAGGGTCAAAAAATGATAGAAAGTTTTCATCATTTTTTGTTTTTATAAATGATTCTAACTTACCATAAGTTATTTCCTTCCAGATGATTCCATGATGATCCAAACTCTTTTGTAAATTCGGAGGAACTCTTGTCCCAATTAACATTATCCTTATCGTAGGATCATCTGCAGAAAGAAGCATTCCTTCGTAAGACAGAATTTGACCAATATGTTCATCTTTAATCGGCCCGGACTTTAGTTCAACTAATAATTCTCTTTTAAACTTGTCCTCAAATAAAATATCAATTCGTCTGCCGAATTTGATAATTTGACGACCTTTAAAAATCAACCCATCTTCGATGAGTTCAGAATATTTACAAAGTATATCCTCAAAGGTCTTTTCTAATATTTTCATAATTAGTACATTAATATAGTTCTGTAGCAATTAACCAAGAGCTATTATGCACAAATTGGCAAAGTCAGCCTTGCATAAAGCCACGGTGAATGTAGAATTTTTTTCGCTATCTTTTGAAGTCTACGGATTTCTCTCATTTAGAATGAATTAACCATAACTCGTTTATCATATTTACGAGATATCAAAGTTACAAAGTATATAAAATCTCGGTTGTCAAGTGAAATTATTTTAATCTCATAGACTTTGGGGGCTGATTACGAAGTAGTCCGGGCTGCGGAAGCCAATTAATTAAACCGTCCGAGTTATATGTAGGGTGAATTTTAAAACTGTCTCGATGCGAAGAGTTTATAAAAAAGTATGCAACTGAAAATGAAAGAGAAGAGTTGAACATTTCTTTATGACCTTAGTCATTGCTGGTTATTTTACTAAACTATCTATTTGAGCTTGTAAATCAATATATTCAGCGTCATTAACTAAGTTGGAATATCTTTTTATTATAATTCCTGTTTTATCAACTAATAAGTTCGTAGGATATTCATCTATGAAAAATTTCTTAGAAATATTTTCAGTGCATGGAAATATTGTATTCTTTGGTCCGACCCTATTTACTGTTATACATTGTGCAATTATCGGATTTTTAATACTATCATATTTCCACATTTTTCTAATTGAATAAAAAACCTTCAAGGTATCTCCAGTTCCTTGGTAAGATTTAATATCATCTAAACCATTACCTATTATAGTTACAACCATTAAGTTAGTATTCTTATATTTCTCATGTAGCTTAGCTAAATTTGGGAGTTCTTGCATACATCCCTGGCACCCAAAGAACATAAAATTCAAAAGGACTACTTTATTGTCAAAAAAAGTCTCATCAACGATAGAGTCATTGAGGAGGTATCCAGTAAAATGAGGTACTTTTTTATTCAGTAAGGTATTTACTGAAGGATCGTTAAATTCATTTAAGTCTTTCTCATTATCAATTTTAAATGATAATAGAACAATCAAAATAATCAGTACTGAAAATTGTTTCATATTTAAATGTTATTGCAGGATATCTTTTGATAATTAACGGAAAAAATCCATTGGTATTGTCTAATTGTCGCTGTAACCATTTGCTGCTGTGGTTTTTTCAAAGTCCAGGTATGTGAGTTGGAGTTTGCTCGTCAAGTCAAAGGTTTCTAGGGGGCTAAGTCCTGGTAGAAGGGCATAAGTTGTCATGTTAGGATATTATTGCCTGATAAAACAGTTATGTGTAGGTCGATATTTAATTTATCTTGCTTGCGTCCAACGCCTTACAAATAACTCGTTTTGAGGTTTTGCCTAATTTTAACACTGACAGGATGTAAGAGAATTTTGTCATCCATACTTTATCTCGGTATACTGGCGTGTTGGGAAGGAAGGCTCGTTTGCAGCTTTAGGATTGAGTGGTGAAGGGCGTAAGCTGCAAATGTGCCGGACAGCGCAGGCCTGTTTACTTGATTCGTTTTTCAAGGCTTAAAGGGATATTTATTAAAAAGGACGAGGAATTTTTTTTCTTTTTTCGCTTATTGATGAAGCCCGGAAATACCCGAGTGCTCCGTTACTCATGTTGGTTGGAGGAGAACCAGGGGAAGGTTGATATGCCCCTCCGTCGTTTTTAAATTGCTGCAAAAGACTTTTGTAAAACTCATAAGCATTTTGTGTAAGTGAGGATAACGCGACATATACAGAATCTCCCTCCATGTAGATCGGATATTCAATACTTCGTGGAGTTTCGCCCTGACTAATATTCAATCCATTAACATAAGGCTGTAGAAATTCATCGGAAAGTATTGAAAACTGCCACAGTGTGCTGGCTGAAAATGTTCGTGAACTAACCTCATCATTAAGCTGAATAAGATAATAGTTCTTAATACCCTGAGGTTCTGAAAAGTACAGAAGTGGGACAAAATATTCTGCATTATCTTTTTCCATGACTTTTTTAACAAAGCCTATCGAATCTATATCAGGAACGGGGGGCATGAAGGCACTGGCTTGATATTCTTTGCCTAAATAGAGGACTTTCAGTGAATATGTCCGGCCGGGTATCCCAATAAGGTGCTGGGTTTTATAAAATCCCCGGTCGTATGTAAATGAAGTAGGATCTGTTAAAAAGATAGTGTTGATTACATTATTATAGTCATGTATATCGAAATCGACAGGAACCAGTGTGTCTGACTGGTTTACATTATCTGAAATAATAAGCTTAGCATTCTTTACTGGTGCAGGAGTATAAGCACTATCCGGTTCAAAGCTCCCGGTATTACTTTCTGTAAGACGAATATAATACGGTCCTTGTTTGTTTGTTATTAAACCTTCAACTACCAGTCTCGGTTCAATTTCATTACGCTTGAGGTCATAATCCTCAATACAACCGGAAAACAAAGCAACTAATAGAGACAGGGCAAATATTTTTCTCATTTTAGAATCTGAAATTATATGATAAATAGGGTGTTATTCCATATAGGTACATTTTATAAGCTTTTGAAGTATCGAGGGCATAATCATCCTGCCGGATAAATAGAGAAAATATGTTCTTGCGACCATAAAGGTTATAAACGCCAAAATTCCACTCTGGTTTCCTGCTGCTTAATTGCTTTTTAGGATTATTATAGGTAAATGAAATATCAAGCCTGTCATAAGGTGGTAGCTTATAACCATTACGAGTTGTGTAGTAGTTGAATGATGCTCCATAGTAGAGGAATGATCCCTCTGGTATTGTTATGTATCCTCCTGATGTGAATTTAAATGTCGAGCCTATATCCCATGCATTTGATAATTTATAAATTAAAACTACCGAGAGATTATGTCGTTTGTCATAGGTCGCTGGATAGGAGTTATTATTGTTGATCCCATTTATTTGCTTTGTGGTTTTTGAGAGAGTATAACTGATCCAACCTGTAATTTTGCCGTATTTCTTTTCTATATAGAATTCAGCACCATAAGACTGACCCTTTCCCCTCAATACCTGGATCTCGACATGGGGATTTAAGAATAAGTCAGCATTATCTTTATAGTCTATTAAATTTCCTATTCTCCTGAAATAAAATTCAGTAGAAACCTCATATTTATTATCTGAAAAGGATTTATAATATCCGACAGAATACTGGTTTGAATATTGTGGTTTGATATATTTGTTTACAGGAAGCCAAACATCAGTCGGAAGCCCAATTGAAGAATTACTTAGTAAGTGCTGATATTGTTTAACATATGTGTATGATACCTTGACAGAGTTATTATTGTCAATTAAATATCTTAAATCGAGTCTTGGTTCTAGTCCGTTATAAAACTTGATTAGTTCATTGTTTCCGTAGTGGGTAGAATCAATAATTGCCAATTCAGGTGAATAAGAATAAACAGTGCTTTCTCCTAACAGAAAAAACATTGAATATCTTAAACCGTAACTCAGGCTAATTTTGTCATTGATTTTTTGTTCGTTTGAAATGTAAAGAGCGCTTTCGAGTGATTTTTGTTTGTCAAGTTCGAAAGGTTTGGTTAATGAGGCAGAATCGCGTGGCTCTATTTTGCCCGGGAAATATTTATGATTTTCTACTGAAATACCAAATTTGAGATGATTTGAAGGATTAACGAAATAGTCAAAATCTGATTTAAGATCAACTTCCTGCAGGTTAGATGACCATTTAAAATTTCTTGCATCATCTTTGAGAATATAGGAATAATCGTATTTGCTGTACACAATTATTGTGTTTGAAAAAATTCTGGAGTTGAATATATGGTTCCATCGAGCTGTTCCCGTCTGGTTTCCCCAATCCATGGTGCTGTTCTTATCTATTGAGTAATAAAAGAAATGATCCCTTCCGGCGTATGCAGAAAGGTAGAAGTGATTATTTTTTATTTTGTAGTTGACTTTAGCATTTATATCAAAAAAGTTAATTTCGTTATGGTTGTCAAAATCACGTAGACTGCGTAACCCAATTGTCTGTCCCAATGACCCCAAAGAATTAGCAGTTAATCCTGCATAACTGTATCTTCCGCTGATTATAAAAGAAGCCTGATCCTTTTTAATAGGGCCTTCAAGAGATAATCTGCTGGCAATTAATCCTATGCCACCATTACCTGTTAATTTTTGATTGTCCCCTTCCTTCATTCTGATATCAATTATTGATGATAGTCTTCCTCCGTATTGGGCAGGAAATGCAGTCTTGTAGATTTTTACGCTGCTGATAGCATCTGGATTAAAAGTTGAGAAGAATCCTAACGCATGTGATGGATTATAGATAGGTGCATCATCGAGCAAGAATAAGTTTTGGTCGAATGACCCTCCTCTAACAGATAAATTCGTAGTGCCTTCATTTGAGGTTTGAATTCCTGGAAGTAATTGTAGGTTTTTGATCAGATCAATTTCTCCGACGGCTGCAGGTGCCAATTTAATTGTTTGTAAATTTAAGGAATGACTTCCCATCTGGTTAACAAAAACATTACTATTGTCTTTCGCTTCAACAATTACTTCATTAAGAGCAGTAATTTCAGATTTTAATCCTATATCTATAGTAGTATCTCTGATAAGATTCACATTGTAAGAAATAGTCTTATAACCTATAAAAGAAAAGGAAATATTGTAAGTTCCTTCAGGAAGAGTAAGTGAATAAAATCCGTAGTTATTCGAAGATGTTCCTATGTTTTTACCTTCAGCTAAAATTGTGGCACCAATAAGGTGTTCACCATTTCCCATATCACGGATGTTTCCAAAAATTGTGTGCTTTTGTGCTAACAATAAGAAATTTGTCAAAAGGAAACAGCAGGTTAATGATAGAGTTTTATTCATGTATTGTAAAGTAGTGCAGTATTTTATGTTCAAAACGAATTAGAAAGGTCTCTTAGTATAGGTATTTAATTATAAATACTAGGCCATACTTATTTAGAAGTCCAGGCTTGGCAAAAAAGCATGTGTTTGGCAGCAGCGGCGACTGTCGCAGTGGCGGCTGCCAAACTCCTGCTTGTGTGTTGTCTATCATATTATTATGAGTGAAGGCTAGTCCCTAACTAAATAGCGTTTTATAAACCGTCTTATAATAGTTTTCACAATACTCCTTTTGTTCCTATTTATTTTTTCTTTCTTACAGCTCTGCCCGGTCAGTCACAGAAGCATTCTTCCAACAATCCACTCCATATTCTACAAGAAAGTGCTTATGTCTGACTTTTCACAATCGATTAAAGTTAAACATAAAAAACAATTGACTTTAGAATAATTACATGGGAATTTTACATTGGCGAATCAACCGGCGTAAAAATGGCTTAAGGATCGCAAAGGAAGAGTATTATCCTATGATGATATTCAGCATTACCTGAAGATCATTGTTGTCCTGGCGATGTGTCATTTAACCGGTTAAGCGTCTAGTTAACTATCTTGGTATCATTATTATTAGTCAGGGGAATTATCAAAAATCCAAGTGTGCCAAATACTAGATAAACCAAATTAGTAAATGTATGTGCAATCAGAGCGAACATACCACCGGAAACTTTATCTAACCCGAATAGAAATAAACTCTGAATCACTAGAAAATGCCAAACGCCAATCCCCGCTTGGATTGGGAGTAGAAAAGCAAGAGTACCAATTGTATAGGTGAATATTGCCGCTGAGAAAGTCATGTCACGTGTTGGCGCATAGGCAAAAAATACAACATATAACATCAGGAGCCATAAAAGGAAAATGAGAATTGTTTGAAATAGAAATATCCATTTGTGTTTAATCAGTTTTATTGATTTAATCCCTTCTAAAATCTCATTCATGATCTTATTGATTTTATATTGGAATTTCTCCAGCAATCCTCTTCTTTTTAATATCCAATATAGAAGGACAAAGAGTACCGAAATTACAGCAAGTATCAGTATTTTAGTTTGTAAACTTGAAGAATTCAATTCTAAAGTGGAGAACAAATCTCTAATTAAGGGTAATTGCCAAAAAAGTACACCAATAAATATGATAAGGAAAGCAACAAGATCAGTTAGTCTTTCTATAAAAACAGTTCCTAACAAAATACTGAATGGTATTTTCTCATATTTGGCTATCATTCCGCATCGAGCTATTTCTCCGCCTCTAGGTATTACCAAATTGATAAAATATAAAATTTGAACGGACAAGAAAAGATTCGATGTTTTGGGTTTATATCCCATTGACTCTATTAACATCTTCCATCTTAAGGCTCTGACTAAAGTACTTAGGAGTCCCAATAGGATAGAAAAAAAGATCCAACCGTATTTTAGTTCGTTTAGAGCAACTTTTATTGAATGAATGTCCATATCCCGATATACATACCAGAATAAAGCAACCCCAGCTATAAAAAAAATCGATCCTGTTATTAGCTTCTTATTATTCATCCTTTAACTAGAATTATTGCTTTATTGATAAATCATGGTCTTCTACTGAAGAATTGGGTTTGATTGTTAGCATTCGTGCCTGTTTCAAATATAAGGCATTATTATCATCTTAAGAAGAAAGTCGCAGAATGGTACGAAAGCTTTTATATCCTGAAAAGAATATGTGATTAATTTATATAAAATAACTATTTTATATAAAAAAAGTATGCATTATCATCTACCTTGCACCTAACTCATAATCAGTGGGTTATTGGTCCAATGGGCCCACAAACTAAATAAGCGCAAACAGACATATATTGACTGAATTCGCTTATCCTTTTAAGGGTTACTGGAATTATACTGAAACAATTCTGGGTTTTACTCTCAATTATTCAATTATCCCTTCTGACAAAGCCAATTAGCAATATCGTCCGTGTTAGGTGTAGGATTAATTTTAAAACTATCAAGTTGTAGAAGCAAGCTGTTTGTCATCAAGTCCTCAATCTCGTCCAGTAGTAGGGAAGGGCTGGAAGGCTCGTTTGCAGTACATTATTTATCGATATGTCCTTGTTCGTGAACTGCAAATGTGCCTGATAGCAGGGAAAGCTTTAACAATTATAAAAAAATGATTTTCGAAATATTTATTCAAATCGTAATGCTTCGACCGGGTTCCTAGTTGCTGCACTCCAGCTTAGCCAACTTACGGTTAAAAGCGCAATACCAAATGAAATTATTGCAGCTAAAAGAAAGATCCACCAACTGAGTTCTGTTTTGTACACAAAATTCTGCAACCATTTATGCATAGCATACCATGCGAATGGAGTGGCAAATATAAAAGCAACTAATACCCATTTTATGTATTCCTTATTTAATAAAAAAAGAATTTGTAAACTTTTTGCTCCTGCAACTCTTCGAATACCGATTTCTTTTGTACGGCGATCGATGGAAAAGTTTGCCATACCGAGAATACCGAGTATAGAAATTACTATTGCCAGAAGTGCAAAAGCAACAGTGATATTCCGTAATCGTGTCTCAGCTTGGTATTTTTCGTCAAGCAGATCATCAAAGAAGCTATAAGAAAATTCT
>Ga0182011_10004378_pt1 | contig 11329 bp, 11 predicted proteins | sample 711E1DmetaG_FD_120481 | JGI IMG/M metagenome (GOLD analysis project Ga0182011, IMG submission 120481) | Permafrost microbial communities from Stordalen Mire, Sweden - 711E1D metaG | ecosystem: Environmental > Terrestrial > Soil > Wetlands > Permafrost | place: Sweden: Stordalen | collected... | reverse complement strand
CACTTCCTGCATGAGCAGACTGCCAACCCCTTGTTGCCGAAAAGCCGCCTCCACAGCCAGGTGGTAAATGAGACCACGCCGCCCATCAAAACCACCGATAACCGTGCCGATCAGCCTGCCCCTGGTTTCGGCGACCAGGAACAGGTCAGGATCGCGCAGAAGCTTCTTCTGGATCTCATCGGGGTCATCCGAGCGACGGATATGAACCCCGGACCCGGCGTTTTCCCAAAGCAAACGAACCGCCGGATAATCCCCGGGATATCTAAATTCCCGCAAGGTGATGCCGGCTCCGGAATCCGAGTGGTCAGGCGCGCAGCTTATCGAAGAGTTCATTTGGCATGTATGGTTTGAGCAGAAACACGTCTGCTCCAGCAGCCAGGCATTCCTCCCTCTTATCGATACCGGAGGCCATGATGATCCGGATGCCGTCCAGGTCGGGCATCTTGCGCAGTTGGCGGACTATATCCAAACCGTTGCGGTCGCCCAGATAAATGTCGATCAAGAGGATATCCGGTTTGGCCGAGCGGATATTTTCCATAATGTCACCGGGTTTATCCAGCAGAGTCTCCACCTGGTACCCTTCCATATCCAGCAGGGTTGTCAGCAGCCCCACCATGGAATAGTCATCATCCGCCAGGAGTATTTTCAACATTCTTCTTTCCTCCCATTTTTTTTCTTGCCCGGGCGGGTTCCTCGAGAGCCGCCTTCAACACATCATTTACCGTGCGCGCGAAGACAAATGAAAGCGCCTTGTGGACTTCAGCTGGAAGATCCTCAAGGTCGGGCTCATTGCGCTTGGGCAGGATAATGGTTTTCAAACCGGCGCGGTGTGCGGCGATCATTTTCTCTTTAATGCCACCAACCGGCAGCACCTGCCCGCGCAGGGTGATTTCGCCTGTCATGCTGACGCCTTTTTTGACCGGACGACCGGAAAGTAAAGATACCAGAGCGGTCGCCATGGTGACACCCGCAGAAGGCCCATCCTTGGGCTGCGCACCCGCCGGGATATGCATATGGAGGTCATACTTGTCATAGAAATCCTTTGGCAGGCCAATTTCTTCTGCGTGCGCACGCACGTACGAAAGAGCCGCCCGGGCCGATTCCTGCATTACGTTCCCCACCGATCCGGTGATCTGGAAACCTTTTCCGCCGGGCATTTTCGTGGCTTCAATAAATAAAATGTCACCGCCGAAGGGCGTCCAAGCCAGCCCAGGCACCACACCAGGGATGGATGTACGTACATCGATCTCTTCCGTTTCCATGAAAATGGGGTGTCCCAGTAATTCCTCGGCCACCTTGGGGGTAATCCGGGCGGATTGTTTCTTCCCTTCAGCAATATGCGTCCCAATTTTACGGAAGACCGCGCCGATGCGACGTTCCAGGTTGCGGACGCCGGCTTCGCGCGTGTAAAGGTTGATGATGGTCTTGACTGCCTCTTTGGTCAGGGTAACTTCTCCCGGTCGCAGGCCGTTTTCACGCAGCTGACGCGGGATCAAATATCCCTTGGCGATGGCGACTTTCTCACCTTCGGTATAACCTGAAAGCTGGATGATTTCCATCCGGTCTAGCAGCGGAGGTGGAATTGTCTCCAATGTGTTGGCGGTGGTTATAAAAAATACCTGGGACAAATCGTAAGCCACTTCCAGATAATTGTCGCGGAATTCAATATTCTGTTCGGGGTCGAGCACCTCCAGCAAAGCCGAGGCCGGATCGCCGTGGAAATCCATGGTCAGTTTATCCACCTCATCCAGCATGAAAACAGGGTTATGCGATTCGACCCGGCGCAAAGCCTGCAGGATGCGTCCCGGCATGGCGCCGATGTAGGTACGGCGATGACCGCGAATCTCCGCCTCGTCGCGTACTCCGCCCAGGGAGATGCGGATGAACTTGCGTTCCATAGCGCGTGCGATCGATTGACCCAGGGAAGTCTTGCCGACACCGGGGGGTCCGATGAAGCACAGTATCACACCTTCGCGGTCACGCCGGATCAGGTCTTTGGAAGGCTCAGATTTATCATCCTTGCGGTCCAGGCGCAACTTGCGAACAGCCAGGAATTCCAGGATGCGCTCCTTGATATCCTGTAAACCATAATGGTCCTGGTCCAGGATCTTGCGGGCATGCGCGATATCCAGGTTATCCTGTGTGCCCTGGCTCCAGGGCAATGTCACCAGCCAATCCAGGTAAGAGCGGATGACTCCATACTCGGCCGCGGCAGTCGGCAGACGCGATAGCCGGTCCACTTCGCGACGGGCCTGCTTCTCGGCTTCTTCAGGCATTTTAGCTTCGCCGATCTTCTTGCGGAATTCATCCACATCGATGGTCTGTTCGTCGTTTTCACCCAGTTCCTTCTGGATGGCTTTCATCTGCTCGCGCAGGTAATATTCGCGCTGGACCTTCTCAATGCCTGAACGGGCCTGGTTCTGGATCTTTGCGCCCAGACTGAGCACCTCGGTTTCACGCACCAGCAGGTCGACCAATTTTTCCAGCTTGGCCTTGGTCGAATCCAGTTCAAGCAGGGTCTGGGCATCCTGCAAGTCGATACGCTGGAAATTGGCAATCGTATAGGCAGTCTGGAGCGAGTCTTCAAGTGAGGTGATGGAAGCTACCAGTTCGCGCGGGATGGAAGGCGTGAGTCCCGAGATTTGCTCGAACTGGTCACGGGCCGAACGCGCCAATGCATCGATCTCCAGCCCGGTCTCGGTTGTCTCAGGTATCAGCTCGATCTTGGCCTTGTAATAAGGGTCATTCTGGACAAACTCACCCAGCCGGAAGCGCGCCAGTCCCTGAACGAGCAGGCGAATGGTGTTATCCGGGACGCGAAACAATTGGTGAACGGTCGCGATCGTGCCGACCTGGTACAGGTCGGCCGGCCCGGGCTCTTCAAGATCCGGGTTACGCGCCGCCACCAGGCCGACCATTTTTCCCGGTGTGACCGAGACTTCATCCACCAGCTTGATGGAACGTATTTGACCAATAGTCAACGGAACAGCCGTCTGAGGATAGACAACCACGCCGCGCAGGGGCAGTATCGGCAGGACCTCCGGATACTTGGCGGGTTCTGGTTCGGCAGGAACGCTTCCCGCCGGGTCTTTTTCCTGCTCGTCTTTTTTCTGGAGACGCGTAAAAATGGACGGCAGCAGCAGGTCCTTTAAGGCCTTATCCTGATCCTGGAGCCAATTGGAAATTTCCTCATGACCGGTGTACCAACGCGAAGCGGACATAAAAAGTGATTAACCTTTGATGATGATATTGGTTGGTTTGAGCTTGGGCAGGATGACATTCAGGAAGCCGTCTTTATAATCTGCATCGGCTTTGCTCACATCCACTCCCAGCGGTAATTCGATGGCGGTGCTGAATTCACCAAAACGAATTTCCATCTGGCGGTAGGCGCGCCATTCCGGGGATTCGCTTCTGACGCCGCTGATCACCAGGAAGTTATCTTCTGCGTTTATGGAGAAATCCGACTCGCGCATTCCAGCCGCTTCCACCCGCACAACGAAGTTATTCTCTGTCTCGTAAACGTCGGTCGGCGGACTCCAGGCATAAGAATGTAGGCTCACCTGCCAACCTATGGCGCGCGACCCGGAAAACGAAATTTCCGAGCGAGAATCCGGCTTCCCGAGCGATGAAGACATACCTGCCTCCTTATGCAAGCGCAGCCCTGGCTGCATTCAGCACTTCGGAATAATCCGGCTCATCTCCCAGGGCAGGCATATAAGCCACATAGGTCAGCTTTCCGGCCCGATCCACCACAAAGACCGCCCGGCGCAGGATGCGCGCCTCCTTGATGAGAACACCATAATTAAAACCAAATTCCGCGTTCATATGGTCGGATAAAACAATAACCTGTTCCACCCCGGTGGCACCGCACCAACGTTTTTGCGTAAAAGGCAGGTCATTGCTGATGACCAGGATGGCAATGTCTTTGCCCAGAGCGGCGGCTTCCTGATTGAAGCGGCGGGTCTCGCGGTCACAAACGTCTGTTTCCAGCGATAACACGGCAGAGATTATGCGTACTTTTCCCTGCGTATCCGCCAATCCATGGAATGGTGCCCACTCAAGAGTTTGCACGGTGAATTCCGGCGCAGCCATCCCAACTTTTAGATCCTTTCCGAGAACGGTTACATCCTGTCCACGGAATTTAACGATCCCAAAACGTTCGATTGCCATGGTTCCTCCAATTCCGATCACCTTGCGCTTCTCCCGATGGGGAAGCACCGGGGTGAAGGTAGCGCCCCTGGCGGGTCTCGAACCCACAACCTACTGCTTAGAAGGCAGGTGCTCTATCCATTGAGCTACAGGGGCATCCATCAAACCACGTAGGGCCGCAAGCCTTTGTACACCCGGCCTCCGGTGATGGTTTTTAATATGGTCTCTGCCGGACGATTGAGGCGGGCAGCCAGTTGCTCTGCCGACATGGGAGTGTTGCCGTTTGCCAGCAACAGGCGGAAAATTGCCTCCACCATCACCGTGTGGTCGTCGAGAAAACCGACCTGCCTGGCGCAATGCTGGATCAGCGTATATTGCAAACCGTCCATCTGCAGAACTTCGGCGGTTTCCGGATCGACCCAGTCAATCGACTGGCCGTCCGGCAGGTTGGCAAATGCCTCCTGGTGTTCGGGACATAACATGCTTGCCAGGGCAACATGCCAGTTTTCATCATTCGCCTGCCACCAGTCAAAATCGATGTGGATGGGCATCTGGATGGTCGGCTTGAGCAGGGAGAATTTCTTTATTTCATTCATCTTCCGCCTCCGTATCCGCCAAACGGAAGTGCATGTCGCCGACGTGCTTGAATTTTGGATCACCCGTCAGGTAGGTCAATAAGGGACCTGGCGGGCAGCGGCGGATAATATTCAAGGCCGAATACAATTCCTGGGCGTGGACATGGCCCTGCACATTCATTTTTACCAATTCGTTCATCATATTGGCAACCAGTTGTTCGAATGGCTGGCGTTGCTTGGCAATCTGGCTGCTGGCCTCGTCCACCCCGCCTGCATCCGGGACTGCAATCACCATACGTTCATTGAACTCGGTAGTGATGTTTTGTTTCAACATGGCAAAGACAATTCCGCCGTCGCTGCCTACCAGCACCGTTCGCACCCAGTCGCGCATCGGCCGGCGGGTTTTGGCAGTGACGATCACCTGCCCGGGTTTTTTCCCTTTTACCACAGAAATCAAGCTGCCTGGCATGCAGCCATATTTTTGGTAAAACTTGCCCAGCCCGACCACGTAACCGTGCTGGCGCACCACCCAGGCCGGCAGCTCTTCGTGGGATAGACCGTCCACCAGCGTAAAGCGCACACGCTGGGTGTAATAAGCCGTGGGGAACAAACTGCGCGCCCGGGCTGAAACCGGCAGCGTGCCAGCCCGCCAATGGGGATAACTCAGGCTGATGACAATCTCATGCCCATCCTCATTGGCAGTCTTTCCTTCGGCCAATTCGTCATCCAGTTCTGATTCGAGCACCAGCATTTCGGTTGTCATCCGGGAGCGATCATAAGGAATAGGAGTATAACGGAGAGGTGCAGGAGTTTGCCGGACATCCTCTGGTTCGAGACGCTTAAGAAACCACAGCACTTCTCCTGCCGGGCCAACTTCATCAAAACGTCCATCTTCCTGTAAGGCATAATTCAGTGAAAACTCGATCAGCTTGGGATTGACATTGCCCGCCAAATCCAATTGTTCGATCAGCGCGCTGGCCGGTAACGGTTTGCCGCCAGCTTCATCCAGCACCGCTTCGGCCAGGTTCAAATGGCCCACGTTCACATCCACCAACAATGCCCGCGGGAACCAGCGTCCGGCTACCTGCACCAAAGCTTTATCTGCAAGCAACGCCGAGGTCAATTTATTTTCCAATTCCTGACCGTGGGATTTGAGGATGTTAACCGGGTTAAGCATCTGATCATCGGCGGAAATTTCCACCGGAAGATTCAGCTTGTGCTCTGCCAGGCCCGTCGCGAACAGGCGGCTTTGCTCACCATCGAAAGAAACCTCAATGACATCGAAGCCGCCCAGGGTGGGATTCACGCTGGGGCGCACACCGGTTATTTTTCCATTTTTCCAGTTTAAAGCTGGAAACACCAGTTTTTCTCCGACCGGATAACGTTCTGCCGGCATGTAAATCCGGCCATTTGATTTCTGCTGCTTGACCAACTCAGCGCGTTCTGCGCGGATGCGCTCCTCAACCAGGAGGGGAACCAGTTCCGCCTCATTTAAAGGAATCTCGTTTTCAAAAAGATGGGTGCTTAGAAATTCGAGGTCTTTCCTGCCCAGGGTTAGTGTCTGCCAATAGTCCGGAGACAAAGAAAAAGAAGCGCCAGCCATAGCCTGCCTTGATTTAAGATTTACCCGTGTGGGTGCATTGTCGGAAGAAAATATCCGCAGAGCGCAATTATACCCCACCTTGACAGGCCCCCTTGCTTGACTTACCATGCACGGTGTTCTCACCGAGCTCTGAGGATAGAAATTTAATTTGACCCCTAAAAAGACGGGCGGTAGTAGTAAAAAGCGGACAGATTCTGCTGGTGCTAGAAGCTTCTTTACGGTTTATTTTTCTTTTTTCCAAACAGGTACCGGATGCGAATTGGCATGATGACCGACATGGATAAGCCATATATCAGCAGGATAACCAATCCTATCTCCTGCACTAAGGAATACCTTATGAAAGCCGGGCATGCGGTTTTTATTTTCACATTTGGGAACCTCGATCATGCAGATTTCGAGCAACGGATGGGGGGTTCAGCCGGTCAACTATTGACCGGAACCAGCCATGCCCCGGGATTCCTCTGCCGCAGGTGCGTAAAGACCCTCATGCTTATCTTGCAGCTTGTGTACGCACACACTTCAAATCTCACCGGACGGTTGGAAAACCTGCGTCCATGACCACTCAAAAAAAAGCCTTGGGTCAATGGGGCGAGGAAACCGCCGCCGCCTACCTGGAAGATCCTGGCTATACGATCGTTGGGCGTAACTTCCATACCGCCCATGGCGAGATCGATATTATTGCCAGCAAAGCCGACCTGCTTATTTTTGTCGAGGTGAAATCGCGCAGTTCCCACACCTTTGCATACCCGGAAGATTCCGTCACGCGGCGCAAGCAGGCGTATTTGCTCTCGGCGGATGAAAAATATTTACAATCGCATCCCGAAAGCGGGGATAGCTGGCAATTCGATCTAATCGCCATCGAGCGTAAACCCGGCCGAAGCCCGGAAATTGTCCATTTTGAAAATGTCATCTCTTGAGATAACCAACCCTGATGGTCTCCCAAGACCCTCAGGGTCCAAACCTGCCCTGATCGTTATTGTCGGACCAACTGCGGTTGGCAAGACCGGGATTTCGATCCAACTGGCCGAACATCTGGACGGCGAGATCGTCTCAGCGGATTCGCGCTTATTCTACCGTGGCATGGATATCGGGACCGCCAAGCCCAGCTTGCGGGAACGCCGGGGTGTCCCGCACCATCTGATCGACGTAGCCGATCCCGCTGAAACCTGGAGCCTGGCGCTTTTCCAGCAGGCCGCCACGGCTGCCATTGCCGCGATCCACACGCGCGGGTATCTGCCCTTTCTTGTAGGAGGAACTGGTCAATATATCCACGCCGTCACGCGTGCCTGGACACCGCCAGTTACCGGTCCGGATGCAAACCTGCGGACGGAACTGGAGGCACAGGCCGCAGAAAATGGCTACCTGGCACTCCATAAGGAACTGCAGGTGCTCGACCCGGCTGCCGCTGAAAAAATCGATCCGCGCAACCTGCGCCGAACCATTCGGGCCTTGGAAGTGATCCGCCTGACCGGGAAGAAATTTTCCGAGCAGGGTGGAAAGACGGAGAGCCCTTACCGCCTGTTGACAATCGGGCTGACCCGGCCGCGCCCGGAATTGTACGCGCGGCTGGACGCCCGGATCGAGTCCATGTTCGCCGACGGCCTGCTCGACGAAGTACAGCGCCTGCTCACTTCAGGCTGTTCCCCCGAGCTGCCGACCATGTCTGCCATCGGTTACCGGGAATGTATTCAAGTGCTGCATGGTTCCATGACCGTGGAGCAGGCCAAGGTCGAGATGCGCCGCCTGACGCGCATCTTCGTGCGTCGCCAGGCCAACTGGTTCAAACTGGAGGACCCCTCCATCCATTGGTTCGAGGCAGGCACGGCCAAGCTGGAAGAGATCGAGATGGTCATTGACGCATTCCTAAAAGCCGCCGGATAAGTTTATGCTATACTCCCAAATTAGCATTCCATTTTCATCTCGCCACACTTATCACGAATTGCTGGAACTAAATAAGCGTGTTCGTGACATTCCTGGTAAACAACGTGGAAGTCTGGTCAAACCCGCCGGCCTAGGCACAGGAGATTGATTTTCAAGCTCATATGTAAAAACGGGAAAGAGGCTAAGATGTTTGGCTACGCGCGCACCACCCGAATCTGCCCGGTAAGTCAAATCCACCCCGACCTGGCCCGGGTCATCCGGGAATTTTTTCAAACGCACCAGCTGGGCGATGCGGAATCAGAAACGGTTCAATGTTGTGAAACCATTTCCACGCGACCGCCCCCCAACAGGCTGGTGGGAATGCTGGACGAGAATCCCGACAACACCATCCATCTCGCCATCGTTCTTGGCGCGGATAGGCTTGTCTGGGCGCGCAATGGGGATCAAACCGGGACCATTGTGACCGGGGCCAAACTCCAGGTGCTCAAAGCCAAAGTCTATGTAAGAAGAAATTCCAAAAACATGGAATTGGAAATATCCGGATTCATGGCCGGCACCAAGGAGTATATGCGCGGGACCCTGGAACTGGGTCCGGATGCGGATGCACAGAAATTCTGTGAAGCAGTCGTGGCGGCAATTCTCAAAGCCAAACCGCCCTCCAAAACAAAATTCTTTGGGTTGATCAACGAGTAATCATCCATTCTTAACGTCAAAGGGTGAGTGAGGAAACGACCCCGGGAATAATTGCTGAATTCTATACTGCCATCCATTCACGTTGAGAAGCACCGGCCGAGCTTGAAGAGGTTGATGGAGAATGCGCAATAAGGTTCCTGATCGCTGCGTGACCCGCAAAGAGGTATTTTGAGCAGCGCGGCCAAATCGGTGGCAGTCATCGGCGGCGGGCCGGCCGGGCTGATGGCCGCCGAAGTGTTGATCCAAACCGCCATGCGGGTCGACCTGTACGAGGCCAAACCGTCCATGGGGCGCAAGTTTTTGGTGGCCGGCAAGGGTGGCCTGAACCTGACCCATTCCGAACCATTGGATCAATTTCTCGGCCGGTACGGAGCGCGCCGGCCGCAGCTGGAACCCCTGCTGAAAGAATTCGGTCCCGTGCAGGTGCGCCAGTGGGCGGACGAACTGGGCATCCAGACCTTTATAGGCAGTTCTGCGCGCGTTTTTCCGGTCGGCATGAAGACGTACCCATTGCTTCGCCTCTGGTTAAGTCGCCTGCGATCGGCCGGGGTGAGCTTTCACCCGCGTAACGCATGGATCGGTTGGAATGCAGACAATTCCCTGCGTTTCGCATCTCCCGCCGGGGAAATCTCCGTGCAGGAGGATGCTGTTATCCTGGCGCTGGGCGGCGGCAGCTGGCCGCAGACCGGTTCCACCGGCGCGTGGGTACGGTTGCTGAGCGAAAGAGGTATACCGGTTAAGCCTCTACAACCTGCCAACTGCGGATTCGACGTCCTCTGGACAGAGCATTTCCGATCAACCTTCGCCGGCCATCCCTTGAAATCCGTGGTTCTATCCTTCAATGACTCAGATAGGCATACTTTTCAACAGCCGGGCGAATTCGTTATCAGCGAAACCGGCGTGGAGGGCAGTCTCATCTACGCCTGTTCGGCGCTTGTGCGGGACGAGCTTGCAGCAGGCAGGCAGGCGGTCATACGTCTCGACCTGGCCCCCGGTTGGACGCAGGAACGGTTGGTGGAACGGCTCTCCCGGCCGCGCGGCTCGAAGTCCATGGCCAGTCATCTGGAAAGGTCGGTTGGCATGCGAGGCGTCAAGGCCGGCTTGCTGCGGGAGTTCGTGCTCAAGGCTGATTTTTCCGATCCCGTAAAGCTGGCGGCGGCCATCAAAGACCTGCCCATCCCGTTGGTTGCCCCCCGACCGCTGGAGGAAGCCATCAGTAGCGCCGGCGGGGTGGATTTCGCCGCCCTGGATGCGCACCTGATGCTGCGGGCGCAACCGGGAGTTTTTTGCGCCGGCGAGATGCTGGACTGGGAAGCCCCCACCGGGGGATACCTGTTGACCGCCTGCTTTGCAACGGGGAGGGCGGCAGGGCTGGGGGCACTGGACTGGGTCAAAACACGGAAAAAGGTTTGACCTTCCTTAGCTTCTCAACTATACTCTCCGAATGACCACCAGACCCTGGCTATCGCATTATGATCCCGGTGTGCCAGCACATCTTGATTACCCCGAAGTGCCAGTCTTTCACTTCCTGGACGAAGCCGCCCGGTTGTGCCCGGAACGCGTCTGCCTGATCTACCAGGGTGAAACCAGCTCCTACCAGGAGGTTTCCAATCAAACAGACCGGATGGCGGCGCGGCTGCGCAGTCTCGGCATCCGCAAAGGCGAACGGGTCGGAATTTGCATGCCCAACTGCCCGGAATTCGTGCTGGCCTATTTTGCCATCCTGAAAGCCGGTGCAGTGGTGGTGGCCGTCAACCCGCTCTACACTGCGCCCGAGATCATGCACCAGATCAATGACGCCGGATTGGAAACCATTTTCTGCATCGAAAGTTTGTATGAGCGCATCCAGGCCGCCCGACCTAACACCGGTATCCGCCGGGTGATCGTGACCGGTGAAACGACCCTCCGAACTAACGATTTGCATTTCAATGCGCTTTTAAGCAAAACCATGTTCCCGGCGGAGTTGAGTTCGAATGGAAATAATGAAACCCCCGTTAAATCAGACACCTCTGGTACCTTGGGTTCCTCTGAATCCTTCGCATTCAAATCCGAAACCGGTCCCGACGATATTGCCCTCTTCCAGTATACCGGCGGAACCACCGGCATTGCCAAGGCCGCCGTGGCGAGCCACCGCAACCTGGTGACCAACTCTCTGCAGTTCAAGGCCTGGATGTCCACGCTTCAGGAAGAGCAAGAAACGTTCCTGCTGGCCCTGCCGGCTTACCACATCTACGCCATGGTCTGCGGGATGCTGCTGGGCATGGCTCTGCGCGCCAACTTGGTCATGCTTCCTGACCCGCGTAATATCGCCGGCTTGCTCTCGGCCATCCAGGCCAACCACGTCAGCTATTTCCCAGCCGCCCCCACGCTCTACAACGCCATCAACAACGCCCCGGAGGTGATTGCCGGAAAGGTTGATCTGACCAGT
>Ga0182011_10004374_pt1 | contig 11332 bp, 4 predicted proteins | sample 711E1DmetaG_FD_120481 | JGI IMG/M metagenome (GOLD analysis project Ga0182011, IMG submission 120481) | Permafrost microbial communities from Stordalen Mire, Sweden - 711E1D metaG | ecosystem: Environmental > Terrestrial > Soil > Wetlands > Permafrost | place: Sweden: Stordalen | collected... | reverse complement strand
TTCTGGATGACCACAGGCCTTCGGGAATGTCAAAGGCTGATTGGGAGCGTTCGCCCCGCAGGGCGATTCTTGAGTCCGGCATTGAGGCTATGCTTGAAGTTGAAAACAAGGTTGGCCTTGAGGGCATACTAACCGAGGCGGGGATCGCCACGGCCGCCGCCAGCATCATTCTTGCGAAGTTTGGAACTGCACAAAATCCCAACGCGCCGAACATTAGTGTGGAAGTTTTGACAAAACAAATTACAGAGCTGTTCAAGACTGATAAAGTTAGAAACCTCCTCACCGACCTTGCCGGAACCGACCAATTCCTCCGCGCCGCCATCTTAGCCAACATCGCCGCCCACGCCGCATGGAACATGACCCACCCCGAAGGCCAACGGCTGACAATAGATGGGGTTGATTATAAATCTGTAATTCAACCAGAGCGTAACTATTCATACATTGAACCCTCGGATGAAGAATTAATTGACGAAATCAATTTTGAGATCAGGTCACGATATGGCGGGGAAGTGAAAGATCCTAAACTAATGGGATTATTACAAGAAATTTCCAATGATGTTGCTAAGGCGATGAAAGTTGATCCGACAGAATATACATTACACATACTGGGGACAAAGAGTACGCCAAATGCTTTTGCATCTCCAGGCAAGAACATATGGATAACATGGGCGGCATTGGAAGGTATGTATTCGGAATATTACACCGAAATAGGACGAGACGGAGTGCATCGCACTAAGTTTAATAGAAAACCAATAACTCATTTTGATGACGTGCAAAGCATACCTCTTACGATAGCTCATGAATTAGGCCATCATATCAATGGTGATTGTGCACTTACGTTGAAGAAATTCCGCACTTCAAGACGTGAATCAATCATAGGTAAAAGTGATTATACAGCTGATTGGAAATCTGTGTATGATTCAACTTTGCCTGGCGGCAGAACATACAGACAAGAAGTAGCGGCTGATAAATTTGCAATTAGCGCTGTTGAGGAAGCCGGATATCCAACAAATGAGATATTAAACATTCACCTTACAGAAAGAAATAGTTTTGAATCAACCCATCCCTCAGATGCGTCACGAGGGTGGCAGGAAGGTGTTCTGTCAACAAGAATGACAACCCAAAGGGCGAAACCGCAATCAGTTGATAAGTTAAAACAGCTTGAGAATTGGAAAGCGCGTCACAACGAAGACCCTACGGTGCAGAACGTATCCTATAATTTCATATACAAAGATCCCTGGGTTGCCATTGATAGGCTGGCTGCTTATTATGATTTAGTAAGGTTTAGTGATAGCGTTCCAAAACAATTCAAAGATCGTCTGGTAAGGGAATTTCAGAAAGCTATGCTGGATATATTAAAACAAAATCTGGATATTGATACTTTCTCAAGGCTTTGGAAATCCATTTCAAAATTATCATCGGGCGAAAGGCCGCTTATGTTTGCCGTTGGTCAATATGGCAGAGTTCAAGATGGAGCAGTATTAAACCAAAATACCGAATATTCGTCTGAAATATCGCATAGATTGCTCTCGCAGATACGGAAGTTTGATAGAAACTATGCTGGTACCGTGAATTTTGCGGATGAAAATATTGTTATTCCAGTGGATACAAGTAAGATGGACTCCAGGGATGTTAGAACTCTGGAATCACGATATTCCTTAAGAAATCAGATGGCGAACACAATAGATAACTATTACCGTAAGAAATATGAAGATGGTTCAATCAGTTTCACGGACTTTCTTTCTCACCATTTGTCATTGCCTGTTCATGACAGGAAAGCAAAAGTTAGGGATGTCTTAACACTTGCAAAAACTCCTGAAGATTTAGCCGAAGGGTATTACTTTATTTTACGCCTTGGCGGGAGATATTGGAACAATACCAGTACTATTGAGCTAAAAAACTACAACACAGCTGTACAGAATTGGATAAATGCTGATTACGTTATAGGCAGTATGTATGAGGAAATTCAGCGTGGCCTTTATGACGGAGAACACATAGTACTAATGAGGGAAAAGGGTTGGATCCCGGAAAGCGCAAGTGCAGACGAAGCGATCAATCTGATTTTTAAGTATTTTGCTCGTAGTAATAGTCCGTTGTATCGTTCAGCCGAGGCTTGGCCAGTCGGCGATTTAGCGGGTGTGTTCAGACTGTATCCACAGATGTTGTCCAATGCAGGTGGTTTGAAGCCAATAGATACAAAGACAAAGTTGGACAGATTGGCCGATGACTTCTTTAAGACTTGGCAAAAGCCAAGTTTTAGAATTCCAAGCCTACCTTTTGCAATAACATTTAGAAGTGCGATGGGATCAATAGACAATATCGGTGAATCAACTGGCAGATCATCAGAGAACGACCTGCTTACGGTTGGTTTGCATGGAGTTATTAAAGGATCATCACATTTACGGTCAGTAGAATATTCTAAGAAGTTGGCACGCGAATTTGTTCTTGCAAAACCTGGTAGTACTGAAGAAAAAGTTGCACTTGATAAAATGTTGGCTGAATTGAAAGCAAACAGGAACAAAAGTGGAAAGGGAATGCTGAGTAGTTATATGTTGGAACATCACTTTATAGCTATGCATCCAGTAAAATCCTACAGCAAGAGAGCTAAACTGCTTAAAGCGGTATTAGAAAGTGGTGCCGATCGCAAATCTCTTCCTACGTTTGTGAAATCAGGTAAAGAGATACCAAAATATGCAGTTGAAGACAGGTCTATTTATGGCGATGAAGATAAAAAATACTATGAGGATGGAATGACTAGTGAGGTAGCTTTTCATATACCATATGCCCGTTATGAAAACCATTATGCTGCTGCCTTGGGGCGACTCTACGAGGCAGTGTCGTCTGTAGATGAGGCTGAACAGATGCTCCGTTCATTTGATTTTACGTATGCCCCACTGGTCAAACTTAAGTTGGAAGCGCTGAGATTTTATTATCTTCCTGATAACCCCCTGGATAATGCAGGTTCATTGAAGGATGGACTTGATATCCTGGATAAGTATCTTTCAAAGGATAATCCGTACAGGTGGATCCTTTTTGACGACCTTTGGGGAAGGTTTGGATATAAGCTGGGTGATGTCCCACTTGCAAGGGCGCTCGATTCTCTTCCTAATCTGCAATATTTTAAGGGGTCTGACCTGGAGAAATCAGGGCTCTCAAATGCCGAAATGATAAAGGACTTCTTTGATAATTTAGGTCCGAGAGGATTCAGAGATCAAATGGAGAAGAAGTTCGGGGCTACATTTATTGGTGGTTTCTCTAGAAGCGTACAAACTATTGAAAGGGAATTATATGAGTCCGCGACAAATGACAATCTATTGTCGACCGATTCGAAAACGAAACTAGAACAAGTAAAACGAATCTTTCGGTCTTCTTCTGATTCAGGGATTTCGCACCCTGCTCTTGATCGAATGCGCTGGGAGTATATGCAAACTCTTAGCATTGACTCTGATGAATACAAAAAGCTTAAGGATGAACTGCGCGATCCCGAGATATCTACGAAAGCTGAAATTCCCTTTCTAGAAAGAGATCTGAGGAGTTTGGAATCCAACAGAGGATCGCTAAATGACGAGGATTATCATGACAATCAACGGGATTTGATACGAAAATATTTGCCCGTTGGTGAAGAACGAGACAGGTATATCGACAAGCACTTGAAAAATGCAAAAGACCTCACAAAAACCGAGATAGAAAGATACAATAAATTGTTCTCCTATAATCCAAAATCGGAAACCCGCGAAGAGAAGGCGTTGGTTCATTTTGAAATTGATGATGTCAGACGCCTGAAGCCAGAAGACAAGTACCTGTTGATTCATTTCTTTCTATCTCACGGGAATAGGAAATATCTTAGCGGAATAGACAGGCGGGATCAAAAGGTATTTTTAGACGTTGCAAATTATTTGTTTGATCGACACCGTGATGAGCAGGTTGCTTTCTTTGCTAACATGTTTATGGGTGAAGAATCCATCCTTAATGAGGCCTTTATTGAGCGAAAGCTAACTAACGATGTCCTGTTAGCTGGCGAAAAGTTTATTGATAAAAACCATGTGAGTGTGCTAACGGCGCTTTTTGAATCCATGTATGAAAGTATGGATGTTTGGGATAGAGGCCAGTTACTGAGTGAACTGATAGTTGACAGCCAGATGCCGGTACGGAATGGCGGTTTTATACCTCCAGCACACTCACCTGAACGTGTTGTAAAAATATTGCGTTTAATAAAAGGTTTTGGCCCCAAAGCGGCACAGATATTAAGAAGCCATAAAGGCATTTTGGGGGAAAGTGAAGAAGCCGATCGTTACCGTGCGGCATTTGAAGAGTTTGAAGAAAAGGCGCAGAGGGTTGATTTGGCTGAGGCCATAAAAGTTATTGAAAGATCCTTTGGCGGAAACTTCCATAAATACTTCAAATCAATAGATGGTGTGCTTGGCTCAGGTTCTGTAAAGAAGGTGTTACTTGCTACATTGCAAGACGGAAGAAAGGTTGCAATTAAATATGTTGATTTAGATTATGCCCGCAGGACAGCCCATTCTCTTGAAGTGTTAAGGGAAACTATTAAGCATATGAAACAATGGAAGAGTCAATTTCCTGACTTGCCCGTGTTGGAGTCAATATTAACCGTCTTAGAAAATGATATTGAGACTGAACAAAACCTGATTAAAGAACATGCGATATATCGTGAGCTAAGATCAAAGGCACAGATAAGAGCAAAAGCATTGGGGCATGAAAACGTTGTGTTTCCTATGACCCAGGAAGAACTGGGTTTGCCTCCTACTGACGGACAGGTCGTTGTTGAAGAGGCATTTGATGTTGTCAATCTGAATAACATAGATGAACTGAGGGCAAGGGGTATTGATCAAAAAGAAGCGATACGCATGCATATACAAGAGCAGTTAGAAGAACTTTTTATTGATGGGGTGTTTGATTATGATTCAAGGCCTGCTAACTGGACTGCTTTGTTGAGGGATGGGCAGTTAAAACTTGGATATTTTGATAAAGCTCAAACATTGATTCTTACGTCAAAAGAACGTGAAGGGTTGCTACAAATGTTGTTCGCCATGAACACAAAGGATTCACAATCGTTTATTAGTGGTTTTATGAACTTTGAAAGTAAAATATCTGGAACGACCCTAAAAAGAGCGATACAAAATATTGTTCAAACAGCTTTAGCGCAAAAAGACTCAAATCCCTATAGTGTATTGCAGGAAATTATCTTCCAGCTGGAAAAACATAATGTTCCCATGTCATCATCAAATTCCTTAAAGCTTTCAATGTGGTTGCGGCAATTGGATAGATATGTTCAAATGATTCCGGATTATGACATCAAGTCGGAAATAATGAAAGTCGTCTTCATGGTGCCTGCAATGCAACAGACTTCGTCGCGATTAACCATCCCGGGGACTGTTGCTGAGGTTGCAGAAAAAAATTTAATTCCGGCGATGAATCTGGCGCTACCAAAACTTGCAGGGGCGGTGCAGGAGGGGCTTGCAAATACTTGGGCAAACCAAAATCTTAAAGAATTGGCGGGGCATAGTGTTGTGGCGCTTTCGGCGACGAAAACTGCTGAGGAGATTAATGATGGTTGTTTGAAAGCGAAAGATGCGGTGGAAAAAGGGGCGAATATTACTTTGATGGCAACCAGTGCATCAGGGATTGTTGCGCCGGAGGATGCGAAAGTATTTTATGCGGGGAAAACGGTTATTGCTGAAGATGGCACGGCGCGGTATGCGGCGGTGAAACTTACGCCGATGGTTAGGGAAATGGGTGGCACTAAGATTTCGGTTATTCTTGTGGATTATGCTGAAGGGTTTAGCACAGAAGGGATTACGCCGGAAATGTTGCTTGCGGCGGCTTCAAATATTCTGGCTGAAGAAACGCGCGATGGGGGGATACTTAAGGACGATGCTTTTAATGGTTTTGTTGCTATGGGCAGGGTGGTTGACTCGCCTGCTTTACGGGCGGCAATTGAACGATCAAAGAGCACGGAGCCGGAAAATTACCCTGCGCGCAGTTGGGATGAGGCAAGCACTGTCGGCGATACTCTGTTAAGCGTTGCAGATGACTATAGAAAGGCTAACGCTGAAATGCAGGATAAACTTGCAAAGAAGAAACAGAATTTAGCTGAACAAAAAGTTATGGGCGCGCAGTTAAATTTTTCGGCGCTTAGCCTGCCGGGTTATGGGGCTACGGGGAAATTGTCTAACCTTGTTGACCTTGCGAAAATTTTGCCCGATAATGTAAGCGCTGTGTTTGCAAGCGTGCGCGATCCTAATAACGCAGACCCGAACTATATTGATGTTTGCGCTGTTGATGTGCTAAAGCTTATTGATATGCTAACAAATAATGGAACTTTAACAAAAGAAAGGCGCTTAGAGCTTATAGCCTCGTTTAACAAAATCGGCGACCGGCAGGATTCCACGTCAAACGAAGTGTCTGAGCCGAAACTTGCTCAACTGCGAAAAGATATTGTCAGAATTGCAAACGAAATTAAGCCCGGCAACGGCGCAGAGCTTTTGCAAACCATTGGGCGCCAGCAGATACTTCAGGCAAAAGCGGATATGTTGCGGCCTGAAAACAAAGGCATAAAGCTTGGCCTTGACCTTGGGGATATATCGGATGTAAGCCAGTTAATTACAGCGCTTGGTGTGGTTGATGCGGTGTGCTTTAACGCCCAAGCCGGCTTAAACGAAAAGTATTTTAAGGAAATTGACAGCGCCCGCAGTAAGGCTGTTGTGGAGCATAAAATCAGCAAAGACTGCGTGTTTGCAATATCTATACCTGCCGATATGGAGCAAAAGGAAGCCGACGCAATTGCCGAGCTTGCAAAACGTTACAATATAGAGGTGCGGGTGGCGGCAAACACAATTGATGATCTTGCAAAACGCGCAAATACAATTTCAAATTCCAACGCAGGCGTGGTGGTTAATGACAACGCCGTGGCAGAGGAAGTTAAGAAAACCGGCAAAGGCTCTATGCTTGTGGCCGCTTTCCCAAATGACGGCAAGAAAGTTACGCGCATGAACATAAAATCAAATAACACAGACGTAATCACAAGCATTTTAACCATGGCCAAAGAGGTATTGGTGCAAACCCCCGAAGCCCAATTTAACGCCGGCTCCCATGATGGCGAAACGATGAGCGAGATATTGCTAACGCATCCTGAAGGATCGGCGGTGATGTTGGGGAACAATACTCTAAGGAGACACATGCAACTCCTAAGAGGCATTATCGGCGGAGGCAATGTAGAAGACGAAGGTTTCACAGCCCAGGTAATAAGTGGTGTTCGACATGGTTTCATCAATAACGCTGCCGAGCCAGTCGCCAATTGTGGCAGAAGATGTTGGTACAAAGTTATAGAAATGGCAGAAGGTAAAAATGATCGCGAACTTGCTGAAATGGTATATGGTTTTGCCTATGCGGTGGTGCGCAACGCGCTTATGTCTGCCGTACTGCCGCAATACCAAAAAGACGGCGCCTGGGTGCAGGAACATCTTGCCGAGGGAAATGTGCTGGTTGAAGGATACATCGCAGGTTTGACGGTTGATGAGATGAAAGATGGGCGAACTGCAACTGAACGTGTACCTTCACATGATGCCGCGGATATGCGCGAACTTATGGCCGGGCACACCGAGCAAAACGTCGTTGATGCCGTTTCAATACGGTTCAAGCGCCCATTCGTTTTGTGCGATGATAATTTTGCGGGTCGAGAAGATTTCCTTGCCCTTGCCGCTAAAATTGAGCTTGGCCTGCTGAAAGCCGAGCTTAACCAGCCCAAAGTTGACCTGCAACAAGCAGGCCAGGAAAACGCAGAACTCTTCGCCGCCGTCCTTCGCGCCGGATAAAAATAATTTAGCGGATAATGGAAAGGATTGTTGAAGCAAGGTCTTTGACGGCTTTTGTTACCTGAGGGGAAACAACGCTACCGTAATCTATGCTTTTGGGCTGAATGCCTATAATTGTGCACGAGCATTTTAGGGACTGCATAAGGTAGTCGGCCATAATATCTATTGGCAGCATGTGCGTGCTAAACGATATCCCGGCGATGTCTTTGAGTTCAATTATCTCAACGGCGCCGGGTTTTTTGTGAATATCGGCGCAATCAAGCATGATAACGTGGTCGGCCTTGAATTTGATTATTTCGCCGGTAAAATTTTCAGGCGCGGTTGAGCCGAAAATCTCTTTGATGGGTATGGAAGTTTTTTTCTTTTTAAGGGCTGTTTGAATAAGCTGGGTGGCAAGCATTCCGGCGCCGTCGTCGGATTTTAGCTCCGAGCCGATGCCAAGGATTACTAATCTTTTAACATCCTTAAGCCTTGATTTCAGGTTCGCTTTGAGGGTTGTTTTGTTCATTTGGGTTTTTGTAGTGAACGGTTAATTTACTTTTATCTAATTGGGCAAGCTCAAACTCCGGCGTAACTTCAAGCGCTTTTTTCATGCAGGAATCCGCGCATTGGCCGCAATAGACGCATCTTTCCAGATGCATAACACAATCAAACTGTTTGTCGCCAACCTTGTTTATTGCAATCGCCCTTGCCGGGCAGTCTTTAACGCACATCATGCAACCGATGCATTTTGAGGCGTCAAAAACTATCCTTCCGCGCAGTCTTGGCGCCTTTGGCACTTTTTGCGCCGGATACAAAACAGTATTTGGCTTCTTAAAAAGCGAGCCGAGCGCCTCAAATATTACTCTTCCGGAAAATCTCATTTAAGTAGCGCCTCTTTGAGAACAAGGTTGATAAGTATCTGAAGGAACGCCGCGGGAACAAGGTAATTCCAGCAGAAGCTTATCATCTGGTTAATTTTAATTCTGGCGACAATTGTCCGCAGCACGCAAAGAAGCGTGATTATGAAAAATATTTTAATAAGGGATGCTATCACGGTTAAAAGCGGGCTAAGGTTAAGCCAAAACGGCAAAAATACCGCGCTTAAAAGGGCCGAGCCAACAACCATTTCTATGTCTATTGCGAGGCGAAAAAACGCAAGCAGTTTGCCGCTATATTCGGTAAACGGGCCGGCAACTATTTCTGTTTCGGCCTCTGCGATGTCAAAGGGCACACGCTCAAGCTTTCCCTGCAGGGCAATTAGCGTTACAACAAACGCGATAATGTTAAGGGGCCAATAGCCCGGGTGATGATTGTAGAAACGCATTATGCCGTTTATGGACCAGGTGTTTGCAAGCACAGCCGGCGCAAGCACGCCAAGAAAAAGCGGTATCTCGTAGGCAAACAGCTGAAAGAGCGATCGCGCAGAGCCAATCATGGCGTATAGCGACGTAGAATACCAGCCGGCAAGAAAATAGGTGAATGTGGGTATTGTAAGCAGATAGACTATCGCTATTAAATCGCCCTCAAAACTAAAATGCGTAAAACGCGACCATGGCGGTATAAGAAAGAAAGCTGTTATCACGCTTGTTAGGGCAATTATCGGCATTAGCTTAAACATTGCCGCATCTGCTTTAGAGGGGATTATTTCTTCTTTGCCGAGAAGCTTAATAAAATCCGCAAGCGGCTGAAACCACGGCGGGCCAACGCGGTTTTGCAATCTGGCATAAAGCTTTCGGTCATAATATTCCGCGAATGTGGAAACGGCGAAAAGAAAAATTATGCCGGGGAAAAATAATACATGGTATAGCATGTTCAAAAACGCCATTATTTTATGCCCTTTATATTTCTAAAATCAATGCCGCGTTTGCGGTAATGTTCTATGCCCATGCGGCGAAGCCCTTCCCAGTCCATAACTTGCGATGAGCCTGAGGCGCGATTATTCACCGTAACCGTAATCCTGTCCGTGCAAGAAAAACACGGGTCAATTGCGGCGATAACGATGGGTACGTCTGCCAGATGGCCGTCTTCAAGCATTTTTGAAACCGCCTGCACGTTTGCAAGTGTTGGCGCGCGAAGTTTTACGCGTTCCGGTTTATCGGTTCCGTTGGCTTTAACATAATGCACGTCTTCGCCGCGGGGGGCTTCGTAGCGGCTTAGCGCCTCACCCACAGGAATTTTGCGCGGCACTCGCACAGAAACGGGGCCTTCGGGAAGCTTGTCAAGAATCTGCCTGATAATGCTGTATGACACCATAAGCTCGCCAAGGCGCACAAGCGTGCGGCCGTAAACATCGTTATGGTTATCGGTAACAACATTAAATTTTACGTCGGCGTAAGATGCGTAAGGGTCGTCGCGGCGGATGTCGCGGTCAACGCTTGAAGCGCGCGCTGTTGGGCCAACCGCTCCCAGTTTAACGGCATCATCATGCGAAAGCGTGCCAACGCCGGACAGGCGCTGGGCTAATGTTACTTCCTGCGTGCCGAGCTTAATGTAGTATTTGGTGCGCTCTTCAAGGGTATCAACGTCTTTTAATATTTGCTTAACATGCTCGGCGGTTATGTCGCGCCGGACGCCGCCGATGGTGTTTATGCCGTAGTTTACGCGATTTCCTGTAAGCATTTGCAAAAGATCCATTACTATTTCGCGGTCTCTCCAGGTGTACATCAACAAAGTGTCAAAGCCTATCTCGTGGCCGGCAACGCCAAGCCATAGCAAATGGCTGTGCAATCTTTCAAGCTCGCCAATTAGCGTGCGGATATATAGCGCGCGCTTTGGCACTTCAAATTTCCCAATTTCTTCAACAGCCTGAATAAAACACGTGGAATGCGAATGGCTGCATATGCCGCAAACACGCTCAATTAAATAAATGTCCTGAATGTAGGTTCTTTGCTCGGCGGCTTTTTCTATGCCGCGATGGTTGTATCCAAGCCTTACCGAGGAATGAACTATATTTTCACCTTCAAGCGTTATGCTAAAGCTTTCCGGCTCTTTAAGCGCCGGATGTTGCGGCCCTATTGGAATCGTTACTTTATTAGTCATATTGTGCCTCACTTACCGGCATCAGCCGGTTTCGGGCCGGCATCAGCCGGTTTCGGGCCGGCATCAGCCGGTTTCCAATCTTTTCTTAGCGGATGATTATCGGCCGGCCATTCGTCCGGCAAGGGGTATCTTTTGCCCGGGGCAAGCCCTTCAACTTTTATGCCCAGCAAATCAACCATCTCTCGCTCATACATTTCAGCGGCGGGAAATCTTGCGGTAACAGTTTTGATCACGGGATTATCCTTAGGAACCAAAAGGTGAAGATTTAATACAATTCCTTTTTCGCTCGCAAGGTGATACATTACGCCGAAATTTGCGCCTTCGTCTGTTCCGGTAATGGTGCAAAGTATTGAAAATTTCAGATCATCAATAATGTAGCTTAACATTTCGCTAAAGAGCTCGCGCGGGGCCTGCGCAAATATCCGCCGTTCCCGGGCTATTGTTACAGCCTCTTCGCCAAGCTTGAATTTGTTAAT
>Ga0182011_10004373_pt1 | contig 11333 bp, 10 predicted proteins | sample 711E1DmetaG_FD_120481 | JGI IMG/M metagenome (GOLD analysis project Ga0182011, IMG submission 120481) | Permafrost microbial communities from Stordalen Mire, Sweden - 711E1D metaG | ecosystem: Environmental > Terrestrial > Soil > Wetlands > Permafrost | place: Sweden: Stordalen | collected... | reverse complement strand
GTGTTCTACAGCGGCAAGTTCGATTATGCGTCGTGGTGGCACAACGGGTTCCCTGCGTACAACGATCCGGGCTACGAGGAGTGGGTCTCCGAGGGCTCGCCGGCGTGGCCGAACGGGGGCTACCAGCGCAACATCACGCTTTCGGACAGCACCGGCTATCTCGTCTCGGGCGGTTGCTCGATCAGGATTTACAAGGGACTTGAACTGGACCTCGAGGCGCGTTACATGCAGGCCGACGTGGATGCGCACTACACGCTGTCGTACTACGGAACGGTCGTTGATGATCGTGGCAAGTCCAACTTCCCGCTCGACAACACCGCCTACCAGGCCAGCCTCAAGTACTCGTTCTGAGACAGGGCATCCGTCCATAAGTGCGGGGCGCGGAATGTGGGCACCCGCCGCTACGGTCGGCACAGTCGGTGGAATCCCCCGCCGGAAGTCGCGGTCACCGAGACGCTCTGTTGGGAATTGGTGACGAGCGGAGCGTTGGTGGACTGAAGCCACGCGACGGGGGAGGCGAGGTTCGTCGCCGTTTCAAGGTTGAAGCCCAAGGCCAGTTCGGGCCAGGCGAGGAGAAGATTGTTGGTTGCCGGGCTGATCTGCATGGTGGGCGAATCGATGATGGGACCGAGTTGCCAGACCTGGGCGCCGGTCGCAAGATTCCGGACGCCGAAGAACTCGTTCGATCCCAGTCCGCCGACGGAGGGATAGCGGCTTGCGTTATCAGCGTCGCCGAAGCCGGGCAGACAGGACTGCGTGAAATTGGTTCCATTGCTCGATCGCCAGACTTCGTCGGCGAAGCCCGGAGCGGGCAACGTGGCTACCCAGAGGAACCCGTTGTCCACGCTGAGATGATGGAGTTCCACACTGCGAGCGTCGTTAATGCCGTTGGAAAGGACTTCCACCCAGTTTGTTCCGTCGGCCGTCCGCCACAGTTGGCCACCCTCGGCCGAGTTGTTGATGGCAGCGTAAAGACAGCCCCGGAATTCGAGCATGCATGCGATGTGCCAGTTGTTGGTATCCCCGAAACAGAGACCCACCCCGCTGTTCGTCGTCCACGACGAACCGCCGTCGCCCGACTGATACAGGAATCCTTCATGGGGCGGAGCAGGGACGCCGTTCGAGAGATGGCCGGTCGAGGCGTACAGGATGTTGTTGGTCGCGGCGTAGAGATAGGAGATGAAGTTGATGTTCGTGTTGGCGCCGGTGCCGATGTGAAAGCCGTTGCTGAAGTCGGCCATTTTGACGTACCCCACGCCATCCAGCCGGGATCGCCAGATCTGCCCTCCATTGTTGTTGACGGTGGCGGTGAAGAGGTTCGTTCCCAGCACGGCCAGCCCTCCGATGCTGGAATTACCGCTGGGCGCATAGCCGTTGCCGACGGTGGTGATGTGCGACCAGCTCGTGCCGTCGGTAGAATGATAAACCCGCGCGGGATTTTGCGCGGAATCGTGCGTGCCGAAGTAGAAGTCGTTGGTGCCGGCTGTAATGCGGATGATCTCGGTGACAGTATCGGAAAGGACCGTTGCCGTGCCGGGTCCGACGACCCAGCTCCAGTTCGTCAAGTCGCTCGACCGGATGATCACCGCGCCGCCTGTGGAGCCGGTGGCGCGATCGAGGGCGACGTAGATCGAACCGTTGAAGTTCTGGACCCAGCCCACGCCCTCGTTGTTCGTGTCGCCGAAACCGTTGGTGATGATCTGAACCCATGGATCCGCGACGGCGGAATCGGCCTGCAAGGCGATGAACGCCGCCGGGAGCAGCAGGAGAAACACCCGTTTCACGTAACCCATCCTTGGTTCAAGCCATGTCGCTCAGATGAGTATACGATGAACCGGGTTCCGCGGATAGGGGCCGACGGGCCGCCGCCGCAGGGGCGCCGTCCGACGGCGGTCTTCCGTCGAGCCCTTACGCCGAAGCGCCCGGCTGGTTCGCCGCCGGATCCTGAAGCAGCAGGATGTTCGACCCGGGATTCTCCGGAAGGTACTTCAAGGCGTAGGGGCTGCCGACCGCGATCCGGTCACGGATGACCAGATCGGAGCTGACGTTGTCTTTGCGGCTGGTGTACGTCTTGCCCCCGGTATCCTGAAACGTGAACTCGACAATCGAGAAGATGGGCTTGTTGTTTACCAGCAGGCCGTAGTTCTTGTCCACGAAGGTGACCGTGCCCTTGGTCAGCGTCCCCCGCTGAAAGATATCCATGGCCTTCTGCCGCTTCGCCTTCGCCCGGATGATTCCGGTGATCAGCAGGAATAGGCCGATGACAAGTATGACCACCCCAAGCCCGGTCATTGAATGCATGATCGTGCCGACGATGGCCGGGCCCCCGGCGTGCGCAGTCCCGCGGGAAACGGTCAGCATAACCCCCGTCCAGATGAGGCCGAACAGAACCAGGAAACCACCGATCAAGGCGCCCATGATTCCTCCTTGTTGAACGCACTTGCGCTCTTGTTGATGTCTGAAGATAGATTACCACCAGCCCTGCCGGATTTCAAAGTGCACAAGCCGACACGGCAACCGCCCTTAATGCGAAGCTTTCAATGGAATGGCGATGTCGTGGGGGACGTAGACGTAGGCCATCCGTCCTTGGGCGTCTGGCTTCTGCTCGAGCCGGTGGATTTCGAGGGTCGTTGAGTCCCCGGCTTTCTGAAGTGCGCCTTTGAATTCAAGAACGGAGGATACGGGCACTCCGTCCACTTTCACAACGATGTCGAGGTACTGCAGGCCGGCTTTCTCCGCCGGACTCCCCGCGCTGACGTCCCACACCAAAACACCGCTGGCCACGCCCGAGTCGGTTTTTTGCTCTTCCGTCAGGTTGCTCATCAGGGTGCCGATCATCGTGCGGAACGGGTTGTGGCCCGTCGCAATGACCAGGGTCGCCACGGCGTCCACGAACTGCTGTGCGCTCTTCTCGTCTGTGATCAGCACGTCCACCGCGGGCTTGTCGTCGAGGCCGACGGTCATGCGCACCCGGTACGGTCTTGAGGGATAGCCCCAATACCAGTCGGGCTCCGAAGTGCCGACCCAGATGCTGGTAGGTCGAACGAACTTCGGGCGGGCCAGCACGAAGCCGTTCACTTCCTTGAATGGGATGACGCACATCGAGCTGTTCTGCTGGCTGCGGTCCTGGTAGGAGCCGCCGGCCATCGGCACATAGGTGTTGCCGACAATCGCGCCGCCGTAGGTCGGAACCCACTCCGAGCTGGTCGTGGTGATGGCGCCGCTCATGCGCAGGCCGTACTTGTCGACATCGAGCGATGCGGCGTCCCAGCCCAGGGGTCCTGACAGGTTCGCCTGCAGGTTCTTGATCGTCCCGATAGCTTCCTCGACCGAGGACATGGGTTGCGGGGCGTAGTAGTAGCGGATCGTGTGGTGTTGTTGATCCGGCGGCTCGGGCCATACCCCGTACCGGCGTCCCCCCGTCGCGCAACCAGCTACTGCAAGGCATGAGAGTGCAAGGAAAACACATATCTTCTTCATGGTCACCTCCCCGATGAAAAGATACCAAGAAACACCTGCCACGTGAACTGAACAATGACAAACTAGTTCCGTCCACAAAGACCCGCCATTTCAAGAATTGTTAAAGCAGTTCTCCGGAAGGGGTCCCTTGCAGTTCGTCGATTGCGGGCTATGTTATCGGCGGCCAGCGCCGGAGCGTCGGCCTAAGCCGACCAACAGAAAGGTTGAATCCCATGAGAATGCTGATGATCGTCAAGATACCCCATGAGAAATTCAACGCCGCCGTGGAAGACGGCAGCGTGGGCCGGAAGATGATGGCCATCGCCGAGGCGACCAAGCCCGAGGCGATATACTACACGGAGTTCTGCGGCCATCGCGGAGCTGTGATGGTGGTCGATCTCAAAAGCCCGTCCCAGGTCCCGGCTCTTGCTGAGCCCTGGTTCCTTGCGTTCAACGCCGACGTGCAATTCCATGTCGCCATGACGCCGGAGGATCTGAAGCAGGCCGGACTCGACAAATTCGCCGGGAAGTGGAACTGAAGCGGGAACACTCTCCGTGGCTGCAGAACGATCGACTTCGGGACGCGGGCTGAACCCTCGCGCCTGCAATGTCCCGGAACCTTGCCTTTCCAGCACCCTTCCAGCATCATCCCCGCGCGGATACGGACCCGTCCCGTGCGAAAGGCGGATTTCCGCAGAAGTAATGTCGTCGATTTTCTTGCTAGATGACGCACGGTACCTGTCAGCGGAGATGCAATAGGATTCTGGGACTACTGGGCAATGTGCGGCATTTGCGGAATTGTATCGCTCACCGGAGAGTCGGTGTCGGAGAAGGCCCGCGCCACCACGCTGGCGATGGTCGACGCACTGGCTCACAGGGGACCGGACGACAGGGGCACCATCTGCTCGGGTTCTGCCGCGATGGGCTCGACACGGCTCGCCATTCGCGGCATTGAGGACGGACGCCAACCCCTCGTTGATTCCAGGTCCCAGGTGGTTGTTGTCTGCAATGGTGAAATCGACAATCACCAGGAATTGAGAGAGTGGTTGGCGGCACGCGGACGCCCGGTCGAGCACTCGACGGATGTCGCCGTCATTCCGGGACTGTTTCTGGAATTGGGCGATAGTTTTGTGGAAAGGTTGACCGGCGTCTTTGCCATTGCCCTTTGGGATCCTCTCAAGAGGCGACTCATCCTTGCCCGTGATCGAGCTGGGGAGCGATTGCTCTTCTTCACCATCGACGGGGATGTGGTGCACTTTGCCACGGAACTCTCCGCACTCGCGATGGACAGTGCGTTGTCGCTCACTCCTTGCAAGACGGCCTTGGTCGGCTATCTCCAGAACGGCACGTTCTCTTCTCCGTCATCTCCGTTCACGCAGGTCCAGAAGGTGTCGCCGGCCGAAGTGGTGACCATCGATGCGGGCGGTGTCCATCGTCGGCGCTACTGGCGCTGGAACATCCGGGGCGCGCCCAAGCGGCCGCCTTCGCTTGATGCCTTCGACGAAGTGTTTCGTGAGGCGGTGAGGAGGCAGAGCGATGTGGATGTCGAGTGCGGGTTGTTTATCAGCGGCGGACTGGATTCGTCTCTTGTCTCAGCGGTCATGAAGAGCGTCAGAGCAGGACGTCGGCTCAGGGCTTACACGATCCGGTTCGGAGAGCCATCTTATGATGAAGGAAGATTTGCCGAACGTATCGCTCAGATCCTTGGCATCGATCTGACAAGCGTTCTTGTGCGACCGGAGGTGTTTCCCGCTGAAATCGCCCGGCTGGTCCGGCTGGTCGGGGAACCCCTGGGGGATCAAGCATGGGTTCCTACGGCACTGCTCGCGCGACGCGCTTCCCAGGACGTGAAGCTGGCCTTGGTCGGAGAGGGGGCCGACGAGCTGTTCGGTGGCTACCCGACGTATCTCGGCGCGACGCTCGGCGCGTACTATGGAAGGCTTCCCGCGTCATTCCAACGGGCGTTCAAATGGGTGGTGGATAGGTGGTCTTTCAGCGATAGGAAAGTAACGCTGTCTTTTCTGCTCAAGCGATTCGTTCAAGGTTGGAACACCGACGGAGTGTCGCGCCATCTCCTCTGGACGGCCAGCGTCTCTCCCGCTCTCTTGCAGCGGCTGGGACTTGCACATCGCCCTCCCGATGTCGGTGACCGGTCCGGCCGCTCGCTTCTGGATGCCGTTCAGGAACTGGACTTCGAGACCACTCTTGCCGAGGGCTTGTTGATGAAGAAGGATCGTGGCAGCATGAGTTCTGCGGTCGAACTGCGGTCGCCGTTCCTGGATCGAGCCGTGATGGAATTTGCCGCGTCCCTGCCGACCTCCGAGCGTGTCCGCGGATTGACGACCAAAGTGTTCCTGAAGCGTTACGCTCTCCGCTATCTGCCGCGATGGGTGGTCTATCGCAAGAAACGTGGCTTGTCTGTTCCTTTCAGCAGTTGGATGCGTGGTCCGCTATACGAATGGGCCCGATTCCGTCTGGACAGCGAACTCTTTGAGGGAATCGGGTTAAACCGTCGTGCGGCGGTCGAGTTGCTCGATGAGCATCGGAAACGGGCGGCCGATCACGGACGCGCGCTCTGGACGCTGATCGTGCTCAGCGAATGGCTCGAGTGGGCCGCGACTTCAGCTGTCATGGGCCTCCACGGCCATTAGAACGTGTCAATTCGTGGTTCTCGCATCGTCGAGCGCGAGGACAATGACAAATCTCTGTGTCTCCGTGCCCTCTGTGGTCAACTCTTCGTCGTTTTCCGTCCCCGCCGATACTTCTTGATTCATGAACGGCCCTCGTGCATGATGATGGCGTGGAACCGGTCCCACCCAGGGGCTGTCCGGGAACGTAACAGACATCAGGAACAACCATGGCTAAACGCTGGATGACTTTCATGGCGTGCTGGACGCTGCTGCTGCCCGTCGCGGAGGCGCAGTCGTTCTTCCAGTGCAGGGGAACGAACATCGTGGACGGCAGTGGAGCCCCGTTCCTGTGTCACGGCCTCGTGCTGAGCGGATGGCTGGTCCCGGAGGCGTACGGTTTGAAGATCAATGAGGTCTACAACCGGAACATGAACGCCTATACGGATCTCCGCGCGAACATCCGTTCGATGCTGGGCAACGATGCCGATGCACAGGTGTTCTGGGACACCTATCAGTCCAACTATGTCACGCAGGCCGACCTCGCCGAGTTCAAGGCCCGGGGCTTCAATGTCATCCGGGTGCCGTTCAACTACCGGCTCCTGAGCCCGGTCGACCAGCCCGGCGTGTACCTCGAAGACGGATTCCAGGTCCTCGACGGCATCATCCAGTCGTGCAAGTCCGCGGGCCTTGCCGTGCTGCTGGACATGCACGCCTGCCCCGGAGGCCAGTCCCACGACCCGTATGCCGACCCCGAGTACACGTACTGGTCCTGGGACACGAACCTGCTGAACTGGTACGAACATGGCGTGGCCGTTCTCTGGGAATCCAATGCGGACTATTTCGCGAACACCGGCCGGACGCCGGAGTTCAACAAGCAGAGGACGGCCGATCTCTGGAAGGAAATCGCCGGGCGCTACAAGGACGAAACCGCGATCCTGGGTTATGAACTCATTAATGAGCCGTACTTCTACACCTCGTCGGGCGTGACGACGAACGACATGCGGGCGCTCTTCATCCGGATCACGTCCGCCGTTCGCGAGGTCGACACCAACCACATCGTCTTCGTGGAGGGCAACATATTCGCCGAGTTCATCGACGGCCTTACGCCGCCGTGGGACAGCAACATGGCGATCGCCTTCCACCGGTACTGGCGGGAGACGGGCTACCAGGACGGAGATGTACAGTCCTACCTCGATGCCCGCGCCACGTACCAGGTGCCTCTCCTGATGACCGAGTCGGGCGAGAACTCGAATCCGTGGGTTTACGAGATCAAGCAGCTGATGAACAGCAACAACATCGGGGATTTCTGGTGGGGCTTCAAGAAAGTGGATGTGAATTCCACGGTCTACAATGTCCAGATAACGCCGGACTACCAGTATGTCATCGACAACTGGCGGGACAGCCCGGTCGATCCGGTCATTGCCAAGCAAGGGCTCATGGACCTGGCGAACAACGTCTCCACCACCAACTGTATCTACAAGCCCGGCTACTTCGAGGCCTTGTTCGATCCCCTGTTCAACGTGTCGCCCCAGCCGTTCGCCGATCATCCGATCCCGGGCCTCGTGTACTTCTCGGACTACGACGTGGGCAACCAGGACATTGCCTATCATGACACGTGGTATGAGACCGTGACGTACCAGGGCACCGGCTGGAATCTGGGCTGGACCTACCGGAGCGACGGCGTGGACATTTCGACCTGCAGCACGGGCAACGGCTACAAGGTGTCCTACATCGATCCCGGCGAATGGATCAAGTACACCGTGCGCATCCTTCACGGCGACGCCTACGACCTGGATCTCTGCACGGCGACCACCAATGTGAACGGGCAGATCCAGGTCCGGCTGGACGGAACCGACCTGACTTCGGTGATCACGCTGCCGCAGACCGGCGGATGGGACACCTGGCAGCACTCGGCCATCACCAACCTGGTCATCCCCGTCGGTACACACGTGCTGGAGTATCGCATGATCACCGGCGGCTTCGACCTATCCAGCATGGCGCTCGATCTTTCGACGGCCGGCTTTGTGGACTTCGACGGAGACAAGATCGATGACCACTGGGAGATCCGGTACGGCGGCGATCTCGATCCCAATGCGGATCCCGACCACGACGGCATGAGCAATCTGCAGGAATACTACGCGGACACGGACCCGACCAACGCCGCCTCAAAGCTGACGGCCTCGATTCTCGTCACCAACGGAGCGGAGCGGACCATCGCCAGTTCCACTTCCACGGGGCGCGTCTACTTCCTGCAGTACAGGCCGGATCTCATGACAGGCTCGTGGAGCAACCTCCAGGCCGGTGTGCGCGGGGTGGGGGGTGTCCTTTCTCTGCTGGACACCAACGATCTGGCCGCAGGTTACTATCGCATCGGCGCCGGCCTCCCATAGCAGGGATGGTTCGGCGTGATTCACGTGCGACGACGACGATTCTCTGTGTCTCCGTGACCTCCGTGGTCAATTCTTCGTCGTTTCCTTGGCCAGCGCCTTCAGGATCTCGCCGATGTGCGTCCGGTATCACGGCGAAGTTGTCCTTTATCGAGGGGCTTGGACGGAGTATCAAAGTGGTTCAGAGCAACAGGGACGGCAAAGGAAAAGGTGAGACATGACGATCATCGGCATCAACGGCGGTCCGAGGAAGAACTGGAATACGGCGACCCTGCTGACGAAGGCGCTCGAAGGTGCTGCTTCAAAAGGGGCTCATACCGAGTTGTTGCACCTGTACGATCTTACCTTCAAGGGATGTACGAGTTGCTTCGCATGCAAGATCATCGACGGGCCGTACAACGGGAGATGTGCGCATAAAGATGACCTGAGCCCGATCCTCAAGAAGATCGAGGACGAAGCCGATGCGATCATTCTGGGAACGCCGATATATTTCGGAGGAATGACCGGCGAGATGCGCTCCTTCATGGAACGCCTTCTGTTTGCCCCCCTCGTGTATTCCAATCCACCCCGGTCAGCCTTCCCGCGGAGGATCAGGACGGGGATCATCTACACGATGAACGTGACCGAGGAGATGAGCGCCGAACGTTACGGGGCGATGTTCCGCTCCACGGAGGAATCGTTTCGCAGGGTCTTCGGTGCGGCGGAAACCTTCTGCTGCTATGACACGTATCAGTTTCCCGACTATTCAAAGGTCGTTATGGAGTATATGGACCCGGCTAAGAAAGCCGCGCGACGCAAGGAAGTGTTTCCAGAGGACTGCCGGAAAGCGTTCGAGTTCGGTTGCCGGATCGCTTCAAAGGCATGATTACGACCACGCATCCATGCTGTGTCGAGGCGGGTAGGCAATCGTCGTTATACAGAGGATGAAGCATCAAGGAGGCCAGATGAAGGTTACAGCGTTTAACGGGAGCCCAAGGAAGGACGGAAACACCGCCTGCCTGATCAACCATGTCTTCAAAGCCCTCAACACCGAAGGCATCGAAACCGAAATGGTTCAGGTTGGCGGCAACTTGATTCACGGTTGTACGGCCTGCCGTCAATGCTTCGAAAAGAAGGATGGGCGCTGCGTCATCAAGAAGGACATTGTCAATGACTGCATCGAAAAGATGCGCCAATCGGATGGCATCATTCTCGCCTCACCCACTTACTTTGCCGATGTAACGCCCGAATTGAAGGCGTTGATCGACCGGGCCGGGTTTGTTTCCATGGCGAACGGCAGATTCCTGAAGCGCAAGGTTGGGGCCGCCGTGATTGCAGAGAGGAGAGCCGGGGCGATTCACGTGTTGGACACCATCAACCATCTCTTCCTGATCGCCGAGATGATCGTTCCCGGCTCCTGCTATTGGAACATGGGGATCGGCAGAGAGAAAGGCGAGGTCGAGAACGATGAAGAAGGGATCCGGACCATGAGGGTTTTGGGTGAGAACATGGCTTGGTTGCTGAAGAAGCTGGGGTAAGCCCGGCGATTCCGACCATAGATACCGCGAGAACGACGGACGTTCGAAAGATGAAACGAATCCTGAATCTATTGCGCGGCGTGATGCTGCGCATTTTTCTGGGATACGCAGCCGCCGGATGGGGGATCTGCGTTGCGGGCATATTTACGTCTGCGCCACGGACCTTCGATCTGTTGGCATATGTGGGAGGGATAAACCCATCGCCACTCCTGGCCGATCCAATGTATGACTATTGGCTGAGAATGGCCTCCAGCGTATTCGCGTTCATTGGAGTCGCTTACCTGTTCCTTACAATCTGGCCCAGGAAATTTGCAGCGATTTTACCGTTCTCCGGGATTTTCATGCTCACCGAGGGAATCATCCTGCTGGTACACGGTTTGAGACTCCATTTGCCCCCATTTCCTTTTTGGGGCGATGTTTCATTTTGCCTTGTCGGCGGAATCGGTATCCTGCTTTGCATGGGCAGCGTCCGTGGGAATGCGCGTTTCGAACCACCACAGCCTGCTCGCCTGCCGGTGCGGGAGCCTCGTGCCTGAAGCGTCACATGGGCAGAAAAGAGATGATCCGAGCGGCCTCAGAATCGGATAATCCTTCTCCGGATAACATTCCTGCCAGGTTCTCACTCCAACCTTAGTGGCCTGTTTCCGCCCTAAACTGGTTCCGTTATGTGGTCGCTGGTCCTCGAAGCAGGAGGACCGAATGAGCGCAAAACGGTACAGCGAGGAACAGATCATCCACGCCCAGAAGCAGGCGGGCGATTTCCCATGCGGCTGTGCGGCCGGATCGAGACTCATCTGTTCAGAATGCGATTCCTTCCGGCTGCTTCCGGTTCCAGCAAGCGGCGTCAACCAATGGGGCAGGCCCTATGGCTTTATCACGCACAGGCGCAGGAAGCAGTTTGTGGACAGCGGCGCGGTGTCGCTCACGCTGACGCAGACGGGCGTGCCGGTGCCGGTTTCGATCACGTTTGTCGAATTCCAGCCTGTGCCGTCTATGTTCGTGGCGATTCCATTCCAAGTCGCGTCGTTCGTCGCCGTGTCGGATTCCTCAATGATCAGCGTCACATCGTCCGCGTTGGTGTTGCGGTTGAAGTTCAGGATGAAGACTCCGTTCGGCTGCGCGCAGCCCATGTCCGCGAGGTCGTCCGAATTGGTCGGGCTCGATCCGGTCGCATACTTCAGCAGGTTCTGATAGCCGTCGGAGGTGGAGCAGTCGGTGAGATTTGTTAGGTCACTAGTGATTGAGGCAGCCCACGACCAATAGCCGCCGCTTGACTGGTACTCATAAGCGCCCATGTCAATGACCGCATTCACGATGCGGGGATTGCCGTCCAGATCGGC
>Ga0182011_10004372_pt1 | contig 11334 bp, 13 predicted proteins | sample 711E1DmetaG_FD_120481 | JGI IMG/M metagenome (GOLD analysis project Ga0182011, IMG submission 120481) | Permafrost microbial communities from Stordalen Mire, Sweden - 711E1D metaG | ecosystem: Environmental > Terrestrial > Soil > Wetlands > Permafrost | place: Sweden: Stordalen | collected... | reverse complement strand
GCTGGCCGGCACATCCGGGCTAAGCCCGCATATCCTTTGACAACCGCCATCATAGGAGCCGCTAGCAGGAAAATGATCGTCGCGATGGCGAAGACTATGAAATATGCGGGCTAGCCCGTACTGGCCCCCCCGTTCTTCGGATGCCGCAGCGACAGGCCCCCGTCCCGGTCCCAATCGAAAATCCAAAATCGGAAATCCAAAATCAAATAACAGATGCCGCTGACGATCATCCAGCATCCGCTCGCCGCGCACGTGCTCACCCACCTGCGCGACAAACACACCAAGCCCGCGCTGTTCCGCACACTGTGCCACCAGATCACGCTGCTGCTCGCGCTGGAAGCCACGCGCGATCTCGCCACCGAGGAGAAGCTCATCGACACGCCCTTGGAACCGCTCCGGAGCCGGGTGCTCGCCCGCCCCCTCGCAATTGTCCCCGTCCTCCGCGCAGGTCTCGGCATGGTGGAGCCGTTTCTCGATCTATTTCCCGACGTCAGCGTCGGCTATGTGGGTCTGGAACGGGACCACGCAACCGCGATCGCCCGTTCGTATTACTGCAAGCTGCCGCCGCTCGAGGGCCGGCGGGTGCTCGTCATCGATCCGATGCTGGCCACCGGAGGCTCCGCGGCGCAAGCGCTCGATGTCGTGAAGTCTGCCGGAGGCGCCGACGTCGCGTTGGTGTGCATTGTGGCCGCGCCCGAAGGCGTGGCTTTCGTCGAACAACGCCACCCCGCCGTGCCGATCTTCACCGCCGCGCTTGATCGCGAGCTCGACGCAAAGAAATACATCCTGCCGGGGCTCGGCGATTTCGGCGACCGCCTGTACGGCACATGAGCGCCTGCCTCGACAATTCCCGCGCCGGCGATCAGTCTGCCATCGTACCATTCCACCAACCTCGCATCCCCTAGCCCGGATGTTTCACACCTCACTCTCAAGCATGACCGTGGCAACGACCGAGACTGTGAAATATGCAGGCTAAAGCCGCCCAGCCCATGGCCGTCGAACACTCCGGACTTCTCCTTGCGGACCGTTGGGTCGATTACCGGCTGCTCGATTGCGGCGACGGCCTGAAACAGGAGCAGTGGGGTGCTTGCGTCCTCGTGCGGCCCGATCCGCAGATCCTCTGGCCGCGGCATGGCCAGCCAGTCGGCACGCCGTGGGAGAACTGGGACGGCTTTTACCACCGGAGCCCAGAAGGCGGTGGGCGCTGGGAATTTAAGCGACCGCTGCCGGAGCATTGGAATATCCGTTACGAGCCCCTCAATCTCACGTTCAAGGTCCGCCCCACGGCTTTTAAACACATGGGGTTGTTTCCGGAGCAGGCGGTCAATTGGGAATGGTGCGCGCAAAGAATCCGGGCGTCTGGCCGCCCGGTGAGCGTGCTTAATCTCTTCGGCTACACCGGCGCCGCGAGCTGCGCCGCGGCCGCCGCGGGCGCGACCGTGTGTCACGTCGACGCGGCGGAGGGCATGGTCCGGTGGTGCCGCGAAAATGCCGCCCTTTCCGGACTCGCCGACGCGCCAGTCCGCTACATCGCCGACGACTGCCTGAAATTCGTCCGCCGCGAGATCAAGCGCGGCCGGCGCTACGATGCCGTCATCCTGGATCCTCCCACCTACGGTCGGGGAGGCGGAGGCGAATTGTGGAAACTCGAAGACCATCTCTGGGAATTGCTGGGTGAGTGCCGCCGGGTGCTGGTCGACCGGCCGCTCTTCGTTCTCCTTAACGCCTACACCGCGAGGCTCGCCTCCACGGTCGTGGTGAATCTGCTCACCGAGCTCATGCACGACGCGGACGGGCGCGTAATTGGGGGTGAGGTCGGTCTGCCGATCGCCGCCGACGGGAAGGTGCTCCCCTGTGGAATCTTCGGCCGATGGGAGTCATGAACCAGCGCGAATGCCCCATGCCAATGATGGCCCCATGGCGCAGGCTGTGTGTGGAGACGCGACGCCCTCGTCGCGTTCTGCAGGGACGTACGCGACGAGGGCGTCGCGTCTCCATGAAGCATGCGGGCTACCCCTGAATCTCCATGAGCTTCCGCATCGGAGTCGACGGCGGTGGAACCAAGACCGATTGCATCTTGCTCGACGACCACGGTGCCGTCGCGGCGTGTCGGACGGCCCCCGGCTGCAACCCGAGCCTGGTGGGTCCGGAACGCGCGCGGGCGGTGCTCGTCGAGGCTCTAGAGGCACTGGTTGCGGACGCGCCGCGACTTCCAGACATGGGCGGGACGCCCATGCCACGTGGCACGGGCGTCCCGCCCGTGGATAAAACCGGAACCCGCCCGGACCTGATCCCGACCTCGGGTTCGTCATCCGCAAACGTGGACCGTGTTTTGCTTTGCATGGCGGGCAGTCAGTCGTTCTGGCGCGAAACAGCGGCCGGGCTGGAGGGCTACGGTCGGGTCGAGACCATGCCAGATTCTCTGCCGGTGCTCGAACTCGCCACGGACGGCGGGCCTGGCCTTGTGGTGCATGCCGGCACCGGCTCGTTTGTCGCCGCCCGCGCGCCCGACGGCTCGGTGCACTACGCCGGCGGTCTCGGCTGGCGTTTTGGCGATCCGGCCAGCGGCTACGACCTGGGCCGCCGCGCGATCGCTCTCGCCTTGCTGGAACTCCAGGAGTGGGTTCCGCGCACCGCGCTCGCAGATCAATTGTGCGCCCACACCGGGCTCGCCGATTACACCGCCAACTCGCGCTGGTTTTATCGCGGCGAGGATGCGAATGCGACGATCACAGCCTTCGCGCCGCGCGTGGTCGAACTCGCCGGCCAGGGTTGCATACCGGCCCAACGGGTCATCGCGGAATCGCTCACCGACCTCTCGGCACTCGTCAACGCCGTCTGTTCGCGGCTGTTTCCCGCCGCCACGATCCATGCGCCCGTTCCCTGCGGCGTGTCAGGCGCGTTGTTGAACCAATCGCCCTGCTGGTTCGCGCTGTGCGCCCTGGCCGCCATGCACGCGTGGCCCGTCCAGTTGCGGCCGGTGACCGCGCGTCCCATCGAGGGCGTCCGCCGTTTGCTGCAAAAGATGGCGTGACCGCGCAGAGCGGGTTTGCCTGCGGCCCGCCGATCGGTACCCTGTCCTCATGGCCGCTAGCCCGGATGTTTCACACTCCAATCACGCGCATGCCTGCACACTGTAGAAAATCGAATGACCCGGCAGCTTTGGCCGGCACATCCGGGCTATTGGCAAAACCGCCCCCAAAGACTATGAAATATGCGGGCTAACGCGGGGCAAATCCCTCCGACGCACAAGAAGCCGAGCTATCCGATCATCGAAGAGCTCCGGTCCTATCTGCGCCGGTACCGGCGCGATCGCGATCTGCCCGTCACGTACGAGCGACTCCGCGACTTCCAGGAGACCGCCCCGCTCGTGGACGCCGCCGGGCAGCCCACACTCTGGGAAACGGTGGTCTATCATGCCGAGGAGATGCGCGTGCTCAACGAGGACCTCAAGCGCATCTACGCGCTGCTCAAGGTCGACGGCGATTTCTCGGTCATGCGGCACCTCTACATCGACCGCATTGACTTTTGCGCCTTCGGGAATTCACAGCCGTTCCGCGTCCGGATAGTCAACGCCTTCAACGACAATCCCGACTACTTCCACATCAAGAAAGCGGACGCCTCCCGCGTCTACGGACTGGAGCTCGAACATCTGCTCTCCCCCAACCGCCTCAACTTTCTCACCTCGGGCCGCATGCTGGTCGAGGAACATATTCCCGGCATTCCCGGCGACGTGTTCATCGAGCGCTGGTTGAATCACGGCGATTTCAAGCCCATCCGGGTCGCCAAGGAACTGGTGAAATTCAACGAGCGCAGCTTCATCCGCCTGCTCGGCGACATGCGGTCGTACAATTTCGTCGTGGTCGTCATGCCTGACTTCGAGGACGCGCAGATCCGCATCCGGGCCATGGATTTTGACCAACAATCCTACAACGGGCGGAAGAACTTCTACCTGCCGCAGTTTTTCAAGGAGAACCGCGAGCTGGCTCTTTACTGCCTCAAACACCTTCGCTTTGAGACCTCGCTCCAGTATCAGCGCGAGGAACAGACGCTCATGCTCCAGCGCTGTGAGCTCGCCGCCCCCCGGCTCGGGTACCTCCTGCAGGTCATGGCCGGGGACCGCATCGCGCCGGATGAGAAAGTGCACCAGCTCCGCGAAAGTCTCGCCGAACATTTCCACTCTGATCATTACCTCCGCTGTCAGACCATGGGCGAACTGGTCCGGGAAAACCTGGAGACCCTGCGACGCAACATCGGCCGGCCAGTCCCACCGCCCGCCGTGGAGGAGGGAATTGCGTAGCAGCGATCATGAATCCCCGGACTTTGCGCCAAACGGGACGAAACTTGTAGCCGGGGTCGCCGACCCCGGGCCGGCCTCACCGAGACCGGCTACAACCGAATCCGTGCGGCTGCCGGCCGGATTGCTCCGGCTCACCTCTTCAGTCGGGCCCGAAACTTCTTCGCCTCCGGGCTGATCGCATGGCAATCCCCGCCTCCGCAGCCTCCCGAGTCGCGGCGGAAAAATGCCCGCCAGAGCAGCCATCCCGCAGCCAGCGCGACGATGGCCAGTGCGGCGATGCTCTGTTGGCCCACGGTCATGAGAGCAGTCTAAACCGGCTCGGTCTTTTTGTCATCTTGCGAGGTGATTCTAACCTGGATGTTTCATGGAGACGCGGCGGTCTCCCTCGACTCCGCTCGGGACCCTGACCCATTCGACTCCGCTCAGGGTCATCCTGAGCCTGTCGAACGGATGAGCTTGTCGAACGGGCCTCGCCGCCGAGCGACACAATGGCTCCGACCGAGCGGAGCCCTCCACGCCATGCGCAATTAATCAGGATGCCATATTCAGAGCCCCAGCGCGCGGCCTGCCTGGTAGACGACCAGACAGAGGAGCCACGCCGCGCCTGTCATGTAAGCCGTCTGAAAAAGAGGCCAGCGCCAGGAGTTGGTCTCGCGTTTCACCACGGCGATCGTGCTCATGCATTGCATCGCGAAGACGTAGTAGATCATCAGCGTGAGGCAGACCAGAGGAGTGAACAGCGGGGCGCCCCCCGGCCAGTGCGCCTGGCGCAGCGCGGCGCGCAACGGCGTCGTGTCTTTGCCCCTCGAATCCTCCACGCCGAAAACCACCCCCATCGAACTCACAAACACCTCGCGCGCCGCAAACGAGCTGATCAGGCCGATGCCGATGCGCCAGTCAAAGCCGAGCGGCCGGATCACCGGCTCGAGCGCCCGTCCCGCCATGCCCGCGAAACTGTGCGCGATCTGCTCCTGGGTCGTGACGTCGCCCGATGTCTTGGGATGGGTCGTCAGAAACCAGAGCAGGATCGAGATGCCGAGAATGATCGTTCCGGCGCGGCGCAAGAACAGGCCGGCGCGCTCCAGCATGTGCAACAGCACATCTTTCAACCGCGGCAGGCGATAGGGCGGGAGCTCCATGATCATCAGCGGCGGCTCACCTTTGAGCAGGGTCTTTTTGAACAACCAGGCGAAGGCGAACGCGCCCGCGGTTCCCAGCGCATACATGAGCAGCATCAACCCGACCTTGGCGCCGACCGAAACGCGGTCGGCCGGCAGCAACGCCGCTATCATCAGCAGGTAAACCGGAAGGCGCGCCGAACAACTCATCAGCGGCGCGACCAGAATCGTCACCAGGCGGTCCTTCGCGTCCTCGATGGTGCGCGTGGCCATGATTCCCGGGATGGCGCAGGCGTAGGAGCCCAGCAACGGGATGAACGATTTGCCGTTGAGGCCGACCCGGCTCATCAGCCGGTCCATGATGAACGCGGCCCGCGCCATGTAACCGGTGCTTTCAAGCAGACCGAGGAAAAAGAACAGGATCAGGATCTGCGGCAGAAACACCACGATCCCGCCCACGCCGGCGATCGCGCCGTCGGTGAAAAGGTCGCGCAGGTCTCCCGGCGGCATGGCGCCTTTCACCCACGTTCCCAACGCCGCGACCTCCCCGTCGATCCAGTTCATCGGATACTCCGCCAGGGTGAAGATGGACAGGAACAGCGCCGTCATGATGCCTCCCAACACCAGCCAGGCCCAGAGCGGATGCACAACCACCTGGTCGATGCGGTCGGACACCGACGGACCGGTTCTGGCGGCGCGCAACACCACCTCGGCACAAAGCCGCGAGATGGCCTCGTAGCGGCTCGCCACCAGCGTGCCGGACCAGTCGACGCCCTGCCCTTCCCAACGTTTCTTCCAGCCGGCGAGGATCGCGGCGGTAACATCGCTGAGGGGCGTCGAACCCGCCACGCGCACCACGTCCTGGTCGGTGAGCAGCAGCAGCGCCTCGGCGCGGGCGATGAGCGGCTGTTTGCCATCGTTTTCGATCAAGGAGGCCTGGAGTTCGGAGACGGCCGGTGCAATGGGGGCGGGAATATCCCAATGGTGCCGCGACAGCGGGAGATCCGTCCGGCTCATGGCCAGGCGGAGTTCGAGGATGCCCTTGCCGTTCGCCGCCTCGCAGGGAATGACCGGAATCCCCAGCTCGTGCTCAAGCCGCGCCACCCGGAGGTTGAGCCCGGCAGCCACGGCCAGGTCCATCATGTTCAGCACCAGGATTGCCGGCCGGCCGAGATCGAGCACCTGGTGGACGAGATAAAGATTCCGTTCGAGATTCGTGGCATCGACGATGCAGATGATGCGATCGGGCTGCGCGGTGTCGGTGCGCCGGCCGAGCAGCACATCGCGGACGATCGCTTCATCGGGCGAGCGCGCGGCAAGCGAGTAGGTGCCCGGCAGGTCGATGACAGTGATCGGGCGCCCGTGCTGCGAATAAGTGGTGCCGGTCTTCTTCTCCACCGTGACACCCGGATAATTCCCGACCTTCTGTTTCAAGCCGGTCAGGGCATTAAACAGCGTGCTCTTTCCGCAATTGGGATTCCCCACCAGAGCGTAGACCGGGGCGCGCCGTTCCGCCGGAACGGCCTGGCGCTGGGACGTGAAAGGCTGCGGATGATGAGCGGGTCCAGGCATCGAGAAGAGCAAAAGGCTGAAGGACTGAAAGCGAAACCCCTGAAAATCGATTGGCTCGTTTTCAGCCTTTCAGGTTTCAGCTTTCGAGATTTCGACCATCACCTGCTCCGCCTCGCTCTTGCGCAGCGTCAGATTGTATCCCCGCACTTGGATCTCAAGCGGGTCGCCGAAAGGCGCAGTCCTTACGAGCGTGATGGCCACCCCGGGCAACACACCCATCTCGCGCAGGCGAAGCGATGCGTGCCCTTGCCGTGGCAGTTCCCGCACCACCGCTTTTGATCCGATGGCAAGTTGCGAGAGTTTGATCGTGGATTCCATGATCGGTTTCAGTCAACAAGTGGCAGTCGGCGTTGACAGCCCCCCGGGGCGGATCGGCTCGACCTCGATTTTCTCCGCCGCGCGATCGCTCAAGGCCACCCGCACGCCACATAGCTCGCAGATCAACATGCGCTTGCCTCCGATCTTCTGAATGATAGCGGACTCGCAAAACCCCATTTCGCGCAATCGTTGGCTGAGCTCTGCCTTGCCGTTTATGCCGGTAACGCGGCCCGACTCACCGTCCGGCAATTCGGTAAGCGTCAGGCGGGTAGGAGCTTGCCGTTGGGGGCAGCAATTGTTGTCAGGCTCGTCGGGCATGAAGAGATCAAGTGACTAAACAAAACTGAGACTCAGTTTCAACTCAAATGCCGAGAATCAGGCACCGGCTTCTCATGATTATGAGATCGCCTGTCCATTTCGTCGCTGCGTGCGACGATTTTGTTGGAGGGCAGTCGGGCCCGGTCAACGTTGCTGCGGCTGGCCGCCCGATTGCGCGGCTGCCGCCTGCCGCCGCAATTCCCGCCGCCGGTTGATGTCGGCCTCGAGATTGCGCAGCTGTTCCGGAGTCAACGAAGGTGCGGTCCCCACGGGGCCTCGGACGCCCGGCGGAAATGCTCCGCCCTGGAGAGGACCCCCAGGCGGCAAGGCTCCCCCGGGAGCGGTGTTCGGTGGCATCCCGGCGTTCGTTGACGTTTGCCCGGGAGTTACCGCCAGTAGAGCGATCTTGGACTCCTTCAAGGCGAGCTGGTACGTCCGGCCTTTCTGTTCGACCGTTACTATCTCCTTGTTCGGATCGAACGCCTTGACCGTGAAATCGTGCCCTGACTCGTTCAACCGGGTCCACGTGCTCTGCTTCTTCGCCGCATCATAGAGGCTAAATTCATATTCGCCACCCTCCTTCAGGATGCTGCGCAGTTCCAGCGGAGCAGACTGTTGGGCGGCCCCGGCCGCCCCATTGGCCGGCAGGAAGGGAGAGTTCTCGATCAGATTCGACGCCGCATGCAACGGCAGCGCCACCATCGTCGCGCCCATTAGTGGAACGATCAGGGAAAGAATTGGGAGATTCGCGCGCATCGACGACATCGACGATTCAAATGACGGCGCAACGGTTCGTCAAGCAACGCTCCATCGGCATGGCTCACTGCTCCAGGAGTTCGACCTCATAGCCGTCTGGATCCGTTACAAAAGCCATCCGGCGACCGGAGGGAAATGACTGGCGCCAGTCTGCGGGCCAGATCTTGTAGCCCTTGCGCTCAAGTTCGTCGCACTTCGCGGTCAGGTCGGGATAACCGACCGCCGTGTGCATCAGGTCCTCCGGGACGACCAGAGGATAGCCGGGCTGATAACACAATTCGAGCGCGTGCGCGCTGCCGGGGATTTGCAGAAAGGCGAGCTGGTTGCCCTGCGGCGATTTCGCGATGCGCCGCGTGCAGACGAAACCGAGTTCGCCGTACCACGCGATGGTGCGATCGAGGTCGCCGACGCGGATGCGGGTGTGAAGGAATGCTGGCATGGTGATCGAGCGGGCCGTTGAAATTGAACTGACAGGCATTCTAGCCCTGCTGTTCCTCCACCACAAGCCCTGCCCGCCGCGTCGGTTGTTTCCCGGATTGCGGGGCGGGGCGCAACCGGACAGGGTGCATCCATGACGCCGCCAGAGCGAATAAAAAATACCACCAGACCGGGCGAAAAACCGCGTATCAGGATTGCGGGCGTCGGCGGACCAGGCCTCTCGCGCGGCATGGCGGCATTTGCGATCCTCAGCCTGATGCTCGCGATCGGCGTGGCGGATTACTTCACCGGTTTCGAGGTGTCATTTCTGGTGTTCTACTTCCTGCCCGTGGCGCTGGCCGTGACGGCGTTCGGCTGGCAGGCCGGCGTGGTGACGGCGCTCGCCAGCGTGACAGTCTGGCTGGCGGGCGATTTCGCCGCCGGCGCGCATTACGCGAATCCACTCGTGCCATGGTGGAACGCCACGATCGCGCTCGGCACCTACCTTGTGCTCATCGCCCTGCTTGCGCGGCTGCTCGCGACGCAGCGGGAGATGGAAGAGCGCATCCGCCAGCGCACCGCGGCATTGACGGATGAGATCGCCGAACGCGAACGGCTGGAAAAGGTTATTCTGGAGATCTCCGAGCGCGAGCGCCGCAGCCTCGGCCACGATCTCCACGACGGCCTCGGCCAGCACCTCACCGGCACATCCTTGACCGGACAGATCCTCGTTGAGAAACTGCAGTCGCGCGGCTTCACTGGACCCTTTGAATCCTGCCCGGCACTCCACGCGTCTTGTGGACAAGCCACACCACCTCGGCTCCATCGATCCGCCTCAACCGCCGCGGCCGGGCTCTGGGCGGGAAGAAGACCATTTGCATGTTTATCGAAGTTAGATATGTGTGATAGAGGAAGCGTTGATCTCCGTGCTCCGCTTGAAGCTCGCCCAGCCTGCGACTTCCCCCAGATTGTGAGAGCGTTCGCCATATTGTTGTGAGGTTCATCCGTACCGCTGCTGCCGTCCTTCGCCCCGCGCCGACTTCCGGGGCTTGGATGGCTGGGATCCGCCGCGGGAGCATGACCACACTGGCGCTGCTTGTGATCGTCTTGTTGGCGGCGGGTTGCGGCCAGAGTATTCCGCAGGGCTACGAGGTCCACGAAGGCGACATCGTCTTTCAGTCCCTGCCCCACAGCCCGATGGTCGATATGATCGAAGGCGCGACCCAGTCCCGCTGCTCCCATTGCGGCATCGTGGCGAAGAGCGACGGACACTGGACGATCATCGAGGCCATCGGACCTGTCAAAGAGACTCCGCTCGCACAATGGATTGCCCAAGGGCGAGACGGATGGTTCGCGGCCTATCGCCTAAATCCCGCGTTGTCGACCCAGATACCCGCCATTGTGGCTCAGGCCCGCCGGTACCTCGGCCGGCCTTACGGCAACCATTTTCGGTTTGAAGATGAAGGAATCTACGGTTCCGAGCTGGTCTTCAAGGCCATCAAAGAGACAACCCATCAAAACGTGGGAAAAACCCAGCCTCTCGGGGACCTGAACTGGCAACCGTACGCAGACTACATCTGCTCAATCGAACAGGAAATCCCCCTCGACCGAGAGATGATCACGCCCCGGGCGCTGACGGAAGCCCCGGAACTCACCAAAGTGTTCGAGCGCAGCCCGTAGCCCGGATGCGCCACCGTGGCGACGGAGATCCCCGTCTTTGCTCCGCCACCCTGTGGCCGGGGTCGGCGACCCCGGCGGCCAGTTCGTTCGACAAACTTCGCTGCCGGGTTTTTTCTTGCCATCGGAGAACGCGTTTTTAAGCCTCCCTCTCCGCTTGTCGTTGGGGTCGTCTGCTTGGTGGATTGTCAGATGAACGGCGGTTCAGTGGTGATTCGAAACTCGATGGTCGGGAACGGGCAGAAGATCTGGTCAAGCAGCCTTCCTTAGCTACCAATCCATGAGCACGAAACTGTACGTGGGCAATCTACCCTTTGCCGCCACCGCGCAAGACCTCCAGGACCTCTTCAGTCAGGCCGGGACCGTCGCCAGCGTCGACCTGATCTTTGACAAGTTAACCGGTCGCTCGCGTGGGTTTGCCTTCCTGGAGATGTCGACTCCTGCCGAGGCCCAGGCGGCGATCCAGAAATTCCACGGTTTCGCCATGGACAACCGCAGTCTCACCGTGAACGAAGCGCGGCCAAGGGAGGAGCGGGCTCCGCGGCAGTTCGAGGGTGGCGGCGAGCGTGGCAGCGGTTTCGGCGGCGGTGGGCGCGGGGATCGCGGTGAGCGCCGGGGCGGCGATCGCGGTTTTCGCCGGTAGCTCCTCTTCCTCCATTCTCTGCAAAGCCGGGCCGTGCGCCCGGCTTTTTTGTTGTCCGGCAGTCTTCCCGGCGCCGCGCCGGGAAGACTGAACAACGCGCCAGAATTCTTGCGCCTCGTGGGCCATTCCACCCGCCAAGACTATTACGGCCCGCGTATTTTCCTGCCGCAGCCGGTAGGGCGCGACCGCTGGGCGCGCCGGGAAGAACGGACGGC
>Ga0182011_10004370_pt1 | contig 11335 bp, 10 predicted proteins | sample 711E1DmetaG_FD_120481 | JGI IMG/M metagenome (GOLD analysis project Ga0182011, IMG submission 120481) | Permafrost microbial communities from Stordalen Mire, Sweden - 711E1D metaG | ecosystem: Environmental > Terrestrial > Soil > Wetlands > Permafrost | place: Sweden: Stordalen | collected... | reverse complement strand
CAGCTTATTAAGTATCATGAGCCTTCTCTGTTCCTTCTTGTTCAAAGTCACCTCTTCTCTCATAGGGTGACATTTTCACTGAACAGTTAAGGGGTGACAAAATCATAGAACGTTAACATTCAAAAAACTTATGCATTGACATCCACACCACAAAGCGTTAGTATCTCGAACAATACCAATTTCGCGGATAAGTGCTCGGTTACGCATTGAGATGTGAAATCCAGGTTCAAAGGAGGAATATGATGTCAGGGCGATATAAATTATTGACTTCCGTGATACTTGCTATAGTGCTCCTTGCTGTTTCTGCATGTGCAGCCCCGGTTGCGCAGCCGCCTGCTGAAGCAAAAGTATTAAAAATCGGGTCCGTTATGCCTTTTACAGGGCCGGCAGCCTTCTGGGGCTTATCGGAAAGACCCGTCATGGAAATTTACGCAGATTTGATCAATCAGGACGGGGGACTGAAAGTAGGCGACGACACGTATAAGGTTGAGATGGATTTTGCTGACGGCCCTCTGAGTCCCTCAGCAGACGCTGCTGCAGCCAGGAGCCTTATATACGATAAAAACGTAAAGGCTATTCTCGGCTATTTCGGTATCGGGTACCCGGCATTATCGTCTGTCACAACTCCTGAAAAAGTAATCCTGGATTCGACAACAATCAGTATGGGAACTTTCAGTGCCGAAAAAGAGCCGTACTCGATATTCGGGTTTCCTGCTGTTGAGATGGCTATAAACCAGGCGCTGGCTGTGATGCACGCATTCCCTGAGGCTAAGACACTGTGCTGGGTATATGCCAGCGGTGGCAATGTTGATGTTGAAAAAATATATGGCCCGGTAGATGAAGCCATCGAGAAAACCTACGGTATTAAAAGCGTACGTGTAGGATATCCTGCTGGAACGCTGAATTTCAATGCTTATATTTCCAAGATGGCCGATCTGAAGGCCGATGTTCTTTATATGATCGCTCAGCCGCTGGAAGTTGGTTTGTTGGCAAAACAGCGCTACCAAATGGGGTATAAGTGGCCTATTGGATCAAATGCCGCATTGCTTGATTTCAACACCGTCAAGGGGATTGCAGGCAGCGTGGAAGCTATGCAGAATATATGTGGGGATTATTGCCTTCCATGGTTGTTGAAGAAAGTGACCGTTGCGCCGAAATACCTGGATATGGCAATAAGGATTAGGGACACTTATAAAGCGAAATATCCGGATAAAGAGCTATATGCAGGATCATTTGGTACTGGCGTTCCAGCTATGGGACATTACTTTGAGGCAGTCCAGTTGGCCGGCACAACTGATCCCGACAAGGTCATGGGCGTTTTAAGGGGAGGGACGCTGGAAACTTTCCTTGGTAAATATACTTTGTCAGGGTCTCAGACATATGGGTCACCGGTTGTATTTGGCTACCCTTGTGCGATGAGCATCATTAAAGGAAATGAAAACGTTTATCTCAATGAAGAACCCCTGTTGGATGTAGACCATCCTGTGGGTGGCGTGGAACTCTACAAACAGTTACAGAAATAATTGGACTGCGTTCCGGTTGTAAGAGGCTTATCGGCGGCAGCCTAACCTGTTTCTAAGAGGAAGGTGGTATGTACGACTTTTCAAATAAAACAATTATTATAACAGGCGCTTCCGGCGGAATAGGAACGGCACTTGCAAGGGAGTTAGATAAAAGAAAAGCAAATCTTATTCTGGCAGATATAAATTATGCCGGCCTGGAAGCATCGGCTTTCGGTTTGGTCTCAAATCCGCTGCTTGTAAAATGCGACATTACAGACAGGGCGGATGTAAAAATGCTCATAGAATCGGCCGTAGATAAATTTTCAAAAATTGATATATTGATAAACAACGCGGGCATTATCAGGCCGGCGCTTTTTGAAGACTGCAGCTATGAAAATATTGATGCCCAGATGCAGGTGAATTTTATGGGGGCCGTCAATTGCTCAAAGGAAGTCCTGGCCGTAATGATACCTGCGAAACAGGGCCATATCGTGACCATTTCCTCTCTCGCCGGTCTCGTTCCCGAAACTTACAGCTCGATTTATACGGCATCGAAATTCGCTTTAAGGGGCTTCTTCCTGACCCTTGGAATAGAGCTGAGAAACCACAATATAAAAGTATCGACTATTTTCCCTGACTCGGTCGATACGCCCATGCTGAAATATGAGTTCTCTCACGGCGGCTCTCCGCTTACGTTCCTGGGCGATGCGCAAAGTCCTGAAAAAATAGTCCAGGCTGTGATCAGGGCAATAGAAAAAAGCAGTCCTGAAATATATGCGCCCGCTTCAACCGGTAATATTTCTAAAATAATCATGTGCTGGCCTTGGCTTGTCACAAAACTCTGGCCGCAACTGGAACGGCTCGGAGAAAAGAATAAATCCAATATTAAGGGAGGTTGAAATGACTGCAATTGCCATACTTGAGTTGCTGACAGCCGTCGGGTTAATACTGTTCTGGATAGGCTTTTTTACCATAGGCCTTGCCCCGAAAAATCCACCGAAGGGTTATATGGAGTACGAGCACTCCTTCCCGCTGCCGGATGGATTGCTGGCCCTGCTGCTGCTGGTGGCTGGCATATTGCTGTTGTTAAATAATCCGTGGGGCGGCCATCTGTCGCTGGTAGCGGCTGGCGCACTGATATTTTTGGGGGTGTTAGACTTTAGCTTCAATATCCAGAACGGCGTATATAAGATCTCTAAGAGTGACCTGATATTAAACGCCTTTATCAATGTTTGGTGTGTCGGCTTTGGCATTGCTATTGCTCTGCTGATAGGCTGAAAACCTGTGGCGTAAAAGTCTTAGGGCGGAAGTTAAAATTAACCGGGATTACCGGGATGTCCGCATTTTATGCTGAGAGTGAGGATGACTTATTTATTGCGCGGGATAGCAGGCATGGCAGGCGATAGATTTGAGTCTAACGGCTTGACTTGATATCGTATAATCATTTTTAACACCAGTCGAATGTGTATGAACGTTGGTATGCACAATTATTGAGGGAGGTTGTAATGCAAAATATCCAATCATCCGTATCCCCTTACCGCTGGGTCGTGTTGGGGGTTTGTATGCTCAACATCGCCATGTCCCAGATCATGTGGATGACCTTCGCTCCTATTGCCAGGGATGTGGCTGCCATCTATACCAACGGGAATGTCGATCTCATTGATTTGCTGGCCATATTAGCCATGCTCGGTTGGCTTCCCTTCTGCCTTCCCGCCGCCTGGTGTATCGACAACTGGGGGTTGAAAAAAGGGGTGGGGATCGGCGTCGTCCTTATTGGTGTGTGCGGATTTCTCCGTATTTTCGCACCGGATTACGGCTGGCTCCTCGCTTGTATGATCGGATGTGCCATCGCTCAACCGTTCTTGCTCAATGCCTTTACCAAGGTGGCATCGAACTGGTTTCCACAAAATGAAGAAGCCCTGGCGTCGGGATTGTTGACTATGTCCATGTTCGTCGGCTTTGCCATCGTTATGTTCGCCACCGATTTTATCATGGCTCATTACCGGGATCTCGGTGCGCCCAGGCAGGGGCTTGATATCATCCTGTATTTATATGGCATCCCGGCCCTGATCGGCATGATACTGCATTTGATATTGGTAAAGGATAAGCCACCGCTGCCGCCCAATCCTATTGCAGCCGAGAAAAAAGTCACCATGACCGTCGGGTTAAAAGCGCTTTTCAAAAACCGCGATTTTATCTTCCTCCTGGTGATCTTTTTAATAGGCGTAGGCGCCTTTAATGCCATCCTGACCAAGATAGATACCATATTCAAGGACCGGCCGCTGGACATTGATACGGCCCTCGCCACGGGCATAGTTGGCGGGCTGATCGTGATCGGAGGCTTGTTGGGGGCCGTAATCTTGTCCGCATTGTCCGACAAGTACCACAAGAGGAAGATTTTCCTGATACTGGCGGCGGGTACGGCGATCCCGCTAACCATCTGTTTGGAATATTTCTCCTCGATTGTGCTTTTAGGTGTGTGCGGTTTTGTCTTCGGTTTCTTTCTCATCTCGGCCATGCCGGTCGGGCTGACCTATGCAGTCGAAAAAACCCATCCTGTGCCGGAGGCCACTTCCAACGGGATTTTGATGCTGGGCGGCCAGATAAGCGGTCTGCCCATCGTTTTCCTCTTCAATATGACCGCGATTGCCGTTCTCTTTGCGATTGCCTTTTTCCTGGCGCTGATGCTCAAGGATATCAAAGCTCCTTTAGCGCAGACGTGACGCCTGAAGAATTGAAAGTTAATAACGTAATCCGTCGCCGGGGGAACCGGACAATTAGACCTGCACTAACACGCCAGGGAGTATTTGATTGGGTTGGGGATATTAAGAAGTATCCCGGCCGTCATGTTTGGGATGCCATACGTTAGACAGGATGCCCCGTACAATTACAGTAACGATCACAATTAATCCGCCTATAAACGCCCATAGCCCCGGTCTTTCTCCGAGCACCAGGAAGACCCATATGGGGTTCAGTATCGGTTCCAGCGTGGAGGTCAGCACGGCCTCAAGCGCCGTAATGTGTTTTATTGCAATCGAATATAAGACGTAAGGGATACCAAGCTGGACCACTCCAAGTAATAAAATGCCGATCCAGCCGGATGTATCCGGCGGATGGACAAATGTAAAGGGGACTCCGATGATTGCGGTAAGAATATTCCCCAGTAATATCATTTCAAGAGGGGATTCCTCCTTTTGCATCCTCGCAAAAATAAATACAAAACCGAAGCTTATTCCGGCAATTAATCCGAAAATGTTGCCCATTAAGCCGCCTGCGGAAAGGTTATCCATGAAAAACAGGACCATTCCGCCGCATATGAATACTATGGCTATCACATCGAGGGGCCGGGTCTTTTCCTTCAGTAGCCACATCCCCAGCACGCTTATAATCAGCAGTTGAGAAATATATTGGAGCAAAATGGCGTTGGCAGCTGTCGTGAATTTGGTGGCCAGCACGAACATGATAACAGTGCTGGAAAATGATATTGCCCCGGCAATTTGAGGAAAGGACCACGTGAAATGGGGTTTGCGTATTAAAATCAGGATAAAAACGGTTGCGATGGCGCTCCTGAGCCCTGATATCGCCAGGGGATGGCAGTCAACCATTTTAATTAATAGTCCGCCCATGCTCCAGAGCAGCGCGGTCAACACCATTAGGAGCGTTGCGGATTTCTCGCCTATATGATATCTATCCGACAATATGTTTTTCATCAGGGAAATACATTATCCTTGAGAGGAAAAATAAGTGCAAACAGGTCATCGGCGTGCGTTTTCCCCTTTGTGAGCGTATTTAGCGCCGCCGCTTCGCTGCCGGCGATAAAGAATAGTCACTTCTTTCTCTAACTTCAAAACCGGCACGATGTATGATAAACTTTTCCGTGCCTATCTGGTACTAGCTGTGCAGGTTTAAATTGTGCATTATCGAACAATATTATGTTGAAACAAGAGGTGTTCCTGCTGGGGGCAGAAGAAAGTAATAATTTTTCCAAAGGGGGTATTTAGCTGATGGCAGACGACCTGATTAATTTAATGGCGGATTTGAAGGAACAGGAAGCTCTGACGATAGTTAAGAGGAGGCTGGATGTCGGCGAAGATCCGTTATTAATTCTCGATGACAGCCGCAAAGCCATGGAAATTGTGGGCAAGCGGTTCGCTGCCAACGAGTATTTTATCCCTGAACTGGTATATTCCGGCGAGATTGCCAAAGAAATAGCAGAACTGGTTAGACCAAAGCTGATCAAAGGGCAGGATATCAAGCGGCTGGGCAAGGTCATCATAGGCACAGTATCCGGTGATATACATGATATCGGCAAGAACATCGTATCTTTCATGCTCGACATCGCCGGTTTTGAAGTTTACGATATCGGTATCGACCAGCCGCCTCAGAGTTTCATCGACAAAATTCAGCAGACCGGCGCTGGCGTCGTGGGATTAAGCGGCCTCCTGACCCTCGCCTTCGATTCTATGAAAGTCACTGTTGAGGCTATTAAAGATGCAGGGCTGCGTGATAATGTGAAGATCATGATCGGCGGTGGCCAGATGAACGATGAGATCAGGAAGTATACCGGCGCCGATGCTTATGGAGAGGATGCTATGGCGGGTGTCACCCTGGCCAAAAAGTGGATTGGGATTAAATGAAAGCACGGCACCCGGGGAGGCGATAATGATGGAAACCAATACCGATAAGACAAAAGAAAAACTGGACCTGTGGTGCTCCGCGCCGGATGTAACGTTTGACACCCCGCAGGCAGAGCAGGATTACAGGAAAAGGTCCCGCAGGATCTCAGATGCTATTCAGCTCAAAATACCGGACAGGGTGCCGATCACGCCACTGGTGACGTTCTTTCCTGCCAACTATGCCGGTGTGACGGCACAGGATGTAATGTATGACCACGATATAGCCTACGAAGCCTTCAAGAAAGTGGCGCTGGACTTTCAATGGGATACGGCTATGAACCATTTAAATACCCTGTCCGGGCCTATGTTAGAGGAGCTGGACTATAAACAGCTTAAATGGCCAGGGCATGGCGTACCCTCCAACCGCAGCTACCAGTTTGTGGAAGAAGAATACATGAAGGCCAATGAATATGACATCTTCCTGAACGACCCTTCCGATTTCATGATCAGGACCTATCTTCCGCGCATTTGCGGCACGTTAGCGCCGTTCCAGTTGATGCCGCCGCTGACCATGGTATTCCCGTACTATGTAGGTGTTATGATGATGATGGCAGGGATGGTATTAAGCGGCTCGGCCTCCGCCTTAGAATCTATCATCAAGGCGCAGGAAAAATTTATTAATCTCGCCGTAAGTACCAGCATTTTTAATGGCGAGATGCAAGCGCTGGGCTTCCCTATCATGATGGGCGGAACTACACAGGCGCCGTTTGATACCCTCGGCGATTCCCTCAGGGGCACACAGGGCATAATGCTGGATATGTACCGCCAGCCTGATAATCTGCTTAAGGCGCTGGATAAACTGCTGCCGACCGCTATCCAGATGGGGATTGCTTCCAGCGCCACGTCACTGAGTCCCGTGGTATTTATACCTCTCCACAAGGGGCCGATGGGCTTCATGTCACTGGAGCAGTTCAAGAAATTTTACTGGCCTACCCTGCACAAGCTCATGCTGGCATTGATCGAGCAGGGTTTGGTACCCATGCCGTGTTTTGAAGCTGATTATACCGACCGGTTGGATATAATCAAGGATATTCCAGCAGGCAAGGCTATTTACTGGTTTGAGAAGACCGACATTTTCAAGGCGAAGGAGGTACTGGGCGACCGTGTTTGTATCAGGGGTAATGTCCCTTCATCGATCATGTGCACAGGGACGCCCGAACAGGTCAGGCAGTACTGTAAAAAGCTGATCGATGTTGTGGGTAAGAATGGTGGTCTGATTGTAGACGGCGATGTCGGCATCCCGGACGAGGCAAAAGTGGAAAACGTCAGGGCAATGACGGATTTCGTTAAAGAGTACGGTGTTTACAGATAAAAGTAAGGATGCTTTACCGGTATAATTAGGACTGTTAAAAGGAGGAGGTCTTAAATGGAATGGCAGCAGTTAATTATTGACAGGTTCAAAGGGTCCACGGAAACGCTGGATAAGGCATTGGCCAATTTATCGCAGGACGATCTGAATAAAATGCCCGGGCCTGATTCGAACAGTATCGGCTGGGTTGCCTGGCATCTATCCAGGATTCAGGACAGGGCCATTTCCCGCATGTCCGGCCAGGAGCAGGTCTGGATCAAACAAGGCTGGTATAAGAAATTTAACCGCTCAGCTAATCCCGAGGATACCGGGTTTAAACATACTCCGCAGGATCTAGTCTCCTTTAAGTCCCCGGATGTCGCAACTATATTGGCATACAACCACGCAGTCCTTGAGCGGACCGAAAAATTCGTCGCCGGTCTCTCAACTCAGGATTTGGATAAAAAGACTGACCATCCTTTATTCACAACAATCGGATCATGGCTGGGCACTATTTTCTCAGATGTTCTTCAGCATTCCGGTCAGGTTGCCTACCTGCGCGGCCTGCTAAAGGGTAAGGGCTGGTCGGACGTATAGCCTTCACCGTGAGACCGTCAGCGATTTCAACTCTTTGTAATCGGGGTCGCGGAATATCAGCGTTGCAGTGTCCTGTGACACGGTAACGTCCATGAAGGCATTCTGGTTTCCCTTATACCAGATGCTGGCTGGAGAGGTATAGGACCTCTCGGGATCGGGTAAACCACCGAAGCCGCCGCATATAACATAAGTGATGTTGTTTTTCTGTAACAGCTCAAGCAGGTGGTTATGTCCCGAGAAAACGAGATTGACATGATATTTCTCGAATAACGGCACGAGTTTTTCGATCATATTCTTGTCGTCATACCAGGGATACATTTCCCAGTAACCCCCGGAGGCATAGTAATAGCAATGGCTCATCACTATACGCCAATCCCCGGTCGGTATGTTTGAGAGCTGTTTTTCCAGCCATGCTGCCTGTTCCGGTGTATAGGTCTCAGCACCCCATTCAAGGTCCAGCAGCAGGAAATGCACGTTGCCTGAGTCAATGCGCTGCCATAGCCGCGAGCCGGTCTGAAGTTCCATCGGCTGAGGGGACATGTAATCCTCATATAAATTTACGCCTCCAAAGAGCGTATCATGATTGCCCACGACAATTCGTGTAGGTATTGTGGAAGTGGTTGCCGAGAGTGCCTGTATAGCGTCCTTCCATTGTGCGTCGTTAAAGCCGCGTTCAACCAGGTCACCGAGGAAGAAGAACGCCTGGTAGTTATGAGCAGGGTCGGCAATCTGCTGCAGCATCTGGCGCGACAGGTCGTTGCGGGCAGTGTCAGCGCCGAAATGGGCATCGCTTCCCACCGCAAAGTGAAGGGGCTGTCCTTTTCCAGGCATGGTGACAAATTGGACCGGCTTGGCATCATTCAGACTATACTGGTATCCGGTAGCAGGTTGAAGGTCACGCAGCATGAAAGCATGCTGCTGCGAAGGTTTATCCTCTTTTACGATATTGCTGGTATCCTTTTCTCCCCACTTCAGTGTATTTTGCGTGGGATTGATGGTCCAGAATGTTACAGCCAAATTTGGGACGCCGTATTTGCCCGTGCCATCCGCCATCAGCAATTGCACTGCCTTATCGCCCACACGCTGCGATTGTTGAGGCACCAGCCATCCCATTAGGGCGGATGGGAGAATAATGGCAATAACCGCTATGACGTAGATATATGCAGAGGGTAAACGGATTTTCCCCGCCGGTTTTCGCGAACCTAGATAAACGTCCAGGACTGCCAGCAACGGCAGTGCAATGGCATAGCAGATTAAAATAATGAAAACGATCCTGTACATGCCGTTGACTTCGAATAGCCCCACAGTTCCGTGCTGGCTGAAGGCCCAGATAAGGAAAGCGAGTATCAACAGGGTCCCGGCTGCAACCAGGCCGAACCAGAGGAACTTTTTCCAGGATGGCATGGTTTTTACATAATCTTTAGCGTCTTTCCACATTATAACCCCCCGTAAGATCGTATTCGGTCAAAGCACGGCAAATGATCTTGATCGGCCTTTGTCCAAAAGGCAGAGCTCCCTTTTCGAAAGACTATCAGAAAGGCACGAGAAAGGCAATTTGGCAGGCTTTATTCCTCGGGTTTGTTCAACTACAATATACAGGATTCGCCGTTTTAGTCATTATTAGTTCCTATATGGATAGTGACCTCTTTTGTTAAATTATCTTAAACGTAATGAGATACTGCTCATCCTCTGCATCGAGGGCATGCTTATGCTCATGGCAATGGGGCAGGTCAGCCCTATACTGGCGCTGTATGCCCGGCAGTTCGGCATCAACATGGCTATGGTCGGGCTCATCATAACATCCTTTGCTATTGCCAGCGCAGTCATGGATATCCCGGCAGGCAGGATTGCCGGGCGGCTGGGACGCCGCCCGACCCTTATAGCGGGCTGTCTCGTGCTGACTGTCGGGTCAGTGGGCTGTGCGGTGGCGCCTTCCTATTGGCTCTTCCTGGCCTGCCGCTTTGTACAGGGTATCGGCTATGCCCTCTATACCACCACTGCTATGATCATGCTGGCTGATATAAGTACTGTACATAACCGCGGTAACAATATGGGTTTGTATATGGGCAGTACCTGGATCGGCTTCGGGTTGGGACCGGTCACCGGCGGCTATATCGGTCAGTATTTCGGCCTGCCGGCAGTGTTCTTTGTTTATGCCTTTTTCTGCCTGGTAGCGGCCATCTGGGCTTACCTGCGTCTACCCGAGACACGCCCCTCGCCCGATGATCAGGCAAGCAATAATACGGATGGCCGGTTGCCAGCTGCGGAAGCAAGCATTAGCATTAAGGATTTGCTGCATAACCCGAATTTTATCCTGATCTGCATCGTTTCTTTTTGCATATTCTTTACCAACAATGGGTCACGGTATCAGCTATTGCCGCTTCTTTCCCACGACCGCCTCGGCCTGACGCCCGGTGAAATAGGAGTGGCTGTGTCTGTAATAGCCGCGGTCAATATAGTTGTTCTGCTGATTATTGGCAGGCTGTCCGACAAGGTGGGCAGGAAACCCATGGTCTTACCCGGGTGCGTTCTTATGGCGGCCTCTCTGGTCATGTGGATGCTTAGCGCCAGTTACTGGTTTATGCTCTTAAGCTGTGCAGTATTCGGGATCGGTATAGGTATAACTGGGCCTACCCCGGCCGCGTACGTAGCCGATATACTTTCTGGCCAAAATTCCGCTGGCGGTATGAGCCTTTTCAGAGCAGCCTGCGACCTTGGCTTCGTAGTCGGACCTGTTTTCCAGGGATGGCTGGCAGATTTGAATGGCTACAATTTGCCGCTGATATTCAACGCTGCGCTGCTGCTAATAGCCGCGCTGGTCTTCCAGATCGTTGCCAGGGAGCATCCTTCTTTCGTTGCACGCAAGGGTAAATAAGCTATACGCCCGTTCTCTGTTTCTTGCGGCCCCGCCGTTTGGTATTATTTAATCATCTTGTCAGGTTGATCGGCAGGATTTCTGGTAGCGTGAGCGCAAGGTAATTCGAATGTAGTGTAATTGGGAGGGAGTGATGCAGAAGTTAACAGAAAATGTATACGCGGAGACCGGTTTCGTGGGTTGCAATCCGGGATTTGTGGTGACTGCTGATGGCGTAGTAATGATAGATACACCCCAGAGGCCGTCGGATGCGCTGAAGTGGAAAGAAATTATAGGTAAATTCGGTCCCGTTCGCTATATTATCAATACCGAACCGCATAGGGACCACTTTGCGACCAACATGTACTTTGATGGTGTGGTTGTGGCGCACGAGGGCACGCGGGAAGCGATTTTATCT
>Ga0182011_10004369_pt1 | contig 11336 bp, 8 predicted proteins | sample 711E1DmetaG_FD_120481 | JGI IMG/M metagenome (GOLD analysis project Ga0182011, IMG submission 120481) | Permafrost microbial communities from Stordalen Mire, Sweden - 711E1D metaG | ecosystem: Environmental > Terrestrial > Soil > Wetlands > Permafrost | place: Sweden: Stordalen | collected... | reverse complement strand
GCTGGTCTCGCTGGCGCTGGGGCCGGGCGCCCAAACGGCCCTGCTGGCCGTGGCCGCCACCCGCAACAGCCGCGACGACCTCGTCGCCGCCGGCTCGACTCTGCGGTTCGCCGCGGACACTCCTCTGCTCTACCAGCGCCAGCAGCTGCTCGAAAAATCGAAGCGCGACGTGCAGCACTTTGCGCAGGCCCTGGAAATCCTGGCCGCCACCAATTCGCATACCCGGTTCCTCAGCGTCTGCATGGCGCTCGTCAACGAGCTGGCTTCCCGTTTCAAGAGTTCGCGCGTGTCCCTCGGCTGGAGCGACGGCACCTACGTGCGGGTCAAGGCCATCAGCGGCACCGACCGGTTCGAAAAAAAGATGGCGGTCGTCCAAAAGCTCGAGACCGCCATGGAAGAGGCGCGCGATCAGGACGAGGAGGTTCTCTGGCCCGCCCTCTCCGACGCCACCACCATCTCGCGCGACCACGGCGCTTACTCCGAGTTGGAAAAAGTGCCGTATCTGCTCTCCGTGCCGGTGCGCATCGACGGCGAGGCCCGCGGCGTCATCACCCTGGAACGCACGACGACCGCTTTCACCGAATTCGACGCTCTCGCGGTGCGCGTCGTGGCCGATCAGGTCGCCCGCCGGCTCAACGACCTGCGCCAACTCGATCGCTGGTTCGGCGCGCGGTGGGCCCACGACGCCCGGGAGTGGTTCTCCAAATTCCTCGGCCCGCGCCAGACCTGGCTCAAAGCCGGCGCGGTCGCGGGAGCGCTGGTGCTCGCCCTCGCGACCTTCGTGCCGTTTTCGTATCGCGTCGACGCCTCGTTCATCGTCCGCGCGGATGCGCTCCAACATCTGCCCGCCCCGTTTGACGGCTACATCGCCGAGGCGCCCGTCCGCCCGGGCGACCTCGTGCACGCCGGCGACCTTCTGTTGAAGCTGGATACCAGCGATCTCCTCGTCGAACAGTCCTCGGCCATCGCCGACGTGCAGCGGCACGCCAGCGAGGCCGAAAAAGCCGAGGCCAACCGCCAGCTCGCCGATCTGCGGGTGGCGCGGGCAATGCAGGCGCAATCCCAGGCCCAACTGGACCTGGTGTGCTACCGACTGACGCGCGCCGAACTGCGCGCCCCGTTCGAGGGCGTCGTCATCGAGGGCGACCTGCGCGAACGGATTGGCGCCCCGGTCAAAGCCGGCGACATCTTGGTCAAGGTTTCCCAGCTCAAAAAACTCTACGTGGAGATGCGAGTGCCGGCGCGTGACATCGACCAGATTGCGCAGAGCCGCCGGGCTGAGGTCGCTTTCACCAGCCGCCCCGAGGACACGTTCGCCCTGCAGATCGAACGCATCGAGCCGCAGGCCACGGCCGACAAGGAGGGCAATGTCTTCCTCGTGCGCGGCAACTTCGACCGCGCGGCCTCCTGGTTCCGGCCGGGCATGAGCGGCATCGCCAAGATCGATGCCGGCCATCGCAGCCTCCTCTGGCTCGCGACCCACCGCCTGATCGACTTCCTGCGGCTCAAACTCTGGTGGTAAGGCCGTCATGTCCGACCAACAACGCGCCCTCTTCAGCGAATCGTGGCACCGCGTGGCCGGCCAGCGCCTGCGCCTGCGCCCGTCCGTCACGATCCGCAAACAGTACTTCCGCGGCGAGCGCTGGCATATCGCCCAGGACGGGTTCTCCAACCAGTTCTTCCGGTTCCGGCCCGAAGCCTACGACATTGTCGCGCGCCTCGACGGCACGCAGACGATGGAGGAAATCTGGGCGGGCTGCCTCGAGCGCAATCCCGACCGCGCGCCCGGCCAGGGCGAAATCGTCACCCTGCTCGCCCAGCTCTACCAGGCCAACCTGATCGTCTCCGACCTGCCGGCCGACACGCGCCAGCTCTTCGAGCGCCATCGCAAACGCGTTCTCCAGACGATCAAGTCGCAGGTCTTCGGCGTGTTTTTCCTGCGCATTCCGCTCTTCGATCCGGACGCGCTGCTCAACCGCACCTGGCCCGTCCTGCGCTGGCTGTTCACCCCTGCCGCCGGCGTCGCGTGGCTCGCCGTCGTCGGGCTGGGGCTCGCCGCCGTGTTCGGGCAATGGGACCGGGCCCGCGACCAAACGCAGGGCATCATCGAGCCGGGCAATCTCTTTCTGCTCTATGTCGCGTTCACCATCACCAAGCTCGTGCACGAGTTCGGCCATGCGGCGTGCGTGAAGAAATTCGGCGGCGAGGTGCACGCGATGGGCATCACGCTGCTGGTCTTCACGCCCATCCCTTATGTCGATGCGACCGCGGCGTGGGCGCTGCGCGAGCGGTGGAAACGCGTCGCGGTCGGCCTCGCCGGCATGATTCCCGAGCTGTTTGTCGCCGGCCTGGCCGCGCTCATCTGGGCCCACACCGGCCCCGGCGTGCTGAACAGCGTTTGTTACAACGCCATGATCGTGGCGTCCGTCTCCACGCTGGTGTTTAACCTCAACCCGCTGCTGCGGTTCGACGGTTACTACATCCTCAGCGACCTCACCGACTCGCCCAACCTGCAGCCCCGCTCCGCGCGGCACCTGCTGCACCTCATCGAGCGCTACCTTTTTGGTGGCCAATTCTCCACCACCTCGGTCCGCAGCCTCGGCGAGGCCTGGTGGCTCGCCCTCTATGGCATTGCGAGCTGGGTGTACCGGATGTTCGTCACCCTTTCGATCATTTTCCTCGTGGCGGACCGCTTCTTCGGCATCGGCCTGTTGGCCGGACTGGTGACGTTTATTGGCTCGTTCGTCCTGCCCGCCGTGGCGGCGGTAAAATACCTGTTACGCCAACCGCGCATCGAGCGCGTCCGCCAACGCGCCTGGGCCGTCTCCGGCGCCTTCGTCGCCGCCGGCGTGCTGCTGCTGGCCGTGGTCCCCTTCCCCCGACATTTCCGGGCGAGCGGCGTGGTCCGCGCCGCCGGTTCCGTGGTGGTTTCCACGCCCGTGGCCGGTTGGGTCAAAGGATTTGACGTCAGCAGCCACGTCCCGGTCACCGCCGGACAACCGTTGGCCCGGTTGGAAAGCCCCGAGCTGGCCCTGGTGATCGCGTCCGTCCGGGCCAATCGCGAACAGATCCTGGCCCGCGAGCGCGAAGTGCTGAACACGCTGCCCTCGGCCATCACTCCCATGCGCCGGCGCCGCGAGGCGGTGGACCTGCAACTCGCGCAGCTGGAACACGACCAAGCTGCGCTCAACTTGCGCGCCCCGGTGTCGGGCGAGTGGGTTTCGCCGCGCGCGGACGAGTTGAAGGACGTCTGGCTGCCGCGCGGCTCGCCCCTCGGCGACATCATCGGCGAGGGCAGGGATTGGGAGTTTTTCGCCGTCGTGCCGCAGGAATATGCCGGCGAACTGTTCGGCGGAGCACTGCGCGGCGCGAACGTCCGTTTTCCAGGTAACGCCGGCGCGGCCCTGCCCGTGGCCGACTGGCGAGTCGTGCCCGGTCGGCAGGACGTGCTCCCCAGCCCCGCCCTCGGCTGGTCGGCCGGCGGACCGGTCAAAGTCCGGCTCGACGACGCGCAGGGCCGCCACTCGGCCGAACCGTTTTTCCTCGTGGTGGCGCGCCTCGAGCGTCCCGCGCCAGGGCGCGACGAGCCGCAGCTGCTCTGGCAGGAGCGCACCGGCTTTATCCGCTTCGATCTCCCGTGGTCACCGTTGCTCGTGCAATGGGTGCGGGCCTTCCGCCAGATGCTGCAGAACCGTTACCAGATCTGACCCCGCCATGCCCGTCCCGATGATCGATGTGCGCCGCACCGAGCTGGTACAGCCGGAAAAACTCCCGGTGGGCTTCGATGCGCTCGCCCATCGCGCGCAAGGCGCGTGGCGCAGCCGCCGGCGTTTCCGCCGCGACCTGTGGGACAGTTCCGGCGGCATCGAGGAGGCGGCCAATGCTCTCCGGAGCCTTTCCCCCGCCGACCTCCACCTCCTTCTCTGCCAACACCGTGACGCCGTGCGCCGCGCCGGCCGGCGCTGGCGCAGCCTTTTCCCCGAAGTCCTCCCCGCGATCGTTGAGGTCGCCCACCGCGAGCTCGGCCTGCGCCCCTACCGCGTCCAGATCATGGGTGCGCTCGGCATCGCGCACGGTCGCCTCGTCGAGATGGCCACCGGCGAGGGCAAAACGCTCACCATCGCCCTCGCGGCCATCCCGGCTGGCTGGCTCGGCCAACCGTGCCATGTCATCACCGCCAATGACTATCTCGCCGCCCGCGATGCCGAAGAACTCGCCCCGCTCTACCGCACCTGCCGGCTGCGCGTGGGTCACATCGCCGGGCCGATGGATCAGGATGCGCGCCGCGCGGCCTACGCGGCCGACATCGTTTACACGACCGCCAAGGAACTCGTCGCCGACTTTCTGCGCGACCGCCTCCAGCTCGGGCCCATGGCCGAGGCCGGCCGGCGCACCGTCGCGCGCTTTCTCCGCCCCACGACCGTCAGTTTTCCGCTCGTGCAGCGCGGCCTGCACACCGCCATCGTCGACGAGGCCGACAACCAGATGATCGACGAGGCCGTCACCCCGCTCATCATCAGCCGCCAGCAGGAAAGCGCCGCGCTCATCGAGGCGTCGCACCGCGCCGACCAAGTCGCCTCCACGCTGCTCGTTGGCGAGGACTACGATATCAGCCTCCGGTTCAAGGAGGTCCGTCTCCTTTCCGCCGGAAACGACAAAATCCGCCTCTGGTGCGAACAACACGGCCGCGGGCGCTTCTCCCGGCCCGCCTGGATGTCCACGCTCGTGCTGCAGGCGTTGCAGGCGCGACACTTTTACCTTCGCGACAAGCAATATGCGATTCTCGATGGCAAGGTCGTCATCGTCGACGAGTTCACCGGCCGCCTCATGCCAGGTCGCTCGTGGCGCTTGGGCCTGCATCAGGCGGTTGAAGCCAAGGAGGGTGTCGCCGTCACGCACCCCGCCGAATCGCTCGCGCGCCTGAGCTTCCAGCGCTTCTACCGGCTCTTCCGCCAGCTCTCGGGCATTACCGGCACCGCCACCGAGGCGGCCCACGAGTTCTGGCGCATCTACGAGCTGCCCTTTGTCGTGATTCCACCGCACCGCCCCAACCTGCGCCAGGCCTGGCCATCACAGTATTTCGTCGACGCCACAGCGAAATGGGCGGCGATCGTCGCTCAGATTGCGCAGGTGCATGCCGAGGGCCGCCCCGTCCTCGTCGGCACGCGCAGCGTCGCCGCGAGCGAGCATTTGGGCCGGCTGCTGAAGGCCCGCAACTTCCTCTTCGCGCTTCTGAACGCCGTGCGCAACAAGGAGGAGGCTGCCATCATCAGTCTCGCCGGCGAGCCCCGCCAAATCACCATCGCCACCAACATGGCGGGCCGCGGCACGGATATCCGTCTCGGCGCCGGTGTCGCCAAGGCCGGCGGCCTGCACGTCATCCTCACCGAGTACCACGAGTCGGGCCGCATCGACCGCCAGTTGCAGGGCCGCGCCGGCCGCCAAGGCGATCCCGGCTCGACCTGCACCTTCGCCAGCATCGAAGACGAGCTCGTCGAGCGGTTCCTGCCTGGTTTCGCCAGCCGCACCGTCGCCGCCATGCTGCGCGCCCATTCGCTGCGCGCCCACCAGGTCGCGGGCTGGATGTTCCGCTTCGCCCAGCGCCGCGCCGAGAATTTCTCTTTCCGCCAGCGCCGCTCCGTGATGGAGCAGGACCGCATGTTCGCCGACGCGCTGATCGCCGACCAGGCGATCGACCAGCTCTGACGCTCGCCACGGCTGGCGGAAGAGGCTAAGCGGTGCCCACCGCCTGCTTGGTCGAGGCAAAGCGGTGCCCCAGGTGCTCCCGGCAATACCAGGCGATGCCGGCCTCGCTCGTCAGCTGGGGCACGTAGGCGTTGAGGTACATCCGATCGATGCACTCCAGTTCCAGAACGACGTGTTCCTTCTGGAGCTCGGCGAGGCTCTGGGTCATCGTCATGGCGAGCCCGGTTGGGCGTTTGTCCTCCCTTACGGGAACGATCGCCGCTTGTCGGCAACTACCCGCGGACTCTCAACGCCCTGCGATGCCTCAATGGGGTGTTGGCAGCATAGGCTTCACGTCATTGTATACCCGCCGGTCTCGCTTTCAGGAACCTAAAGAAAGAAGCACTCACATGATCAAACGATTTCTTGGCAAAAGCGGTCTGCAAGTCTCGGCCATCGGCTTCGGCTGCATGGGGCTCGATTACGCCTACAGCAACACGCTGACGAAGCAGGAAAGCATCGCTCTGCTGCGCGCAGCGTTCGACCGCGGGGTCACCTTCTTCGACACCGCGGAACTGTACGGCCCGTTCACCAACGAAGCGTTGGTCGGCGAAGCGTTCGCGCACTGCCGTGACAAGGTGATCATCGCCACGAAATTCGGCATCAAGATGATCGACGGCAAGCAGGTTCCGAACAGCCAACCAGAGGGAATCCGGCAGTCGCTCGATGGCTCCCTTAAGCGCCTCAAGACCGACTACATCGATCTCTATTACCAGCATCGGGTCGACCCACAGACGCCCATCGAGGAAGTGGCCGGGGCGATCCAAGCCCTGATCAAAGAGGGTAAGATCCGTCATTGGGGCCTTTCCGAAGCGGGCGTGAAGACCATTCGCCGGGCTCACGCGGTGCAACCCGTGACCGCCGTGGAGAGTGAGTACTCGCTTTGGTGGCGCCGCCCCGAGGCAGAACTCATACCGACCCTTGAGGAGCTCGGCATCGGTTTCGTTCCGTTCAGTCCGCTCGGGAAAGGTTTTCTCACCGGGGCATTCGGCAAGAATGCAAAGTTTGAGAAAAACGACTTCCGCAGCATCGTTCCCCGCTTCACGAGCGAGAACCTCCAGGCCAATCAGGTGCTGGTCGATTTGCTGACCCAGGTTGCCGGGAAAAAGAATGCCACCCCGGCGCAGATCGCCCTGGCATGGACCCTCGCCCAGAAATCCTGGATCGTGCCGATCCCAGGCACCACGAAGCTGCACCGCCTGGAAGAGAACAACGGTGCGGCGGAGGTGGTCCTCACCGCTGCAGAGTTGAAGGAATTCAACTCCACCTTGGAGAAGATTAAAGTCGCGGGCGAACGTTATCCGGAGGAACTCGAAAAGCGCACCGGCCTATGAAGAGGACCGGGCGCTGAACAGGCGTCGGCGCTGCGCCCTCCGTCACATCAACCAAAAACAGGAGTCAGTCATGGAGATCAAACGAAGTGGTTCACAGCCGTCCGCTAAAGGACCGGCCGACTGGTTTACGGGCACGGTGCGAATCGACCCTCTGTTTCCGGTCACGCCTCCCGCGCGCGCGGCAGGCAACACGGTGACGTTCGAGCCGGGCGCGCGAACCGCCTGGCATACGCACCCTCTCGGTCAGACGCTGATCGTGATCGCTGGATGCGGGCGCGTGCAGCGCTGGGGCGGGCCCGTCGAGGAAATTCGGCCGGGAGATGTGGTATGGTTTTCGCCGGGCGAGAAGCACTGGCATGGCGCCGCTCCCACGACGGCGATGACGCACATCGCGATTCAGGAGCAGCTCGACGGCAAAGCCGTCGCATGGCTGGAGAAAGTCACGGACGAACAATATCAGGCGCCTACGAGCGCCGGCCAAAAATCATGAGTACCAATATTGCCGGTGATCTCCGACGCCAAACAGCAAAGAGGCATCATGACCATTATCCGAATGAATGTGCTGGTCGTCGGCTCGACTGGCACCATCGGGCGCCTTGTCGTTGATGAAGCGATCCGGCAGGGCCATGCCGTCCGGGCTCTGGTGCGCAATCCCGGGAAGGCGGATCAGCTTCCGCGCGAAGCGCAGGTGGTCATCGGTGACGTGACCCGACCCGACACGCTCTCCGGCCCCGTCGAGGGTGTGGACTCCGTGGTGTTCACCCTTGGCTCCGACGGCACGGGCCGGGTCGGGGCGGAGGGCGTCGACTATGACGGCGTGCGCAACGTCCTGCGGGCGCTGGGTTCCCGGACAGCGCGCATCGCGCTCATGACCGCCATCGGGGTCACCGACCGCACCGGCGATTATAACCGTGCCACCGAGGCCCATGACTGGAAGCGGCGCTCCGAAAGGCTCGTGCGCGCGAGCGGGTTGCCGTACACGATCGTCCGACCCGGCTGGTTCGACTACAATGGTCCGGATCAGCACCGGCTCGTCCTCCTTCAGGGCGACAAACGCCACGCAGGCAATCCCAGTGACGGCGTCGTTGCGCGACGTCAGATCGCCCAGGTTCTCGTCCGCAGCCTCAGCTCCGATCACGCGCTGCGCAAGACCTTCGAACTCATCGCTACCGCCGGCCCGGCGCAGGACGATTTCGACGCGCTGTTCGCTCCCCTCGATGCGGACCCGCACGGCACGCTAGATGGCGTGCATGACATGGCGAACATGGCGCTGGAGGACGAACCGCAGCGCGTGCGTGACGACTTGGATACGGTGCTCGCCCACCACTCCGCCAGCGAGGGCACACAGAGACGATTGAAACAAAAATAGGAGAACTCACTATGCCACAACGCACATGGTTTATCAGCCGTACTGCGCACCGCAGTGCTGGCAGTGACGAGTGCGGCCAAAGCGTGCCATAGATGCCAGAACTGGCTGCAGACCGGGAAAATGCCGGTCAGTTGTGCGAGCTTCGTTTGCGACCCGCCGGACGCGCTTTCTTTGGTGCCACCAAGCGATGCGCATCTTCGCGCAGCAACTTGGTTTGCTGCATCATCTCCCTCTCCCAAATGCCGGCGATTGCTGTCGGTACGCCGGCATAGGCGGCCACGTCACGCCAACCCCCGAGCGTCGCCGTTTCGACTTCATCATAGATCGACCGGGCTGCCTGCGCTGGGATGCCGCCAATTTCCGCGAGTTTGGTCAGCTGCTCAAAGCGAACGGGGATTTCGGCACTGCCCAGCCACGTCAGCGCAATCAAGACGTTGGAGACGTTCGGATTCAGATCGTAGGCGGGCGAAAGTGCCCAGGTGCGGTCGGCTTCGTTGTAGAGGAAGGCATGATTGCGCCCATGGTCGTCGCGATTGGTCGTCAGCAGATTGAAAACGGCGCGCCGGAAGCATTCGCGCGCCTCCTCCGCGCCGCCCAGCGTCCGGGCGGAGCGGATGAAGTCCTCGTAATCGATCTGGCCATCGGATGCACGCCGATGCAGGAATCCACTGAGGGTGTGGACGTGACGACGGCCCCAGGTGCCGTCGGGCCTCAGGTATCGGTCAAAGCGAGCGCTGGCAAAATGAAGGCGCTCGCCATCATGCACGAGACTGGCGTGCGGGACGCGGATGCCGGCGTTCCTGGCCATGCGCCGGAACGCAAATTCGACGGCGCCGCCTCCCTCGTCGTCCAAAGGCGAGAGCTTCACGACGCACGGAACCTGACCGGGCGGTGTGGCGCCACCGATAAGGATGTTCTGCAACTGCTGAAAATCGCCGGCCGCAGGAAGGTGGGCCGACACTTTCGGCCTGATTCCGCCGAGGCTGCCACCGCCCCGCGCGAGCGCGGCATTGACGTCATCCGGGGTGAGGATGACGGGAGTCTTTGTGAGCTGGTCGGCGTCCCGGGCCAAGCCGGCCAAGTTTGTCGATATCGACTCCTCGTCGGCGCCCTTGCCGAGCACCGGCTCAAACGTGATCGCACCGGGTCCTCTTTCCCCGATCGCGGCGAGTTTGCCCAGGATCGTCTGCAGACCCGGCACTTCGATTTTCAGCATTCGTTCGCCCCATGCGTCAGGCAACGAGTCGGCGATGAGTCCTGGTAGGCCGCCTTCAAACGGCGAATCGCCCGGGCGAAACACCCGCGGACCGCGGGAAAAGCTATCCAAGGGCAGATTGAGCGGAGAGAGCTCGTGCCCGAGGGACCGAAACTCGCGATCAAGTTCCAACGCGTAGAACGGACCGTCCGGGCGATACGCCAGCGTGCCCATGGGGCCGCCCAGGAAGCGCAAACGAAGTAGATTGGGCTCGGCCATCGATTAATCTCCTTTGGTCCGCCGAGGAGCGCGCTGCCGGACTGGCGCCGGACTCCCGGCGAGGAATTCGTTGATGTCTTTGGGCGAAGCGGTCGGCTGCTTCATGGCACCGAGGAAGTGATCGGCGAGCCCCAGCGTAGCCAGCAGCTTGGCAAACCCGAAGAAACCGATGCGGCCGGTGCTTTCGAATCGCCAAATAGTGGCGACCCCAACGCCGCTCCGCTTGGCCAAGTCGGCTTGGCGCCAAGACAGAGCCATCCGGTGGGCGCGCACCAATGTGCGCGCTTCGTGGATGATGTCCGTCTCATTTTTAAGTGATAACATATGATTACTTATTAACAATATTTGATATTAAGCAATCAAAATCGATCTATTACTATCTATCGATCTCAACTCATAAGCAACCAACTGTTGAGAGATGACTTAGAGGCCAGTCGACTAGTTTCCTGCCGCAACACGAAATACTTTGCCGACAGCGCGGGCGGGAACCAAGTCGATCAACATCCGTCGCGCAGCCACTGTTTGGCGGGAACCGTGTTCGCTGCGTTGTCTGGGTTTCTGATTCACAGTAGGCTTTTCCAAATAGCACGCCTTCCCGCAGAGGCTCAGGTTGCAGCGATCGATAGGATGGCCCACCGTGGTCGGCTCCGTCGGCCAGCCAACAGTTGACCCAAGCCAAGGCCGCCCCGTCGGCGAAGGTTGCCCCCTCAATGAACAGACCGTCTTCCGCTTCCGCGTTGCGACGAAACATGTCTAAGGTTTCCCCGTCCAATTCACTGATGGTCCCGCACGCCCGCGTTAGCATTGCCTTGTTTGTTCTGGTGCTGGCCTTGGGCGCGCTAAGCGGAGCGGCCCAGGGGGCTGCCGTTCCGGATGGCTCGGCTCAGCCTCCAGCGCCCACGCGCATCATTGCTCCAGCCCCCGCCAGTGCCACCGAGCGTCGGCCGCCGGGCGGGAAGTTGAAACTTTCGACCGTACTCGCCAGGCAGGTCTCTGCTGGACTTCCGGTCTGGAGTCCTCCGCCGGCAAAACCCACAGAAAAGCTACCCCCTCCTGATCCGGAAGTCGTCAAAATGGAACCCTTCATCGTGAAGGACAACCGGGTGAAGCTCACGGAAGCGGACGTATTAACGGACACGGCAAAGCTGGAGATAGCCGAGGCAAAGTTCCTTAGTCCGCTCTATCGTGTGACCTTTGGACCGTTGAATCAGGTCGCCGGATACTATTTCAACTTCCTCAGCATCTTGCATGGCTGGCATCCCAACGAAGCCGACGCCAAAACACTTTACCGCCAAGACGAACGCCTGAAAATGCTGGGGGAATTGGACTCTTTGGCCAGGCTCGAAAAGATCGGCGGCGATGCCAAAGATGCGAAGGAGCTTCAGCGCATACGATTTGAGGCCTCGGCTTTGTC
>Ga0182011_10004368_pt1 | contig 11338 bp, 6 predicted proteins | sample 711E1DmetaG_FD_120481 | JGI IMG/M metagenome (GOLD analysis project Ga0182011, IMG submission 120481) | Permafrost microbial communities from Stordalen Mire, Sweden - 711E1D metaG | ecosystem: Environmental > Terrestrial > Soil > Wetlands > Permafrost | place: Sweden: Stordalen | collected... | reverse complement strand
CCAGGGCAAGCATGCCAAAGAAACGATTCATAGAACGCTCCAATTATTGAGTGTGATTGTGGGTTGGATGAAGATTTCGAATTCATGACGGGAATAAGCGGTCGAGAGGGAAAAGACGGATGAATGGTTGAGCGCAGAAGGGCCGTAGGGGGGGAACAAGGGGGAAGCGTCGAGAGATCAGAACAGGGGAATCCAGGGACACTGACCTCCAATTGCCTCTGAGATTCTCCGTTACCGCGCACGCGGAGAATCGTTCAAGAGGAGATGATAAAGAACAGGGGAAAATGGTGGGACAGCTTACGGTATTCTTAGTGCAAAGTCAAACACGGTTCCTGGCAAGCGGGCGGGGAGATTTCTACGGTCTTGGACGGCTCAAGCGACTCTGCAATGAGTGCAACTCAACCCGCCACAGTCATTCGGCGAAAGGGTCATCCAGTCGGTGTCGGCATTTGAAGGTGACGCCCGGAGAACCGACGATCTCTCACTCGCGATACTTCAGAAGTCCCGTTAGTCCCCTGGCGCTCACCTCACGAGAACGAGCCGCTTCGATTGGACAAATCCTCCCGATTTCATCCGGCAGATGTACACACCGCTCGCAAGCTGCGAAGCATCAAAGCTCACACTGTGGTATCCTGCCGTCATGAGCTCATCCAGCAGTTGAGTCACCTTCTGCCCGAGCGCGTTATAAACCTCGAGGCTTACCCTGGCGTCATAGGGGAGTGCAAAAGCAATCGTCGTTGATGGATTAAACGGATTGGGGTAGTTCTGACTGAGTGACAATGCCGTTGGCAGTTCTCCCTCGTTCGCACCTCCGGCAGTTTCGACATTCAATCTTTCGCTGTAGTGCAACGAGCCGTCCAGATCAACCTGCTCCAGACGATACCACCTTTTCCCCCGACCTGGCGTTGCATCGACATACGAATAATTATGAGGTTGAATGGTCGTCCCATGACCTGGAATAAAGCCGTTCTGTAGCGTCTGGAAACTGTTCAGAGTATCATCCGCGCGTTGAATGTAGAAACCGTAGTTATTCTCTTCGCTCACGGTCATCCAGTCAAGCCGCACATTCTTCTCTTCGATGATCTTTGCGTTGAAGAACGACAGCTGGATCGGGAGTGGGTAATGGTTTACTAAGGTGTCTGACAGAAATCCCAGCGTCACACTGCTATTCGGTCCCTGCGTCTCCCCGTAGGAGGCTTCCCCCAACGTCGATTTCACCAGATTTGTGGAGGAGGATGACATTCCAAAGGCTGAACTGAGAGAGAACCAGGGCACGGTGTTTGTCTGGGCAGGCCCTCTGAGGGGGAGGAGCATCATAACGATCGCCGCCAGCAGCGTGTTTGTGGTTTTCATGACTTCACCTCTGTGCACCGTTTTCACCGGACACAGGCAGCTCTTGTCTCGTGAGCTCCTTCGTCAATGTCAGTGCCATATCAAAACGATCACACCGTGCCTTCAATTCTGCGATCTCCGACTTCATCGCCTCCAGTTCTGCCGTCTTCGCTTTGAGTTCGGCGGTACGACTCTCCAGCGCTTGAATGGCAATCATCATCACGCCATCTATGTCTGCCGAGGCAATGAGCGTGTCATTTCCAATGACCCCCATACCATCATGGCCGAATGCAGCGAAGAACTCTTGTGCCATCGGACCATAGTGGCGATAAAGACGGGGGTCTTGTTTTTTGTAGTTCCAGCTCCCGAGCTTCAGTTCTCGGATTCTCGAAAGTGAGTATTCGCCGTTCCCCGGCCTGTAGTTTTCTTTTTTGGTTGAATCTGAAAAGACAGACCACGAACTGGTGTTATGGTCCAATACTGCGCCTATGTTGACAACAGAACTCGTAAAGAGAGCATACCCACCATTGAAGCGAGCCATGAACTGGTTTGTATTGCTGCTATTCAAAATCACCCCGGTGCTGTGATCACCGATGATGAACGACCCGTCGAGACGCATCGTCGACACATAATTCCCCAGCGCGGTCGAACAATTTCCGCTCGCCGTTGTCCAGTTCCCCATCGCGGTGGAATAGTCACCACTCGCCGTTGACCATTCGCCAGTCGCGAAAGAACTCTTGCCGATGGCGGTTGTGTAATCCCCCATCGCGGTTGAAGAACTTCCGTAGGCATTGGTGTAACTTCCCATCGCGGTGGACCAGGGGCCGTTGGCCGTCGTGCTGTCTCCCATCGCGGTGGAACCGTAGTTGTATGCGACCGTATTCTTCCCCATCGCAGTGGACCAATTGCCAAGAGCAGCTGTGCTTGCCCCCATCGCAGTAGAGTAGTTGCCGTTGGCCGCTGTCAAGTACCCCGCGGCAGTGGAATAGAAACCGATATTGGCATCGTCCCACTGGGACCCATCGACATATCCAGCCCTGAGTGCGCGTTTGGCCGGTATCCACATGAATCGCGTCCCTGCACCCGATGTAGGGGTCCCACCGGTCGTCCCGTTTGAGAGCACGCTTCCATCCACTTCAAGCTTTGCTACAGGCGAAGCTGCCCCGATGCCGACATTCCCGGTGTTGTAGTTGATGGTAGTCCCGGAGGTTTGCCACGGATTGCTCCCCCCGGCTCCGGCCACTATTGCGAAGCTGGCAGTGTCAGCTTTTGTGGCATTGAGACTATAGGGCATTGCCGCAAGGGCTATACGCGGCGACATTTCTGCATCCGCTGCCACCTGGATACTGACCCAGTATGGCTTGTCGAACTTTACTGTCGCGCCGAATGGGGTTGAGCTCCCGAGAAGCGTGTAGAATATCCCCCGCGTTACTTGAAGGCTCTTTGCTTCCGTCCAAAGGGGAGTCCCCCCACCGGCGGCTGCATAAAGGCGGAAAGTGAAGTTATAGCTGCCGTCAGTCCTGGGATTTCCGCTCGCATCACAGAGCACTCCCTGATAAGAAATTGTCTGTGGGATTTGTGCCTTTGCCTCTGGAGCAGAGAGGAGGAGGAGGCCAATTACCACCGCGGTAAATGTTTTCATACGGACCTCTGTCTGGTGGGACCGAAGGAATACATGTTGCGCCCTGTCGTGTCGGGGGCAAGGTGCAGGGCATTGGGTTAAAGAACGGTGCGATTCTTTGCTCGGAAGGAGCTATACACCTCTCCGGGAGAAGAAACGATCTTCCATAGACTGCGAGGCTGCAAAACTCCTGACTTGAGGGTTGTTCACTCTCTTCGAGAGGTGGGAGCGGTCGACGTAGGCAAGGTTCGGGGGCGCGCTCTCACGTCAACAACCTCACGTGTGCGACCAAAACGCTGTTGCGTAAATATGAACCATTACACGGTCTCTATCAAGAGAATCCCTCCATGAAGTACAAGAGATTGAAAGAAATGTTGAGAGGGCTGAACATGCAGAAATATCTATTAATCCCACCGACGACGGCCGTATTCCGGTTTGCAGAAATGGCGACGGAAGAAGGATTCCTCACCGTTATCTAAAACCGGCCGGGATTCCAGGATCCGAGCAAATGGATCGCGATTGCGATCGCTCAATGTCGACTTGCCCCTGAATTCGGCAAGCGGAGTCTATGCTGCACAGACCGCAACGCAAATTAACATGAGCAGGGGGGAGAGAATGCAACACGAGGAAGCCACCTGGCACGACTGGCGTCAATGCGTCGGCACAAGCCACATGTCAAATGGTCTCTTCCTGAGGGCTCAGAAGTTGTTATTCCAGGGAAACAGCCTCGCCCTGAACCTGGCGGAGAGGGAATGAGGGTACCGTGGAGGATAGATCGTCCGCCCGATTGACATTCCATGCGAGTTGTGGTACAATTGCACACAAGAACCCCGGGAGACTTTTCTATGCCCTCTTTCACGTTTACGCTCAACGGCAAAAAGACGACGGTGGACGCGCATCCCGGCATGCCGCTCCTCTGGGTGCTGAGAGACACTCTGGGACTTACGGGTACCAAGTTCGGGTGCGGTAAGGGTCTCTGCGGGTCATGCACGGTGCACATCGACGGTGAGGCGGCCCGGTCGTGCATCACGCCGATCGAAAGCGCGGCGGGGACTTCGGTCCTCACCATTGAAGGCCTCTCTCCTGGTCATGCGCATCCCGTCCAGCGGGCGTGGATTCAAGACGAGGTTCCGCAGTGCGGATACTGCCAGTCTGGCCAGATCATGACCGCCGTCGCACTCCTGAAGAAACATCCTCACCCGACAGATGCGGAGATCGACGAGTCCATGGGCAATAACCTCTGCCGGTGCGGTACATACCAGCGCATCAGGAAGGCGATTCACCGCGCGGCGACGGAAGGAGGTGTGCGATGAAACGGCCGTTTGATCCCGAGCGGAGAGAGTTTTTCAAGGTCACGTCCATCGCCGGAGCAGGTTTTCTCCTCGGCTTTCATCTCCCCTTAGACGGCAAGCTTGCGGCATTCGCGCAAAGCCGCCAATCGACGTTTGCTCCGAATGCCTGGCTGCGTATCGACGGAGACGGCACAGTCGCAGTCACTGTGGCCAAATCGGAAATGGGGCAGGGGGTCCTTACGGCGCTCCCGATGATCCTGGCCGAAGAACTCGACGCCGACTGGTCGGACGTAAAGGTCGAGCAGGCCCTTGCCGACAAAAAGTACGGCGACATGGGAACGGGCGGCAGCGCGAGTGTCCGAACCTCGTGGGAGGCACTACGGACGGCGGGCGCAACCGCACGGGCGATGCTCGTTTCGTCGGCAGCGAAACGATGGGGCGTTGCTGAATCCACCTGCCGCACCGAAAAGTCGAGAGTGATTCATATTCCGACCGGCCGGAAGCTCGGATACGGAGAGCTGGCAGGCGAAGCTTCTGCTTTGCCTGTGCCTGCAAAGGTCGCGCTGAAAAATCCGAAGGATTTCCAGATCGTGGGGAAGCGGGTGCCGCGCGTCGACACCGCTTCCAAAGTGGATGGTTCGGCGAAGTATGGGATCGATATCCGGATTCCCGGCATGCTCTATGCCGCCGTCGCGCAATGCCCTGTGTTCGGGGGGAGCGTGAAGTCATTCGATGAGAAACTGGGGGCGGCCGTTCCCGGCGTGAAGCGCGTCCTCCGTATCACCAGCGGCATCGCTGTCGTTGCCGACTCGACCTGGTCGGCCTTCCAGGGTCGTGACGCCCTCCAGATCATCTGGAGCGAGGGGCCGAACGCCCACCTCTCGAGCGACGACATCCGGAAGATGTTCGTCGAGGCGTCCGGAAAACCAGGCGCTGTCTCCGTGAACGAAGGCGATTGTGAGTCTGCCCTGGCGAAAGCAGCGAAACGGATCGACGCAGTCTATGAGCTCCCGTTCCTCGCCCACGCAACGATGGAACCTATGAACTGCGTTGCCGACGTGAAGAAAGAGCGCTGCGAGATCTGGGCCCCGACGCAGGACCCCCAGGCATTCCAGAAGAAGGCCTGCGAGATGACGGGACTTCACGAAGAGAATGTCGTTGTTCACACTACCCTTCTCGGGGGCGGGTTCGGACGCCGCACCGAAACGGATACGCTTGCGCAGGCGATCGAGGTGTCCAAAGCGTTGGGCGCCCCGGTCAAGGTGACCTGGAGCCGGGAGGATGATATGACGCAGGACATGTACCGTCCGGCGAGTTATCATATCCTCTCAGGCGGTCTGGACGGGAGCGGCCGCCTTGTGGCATTGAAGCACAAGATCGTCACACCCTCCATAAACGAATCAAAGTGGCCTGGGAGCACCAAGAACGGACTCGACTCGGATGCCGTGGAAGGTGCAGTGAACCTCCCCTACGCCATTCCGAATTTCCGTGTCGAGTATGTCATGGCCAACACGCCGGTGCCGGTACTCTGGTGGCGGTCGGTCTATGCCTCACAAAACGTCTTTGCGGTCGAATCATTCATGGACGAGCTGGCGCACGCGGCAGGGAAGGATCCGCTCGAATTTCGGAAGACTCTTGTCACGGGGATGCCCCGGATGAGGAAGGCGATGGACCTGGCGGCTTCGAAGGCCGGCTGGGGCACACCGCTCCCGGCGGGGCACGCGCGGGGCGTCGCTCTTTCTCCCCCCTCCTTCTTCCAGACTCCCGTGGTTCAGATTGCCGAGGTCTCCGTGGGAGCCGACCGGCGTATCAGACTCCACCGCGTTGTCTGCGGGCTTGACTGCGGGATCGTTGTCAATCCCGATACCGTCGAGGCGCAGATCGAAGGAGGATTCGTCTATGGCATTGCTGCGGGTCTCAAGGGGAAGATTACAATCAAGGATGGCCGTGTCGACCAGAAGAATTTTGACGATTACCCGCTCCTCACGCTGGACGAGATGCCTGTCGTTGAAACCGTCATCGTACCCAGCGGCGATCCGCCAACAGGTACGGGCGAACCGGGACTCCCCGCCGCCGCTCCGGCGGTAGCCAATGCTGTCTTTGCGGCGAGCGGCCAGCGCCTGCGGACTCTTCCCTTAAAGCTTTCGTAGGTGGCCGTGCGAGACCCCGGCCCAATGACGAAGCCCCGCCTCAGGAACTGTTCCCGGGGCGGGGCTTTCGAAATTAGACGACTTACTTCCACGCACGATTGTTGTTCAGGCAAAAAATATCCTGCAAACCGCGGCTTAGCCGCGAGTCGTTAGAGCGCACTGAATACAGGATCCCTTATGCTTCTGGGAGGATAGAGATGGTGAACAAATCTCCATATTTAGGAGTTTTCCTTTTGATGTTCTGTAACGCTAATCTGTTGTTTTCTCAGTGGATGCAATCTAATGGTCCAGGGCCGCAAGGCTCTGTTTCCAGATTCGCGATAATTGATTCAACTCTCTTCACCGGAACAAAGGGATTTGGCATCTTTCTTTCCTCAATCGGGGGAGCTGATTGGCACACAACTAATTCCGATCTGGAGGGGAGTAATGTAACTTCTTTTGCCATAATGGGTGACACGCTCTTCGTTGGATTAGAGGGACGTGGTGTTTTCTATTCCACAAACAGCGGCACAGCCTGGCAAAAGACCGGACTCCCCGATTATTTTGTTACCTCTATGAAAGTAGACGGATCCAATATTTTTGTCGGAACTGCAAATAGCATCTATGTATCGAACGATAGGGGAATGAATTGGAGTATAGTTAATCATGGATTGCCAGGCTTTGCAAACATTTCTTGCCTCGCTGTAATTGATGGGAGCCTGTTTGCGGGAGGATATCGGGCTATTTATGTTTCCAGTGATAATGGCACGAACTGGAAGCCGATAGAATTCAGTTTGACGAACGAATGGATCAGCGCCTTTGCGACGATCGGAACAAACATTTTTGCGGCAACAACAGACAAGGGCATTTTTCTTTCTTCAAATAATGGCGCAAGTTGGAAAAACGTATTTCCCGATTCTTCGAGTAATACAACTACGCCGCTCACAGTAATGGGATCGAATCTGCTGGCTGGGACAACAACGGGGGTCTATAGAACAACAGATGATGGTGCAAACTGGACTATGACCGGACTGGCGGAATATTCCATATCTGCGCTTTGCGCTAATGGTTCAAAAGTGTATGCAGGATCCGACAACGGTGAGGTTTTTCTTTCCACGGATTCCGGATTGAATTGGACTGAGATAGGATCACATTGGGATCAAATCTACTGTCTCGAGACAAAGGGAACGAATATCTTTGCCGGCGGTAACGGCTTTTTCCGATCCACTAACAATGGGGTTTATTGGGAACGCCTGTGGATGAGTCACTTCGTCTATTCTCTGATTGCTGCCAATAACATTATTTTTGCAGGAACATCGCAGGACGGCCTTTACTATTCTGCTGACAACGGAAGTTCCTGGATGAAGTCTGGACTGAATGTAAGTAGTGTCTATACGCTCATATCTACTCGCACGAGTATTCTTGCGCTGGCTTATGAAGGCGTGTTTAGATCCAGTGACAATGGTTTGACCTGGACTGAGACTGCTCCGCAACAGCATTTTACATGTCTTGCAGTGTCCGACTCAATCATATACGCCGGGACAAAGAGAAATGGTATTTTCCTTTCAACTAATGATGGGCAAAAATGGTTAGCACTCAATTCCGATTTCGCGGACACCGCCAACGTATTCACTCTCATTGCTATGGGGAATCACCTGTTTGCCATGACCAATCTGGGTGTTTTACGTTATGAGAAGGATGGAAGCGGTAGAACTGCAGCTAATGATGGTTTACTGGAAAGAGACTTTGTTCATTCATTTATAGTAAATGGAATGAATCTCATCGCCGGAGCGAATTATGGAAACGTATATATCTTGCGAAGTGATGGTACAAGCTGGGAGTGGCTTGGTTCCATAGTGCCTTCTCATTCGTACGTTACGGGCCTGGCGGTTTGTGGCCCCAATGTATTCGCCGGAACTGATCTCGACGGTGTATGGCAGCGCCCACTTTCGCAAATAATAACAGGCATTGAAGAAAAACAAAAACATCCACCATCTGACTTCGCGTTAAGTCAGAATTATCCGAATCCATTTAATCCAAGCACGAACATTTCATTCAGCATGTCTTCGAGATCGAAAGTGTCTTTGAAAATCTATGATGTGATTGGCAGGGAAGTCACAGCTCTGATAAATGGAGAGTTGTCGGCTGGAAGGCATACTCTCCGGTGGGATGCTTCCGGGTTTTCAAGTGGTATTTATTTCTATCGATTTCAAGCGGGTTCTTTCACAGAAACGAGGAAACTTATTTTGATTAGATAGTATCTCGTTGAGGTGCTTTCCCGCATTTCTAAGGAAAGGAAGCCGATTCGGGGAAGTGAGCATAACGTCCTGACCGTCGAAATCCGCCATGTCAGGAGCCGGACTCACGGGTCAGACTGGCGAGCATGTTTGCTCCGGGTTCGTCGCTCCGAGAGGACCAGACATTTGCTGTCCAAAGAGACTTGTTTGGACACCAAAGTAGCCATATGGATACTTTGATATCCGTTTGCAGGTCCCGGCGCCGGACTATTTCAAAAGGATCATCCTGTTGGTGATGACGGAAGACCCCGCCTGGAGACGGTAGAAATAGACGCCGCTGGCGAGCCCCGCGCCGTCAAAATTCGCCCGATGAACTCCCCTCTCCTGCGTTTCCCGGACAAGCACGGCGACTCTCTGGCCGAGGGTGTTGTATACCGCCAGAGTCACGTCGGACCGGGAGGGAAGAGCATAGCTGATGAGCGTACCGGGATTGAACGGGTTCGGATAATTCTGAAACAGGACAGGTGACCCGGGCAACGGTGCGGGGTACGGCTGCTCGATATCCGTCAGGAGAGTTGCGCCTTCTCCCCGCGAGGCACCGGTCCCATCGGCGAGGTAGGCGTTGACGAACGATGGCCGGGATATTTCATCCAGCGCGAATGTGCCGGCCCACTGCTGGTCGGTGAGCCGGAGAAAGCCGTTCGTGACGTGTTCGCGGTAGCTCATCACCGGCCCTATATAGGCTGCCATGCCGCAATCAACCGGGGCAACTACGATTCCCAGGTTCACGGGCCCGGTCCCGACATGGAGCACCCAGCCCACGATATTTCCCGCCGCGTCGCTCGGGCAGGTGTGCACATCGGCGACGATATAGTCCATCTTCGAAAATCCGCTGGTCTGGTAGTACATCCGGTAATACCAGCCGTCCATTACTTTCGTGCACCCGCCGTCCCTCTGGAAAAGCATCTGCCGGAGGAACCGGGTCTCGTCGCTGCTCAGGGGCGTCCCGCTCAGCTCCTTGCGCGCTACGGAACCGAGCGTGTCTGCCACGCCGTCAATGAAGGCATAATAGCTTGACAGTCCAGGCTGGGGCGAGCGTGCGGAAAGAAGCGGGACAAGACGGTCTTTGCCGGCCTTCGCGTATGCGCGCACCGCGTCGAAAAGCGCGGGTATCGGCTCGACATAGCTAAGAGGGAAAGAGCAGGTCCCCATGCCGGTGTACGACGGCTTGGCATACAGGAGATTGTCGTGCCGGAGCTCGGCCCAGGAAGCAAGCTGCGTGTTGATTTTCTCCTGCCACCACGAAGCTGTCGTCATGAACGGGGGAAGCGAGGAACGGTCCGCGGGCGGATTACACGCGCGGATCATCCCCAGCCAGGCGTTGAACATCGAGCTCGTCCAGAAGGACTCCTCGTACCCGTCAATGAGGTACCGGAGCGCGGCAAGATTCGAAGCATAGTGGTACTGCTCGAGCTCCGGCACCAGGAGCTGCGCGGCTGCATCGTTTCCAAGAGCGAACAATACGTCCAGCGGGGAGGGGAGCGCCCTCCAGACGGCACCGCCCTGGTAGCTGATTTTGTCGAAAACGACATTTCCCGTCACATAGGAATCGACGACGAACCGCTGACCCAGGAGCAACACGGAGGAGGCGGGCGTGATATTGTCCGGCTTCCACGGATCGCTGCTTGCGAGTATCTGCGAGTTGATCCGCTGAAACGCGAATGGCTGGTTCTTCAACGTATCCTGCAGGGCCGACACGACCAGCGTATCAAGCAGCTGGTCCGCGCTCGCGACCCCTCCTTCCTTCAGGAGAGTTTTCATGTTTGGAACCGTAACGTTGTCCGATTCCCCGACGAACATCCTTATCACGGCATCGATCTGCTCCAGGAGCGGGAACGCATTGGCGCGATCGAGCGATTCAACAAGAAGTGCCGCGTCGATCGTCTGGCGCTGGATGTCCGCGGGTTTCTGCTGCGGGTCCGTGTTCGCGGGGGAGAGAAGGTACAATTCCGTCCTCCCGAGCCACATCATCGACTGGAAGTAACGGCCGAGCTCGGGGGACTGCGTGTAGTGACCCCGGACCGTAAACTGGCTGAAATCCATGTACCGTGGGGTGGAAGAAAAGAGAGTGTCCATCGTCATCTGCTGCGCCGCGACAAAATTCTCCAGCAATGCCACCCTCGGCGCATCGTTGGAAAAACTACATGTCGCCGACCCCGTCAGCAGTGCGTACGCGACGGTGAGGTACACGTCCACGTCGTGTATCATGGGCAGCATTCCCGGTTCCGCGGCGTACGCCGCATTGATGGCTGGAAGCTGCGCCCTCATCGCGGAGAGGAGGGAGTCGAGTTTCGCCATGAGCAGCTGGTTCTCCGCTTCCATGAGTATCGCATCGTAGGAAGCGTGAACGGAATGGAGAATGGCGTCCGCCGACACGAAGACGGGAAGATCCCGGTTGTAGATCTCGAACAGCGCCTGTCCCGGCGATTGGTAGCGGAGACGGTCGCTCACGACAAACCCGTGATCGGACAGCAGCAAACGCTCGTAGGGAGTCAGGGAATAATAACCGTCGATCTGCTGCAGACTGGCCATCGCGTCGATCGAAACGGGCGACGTGGCGGCGAACCTCCCTGCGGGATGGAGCGACATCAGTTGATTGGAGTTCATGTTGCTGTGAGCAGCGAGAAATCCTTCGTAAGCCTGGATGTCGAACGGCGGACTGGTTTG
>Ga0182011_10004364_pt1 | contig 11342 bp, 11 predicted proteins | sample 711E1DmetaG_FD_120481 | JGI IMG/M metagenome (GOLD analysis project Ga0182011, IMG submission 120481) | Permafrost microbial communities from Stordalen Mire, Sweden - 711E1D metaG | ecosystem: Environmental > Terrestrial > Soil > Wetlands > Permafrost | place: Sweden: Stordalen | collected... | reverse complement strand
GACGCCGTGCTGCGGCGGATGCATCGGCGCTACCGGCCTTGGCACTACGCTGACAAGGTGGCTGCGTTGTTCCGCGCTGCCGGGCTCGCGTTGACCCTGGGCGCGGATGTGATGGCGGGCTTCCCCGGCGAGACGGCCGGCGAATTCGAGGGGACTCTCGAGCTGATTCGCGCCCTGCCCTTCGGTTATCTTCATCTCTTTCCGTTTTCGCCACGACCGGGTACGCCGGGCTGGGCGATGCACGCCGAGCGGCCGGTTCCAACGGCAGCCGTGGAGGAGCGCATGAAGGCGTTGCGCTCTCTAGCCGCTGAGAAGGGCCGTGCCCATAGGGAGCAATTCGTTGGCCGCGAGTTGGAGGCCATCACTCTGCACACGCCTTCAGAGTTGGCGGCAAGGGGCCTCACCGCCACGCTGACGGAGAATTTCTTGCCGGTAGTGCTTACGGGTCGATTGTTCGCCAACCGGCTGGTGCGGGTGCGGGTGACAGGGTTGAACGCCGGTGGGGCGCTGGAGGCGGCAGCGGGAAGGTCACTCCAGGCAGCAGCTTTCACTTCGGACGCGGGGATCGGCGATCTGCAACTCTGATCGTGCGACTCCCGGAATGGGCCAGCCCGGACCGCTTGGCTCTCAATTCGGCCCACGCTGGCTTCAAACCCCCTAAAAACTGCATGTTGTGCAAAGCCAGGCCAGTGCTATACTCAGTCTGCGTTTGTGTGCCCGCGGCGCGTCCGGCAGAGCCGGAGGCGGGCAACAGCGACTTTTGGAGGAGCACCATCGCACTCGACAAGCGTTCGGCAAAGTCTTTTATCCGCATCAACGACCGGATTCGCGCGCGCGAGATCCGCGTAATCGACGAAAACAGCGAGCAACTGGGCATCATGGCGCCATTTGAGGCGCTCAAGATTGCCCGCGAGCGGGGACTGGACCTGGTCGAGGTCTCCCCCAACGCGGTTCCCCCCGTCTGCCGCATCCAGGACTACGGCCGCTACCTCTACGAGAAGGAAAAGAGCGAGCGCGCCGCAAAAAAGAAACAGAAGGTGATCGTGGTCAAGGAGGTCAAGTTCTCCGTGACCGTGGACGAGCACGACTACCAGACCAAGAAGAACAAGGCGGTCGGCTTCCTCACCGGCGGTGACAAGGTGAAGGCCAGCCTGCGCTTCCGGGGACGCCAGATGGCCCATCGCGATCTGGGCTACAACATCATCAACCGGCTCATTCAGGACGTTGGCGAGGCCGGCATCGTGGAGTTCATGCCGCGCATGGAGGGCACCACCCTGCACGCGATTCTGGCCCCGGCCAAGAAGCAGGAGCAGCCCAAGGCCAAGCCTCCCGCGGCTCCGCAGCCGCCGGCCGCCGCGCCACGCCCGCCTGCGCCGCAGCCTCAATAACCCGAGGCGCGGAGTCAATGTCGGCAGGCCGCCCGCTCTGGGCGGCCTTTGCTCTTTCGCTCCGGAGGGAGGCGGGGCCTTTCAATCCCCGCATTTTCGCCAGCCTTGCGTTATACTGGTTGAAGCCTCAAGAGGGCAGGGAAGTCCCTGTCTTCCGGGCAACCGGCCAGGGTGACCCCACACTGGCGGATAAACGAGAAGACAATGCCCAAGTTGAAGACCCATACGGGCGCGAAGAAGCGCTTCAGCAAGACTGGCACCGGCAAGATCAAACGGCACCAGACCAAGACGCGCCACATCCTTACCTCGAAGGCGCCAAAGACAAAGCGGAAGCTGGGCCGGACCCTGCTGGTCTCTGATGGCGACTACAAGAAGGTAGCGCGCATGATCCCCTACGCCTGATCGCTGAGCCGGTTCCGAAAGGCGGAATCGGCCCTTCAGGGCCTGAGCGAACGCGTTGCACGGGCCCCCGGATCCTGCGGACGGCAGCCTCTCAGGCGGCTGTTCACCGGATACGAGAGATCGAGGCTTGATACAAGCGAGTGAAGAGGTTTCAGCCTGGCCCTGCAAGGGCTTGGGCCTCCTGCCTCCAGCCGCATAACCGAACGCAAAATGGAGAAGAGCCAATGCCCCGCGTAAAACGCAGCACCAAGCGCAGCGACCGCCGCAAGAAAATCCTCGCACGAGCAAGCGGTTATTTCCTGACCAAATCCAAGCTCTACCAGGCAGCCCAGGAGGCCGTCGAGCGCGGCCTCAAGTTTGCCTACACCGGCCGCAAGCAGAAGAAGCGCCAGTTCCGCTCCCTGTGGATCGTGCGCATCTCGGCCGCGGCCAAGCTGAACGGCGCCAGCTATTCGCAGTTCATCAACGGCCTGAAGAAGGCCGGCATCGAGCTGGACCGAAAGATCCTGGCCGACATCGCTGTGAAGGACGCGGCTGGCTTCACGGCGCTGGTCGAAAAGGCCAAAGCTGCGCTGGCGGCGGAGAAGGCTGCCTGAGCCAATCGGCCCGGCGGCATCCATCCGAGCAGCCCAGGTCGAGTAAACTGATAGTGCGATGCTCGACTTGGGATTTGTCCGTGCCAACCTGGAATTGGTGGAAGGGAAGCTGCGCGCGCGCGGGGCGGACCCGGCTGCGCTCTTGGGTGATTTTCGCACTCTCGACCAGAGCCGCCGCGAGGCCATCACCACCGCCGAGCGCCTCAAGGCTCGCCGCAACGAGTTGAGCCAGCAGGTGGGCGCGCTCAAAAAAGCCGGCCAGGACGCGGCTGCTCTGGTAGAAGAAACCCGCGCCCTCAAAGACACACTCGACGAGTTGGACGCGTCCGCCGCGGCGCTCGACGACCAGATGCGCCTCTCGCTTGCGCGCATTCCCAACCTCACCCGCGACGAAGTCCCCACCGGTACCTCCGAAGCCGATAACCTCACCGTCAATACCTGGGGCGAAATTCCCGCCTTCAATTTCACCCCCAAGCCGCACTGGGAACTCGGCGAAGCCCTCGGCATTCTCGATCTGGAACGCGCGGCCAAGATCAGCGGCGCGCGCTTTGCCGTCTACATGGGAGCCGGCGCCAGACTCGAACGCGCCCTCATCAGCTTCATGCTCGACCTGCACACCCAGAAGCACGGTTACACCGAGGTCTTGCCGCCCTTCATGGTCAACTCGAAGTCGCTCTACGGCACCGGCCAGTTGCCCAAGTTTGCCGAAGATCTCTTTCGATGTTCAGACGCCGACGCCGAAGCCGTCGCCCGCGGCGAGTTCAAGGTCAACGACCACTGGCTCATCCCCACCGCCGAGGTTCCCGTCACCAACCTCTATCGTGACGAAATCCTAGACGACTTCCGCCTGCCCATCCGCCTGGCGGCCTACACGCCCTGCTTCCGCGCCGAGGCCGGCGCCGCCGGCAAGGACACGCGCGGCATCATCCGCCAGCATCAGTTTCAAAAGGTCGAGCTGGTCAAGTTCACCCGCCCCGAGGACTCCGGCGCCGAGCACGAGCGCCTGACCCGCGACGCCGAGGAAGTTCTGGAAGCTCTCGGCCTGCCCTATCGCCGCGTCCTGCTCTGCGCCGGCGACACCGGCTTCTCCTCGGCCAAGACATTCGACCTGGAGGTCTGGCTGCCGGGCCAGGGCTTGTACCGGGAGATTTCATCCTGCTCGAACTTCGAGGCCTTTCAGGCGCGCCGGGCCAACATCCGCTACCGGCCGGCCGCCAAAGCCAAGCCGGAGTTTGTCCACACCATCAACGGCAGCGGCCTGGCCGTGGGCCGCACCTGGCTGGCGATCCTGGAGAATTTCCAGCAGGCTGACGGCACGGTGACGATTCCCCCGGTCCTCCGGCCCTACATGGGCAGCCTGGAGCGGATTGTGAAGGAGTTATGATGCAACCTATCAGTCCCACTGGAGCGGTTTCGCGGCCAAGACGCGGCCTCCGGCAAATTCTGCTCAGTTACTTCTACTGGACTTATCCCCGCGGTTGCTTTCACTATGACGTGATGGTGACGCTGATTCTGCTCTTCATCTTTCTCACGCCGCGCATCCCCGGATGGAGCTACGGCGACAGGCCTTCCTCGATCGCGGGACCGGCGCACCCCATCCAGGTGATCGGGAACGATGACCACGGGATGATCGTCACCGTCGCGGCCTCGGATGTGAATCTGGACGTGCCCACCACCGCCTCCAAGGCCGCGGTCAAGAAGGCCTTGCGCAAGGCCATCGAGCCGGTTACCGGCGATGCCGTCTTTGTCGATGACTGGAAAACCGTCACCGACGCCCAGGGGAATCTCGCCTGGCAGATCCGGGCCCACCGTTAATTGCAGCCTCTAGCGGTTAGCTTCTTGTCCCCGGTACCGTGACCTCGCGATTTTGCAATTTCATTCATACATTTGGGTGCCCCAGGTCCCGATTTTGGAACCTGGGAGAGTGCATATTTATACGGTCGCAGTGCTAGAGGTTGGAAGCTGGTAGCTGGCAAACGAGGATAGGAAACTCATGCATTTGGGAAGAAGAATCGTCTATACCGCATCGGTCGCGCTCCTCCTGTTGCCGGGACGGGCCGCCTTTGCAGCCGCCGCCGATGACAGGGAAAAGGTTCTTCGCCAGCTCGACATCGCCGCGAGGAACTTCCACTCCACCGCCGCCGATTTCGAGTTTGTCACCGTCACCACCGAGCCGATCTACGAAAAGGATGTTCAGAAGGGCATCGCCTTCTATCGGCGCGACGGCGCCGCCTTCCAGATGGCCGCGCATATCCGCGAAATCGACGGCAAGCCCGCGCCCAGGGACCTGACTTACTCCGCCGGAAAAGTCATGCTCTTCGATCCGCTGCAGAACCAGTTGCGCGTGATGGATGCCGCAAAGTATGAAAGCTATCTGCTGCTCGGCTTTGGCGCCAGCGGCAAGGAACTGGCCGATAAGTGGCAGATCAAGTATCTGGGGCAGGAACTGCTGGATGGCGTAAAGACCGATAAGATGGAGTTAACGGCCAAAGACCCCAATGTGCTGAAGATCTTTCCCAAGGTGACCGTCTGGATCGATGCCGAACATGCCGTCAGCTTGAAGCAGGTCTTTGACGAGGGCCAGGGAATCACGCGCACCTGCGTCTATTCCCGCATCAAGACCAATCAGCCCCTTCCCAAAGACGCGTTTGCCTTGAAGACAAACAAACAGACGCAAATCACCCGGTAGTCCGCCGCAAGGCTCTGCGCCCCGCCGCTGAGAGTTATCCGGCGATGCCCGTCCGCTTACACTCCCGTTGGGAGTGCAGAAAAATGGAGGGTGCCCCAGAGCCTGCCCTGAGCTTGTCGAAGGGTCCCGATCTTGGGACCTGGGAGAGGACAAATTGATGCGGTCGAGGTGCGCTAATCCCCCGGCCTCTATTCCGGGACCGGTTTTCCTCCGGATCTGCACCGGAGCTTCCGATCGCCGATTCCAGCCTCTTCCGAAGCCAACCCCAAAAACTGTTGAAAAACGTCATTCGAGAAGAGTTGCCCTTCCGGCGTCAGCCGAACCCTTTGGCCGTCGGAGGTCACCAACCCAGCCTGAGCCAGACGCTCAACGGCCATCAGCGCCGGCGCCACCGTTGCCGGGCCAAACTCCCCTTCCAGCGCGCCCGCTTCGACCCCCGCATTCAGCCGCAGGCCCAGAAACCAGGCCTCCTCGTGCTGCTGCTGGGGCGAGAGCCGCGCGCTCTCCACCGGCGCCCGGTCCTCCAGGTACTCGGCAAGATCGCTGCCGGTCGTCGAGCGGATCGCGTAACCCGCTTCGGCGCCGCCGGCTTCTGACCATGCCTCGCGCAGCATCGAAGAAGCATCCAATCCCACCCCCAGATACGGCCGCCGCTGCCAGTAGCGCATATTGTGCCGCGAGGCAAACCCCGGCCGGGAGAAGTTCGAAATCTCGTACTGCTCCATCCCCGCCTGCCCCAGTCTCTCGATCGCCGCCGTGTACATCTGCGCGATGGCGCCCTCGCTGGGGACCAGTTCCGCGTAGTAGCGCGTCCCACCGGCGAGCATCTCGCGCCCCAGCCGGGACTCCTCGTCCACCTCCAGCATGTACACGCTGGCGTGGGGAACCTGCGAGCCGATCAGAACCGCCAGCGACTCCTCCCAGGATGCGAAGCTCTGACCGGCCAGTCCCGCAATCAGGTCCACGCTCAGGTTGGAGATGCCCGCGGCGCGCAGCCGCTCGATATCGGCCAGCGCCACACAACGGCTGTGCAGCCTTCCGCTCACCGCCGCCTCGCGGTCGATGAACGACTGCACGCCCAGGCTGACGCGATTGACGCCCGAGGCGACCAGCGCGGCAAGGGTCCGATCCGCAAGCTGACCCGGCGCGCATTCGACGGTAATCTCCGCGTCCGGCTCGATGTCGAACTCCGCCCGCATGGCGCCAAATAGCCGCTCCAGCAACTCCGGCGCCAGCAGGCTGGGCGTTCCTCCGCCCAGGTATACCGTCTCCACTGTGCGCGGCAGATACACACCCATCCGCGCGGCCCACGCTCCGGCAGCGGCCAGCTCCTCGATGAGCCGGTTCACATAGCGCGCATGTTCGCCGGCCGGGTAGACTCCGGAGGCGAAGTTGCAATACGTGCACTTCGACCGGCAAAAAGGAATCGAAATGTATAGACCGAGCGCGCTCTCGCCGGTACGGGTCATGTAAGGATTCTTTCACGCGCCCTCGCGGCTAGAGCATGTTCACCGGTAGTGCAAGGAAAAGGGGTGCCCCACCCTCGCCGCGTATTTGCTTTTGCGGCTGCGGGGTCCCCAACGACAGGTCTTCGTCGTTGGGGTGATCTAAGGGTGCGATAGCACAATGCCGACATTACAGGAACAGCGAAAATGCCCTCTTCCGCGCCCCAACGCATTCCCGATTCAGGCCAGCTCTCCGGCTCCCATCATCGCCCCCTAAGCAAAAAAAGAGCGGCGCGGCTCATGCCGGTCTGTCGAGATTCGCCGCGATGCCGATACAGCTTGTACATTTCTCTGCGCGGATGCGCAAAAAGCGGTGACCATGGGCCCCACACAGTGCATCACTCCGTTACACCTCTCCGGAAACACGACTCCGGAACAAAATGAACTCCTCAAACAATCTCTGGACGAAGCGGCCAATCAGGCCTATCTGACCGCCATCGAGCGGCTGGACCGCAAGAGCGCGCAAATCGTGCTGGATATGGACAACATGGTCAGGCGCGAGGTCGCCGACACGGTCTTGCAGATCATCCACCGCCATATCGCAAACGACATGTACAAGGACGAGGAGGTGGGCTCGGATCGGACCTATCCTCCCGCCTACCGCGTACAGCCGGTGGAGGCGCAGGTTGCGGCGTTGAGAGGTTTCTTCCCCAGCCTGGGCGATTGCATGGAGAAGCTGGCTCGCAGGCCCCTTCCGGAGGGCGCGGAGGCCTGGTTCGCCATTCCCCGGTGGCAGGCGCTGGCGTCCACCTATAACGAAGCCGCGGAGATGGTCATCGGTCTTCTGACCACCCAGCGCCGTTTCTCCAACTGGATCATCGGCCGCCTGGGGCAGGCCTATCTGCGGCAATGCGAGCGATCGAGGCTGGCGGAAGAGATTCTAGCCGGCCAGCAGCAGGGATGCGACATCCTGGTGGTTGCCGGGCAGGCTGGGATGCTCCATCGCGGCTGTTCCGCCCGGCGCGCCAGGGTCTCCATGGCCGGAAACGAGTTCGGCCTGGGCGTTTTTGCCTTCGGATGCATGCTCCTCACGCATCCCGAGCGCCTCTCCAGGGGGGAAACGCTGATGGTCGACTGCGGAGGAGACGAGTACTCCGTGCGGGGCGACAATATCTTCGACCGCGTTCCCCTCTTCGACTACGACATCGCCGGCGTCGAGTTCAGCGTTTTCTATGAGGACCGCCCCCGCACCCTCTGGGGAACGCCCACCGGCTTCCTGTACAAGATGTCCTGAGCGGCGGCTTGCTCAGCCCACCGAATACCGCCTGCCGCGTCTAACCGGCAGGCGGTATTCTGCAAGGATGCAGGTGCGCGTTCTCCCCTTCGGCGTCTTGAAAGACCGGCTCGGCGCCTCTCCATCCACAGTCGAGTTGCCCGATGGCTCGACGGTACAGGAGTTTCTCGCGCGCTTGAGCGCGAGCCTCTGCGAACCCCCGCCGCAGCTCCATCCGTTGCTGCGCGGCATCGCGGTCAGCGTCAATGCCGAGTTCGCCACCGGGACCCAGCTGTTGCGCGAAGGCGATGAGGTGGGCTTGCTGCCCCCGGTTTCGGGCGGCAGCGAATGCCTGGAACGGCATGTGGCCCTGACCTCCGATCCGATTCGCCCGGAGGAAATCGTTGCGGCGGCCAAGCGCGCGGAGGATGGCGCGGTGGTGGTCTTCGACGGCATCGTGCGCAACCACTCCCGCGGCCGCCAGACCCTCTACCTCGACTACGAGGCCTTCCATGAACTGGCCCTCCGGCAGATGAAAACCCTGGTCGAGGAGGCGATCCGCCGCTTCGGCATCCGCGATGCCTCGATCGTCCACCGGCTGGGCCGCGTCGAGATCGGAGAAACCAGCGTACTCATCGTCGCCGCCTCGGCCCATCGGGCGCAGGCCTTCCAGGCCTGCCGCTGGCTCATCGACTCGCTCAAATCCACCGTCCCCATCTGGAAGAAGGAGACCTTCGCGGATGGCGCCGTCTGGGCGGCCGGCGAGCCCTTTCCCGAGGCATTGGCCATTACCTCCCCGGAGGCCGGGCATGGCTCGTAAAGTTTGGCGATTACCGGCTTTGAAAAGGCACGGCTATCTGCCGGTCCTGCGGCTTGCGGCCTGCGGCTTTTTTCGATTACCGGTTTTGAAAGGGCACGGCGCTCCCGGGGTCCCCATCGACAGGTCTTCGTCGATGGGGTGGAACTTTAGCCGTGCCGGAAAAGTTGTGAAAATAAATCCGGCTTTAGCCGCTGAGGGAATGCGAAGTGTCAGGGCACGGCTTCAGCCGTGCCGTACAACCCGCAAAATAAAATCGGGCTTCAGCCCCTGCGGGATGTTTCTCTTCTTATTCTGCGCGCTGCTTGTACTTGCATCCGCGCCCCTCCCCGCGCAGGAGACCACCCTCCATGTCGATGTGAAGCTGGTCAGCGTCTTTGTCAACGTCACCGACCCCAACGGCGCCATCGTCGGAGGCCTCGCGCGCGAGGACTTCTCCATCGCCGAGGACGGCCATCCGCAGCAGATCGCCGTCTTCGAGCGCCAGTCGGAGCTGCCCCTCAACCTCACCCTGGCCATCGACACCAGCGGCAGCGTGCGCAAGGACATGACCGAGGAAGCCGGCGCCGCCCGCCGCTTTGCACACGCCCTGCTGCGCTCGCAAGACCGGATGAGCCTGCTCCAGTTCGCCACCGACGTACGCGAGCTGACCCCCTTCACCAACAAGCTCAGCCAGATCGACCGCGGCCTCGATCAGTTGCGCGGCGACTGGGCCACGGCGCTCTACGACGCGATTCTTCTCGGCTCCCAGCGGTTGGGCGGCCGGCAGGGCCGCAAGGCGCTGGTCGTCGTCTCGGACGGCCACGACACCGCCAACAGCGCCACCTACGCCCAGGCTTTGGAGGCGGCGCTGCGCAACGAGGTGATGATCTACACCATCATCGATGTGCCCATCGAGGCCAGCGCCGGACGCGACCTGGGCGGCGAGCACGCCCTCATCACCCTGGCCGAGCAGACCGGCGGCAAGAGCTTCTACCAGAGCGACGGCGGTCTCGACAAGGCATTCGCGCGGGTCAGCGACGACCTGCGCACCCAATACCTGCTCGGCTACTATCCCCACAACCAGGTGAAGGGCGCCGCCTTCCATCGCATCCAGGTCACTATCCCCCGTGCCGCCGCCGATGCCTTCAATATCCGCCACAAGACCGGCTACTACATGGACTCGCCTGCCAAAGGCAATTGATGGACGGTATTAAGCGTCGATTCCGAGAATCATCACAGGAATATCGATATTGGAGACTCCGCGGCTAAGAAATGTCATCCACAAAGCTTTCGAATAGTTGAATATCATCTTCCTCAAGATTACGCCCTCTACGAATTCTTCTCCGATAGGCCATCGCCTCCTTGAGGCGGCTAAAGCATTTGGCATCCGCAGCCACACCACACGCAACATCGACTACGATAAACACCTTCATGGTTACCTCTCTATTCAGGGGTATTTCCCTTGGCTACGCGCATATGCCAGTCAAGAACATTGGAGTACTCAAGAAAACTCGTAAGCTCGGCAAGACCACTCTTTCTGAAAGTGGGCCGAAAGAGTTGTCGCGAGAACAGAGCGCGTCTGGTCTCATTTGAAACAATAGAAAACCGGGAAACTTTTGGGTCAGTTAGAAGTACATCGTTAAAACGTAGGAGCCCCGAGTACACGGTAGTCGAGTGCTCCACTTCAAAGAGGCCTTCAATTGTCTCGCCTCCGCGTGCTATCCATATCACGTCAATCTCTGACAATATTCCCTCAACCTGGCCAAACCCGGAGGGGATGCTGCCTCTCAAAGCAAATTTCTCGGTCAACGCCCAGTCTAACTTTCCGGCGTCACGTTCCGGTACATACACTTCATACTTCTTGAAATGCCCGATGCCCGCAAGCAGTGTCTGTACTTGCGGGTGGGTTAGGTCATGGGCCTCGTGCATTAGCGCGGAGTTGAGACTGCGGGCGACGGGCTCCAATCCCACGTAACCCTCGACGTTGAAGCGTCCTTGGCGGGCTACATAGAGCTCCAGCCCATCTTTCCTGGAAAGTAATTGCACCTTATACTGGCCGTCGCTCGCCGTTTGTGCATTCCGAAAAATCTCTTCAAAATCCACGTATGGCACAAACAAAGGCGCTGAACCATCATCAAGCAAAAAGCAGAGAAATGCGTTGTGCCCTTCGAGCTGCCGTAGGTCAACTTCGCGGAGTCCGAAGAAAGTGCGGCCGCGAGGATGCACCTTCGAGTAGCGAATATAAATTCGCGCTGCGTCTTCGCCAATTGTGAAGAGCGATTCGCTCCCCCTGATCTTATGCAGTTCACCAAAGCGCTTGCGGAGCGTTTCGAGGATTCCGAATTTGTGGAGATTTGGCACGATTTCGAAAGTTAATCAGGCTCGATCAAACGCCGCCGTCACGGTCGGCGACCAAAGGCCGTGTTGTTGAAGCGCGTTTCCTGTTCTGTTCAATCTGTGTCCTAGACGGAAGATGGGCAGTACTCCCGAATTTTACACCTTGGGGTTTTGCCGGGTGCCCCGGGTCTCGCCTTTGAGACCTGGGATAGCACAAATTCCCGTATCCACAGATCGGCCGCCTGAAACGCCCTAACGTCCTGATTCCAATGGGGCGCAAACCCGCAGTCCTGCCCAACAAGCTGATAGTTGACAGCTGAAAGCTGAAAGATGTTCCCCGCTTTGCAGAGAATTACCCTCCGCCGGCGCACAATAAAAGCATGAACAAGGACCAAAACCGCGATGCTTTGCTG
>Ga0182011_10004363_pt1 | contig 11343 bp, 8 predicted proteins | sample 711E1DmetaG_FD_120481 | JGI IMG/M metagenome (GOLD analysis project Ga0182011, IMG submission 120481) | Permafrost microbial communities from Stordalen Mire, Sweden - 711E1D metaG | ecosystem: Environmental > Terrestrial > Soil > Wetlands > Permafrost | place: Sweden: Stordalen | collected... | reverse complement strand
TGGTATTCCACTTGATTGGATGCCAGTGGAATTGCATGTTTGGCCAAGCACCTGGAGGCCCGTTCCATCTGCTCAATGTTGTAATTTGATATTCCAACATTCAGGGCGAGGCCGGCCTGGAAAACCAAGGCCAGGCCTTCCACGTATGTTTCGATGGGAACAACCGGACTTGGCCAGTGCAATTGATATAGGTCGACGTGTTCCAGCCCGAGGCGTTCGAGGCTGCCATGCAGGGCACGAACCACACTGTTCTTAGTAAACCGGTAAGGGATTGGGAAGAACTTCGTTGCCACGAAAACGGATTGGCTGGTATTTTTTATGAATTTTCCTAGCAGGTGTTCCGAGCGCCCAGAACCATAGATTTCGGCGGTATCAACCAGGTTAACTCCAGCTGCCAGCGAGGTTTGGAAGGCCTCAGCAATGTCATCATCGGTATAGCCATGCCCATAATGCCAGAAGATGCGATCCCCCCAGGACCACGCTCCCAGCCCCATTTCAATATCGTCGAGAAAGCGCGTTTCCTTGCCAGGTTGCTCGGGCATAAATAACTCCTTTAGGATATTCCAAAACGATTTTACCATACCGGTTCTATTGGAATTTCAATATTCGACAGAAATAATGGGGGGTAGTCGTGCGGAAGCCGGCCCGACCTTTCAAAGTAGTGCGAATATCACAAAAAAATCATGAGGATCCTATAAGAACGCTGGTCAGACTGGTTAAATCGGGTTACAATCGGCCCGGTATCGATTTAGGAACAAAGTGACCGCCAGCCGCTTGACTTAGTGAGGCGGCTGGCGCTCCCTGTGCTCCGGGAGGTTTTGGTGAACTATATCTCCAATGGGGAACGAGAAGAATCTCCGGCTGCTCTGGTTAAGCGGCTGAATCTTCCCTTCAATGATTTACTTCTCCTTACGCGTGCCTTGACCCACCGCTCGTTTATCAATGAGCACCCTGCAGCGCTGGAAGATAACGAGCGACTGGAATTCTTAGGCGATGCGGTACTTGATTTTGTAGCCGGTGCATGGCTATATAACCATTTCCCCGAGATGGATGAAGGCGAATTAACACGGATGCGTTCAGCTTTGGTTTGCACCGAGCAATTGGCTGAATTCGCCCGGATCATCGATCTGGGGGCTGCCATGCGCCTGGGGAATGGGGAGGAACAAGCTGGAGGCCGTCAGCGGGATGTGCTGCTTTGCGCCACCTTCGAGGCTTTGATCGGGGCTTTGTATTTGCAGAATGACATAAATATTGTACAAGGTTTTTTCCATGCTATGATTGAAAATGTGGGCGAGCAATTTCTGCTAAGGTCCGACCTGCAAGACCCGAAAAGCCGACTGCAGGAATGGTCGCAAGGGCACAAACTTGGCATTCCACAGTATGTTATTCTGCAAGCCAGCGGTCCGGACCACGACCGGAGGTTTGAAATTGAAGTTCGCATCAACGGCAAAGTATATGGCCATGGCGTAGGCCATAATAAACAAGCCGCTACGCGCCTGGCTGCCCAGGAAACGCTAAACATAATCGAGAAATCCGAAAGTTGATTCAGTAACCCACCATGCCTTTAAGACTAAAATCACTCGAACTCCACGGTTATAAAACCTTCGCTGCAAAAACAAATTTTGAATTTGCGGAAGGAATTACCGCCATTGTTGGACCAAATGGCTCAGGGAAGTCCAATATAGCTGATTCGCTTCGCTGGGTCTTGGGAGAACAATCCTACAGCCTTTTACGCGCCAAGAAAACCGAGGATATGATTTTCGCAGGATCAGAACAACGCCCGCGTGCAGGCATGGCGAGTGCCGGTGTAGTTTTTGATAACACGGATGGCTGGTTGCCGGTAGATTTCTCGGAAGTTGCTCTGGCGCGGCGTTCTTATCGCGATGGGAGAAATGAATATCTGCTGAACACCCAGCATGTCCGGTTGAAGGATATCAATGAGCTGCTGGCGCAATCGGGTTTATCCGAACGGACTTACACGATTCTAGGCCAAGGCCTGGTGGATGCTTCTTTGGCTCTAAAAGCCGATGAACGGCGGCGACTATTCGAGGAAGCAGCTGGTATTGGTCTCTACCGGACTCGGCGCGAAGAAGCCTTGCGGCGTTTGGAGACCACCAAGCGTAACCTTGACCGTGTCCTTGACATACTGGCTGAATTGGAACCTAGGCTAAAAAGCCTGGAACGCCAAGCTGCGCGCGCACAGGAATATACCCGGGTCCAGGCTGACCTGCGCGTTCTCCTGCTGGAGTGGTATGGTTTTCATTGGCACACTGCCCAGAGTGATCTGAGCGCAGCCATGGAACTCGGGCGCAACCAGGAAACCAAGCTGGCGGAGGCGCGTGATTCCTACCAGAAGGTACGGCAAGATTTTGCGGCTTTTCGAGACCATGTAAACGGTCTGCGATCCCGTTTGAATTCGTGGCATCGCCAGTCAGCCCAGTTGCATGAAAGCCGTGAATCCGCCAGCGGCAACCTGGCCGTGCTGGATGAGCGCCAGCGGACGCTTCTGGATAACCGCCAGTTGGGAATGGGTGAACAATCCCACCTATCCGAGGAATTGAAAATTGCCCAGGAACGGCAGGTTGAGACTGAAGCCGAAACTGTGCGGTTGCAGGCGGAATACGAGGATGCGTTGACCCAAACAAAATCAGCGCAATCGGCACTAGAAGAGCGTCAGGTTGAAAAATCCCGCATCCAAACGGAACTGCAGGCGTATCAACAAAAACTTCAAAAGGTGACCGAGCAACAGGGCATCCTACAAGCCCGGCGGGAGGAATTGGTATCCCGCAGCGAGGGCCACAAGCAGAAGCTGGACATTCTGGATCAATCAATTGATTCTTCGAAAAAAGATGCGGAGAAAGCCAAACAGGATTTATCTGCTATGTCGGAGGCCCGGCAAAAAGCTGAAGCCGCCGTGCAAAGGTCGGAGATGGAATTTCAACTTGCGCGTAACCGACTAACGGATCTGGAAACAAAAGTTAAAGAAAAACAATCTATGCGTTCCGCCAGACAGGCTGAAGAAGCCCGTTTCAAAGCACAACTGGAAGTGCTTGAGCAGGCCGAGCAATCTCTCTCAGGCTATGCGGATGGAGCAAAATTGCTCCTGGATGCTTCCCGACAATCGAAGCTGGGGGGCGCTAAGGGAGCATTGTCGGCTGTACTGGATGTCCCGGCGGAATTGGAAGCGGCTATTGCGGCGGCCTTGGGCGAATATACGGACGCTGTACTTCTGGCTTCAGGTAATGATGCTGAACAAGCTATGGCAATGCTGGATTCCGACCAGGCAGGACGGGCTTCGCTTCTGCCTTTAGACTGGCTTTCTCCGGCCGAACCATTAAAAATGAAAGCAAGCGGTGACTGCCTGGGTGTGGCTTCAGACCTGGTCAGTGTCACCGGGGAGTACCGCTCGGCATTGGATTTGCTGCTAGGTCAAGTGCTGGTTGTGCGAAACAGAGCCGCCGCCCGGCGTGTTCTGGCGGGGCAACCCAAGTATACCCGGGCGGTAACTTTGCGAGGCGAAGTATTCCACGCCACAGGGCAGGTTTCTGCCGGAAAACCGCTCAAAGCGGCGGCATTAGGACGTCCCCGCCAGCGGCGCGAGCTACAAGAAAGATTGGACTCTGTTGGGCATCAAATAGAAAAGATGGACTCTGAACTGAAAGAGCTTTCCATTCGAAGTGAAACATTTCAGAAGGAAGTTGCCCTCTATCGGGTTAAGGTGGAGCAAGAGCGCGCCGGGTTGGAATCCTCCCGGGATGTCGAGCGACAGGCGCAAACGCGGGAGGAGTCTGCGCGCAGACAATGGGATTGGCAGGTCAGCCAGAAAATAAGTATCGAGGCTGAGATTACCCAGGCAGGGAAAGAGATTGAGCAAAGCACAGCAGCGTTATCCATCAATGAAAAGGAGACGCTCCAAACGCAGGAAACATTACGGATACAACTTGCGAAACAAGCGGCCCTGACTACGGATGAATTTCAGGAGCAAGTGACATTCTGGTCAAAGGGTTCGGCGGTGGCTGAGCGAGCATTGCGGGATTCCCAAACGCGCCTGTTTGACCGTAAGAACGCTGCAGAGCGCTTACAAACGCAACACGCGACATTAGAAAAACGTCTGGCAGAAATTGACGAATCGCTGGTGGAGTTGGAAAATGAACGGCGAAACTTGCGAATCCAAGTGACGGGGATTAATTCGCAACTGGAGGAACTGGGCGGCCTGATCGAACCAGCTGAAAAAGAGCTGGAGACATCCGAAGCGCATGAGATGGATTTGCAAAAACAGGAAGCAGATGGACAATCTGTTCTGGCACGTGTAGAAAGGACGTATAACCAGATCCAACTCGAACTCAGTCGGAAACAGGAAATGTTGGAGACTTTGCGTCAGAAAATTGAGGATGATTTTGGTCTGGTAGCTTTCGAATATGCCGAAGATGTTTCAGGCCCGGTGCCTCTCCCGCTGGATGGCATGGTGGAACAACTACCTGTAGTAAATGAATTGCCACCCGATCTTGAAGAGAATATGAATCGCGTGCGCGCCCAGTTGCGGCGGATGGGAGCAATCAACCCAGAAGCGCAACAGGAATACAATTCTGTCAAGGAGCGGCATACCTTCCTGACAACACAAATGGAGGACCTACATAAGGCTGAAGCCGACTTGCATCAAGTCATTGAAGAATTGGATGAACTAACCCGCAGAGAATTCCAAAAGACTTTCGATGCAGTGGCTGAACAATTTCATTCAATTTTTCACCGGTTATTTGGAGGTGGAGCGGCACGGTTGGTCTTGACCGATCCTGAAAACCTGACCGAAACCGGCATTGATATCGAGGCACGTTTACCTGGGCGGCGCGAACAAGGCTTATCACTTCTTTCGGGGGGCGAACGCAGCCTGACCGCGATTGCACTGGTATTTTCCCTGCTCAAGGTTTCCCCGACGCCAGTGTGTGTGATGGATGAAGTGGATGCAATGCTTGACGAAGCCAATGTAGGCCGCTTCCGGGAACTGCTACTGGAATTGAGCAAGGAAACCCAGTTTATCATCATCACGCATAACCGAAACACCGTCCAGGCTGCAGATGTGATATACGGAGTCACAATGGGGCGGGATTCTGCCAGCCAGATCATCAGCTTGAAACTGGACGAAATATCAGAAGATTACTTGAAATAACAGCTGCAGATCGCCGAGAGGTTGAAAAGAAATAAAACAGTGGTGTGCTAAAGAGCCACCACTGTTCTAACATGGTTGTGAACTGTGGACTATTCCTATTTTCTAGGGGGTGCTTTGTGCCTGGGCGGTCGATACATAGGCTGTAGAAGTGGCGTTATCATTGGCCTGTGCTTGAGCGAGGGTTGGCGTAGTGGGAACATAATTCGTCCAGCTAGTGTTGATGGCAACTTTGGATTTGTCCCGCTGCTGAGTGAGCCAGGTTGTAAATGTGTTGCCGACCTCGGTCTGGTATTGCTGGGCTGTCAATGGACGGACCTCATGCCCAAGTACCTGGATAATATAATACCCGCTGGTGGATTTAACAGGTTGGCTGGTCTGACCAATTTTAAGTGAAAAGGCAGTAGCGATTATTTCAGAAGGTACATTAGTCGAATCGCGTCCAAACCAGCCCAAATCTCCACCATTCGTCTTGGAACCTGTGTCGATGGAATCTTTGGCTGCCAAAGCGCTAAAATCGCCACCAGGAGCCATAAGTTGTGCAAGAACTGTTTTGGCAGTCGCTTCATCAGCAACTTCGATAACTCGTGCCCAGACCTGTTCCTGTGAATGTCCCACGTTCGCGGTTATTTTGGCTTCGACGCGCTGCTGATAGAGCACGCTCTCGAAGAAAATATAACGGAAATCAGCATCCGAAAGTCCCAAAGCAGTATATGTCTGTGCCGTGGTCTTATATTGGCTCTGGTATCCCTGAAGTGTGTAAGGAGTCTCGGTGGGGGTGAGACTGGGGATGGGAGTCGGGCTGGGGATTGGGGTGACAGTACTGGTCAGGTTGGGTGTCGCAGAAGGAGCGAGAGTATTGGTGGGTACCGTCGTTGGAGTGAGTGTGGGCGTAATCAAAGCGTTTTGGGTCGCATCCAGCGTGGAAAAGACCAATGGCGCCGGAGTGAGAGTGGGAGTTGGTGTTCCGTTCTTGTAATACTGTAGTGCTTCTTCAGCGGCTTTTTCAACGTCAGAGACGCTAACCGTGATACCGTTGGCTTTAGCGTACTGGCGTATGAGCAGATCATGTACCATATTATCGATGGCTTGCTGGCCGATCACCGATGGGGTATTTAGCTCATCCGTGATCCCCGTCATCGTTTGAGATAATTGCGGATCAGTGGTGGGATCGATGCCAAACATTGCAGCCATCTGCGTATATTGCATGTACTGACTGATCAATTGTTGGCGTTCCACCTTAACTTGAGCCTGAAAATCATGCAGGCTGCGTGATTCGCCATTAACGGATACTGCCGGTCTCCAGTTAAGGAAAAGCGTATCGTTCAGGAGCCCATACGCGATGGCCAGAACCACAATTGCAATGATCCCTATGGCGATACCGGTGATCAACCTGGTCTGTCTGCGCTCACGCTCCTGGCGCGCCAAATGTTTCTTTGTTAATGCTTTTGGAGACTTGGTTTTTGCCATAAATACCTCATTGCAAAGTCATCAGCGTTCTTCGTTGAAGGCGCGGCCCGTAAATGGAAGCAGGGCGATGTGGCGGGCACGTTTGATGGCAACAGCCAATTCACGTTGGTGTCTGGCACAGGTGCCGGTCTGGCGGCGCGGGCGAATCTTACCTTCTTCAGTGACAAAACGGCGCAAAACATCTGCCTGCTTGTAATCTATCGTCATATGCCGGTCAGCACAGAACTGGCAAATCTTGGGCCGGGCGTAATAGCGACGCTCCTGCCCTCCTTCCATTTCATTATCCATTGGATGATCCATTAGAATTTAAACTCCAATCTAGCTTACAGGACGCAACGTTTATTCAAACGCTGCAATATTCGGCCCAACTTTAGAACGGAAATTCGACCTCGTTTCCATTCTGACCATCGGGCTCTTCGGTCACGAGTGGCTCATCACCGGCCGGGAGATGTTTAGCCTCCTGGCGCTCGCCGAGCATCATCATTTCCATGGCGACGATTTCGACGGTGGAATGTTTGACACCTTCTTTGTCTTCCCAGTGGCGGGTCTGAAGACGGCCTTCGATGTAGACTTGTTGTCCCTTGGTCAGATACTGTTTACAAATTTCTGCCAAAGTGCTCCAGGTGACTACATTGAACCATTCGGTATCAGTGTGGCGTTCGCCATCAGTGGTATTCCAGGAGCGACTAGTGGCGACAGTGAAGGTAGTCACCGGGCGGCCAGAGGGCGTGTAACGCATTTCGGGATCACGCCCCAGATTGCCGATTATCATGACTTTATTTAAACCACGACTCATCTTTCACTCCGAGATTGATAACGAAAACCGACTGCGCCAGGCTTTATTCCACAGAGATGAGCATATAACGCATAACGGGTTCAAGAAAACGCAGATTCTTTTCCAGTGATGTGGTGGCGACTGGTTCCAAGCCAAGGTTAAATAAAACATATTGGCCTTCGCGCTGCTTCTTAATAGTATAAGCCAGACGCTTTCGGCCCCAGACTTCCACTTTGTCAACGCTACCGCTGGTTTCTGCAATCCAACCCTTGACCTTTTCAATGATGCCGTTAAATGCAGTCTCATCCAGGTCAGGATGGACAATACAAACCAACTCATACTTACGCATAGGGAAAACCTCCTTTCCTCGGGATAAGCCCCTGGACATTCACCGTAGGTGAGCCAGGAGCGGAAGGCGTGCACTCGAGAAGACTTCGAGTACAAGCACCCGGAATAACTCCGGGTAACATAACAGAACGGGCTGTATTGTAAGCGAAAAAAGGTTTTTTAGCGAGGGTAATCTCATTTTCTGAACAATATAATAAAATGTGGGAATAGTTTCTTCATGAAATAGGTTCTTCAAAACCCAGCATCTATTATCTTTTGAAGCCTCTCGTCCTGCGTGGACGCCTAATCAATGCGGAATGTGGAATCACAAAAGCCGAAACGTTTAACGCTCGATTTGAGCATTAACCGATCCATAACCTGGTTACCGATCCCGATTGATTCGGATAAAAAATCCCGGCGATGCCAATTATTTTATGGGCGTATTCCGTTGGCACCTGAAGGATATTGCCATCCAAGTATATTTTATTTGATATTTATTCACGAGGAGCACGGTTGTCCACCACTTGCGATAAGGCAAGTTATTCAGGACATCGCCGGCTCAGGGAGTGAAGATTATCTAATGTAAATCGGATTGCTAAAAATCCATCCCCGGCGTTTGCCGAGGTAGCGTTTGTAAGCCTCGACACGGTAAACACCTGGCTCGTTTGTGACGTGTGTAAATGTCTCACCATACAACTCTTTGATGCATTTTCCGTCCCTGAAGAAATTGATCTCCGTGCGGGAAGGAAATTTGGCCTGCAAAGTTACTGCTCCGTTAGATGAAATTTCATCCCCCATAATGCCGCTTGACTCCCGGCTTTGCGCCGAGAATTGGAAGCCACGGGTGGAGCAGGGCAGGTCATTGCCTACAAAACAATGACCGGCGGCGAGAGCGTCAAAAACCATTTTTCGATCGTGGAGAAGGTCACCAGTCAATGGCGTTGGTGTGAAAGTGTGTGTGTTGATTGTAGAAAAGTGGTACTCGTAGGGGAAAATGACCTTATGCAAAGGTCCCAATGTCTTGCGCCGAGCATGGGCATCTGAACCCCCCACGGCGACCACGCGCCGACCTTCGTTCAGAAGATTGTCCCAAATTTCCAATGTCCTCGGGAGTGGACCATGCGGGATAATTTCCGGGAAGAAAGCGCAAACTATTGCGTCCAATTTCCCTTTTGCTACTGTTTTGAGTTCGCTGAAACCATTCCATAATTCAATCCCGGTAAATCCTTTGACATCCCAGTCCACCCAGGATATGTCCGTTTCCCCAAAAGCTGGCATGGCTGGATCAACCGGATGTGCAAGGAAACACAGCCCACCCAGCCGGATGGCGGCGTTAATGAGAGTTTGAGGAGTGTCTGCCAAAGGTGCCAGCTCCTGGTCTGCGCCAAAAACGAGCAAATGGTTTTTTTGCGGATCACGGTCCTGGTCGTGGATTTCCTCGCAAGCAATTATGAGGGTTCGTTTGTTCCCGATCTCACAATAAGCATCCACTCCACGCACCCAAACGTTATGATCGGTAACCAGAAGGACATCCACGCTTGTTTTAAGAGCCGCACGGCAAAGATCGGCGTGGATGCCAGAGCCATCCGAGTAGGTGGTATGCATGTGCAGATTAATAATCAATTCATTCATAGCGTTGGTTGACGGTTTGCCCTTATAACAGGTATAATTTGACGGCAAAATTCCTGGAGGCTAATAAATGATTAACATTCTGGATGGTGGTTTGATTTTAACATCAATCGCGCTGGTGGTCAGTATAATCCTGCAAAGCAAGGGCGCAGGACTGGGCGGATTAACTGGTTCTGATGCCGGCGGTGTGTTCACTGCCCGACGCGGGATCGAAAAAACACTTTTTTGGGTGACCATCATTTTCAGTGTCTTGTTTTTTACCCTGGCAATCACCCTCGTGATTATTTCCGCGCACCAATAATTTTCTGCAAAGAGAAAGGCCAGCCCCGGTCTTTGCATATCCCGGAGGCGGCCTTTCTTTAATTAATTTTATATTTCATGAAAAAATTGCGCTGGCAATTCCTGGTTGTAGCATTGACATTGATCGTGGTGGCAGTGCTCTTACTTACACAGCAGCAACCTTCCCTTAATCCAATCTTACCTCAACCGGCCAGCGGTGGGATCTATACCGAGGCCTTAATAGGCTCATTTGGGCGGTTGAACCCACTGCTTGATCTAAACAATCCAGACGATCGTGATGTGGATCGCCTGCTTTTCAGCAGTCTGCTCAAGTTTGATTCGCAAGGCATTCCACAACCAGACCTGGCCGAATCTTGGGGCGTTTCAGCGGATGGAAAAATTTATAATATTACTTTGCGAGCAAATGCCAACTGGGATGATGGAAGTCCTGTCACCAGTGATGATGTCCTGTTTACGCTGAGCTTGTTGCGCAGCCAGGACTCTGCCTTCCCTCAGGATGTTCGCAGCCTGTGGGATGGGGTACAAATCACCCGCTTAAACGACAAGAATATTAAATTTGTTTTGCCAGAGCCATTTGTCCCATTCCTGGATTACCTGACCTTTGGCATTTTGCCAAAACACCTACTCCAGTCCGTCACGGCGGACCAGATGTCATCCAACAGTTTTAACCTGGCTCCAGTTGGATCAGGAGCTTATAAGTTTGACCATTTGATGATCGAAAGTGGAAAGATCGCTGGAGTGGTTCTTACTGCTTCGAAAACTTATTATGGCCAGGTTCCGTTTATCGACCAGGTCGTTTTCCGCTATTATCCCAATTCTCAAGCAGCGTTGACGGCATACCAAAACGGAGAAGTGCTCGGAATAAGCCAGGTCACCCAGGATGTTTTGCCTTCCGCCCTGGCTGAGACGAACCTGGCGTCATATTCCAGCCGATTGCCGCGCCTTACAATGATATTCCTCAACTTAGGCGACAAGACATTGCCTTTCTTCCAGGATAAAAATGTTCGGAATGCCCTGATGCTTGGTCTGAACCGTCAATGGATGGTGGATAAATTACTCGGCGGACAGGGAATCGTGGCCAACAGCCCAATCCTGCCCGGTACATGGGCTTACTATGACGGTGTAGCGCAAATCGGCTTTGATCCGGATGCGGCCGCCGCCGCAATGAAGAGTGCGGGTTATGTCCTGCCTGCGACTGGAAATGTGCGCAGCAAGGGAAGTGTAGCTCTCTCCTTCACCTTAGCATATCCAGATGATACCTTACATGGCCAATTGGCAAAAAACATTCAGCAGGATTGGGCGGCCATCGGCGTGGATGTGACCCTAAAGGCAGTATCCTACGATTCACTAATAAATGACTATCTGACACCGCGTACCTACCAGGCTGTTTTGGCGGATCTGGATCTCACCCGTTCGTACGATCCGGATCCCTATCCGTTCTGGCATCAAGCTGAAATTACCGGTGGGCAGAATTATTCTCAATGGGATAATGGTACTGCCAGTGAGTATCTCGAACAGGCACGTATAACGGCTGATCCAGGTGTACGCTTACGGCTGTACCGAAACTTTCAGGTTGTTTTTGCGAGCGAATTGCCTGCCCTGCTTTTATACTATCCAGTCTACACGTTTGCCATCGATCAGCGTGTACAGGGAGTACAAGGCTTGCCATTGTTTGAACCGG
>Ga0182011_10004362_pt1 | contig 11344 bp, 4 predicted proteins | sample 711E1DmetaG_FD_120481 | JGI IMG/M metagenome (GOLD analysis project Ga0182011, IMG submission 120481) | Permafrost microbial communities from Stordalen Mire, Sweden - 711E1D metaG | ecosystem: Environmental > Terrestrial > Soil > Wetlands > Permafrost | place: Sweden: Stordalen | collected... | reverse complement strand
GTGTATCCACTTCCACCGTTGGTCTGTGTGCTGGCCGTCACTCGTCCCATCGAGTCATACGCGGAGTAGGAGGTTGCGCTCACTACCACGCTGGAAGAATCGGTGGCAGTCACCGAACTCAGGTGTCCAATGCCACCCGATGCGCTGTCGTAGGCATAGGCCACATTCGGCGTGGCGGCGGCCACGGGTATGTTACCGTTGTTTGGATCCAGCGGTATGTAGTAGGTCTTGTTGAGCGGCCGGTTCAGGGCGTCATAGCTATAGCCGATTCCCGCCGAACAAGCGGAACCCGAGAGAATGCCGAAGCACTTGACAACGCCCCGGGCGTCCGTCACCGTGACCACATTGCCGTTCTCGTCGTACGTGTAGCCGATCGTGCCGTTTTCGGGATTCGTAGCCGAAGTCAGGCGTTTAAGGGAGTCGTAGACAAACCCCCGGGTAGGCGCGGAGTCACCGTTGTGAATCACCGAGGTCAAATCGTCGAGTGCGTCATAACCGTACTGGGTAACAAAGTTGAGCCCGGTGGAGGAACTGGTGCTGGTTGTCGAGTCGGCAAATGCAACGGACACGTTGCTCGGGTCCTCTACGACCGACTGTACTCGGCCGAATGCATCCGTAGTAAGCTCGCGCCATACGGGCCTTTGATCCAGAAGCGTCTCAACGTTACCGCTGTAGGCCGTCATCTCAGTCGATCCGTCCGGATGGATCACCTTCCACGGCCGGTCCAAGGCGTCGAAATAGGTCGAGGTGAGCCCGTACGTCAAATCGGAGGTGCTCCGGTAGGGATTGGAGACCTGCCAGACCCGCCCCAGGGCGTCATAAGCGATGTCAGTCGTGATGGTGCCACCACCTTCCGCAGTTTGAACCTTCGTCTTTCGCCCGAGCCCGTCGAAAACAGTGCTGCTGATGGTTTTCACACCTGAGAGGCACGGACCACTCGCTCCCGTCACGCTCCTCGTGCTTCTGACAGTCGTGGTGCTGGGTGCGTTGATGTAATCAAAGTGCGCAGTGCCGCCATCCGGGTAAAACACGTCGGTCAGACGATCCAGTACGTCCTGGTACTGGTAGGTGGTCTCGTGCGTATTCGGATCCGTGAACGACGTTGGCTTGCCCTGATAGTAGTCGTATTGGGTGTTTGCCGTCTGAGACTTGGCATTGGTGAACGTCGTGGGAAACGCATATGTCTTGGCTCCGTTCGTCAGTTGGGTTGCGGAGTTGGAGAACTGGTCGTCGTAGGCGAGCTGCGAAGTAGCCTTCCGGGGATCCGTAACGCTCACTACGTTGCCCAGGACATCGAATGTTTGGGAAGCGTCGATCCAGCTCCCAGTCGTAATCAACAGCCTGGAGACGCGCGTCAAATTGCCGCGCATACTGGTGTCGGGAGCGATGTAATCTCCGGGCAAGCCGCCCGTGGAGGCGTTGTCGCGACTGGTCAATCCGGTTTCGTCGTAGTAGTACTTCGTGTCGCTAACGGGGACCGCCGCCTGTCCCGGAACAGGGGGCGCGGAAACAACAGTCTCACCGAGCAAGCTCAACAGGTGAACGTTCTGAGTGGTGTCGTAGTTACTTGTCCAGTACGTGGAGTGGGCATGGCGGTAGTAACCAGCCGGAATGTTTGAGGCTGTGTAGCAGGAAGTCCCTATCGCTGGGGAGGACCCGTAGTCATATTCGTAAGCGTCCGTCAAGTTGCCATAGTGCGTCAAGATGGAGCTGGCCGATCTATCCTGATCGTACAGCATGACCTTGGTTGATGTGACGAGCCCGTCGAGAGTGACGGTTTCCTGACAGGGAACCGGGCTGTCCGAAGGAGCGCTATCCGCGCCATAAGTCCAAGTCTGAAAAGGGGGTCTCACAGCAAACAAAGTGGACGCGGAGCGCAAGAGCTGTTGGTTTGACCCGTTGCTAATATCGTGCTGGTATTCGCGGCCCTCCTGCCATGGCGTTATGCCGAGGGGTCCCGGCCGAACGATCTTCGGAGAACCGTAATAATAGTGGTATTCCTGCTTCAGCGGCTGGCCAGACGAATCGGTACTGGTAACTGTGACCTGTGTGCTGCCAGCGGGATAAAAACTGCTTGCGCCATCTTGCGGCTGCCCATACGTCTCGGTTCTCACCAGGACCCCGCCTTGGCCGCTGCTGCCGGCATCGCTGTAGACGCGCCGCGTCGTGACGCGGCGGAGAACCAGGTTCTCGTTGCCGACTCCTCCGTCCCAGTCGTATTCAAATGCGCCACCTGTCGGGAGTTGAACGCGGGCGAGTTCGGCATAGGGGTTGTACGAAAGAGTGTACTGCCGCTGGTCGGGAAGGACGACGCTCCGTATCACATCCACGTGGAACGTTTCCACCGGGTAAATCGTAATGCCGCCGAACAGTTGACCTGTGTCCTCTAATGAGTATGCCGGAGGGCGGAATGCCAGATCGTGTGTGGTTTTGACGATGGTAATTTCGCGACGGTTGGAAGGATCGCCGTAGGTGATGAAATCACAGCCTCGCGTGCCTTCCACGGGACAGGTCTGCGAGCCGTTCGGGTTCTGGTTCCCGGCCGGGACATCGTAGGCAAGTAGAACTGTTCGGTCCAACGAGTCTGTGATAGAGGCAATCCGGTAGTAGTTTGGATCTTTTGAAAAGACTATAGCGTTGCCGTTTGCGTCCCGTATATACTCGATCACCCCATTCTTAAATCGGTACTCAGTGCCATCCCGGAAGAGGAGCCGGCCGTCGATAGAGCCGGAATTCCCAGCACCAGAGTAGACCGTAGTGTAAAAACCGTCCTGGATCGCCATGTCGGCAATGAAGGTCAGTCCACTGCCGTCCATCGCTTGAAACACCGTTCCGCGGTCATAGTTTATTGTCGCCTGTGCGCAACTGTACGGGTTGGGAAGAGTATAGTTGTACGTTACGGTGTAGGGCAACGGCATCGGTTTCGCATTGGTATTCTGGTCGTGTAGCTCGTGCTCCGTTCCATCCGCTTCGATGAATGTCAGTTTGGTAACCGCATCTTGCGCCAGTCCGGCGCATGGAGCGGAAGTATCGTAGAAATCGACGACATTTCGGCCGATAACTTTGCCGGGGCCATACGGGTCGAAATCCTCGTCCTCCCACCAGGAAGGGGTCGCTGTATAGCTGGTACTCAGTGTCAAGGAGTCGTATAGGGTCTCCACCGTCCAGTGGTGGTTGATTGGCCGGGTGATCTGGTAGCCAGCTTTCCCCCGGCCCTGCACGCGTAGCAGGGGAAGCGCAAAGTTCAGGTTGCCATTGAAAGGATTTACGGTCTCGAAGTTACTGAGCACGAAGGAACCTTCGGGAGAACCCGGCGCGACACCTGGGGGCGTTGTGCCGTCGGTAACGGCCGTTATTGTCTGAGCGCAAAGAGGCCGCGCCGACAGGAGGATGAAGAGCGTAAGACAGCCTATAACTGAAGTTCGCATAATGTCCCTCACTTCACAACTATGTGGCAGGTTGCTTGCGGAATGCCGGGCTCGCTTAGAACGTACGTTCCGGAGCTGAGGGTCACATCCATAGTGCCCTTGGCATTGGGTCCAGAGAGAGACAGCGCCTTGACAACCGCGCCGGACTGAGAGCTGAGCTGTGGCGCAATGCTGCTGCGCGCGGTGGCGTGATGGACCACCAGTACGACCCTTCCAGCCGAGAGGGTGATGGTGGGCGGCTCGATTCGATTGTTCAGAATCAAGATGGCAACGAGCTGCGGCTTGGCAGCGCTGCCTGGCGAGCCGGTCGATTGCGCGATCGCAAGCGGCGCAAACGCCGCCGCAACGAGGAGTACTCCAAACGTGTATGTTCGCAGCGTGATGAAACTTCGGATCATGTCAGTTCCCTTTCGTTCACAGGTCTGGCCTGGCGAGCAGCGGCTAGCGTCATGATTGACTAGCGCCCGGCCCTACTGGCGCTTGGATACCGCCCGGCAACTCGGTTATGTTCCTAGCGAACCACCTGTAGCCAGGCGATGGTACTCTTTCAGTCCGGTCCGGCGTTTGTCAATGAATCCAGAATCCTCGCGATGTCGGCCTGTTCCGAGTCTTGCCTTCCTTCGACCACATTATAAGTCGCATATAACAGCAAACTCCCTGACCTAAGCCACCATTCTTGCCAAAACAGCTCGTTCTGTCGATACATCCCAGTGAAACCCTCGAAGCATCCCAACTGGACGTTCTCAAGCCCCGCCTCCGAGGGCAGACGTGCTTCAGCGAACTCTTTCATCTCCGAGTCGGTGACCGTCCCCGTGTCTTTGCGCGCGGCACTGATTTGAAGTACGCCGAGCGCTGGTACCGCACGGAAAGTGGAACACCCAGCATCCGGGTATCCACGCCAGTTCCGGGGCAATTCCACGGACCACCATGGGGCCTTATAGGTCATGCCTTTGGGACACCTCTGTTCTTAATGCTGAGCATTGGGGTCTTTCTTGTTGTAGTACACCACTCGACCGCTCTTCCCAGTTGCACGTTCATATTTGGGAAGCTGACTGCGCCCGGCGGCCCGCCCTGAAGGCGTTCTTGGTTTCAGTTCGACGGGACGGCCTGCTCTGGACACCGCGTCTGGCTTCACCGTTTTTCCAGTGGCGGGATCGATTAGGCTAGGTTCTGATTGCCAACCGGGCTTCTGCTTCACCTTTGCCGCAAAGTCCGCGTGAGCTTGGCGGCCAGAGATGGTGTCGGCAGTTTCGCCACCCCTACGAACCACGGTACCCATGATCGTTCGGGTTCCGGCTTGTTCCCCTTCGGAAATGCCCAGCTCCGTCAGCGACTCTCCGCCTCCTACCGCTCCTCCAACAGCCGCACTTATCAAGAGGCCGCCCCCGAGTTCGGTCGCAGCGGCAATCCGCTCGTCTCCGCTCATCAGTGCGATGTCGCAAGCCAGTTCAATATTGCCCTGTCGTGTCCCCAGCAGATAGGCTGTCTTCGCAAGGCCGCGCACAGCATTCGGAATAGCGACTTCTGGTTCCAACACCAGGCTGACGAAGCCTTCGCCAGTGTGATTGAACAGGTTCTTCAAACCCTGCAGAATCCCTTCCTTAGCGCCCTCTCCTGTATCGTCCACCAATCTCAGCGGGTTATTCCTGACATAGCCATACAGGTTCCAGCTTTGTGGATCTTCCGAATCTTGGTCCGCGAACGGCTTGTCGGGGCTCGTCCACCTCCCCTGCACCCCGCTGTAATACCTGGCCCCGAAGTAATCGAGGCCCGTCTCCGCGTCCCGCTCCTTCCCACTAAACTTGAGCCGAAGATCGCCTGCGCCGAAGTACCCGAGTCCCAAAGTGCGCCACGTTCCGCTCTGGTTGATTTCGCCGCCATAGGGAAAATAGTCATGCCGTTCCAGAACGGCACCATTCGCATCCGTGACCAATCGCGTGCTACCAAGGTGATCTGTCGTAATATACTGAGTTCCGCTGGATGCTTGGCTCGCACTGGAGTACTCGGCCGCCAGTTCACCATCCGCGTAGGCAAAAATCGTCTGCGAGCCGTTGTTGTCGACAATTACACGCTGCCCCTCGGCATCATATCGGTACAAAGTCGCTCCCGTCTTAGGCTTATCTGAGCAGCCAACCAAACCCTGCCCGCAATAGGCGACTTGGCGGCCATTGGCGTCATAATAGAAAGTCTCACCAACGCCATTCGAAGTGAGGTTGCCTGACGCATCGTACCCCCAAGAGGAGCCAGTGGAATTCAGAATACGATTGGTGCTCGTGTCAATCGAGAGCGGGGCCGAAAGTGACGAATCCAGGGTTGGTTCGTACGTAGCGATCGTCGTATTCCCCACTGGGTCGACCGCCATCTGCTGGCACCATGTGCCTGGGGAGGCGGCGCAATCGGGACTGAAGCCAGGGGTTGGTTGTTCGCTGGCAACGCGCAGCCGGTTCAGAGCATCGTAGCGGAACTCCTGGGCGGCTTTCACCTGTCCACCTATCCAAAGTGTCTCCCGCCAGATATTGCCGTTGTTCTTCGTACACGTGGTTGCACCCTGATCGCACGGATAGATGTTCAACTGAAGCAAGGCCCCGACGCCCACACTCGTCATCTGGAGGCGGCTATTCCATGAATCGGACTCCACAAGCCCATTTCCCAAGGTCATCTGCTGCATCCCGCCGGGAGGAGTATAGTTCACGCCCGACACATACGCCGCGCTTGGGCTAACCTCAGTTCCGGACGTACAATCGTTCGCTCCATAGGACGCGCTAAGCCACAGTGCGCGGCCATTGCTGTCATAACAAGTGGAAACGGTCCGCCCGGACGGATACTTCACGCTCGCGCGGCTGTCGTCATTGTAGTAGGCGTACGAGAACACGTATGGTGAAATGGACCCGGTAGTCTGGCCAGCGCTAGTCAATCTCCCGGCAACGTCGTAGACGTAGTTCGTGAAGGACGTGGCATTCCCGCTGCCCGTCCGCCGCAGCATCTGGCCCGGCGTCGCCGGCCCGTTGCAGTCGTTGGTCTGCCCCGAGTACGTAGCTCCATCGTAGCAGTACCAAGCCTCCTGGGTATCTGGGTCGGTGGCATACGATCCGCCCTGTGACACCGCATAGGTTATGTGGGTCGGACGGTTAAGCGCATCATACCCGGAGCCATCACAGACGCCGCCGGCGCCGAGCAAGCCGTAGCAACTGATGCCGCGGCCGTCGCTTCTGGAAATCGTATTGCCATTGGAATCGTGAGAATACGTCACGGTTCCGTTCTCTGGATTAAAGGCGGTTTGGAGGCGCCTCAACCCATCATACGTGAACTGGCGATCCAGATTGATTCCATTCCTAACGTACAACAACTCACCCAGCGCCGTGTATTCATAACGAGTCGTCGTTCCGGGACTCGGTTCGACCACGCTGACCATGCGCTCCAGCGCATCGTACTGAAGCGTGCGCGTGTTGCCCATCTCATCCGTGACGGCGGTCATGCGCACGTTCCCGCCCGCAGCGGTCGTTCCAATCGAGTAGTAGTACGAAACCTGAGAGCCATCGGGCTCGGCAACTGATAATAAGCGGCCATTCTCGTCATAGGAGAAGGTCGCGGATCCGTCGGTAAGGTTCTGCTGAGAAACCGCCGGATTCGTGCGCTGGTAAACCCTGCCGAATCCGTCATAAGTCGTCGAAGTGGTGATGGGGACAGCCGCACCAAGGACGCTCGCCGTCGGACGCCCGAGTCCATCATAGTTGGTCTGAGTTACAAGTTGTTGGGAGGTGCCGTATTGATCCTTGGAGATCGCGACACTTACGGGAGCGCCCGTGTCATTGTAGGATACGTTCATATTGGCCAGGATGCTCGGATCCGACGCGCCAGAGCCACGAACCCGGCCTTTGAGCCGATTCAGAGGATCGCCATAGTCGAACGTCGTCACGAGGTTGTCAGAGGAATCCGTAGCATCATTCTTGGCAGTCTCCTGACGCATCATACCAAGAGAGTAGTCATACTGCCAGGCATCTGTGGCCGAATTAGGAAGCTGGATCGAGGTAAGGTAAGCGTAGGTGGTGACCACGCCTTGAGCGCTCGGCCACCAGTTGTCATCGTATCGGTAAGTAGTCGTGTTGCCATTCGGGTCTTTATGTGACCGGACATTGCCTACACAATCGTAGGTTAGTGTGTGTGTTGCTGTGGTTCCCACCCCTGAAGTGATGGCTGCGACATTGCCTCTTGTTAGAAGCGCCGCCCCACCATCGCAGGCCGTGGCCCCAGCTACGCCGGAGTAGGTTCCTCCTGGATCCTGTGAGCCCTGGCCGTCATAGGAAACGACCTCGTCCGTTAGCTTCCCAGAGCCGTCAAACACACGCGATTCCGATCGCAAGCTAGGCAAGAAAGGACTGGGAAGAGGCAAAGCCGGCGTTACATACGCCGAGCCGTTGACGTAGTCTGTATGGGCCTTTCGAACCCAACCGGTGGGCGCCGCCGCATAACACTGCAGCACGGGGGCCTGATTGAAGCTGGATGTTTGCACGGGGACAGCCGGCGACGCCGCTACCGGCGCCGCTCCCAATGCTGAAGTAGTGGACGGTCCAAAGTCGTAGTCGTACTCGTCGGTCAAGTTTCCGAACTGAAGAGCCGCGGCCGGCATCGACCCATCGTATGCAGTATCGTAGAAGAACAGTTTGGAAGAGGTAATCGACGACTGACCTTGCTGGCCGTTTCCAGTCAACGGGTCCGCATACGTCGCGTTCTCCTGGCAAACCCTGGCCGCGGCGCCGTCCCCTTGTATCCCATACACGCGGTCGATTATCCTCGTCGGACCGCCAGAGCCCGGAGCTACCTCCGTATGGTACTCCATGCCCTCAAAGTGATCCGGCGATGCAGTGAAAGCCGAGGTCAGCCCCTGTGATGCGCCATAGAGGCTCGCCCCGGCGCCAACACCGTATGAGGTGTCACCGACCGCAAGGCTTCCGGACCTGTAGTACGCGCGCTCGTGAAACTGGTGAGTCTCAGAGTATTGCGCTAGAGACCCGGCTGAGTTGTTTTGGTGTTGTACAGTCACCCTAACCGGTGCGGTGCCTGAGAATGTGAGGGTATCAGTAGCAGCAGGTTCGCCTTTACCCATACTCGTGGCAGCACAGTGGCTGGAACTCGGCACAGGGCTCTCCGAGGTGGAATACGTTGTAGTGCTTTGGAGTGAGGACGCGGTGGAGTCAGCGTATTCTCGACGAGTCAGCAAGCGACGGTAAATGAACGGGCCCCACGATGGCGATGTCCCATATGGGCCGCATGTGTCGAAATTCAGATTGTCAAGCACCTGGCCACTCGAATAAATCCCGGTTGTCGGGAGAAAGGCAGCTCCATGGTCGTACTCAACGGCGCCCCCGGTGGGCATGACGACTCTCGCGATCTCACCATATGGGGTATATTGAAACCCCCACGAGGTGGCATTCGGCAGATCGACACCGGAGAGCATATACGTCGCTGAGAGAACACAATTGACATTGTTGCATTGGCGCAGGTTGGGGAACAGGCCGCCCGGTGGCGCGCTCAGATCTGGCCTGAGAGCATTTGGAAGCGCTTTGTACCTTACAACGATGTTCTGGGTCGTGTTGTCTTGCGCAGGATAGGTAATCTTGTCGCATACAGTTGAAGAGCCATCGCAATTCGTGTCGACCCGTTCGTCGTACGAAATGGAATACTGCCGGCCCGTAGGGTCGATAACTGAGGTAACATAGAAGGGAAAACGAGCATTGCGGTCGGTTATAGCAGCGTGACCAGGACCATTGGCGTTCGATGCGTAAGTCAGTGTCGTGGTGTTTCCATTGCGATCTGTGATTGTAGTGACAACGCCTGCACTGATCGTATATTGCCGGCCGTCAGGGAAGTACAGGACTCCATTTGCTTCCAAGGGGCTGTAGCCTGCAACGAACCAGCCATTACTCCAATCGTGCAACTGGGCGGTGGAGAGAAACCGGATGTTCGATTCGTCCTGTGCGACAAATAGAGGTCCTCTTCCAGTGTTGGGAGGCGTCGAGCCACACCAGTTCTGGTCGGCATGGCCACCGGCTAGTAACTTGTGTGCGGAGCCGTCCGGTTCGATAAAAACGACATATGAATAGGTCTGCGCTGGTATCCAGTTGCCACTGTTGTCCATGCACGTGGAAACCCCGGCTTCGATGCGATAGACAAAGACGAAACCGGGGCCGTACCAAGGTCGATATTCGCTCAGATCGTTCGTCCACACTGGAGAGGCGGTATAGTTGTTGATCATCTGCGTGCCGTTCCAAGTGGGGCTGTTGCCGACTTCCACCGTCCATGAGATCCGTGGACCGGCTGCCGTTATCGTGTAAGGGCTCGTTCCCCTGCCAGCGAGGGATAGGAGGGGAACCGCAATGTTGACTTTCCCAGCGTAGAGGTCAATTGTCTCAAAGTGATTGAGCGCATACGCCCCTGCCGGTGTGCCCGGCTCTGCGGGCCTGCCACCGAGTCCATCGAGAATGGTGGCGGTCAACTGGGCATATAGGCATGAACAGCCAAGGAGCAAAAAGAGTGCGAGAAATCGAATTCGCATGGTGTGGTTGTCCGCGGCTAGGTGGTTGACGGCACTGTCCGAAGATCCTGAGAAACTGTCCGCAGCGCGGCTCAGGGTTTGCGCAGGGTTGTAGTCTACAAGTCCAGTAGAGCCAGTGTTACTTGGACAATCCTGGGGCCGGCGAGGAAGAGTCTTGTCCATGTTGAGTTGTTCCTTCGGCATGTTCGTTTGTCGGTGTCGTAACTGGACTGAAGGCGGCTTCGCCCGCGATTTGCATGTACGGCGCGGATGACTGAGGAGGACTTCCGAGTCTCTGTGCGCCGCGTTCGTTCCGTTCGCTAGTGAAGCGTATTCGCGGCGCGTCATGGCTGCCCCCTGCGAATGTATGGGGAGGATGCCGGCGCTCGGGACATGCCGGGAGAGCCGTTCGGCAAGGGCGCGCGCGTCGTACCTCTTGTTAGGTCGTAGACGAATTCCCATTCGTCGTATCTCGTTCGCCCGTTGTAAACCATGATGCCTGTGGCCGTCGAACGGCTGGCTACCCCAGCCAGTCCGCCACCAATCTGCGGCGTGGGCGGAGACGCTGCTTTCGGAGAGGGACTGGGCGGCGAAGTCCTGGGGGCTCCGGGCGGCGCGTTGGTCGATTGGCCCGAACTCGAATCGCTTCCACTGGGGTCGCTGTCTGCGGGCTTCGCAGCATTCTGCAAGAGCGGTGGAACAATCGGCGCGAGGACGGGCTGGGGTTCTTCTCCAATACCGTCTGGTCCCGCCGCCCCAGTTGGCCGGGGTTTCAGCGCAACTCCAAGAGGCGAAGATTCGGCGTCCGCGGGCGGGTTCGGTGAATTCGCCAGGGCATCGGTCAGCACACCGCCAGGACCAACATGGACAACGCGCCAGTCGCCTCTTCCCGTCATTGGGTCGACAAACCGGCGGCGCAGATACCGTCGATAGTTGAAGTTCTCCAGGTCCTCAATGCGGCTCGGATATCGCCGGTTCCGTCGATAGAAGAGCTGAATGGCGCGCTTGTATTGGTCGCCCCGCTCCATCAGCAACTGCTCCTTCTGGCGCTGAGCCTGAAACGCCACGCTTGGCGCCACGCTGTACCACATGATGCCGATCGCCGCCGCCATCAAAAGAACCAGCAGCAGCGCAAATCCGGACTCCCGGCCGCGTCTCCCTCCGGCGCGAGGGCGTGGCTTCGGCGTCGCCAGGAAGGCGCCCTCGGAGGAAGATGCCGGTGTCCCGTCGTGCGGGCTTCGAGCGGTCGCGAGGATTGGAGAAGGCATCATTTGTGCCCCAGCACTGGGCCGGCCCGCAATCTGCCACCGCCATGACCCGGCCCCCAAGTAATCTCACTGCTCCGGCGGAAGGCAGGGCGACACCCTAGGCTCACCTTGTTGCT
>Ga0182011_10004360_pt1 | contig 11347 bp, 9 predicted proteins | sample 711E1DmetaG_FD_120481 | JGI IMG/M metagenome (GOLD analysis project Ga0182011, IMG submission 120481) | Permafrost microbial communities from Stordalen Mire, Sweden - 711E1D metaG | ecosystem: Environmental > Terrestrial > Soil > Wetlands > Permafrost | place: Sweden: Stordalen | collected... | reverse complement strand
CTCGCGGGGGAACTTCACGATCTGCGTGGCGGCGTCGACCTCGCAATCGTGGGCGGCCAAGACGTCGAGGGCTGTGGACGACGGGAACTTGACGCCCACCGTGGCCAGGATCTCGTAGGTGGCGTCTTTGAGGCGGTCGAGCTGCTCAGGCGTGTGGAACCTGACCTGGAAGTCACGCTGCAGCGGCTGGATAGGTGGGCGGGCGCTGGCCATCACGCGAAGATTATGTCTGACATGCAGCGTCACGGCCATGGCCAGTTCTTGGGCAATCTTGTCAGCGAATCTCGGCCTCACACCACTCGGCCTCGGCGCGCGACCAAAGGGCGCGGCGATGCGGGAGCTCGAGCTTGCGCAAGACAGACCGGCAGTGGGCCCGCACGGTGGCATCGGCGACAACCAACTGACGCGCTATCTCGGCGTTGGTGCGCCGTGTAAGCAGCAGCGCCAGCACGTCGGCCTCGCGGGAGGTGAGGCCGGCCCGTGCCAGCACATCGGGCCAGCAGAGATGACGAAAGCGTGCCCCGTCTGCGGCGACGTCGAGGACCAGAACCGTGTCCGCACAACCGTGGACACGGTGCAGCGCCGCGGCCAGCGGCGCGCGTAGCGTGTAGCCGACCACCAGCCCACCGTCGGCGACAGGCCGTCGGCGCAGACGGCAGCTGGCCACGGCCTCCAGTCCGCCGAGGCCCACGAAACGGAGCGCCGGAGATGCGTGCGCGTCGATGACGTAGCCCAGCTCGGTGAGCGCCATACGCACGGCACTGGCCACCAGAGGATCGCGCTCTTCCACCGCCGCCCGGCGAGCCGGGTCGCCGCCGGTGGAGAGCGCGTTGGAACCGGCGTCGCCGAAGGCGGAGAGCGCGTCGAGACCAGCTTCGCCGAACGCGGCGAGTGCGTTGCGACCATCGCCCCCGAAGCCGGCAAGCGCGTTGCGACCGTCGCCCCCGACGGGCTCCTGCTCGAGCCAGGCCGCACCCCGGTCGGCGGCGGTTCTTGTTTGTGAGCCGGCGGGCCGCGACTGCGGCCCGCCGGCTTCCCGGGGGAGGGTGGGGATGGGGGGCTGGATCAACGGACGTGCCGAATTACGGCGTCTGGGGCAAGACACGAGCGACGGCACCTCCGCTTGACGATGCCGACCGGCCGTCGCCTTGGCGCGCCGCCCGGTGAGAGAGGTCGAGCGAGGCACACGGCGTGCCGTTCGGCAGGGAGTGCGGGCGCCCGGCGATCCGGCGAGCCCGCGGAACGGGGCCTTGACGTTCGACGGGGCGCCGGGGAAGTGGCGCCGCGACCGCCGTTCGTGCGTGGCTCGACCAGCATAGGCGCCTCTCCCGCGCCTGTCGTCATGCCCAGGGTGGAGACGAGCGCACTGTCACCCGCCGCCGAACCGGCCGGCTGCGGTCGCACGGCAGGCCGTCAAGCACCCCAGGGCGGAGATCGGCGCCGGCGATGTGGTTCCCCGGCGGCGAAAAAGCGGATATCGTTACGCCTCTACCGGTCGCCGCTCGCGCGTCGCGACGCCAACCGATGAGCGGAGAGGGTGCGTCATGACTGACACGTTGATCGAAACACTGGCAAGAGTCCCTCAGGTCAACAGCGAGTACCGTCCCTACGCCTTCTCGCCCGACGGCACGCAGATCGCCGTGCAGTGGCACCGCGACGGCGACTGGCAGGTCTACCTGATGGGCGCCGACGGCAGCGAGCCGCGCCGGGTGGCCGAGATCGACGACCCGTGCTGGTGCCCGCAGTTCTCACCGGACGGTCGTCACTTGTACTTCGCCCGCGACGACCGCGGCTCGGAGTGCTTCGACTTCTACCGCTATGACCTCGACAGCGGCGCGCTCGAGAATCTGCTGCCGGACACGCCTGAGTTCGCGCCCGGCCCCGACTTCGACCTCTCACCCGACGGCACACGTCTCGCCTTGAGTGCCAATCACGGCAACAGCTACAAGGCGGCCGTCATGCCGGCGCGCGCCGAGCCCGGTGCCCAACATGTGACCTATATCAGCGAGCACTACTACAACGACCGCTCGCCGGTCTGGTCGCCGGACAGCCGCCGGCTCGCCTTCACCGCCGACACCCATGGCCAGGACTACGCTACCTTCGTGATCGAAGTCGAGAGCGGTGCACAGACCATCGTCGGCGGCGACGAGACATTCTTGGCCGGCAACCCCGCGTGGTCGCCGGATGGCCGCACGCTGGCCTTCGCCGGCGGCCCGTTCGACAACCCGGCCATCGGCCTCTACGACGTCGCCGGCGGCGCCATCAGTTGGGTCTGGCAGTGCGAGTTCGACTGTCACCATCCGGTGTGGTCGCCGGACGGACGCGCCCTTGCCTTCCTCTCTGACGAGGACGCCGAGACGTCGCTCTGGTGGCTCGACCTGGCCTCTCATGACTTGCGCTGCCTGGACGTCGGGCGCGGCAACCACTATGCGCCCGGGTTCACCCCCGACGGCGCGGCCGTGATGGTCGTCTTCAGCGGCCCCGGCCAGCCGTGCGACCTGTTCCGCATCGCGGTCGCCGACGGCAAGGCCACGCAGCTCACCAAGTCGCTGCCGAGCGACCTCGATGAGGTGGCGTTCTACGGCGGCCGGCACGTGTACTTCACGAGCCTGGACCATCTGGCTCCCGTGCCTGGCCTCCTCGTGCGGCCCGAAAAGCCCAACGGGGCCGCCGTCGTCATCGTCCACGGCGGCCCCACCTGGCACCACTCGAACGAGTGGGACCCGCTGCGCCAGGCCTTCCTGCACGCCGGCCTCACGGTGCTGCACCCGAACTATCGTGGCTCGGACGGCTATGGCCGGCGCTGGCAGCTGGCCAACCGATTCCTGATGGGCGTCGGCGAGGTGCAGGACTGCGCCGCCACGCACGCCTTCCTGGTGGCAGAGGGCTGTGACCCCAAGCGCATCGCGGTCACCGGCCGCAGCTGGGGCGGCTTCATGACCATGGCTTTGCTCACGCAGTTCCCCGACCTGTTCGCCTGCGGCGTGGCCGGTGTGCCCTTCTTCGACTTCATCGACTCGCAGACTGACCAGGACGTGCGCGAAGACCTGCGCTGGTGGGATCACGAGAACAGCGGCGACCTGGTCAAAGACCACGCCCGGCTCACGTACTACTCGCCCATCAACCACCTGGACGATCTGACGGCGCCCGTGATGCTGCTGGGCGCCGAGCTCGATCCGCGCTGCCCGCCGCGACAGATCGCCGAAGTGGCCGAGAAGTTGCGCGCCATGGGCAAGGTCTGTGAGACCAAAGTGTACGAGGCCGAGGGCCACGAGATCAGCGGCCTCGAGCACCGCCTCGACTACGACCGGCGCACGGTCGACTTCATCCTCAAGCACGTCGGCGGCGAGTGACGGCGCGGCGGCGAGTGGTGCGAGAGTGACGGGAGGGCGCCGCAGGCGCCCGCCCATTCGCGTGGACTCGCGGCCATCAATCCGGTAGCCTGAGCAGGTGAGCGAGAGCATGGACGTGCGCGTATATGTGACTCCCAAGAAGGGCATCCTCGACCCCCAAGGTGTGGCCGTGGAACGCGCCCTGCCGGCACTCGGCTTCGAGGGCGTCAGCGAAGTGCGTGTGGGCAAGTTCATCGAGCTGCGGCTAGCCTCGCCGCCGGGCACCACGGCGGAGCAGGCGCACCGCAACGTCGACGAGATGTGCCGCAAGTTGCTGGCCAACCCCATCATCGAGGACTTCACGTTCGAGATCGATGCCGGCGAGTAGTCGTCCCTCCGTCGCACTCGAGGAGCACCGGCCGGTGCGCTTCGGGATCGTGGTCTTCCCCGGCTCCAACACCGACGCCGACTGCTGGCAGGCCGTCGCCACCTTCCCCGGCGCCGAGCCGCAGTTCCTCTGGCATAAGCACGACACGGTCGGCGACGTCGACGCCATCATCCTGCCCGGCGGCTTCAGCTACGGCGACTACCTGCGCTGCGGCGCCATCGCCCGTTTCAGCCCCATCATGGGCGCCGTGGCCGACTTCGCCGCCGACGGCGGGCTGGTGCTGGGCATCTGCAACGGCTTCCAGACGCTGCTCGAAGCCGGCCTGCTGCCCGGCGCCATGTTGCGCAACATCGGCCTCAAGTTCGTCTGCCGCTACGTGAACCTGCGGGTGGAGAATGCCGACACGCCCTTCACGCGCAGCTGCCACGAGGGCGACCTGCTGCGCATCGTCGTCAAGCACAACGAGGGCAACTACACCGCCGACCCGGAGACGCTGGCGGCGCTGCAGGCCAACGGCCAGGTCCTGCTGCGCTACGTGGACGCCGCCGGCCGGCGCACGCCGACCGCCAATCCCAACGGCGCCCTGGACGACATCGCCGGCGTCTGCAACGCCACACACAACGTCTTCGGTCTGATGCCGCACCCCGAGAACTCCGTCGAAGCCGCCCTGGCCGGCGGCGCCGACGGGCGGCGCATCTTCCAGTCGATGATCAACACGCTCTTGCTCAGCCGGGCACAGGCATGAGCAAGCGCGCCACACTCGAGGCTGCCGTCGAGCTCGGTCTCACGGCGCAGGAATACGACGCCATCCGCGAGATCCAAGGTGGCGACCCCACCTACGTCGAGCTGGCCATCTACTCGCTCATGTGGAGTGAGCACTGCAGTTACAAGCACTCGCGCCCCGTGCTCTCGCGCTTCCCTACCAGCGGCCCGCGCATCCTGCAGGGCCCGGGCGAGAACGCCGGCGTCATCGACGTCGGCGACGGCTGGGCCGTGGCCATGAAGGTCGAGAGCCACAACCATCCGTCGGCCGTGGAGCCCTTCCAGGGCGCCGCCACCGGCGTGGGCGGCATCGTGCGCGACATCTTCACCATGGGCGCGCGGCCGATCGTCTCGCTCGACTCGCTGCGCTTCGGCGAGATCGAAGGCCAACAGAACGCCCGCCAGCGCTTCCTGTTCGACGGCGTGGTCGGCGGCATCGGCCACTACGGCAACTGCCTGGGCATCCCCACGGTGGGCGGCGAGATCTACTTCGAAGACAGCTACGCCGGCAACTGCCTGGTCAATGCCATGTCGGCCGGTCTGCTGCGCGCCGACCAGATCGTGCGCGCCGTGGCCAGCGGGCCCGGCAACCACGTGGTGCTCATCGGCTCCAAGACGGGCCGCGACGGCATCGGCGGCGCCAGCGTGCTGGCCAGCCAGGAGTTCGACGAGCGGCTCGAAGAGAAGCGCCCCTCGGTCCAGGTCGGCGACCCGTTCACCGAGAAGAAGCTCATCGAGGCGTGTCTGGAGCTGCTGCACGGCAAGCTTGTCGTGAGCATGCAGGACCTGGGCGCCGCCGGCCTCACCAGCTCCAGCTCCGAGATGGCCAGCAAGGGCATGGTCGGACTCGACCTGCACGCCGACCGCGTGCCCCTGCGCGAGGCCGACATGGAGCCCTGGGAGATCATGATCAGCGAGAGCCAGGAGCGCATGCTCTGCATCGTCGAGCCGGCACGTCTGGCCGAGGTGACCGAAGTCTGCACACGCTGGGACCTCGACGTGACCGTGATCGGCGAGGTCACCGAGTCCAAGGGTCTGCGCATCTTCTGGCACGACGAGCTGGTCGCCGACATCCCCGCCCGCCGGCTCGCTGACGAGGCGCCGGTGATCCGCACGCCCTCGAACAAGCCGGCCTACATCGTCGACGAGCCGGTCGCCGTCACCGACGAGACGTACCCACCCCCGGACGACCCGGGCGCGGTCTTGCTGCACCTCCTCGCCGCGCCCAACATCGCCAGCAAGCGCTGGGCCTACGAGCAATACGACTACATCGTCGAGGCCAACACGCTGCAGATCCCGGGCTCGGACGCCGCCGTGCTGCGCATCAAGGGCACCAAGCGCGGCATCGCCTTCACCACGGACTGCAACGGGCGCCACTGCTACCTCGACCCCTACCGCGGCGCCAAGGCTGCGGTGGCCGAGGCGGCGCGCAACCTGAGCTGCGTCGGCGCGCTGCCGGTGGCGGTCACCGACTGCCTCAACTTCGGCAACCCGGAGAAGGGCGGCATCTACTGGCAGTTCGAGCAGGCCGTGGAAGGCATGGCCGAGGCCTGCGAGGCCTTGGCGACGCCGGTGGTCTCGGGCAACGTGAGCTTCTACAACGAGAGCTTCGGCAAGGCGATCTATCCCACGCCCGTGGTGGGCATGCTGGGCGTCTACGACGACGTGTCGCTGCACGTCGACCACAGCTTCAAAGACGAAGGCGACCTCATCGTGCTGATCGGGCCGGACGCGGCGTGGCTAGACGGCTCGGAGTACCAGAAGGTCCACTATGGCCGCGTCGCAGGCCGCGTGCCGGACGTGGACCTCGACCTTGAGCGCCGCCTGCAGGCGGCGCTGCGCGACGGCATCGGCCGGCACGTCATCAAGAGCGCCCACGACTGCGCCGAAGGCGGCTTGGCCGTCGCCTTGGCCGAGAGCGCCATGGCCAGCGGCGAGACGGGCGGCGCCCGCTCCGCCGACCCTGAGGCGCCGCCGGCCGGCCGCGGCCGCTACCTCGGCGCCGACGTCGCCGTGGCTAGCCGCCTGCGGCCCGATTTGGCGCTGTTCGCCGAAGCGCCCAGCCGCGCGGTGGTCACAGTGCACCCGGACCACCTCGCCACTCTCGACCATCTGCTCAGCGACCTGCCGCACACCACACTCGGCAGGGTGACTGGCGGCGTTCTGCGCGTTACCATGGGTGAGAGCGAACTATTGAGTGTGGCCGTGAGCGATCTCGAAAGGGCCTACGAGTCCCTTCCCAGCCGTCTTGACTGACGATCACTTCCGCGACAGTTGCGGTGTGTTCGGCATCTTTGCGCCGGACCACGACGTGGCGCGCCTTACCTACTTCGGCCTCTACGCCCTGCAGCATCGAGGGCAGGAGAGCGCCGGCATCGCCGTGGCCGACCAGGGCCAGGTCACGGTCGTCAAGGAGATGGGTCTCGTCTCGCGCGCCTTCCACGAGCAGATGCTCACTGGGCTCACCGGTACCCACGCCATCGGCCACGTGCGCTACTCCACCACCGGCGCCACCGCCTGGCAGAACTCACAGCCCCTCGTGCGCGCCCGCAACGGTGGTACGGTCGCCTTGGGTCACAACGGCAACCTCGTCAACACCACCGAGTTGCGCGACGAGCTCATCGCCCAGGGCGTCAAGTTCGACTCCACCACCGACACCGACGTCATCACGGCGCTCATCGCCAGCCACGCCGGCGGCGACCTGCTCAGCTCGGTACGCGAGGCGGTGAGCAAGATCCGCGGCGCCTTCTCGGCCACGGTGCTCACCGGCAAGAAGGTCGTCGGCTTTCGCGATCCCTACGGCGTGCGACCGCTCAGCCTGGGCGACTTCGAAGGCCACCCGGTGATCGCCAGCGAGTCGTGCGCCTTCGACATCATCGGCGCCCAGTTCGTGCGCGAGATCGAGCCCGGCGAGCTCGTCGTGGCCGACGCCGACGGCCTGCGTTCCGAGCGCGTCGACCTGCCCGGCTCGCGGCCGGCCATGTGCATCTTCGAGTTCATCTACTTCGCGCGCCCCGACTCGCAGCTCTACGGCCGCACGCTCGCCGACTGCCGCTTCGAGATGGGCCAGCAGCTCGCCCGCGAGGCGCCCGTCGACGCCGACTTCGTCATCCCCGTGCCCGACACGGGCATCTCGGCCGCCATCGGCTATGCGCGCGAGAGCGGCATCCCCTACACCGAGGGCCTGCTCAAGAACCGCTACGTCTACCGCACCTTCATCCAGCCCGACGACCACCTGCGCCAGCTCGGTCTGCGCATGAAGCTCAACCCCATCCGCACCGTCATCGCCGGCAAGCGGCTCGTCGTGGTCGACGACTCCATCGTGCGCGGCAACACCACGAGCAGCCTGGTCGACATGCTCTTCAAAGCCGGCGCCCGTGAGGTGCACCTGCGCATCAGCTCGCCGCCCATCAAGTTCCCCTGCTTCTACGGCATCGACATGGCCACCCGTGCCGAGCTCATCGCCTCTAGTCATAGCGTGGATGAGATCCTCCGCCACGTGGGCGCCACCTCGCTGCACTACCTCACCGTGGAGGGCTTGCAGGCGAGCACCGGCCTGCCCGAGTCGCAGTTCTGCCGCGCCTGCTTCACCGGCGACTACCCCATACCGGTGCCCGAGGAGCTCGCCATGGGCAAGCGGCGCTTTGAGAAGTCCCCAGGCAATCCCGTAGCATAGATGCGGCATCTGTCGGCCGCCCAGCAAGGAGCCTGAGCACATGGCGGAGGGGGACGGCTTCACCTACGAGGAGTCCGGCGTCGACGTGGCGGCCGGCAACGAGGCCGTGCGCCTGCTCAAGGAGCGGCTCAAGTCGGCGCGTCACCCGCTGGTGCTCGAGGGCATCGGCGGCTTCGGCGGCGCCATACGCATGCCGCCGCTCAAGGACGCCGTGCTGGTCGCCGGCACCGACGGCGCCGGCACCAAAGTGATGCTCGCCAAGGCGATGGGCCGCTACGACACCATCGGCATCGACGTGGTGGCGATGAGCGTCAACGACGTCTCCGCCTTGGGCGCCGTGCCGCTGTTCTTCCTCGACTACCTGGTAGTCGGCAAGCTCGTGCCCGAGCAGGTCGCGGAGTTGGTGGCCGGCGTGGACGAGGGGTGTCTGCAGGCCCAGTGTGTGCTGCTGGGCGGCGAGACGGCCGAGCACCCCGGCCACTTCGCCCACGACGACGACTTCGACATGGGCGGCTTCGCCGTCGGCATGGCCTCGCGCGACGAGCTCTGGGGTCCGGCCAAGGTGCGCGACGGAGACGTCGTGCTCGGTCTGGCCTCGAGCGGTGTGCATGCCAACGGCTTCAGCCTCATCCGCGCGATCCTGCGCGAGCGGCAGCTCGATCTGAGCCAGCCGTTTCCGGGCACCGGCCAGACGCTGGGCGACGTGCTGCTCACGCCCACCATCATCTACAGCCCCGTGCTGCACGACCTGGGTCACGCCTGCGGCGTGCACGCGGCCGCCCATGTGACCGGCGGGGGCTTCCCCGACAACCTCGGCCGCGCCGTGCCCGCCGAGCTGGCCATCGAGGTCGACCTCGACTCCTGGGAGCTTCCCGGCGTCTTCACCTGGCTGCGTGAGGCCGGCGTGGACGACCAGGAGATGCTGGGCACGTTCAACTGCGGCGTCGGCATGGTCGTGATCGTGCCGGCCGACGAGGTGTCCAGGGCCCTCGACGTGGTCCAGAAGGCCGGCCACGGCGGTTGGGTCGTCGGCAAGGTCCTCGCCCGTGGCGAGGGGCCGGCCGTGCGCTACCGCGGATCGCTCTGGCGGTGAAGCCGTACGACCTCATCGGCTGCGGCGCCCTCAACCTCGACCTCATCTACCGGCTGCCCGACTCCTTCGCCTTGTGGGGCGAGCTGGGGCCACCCGGTTCGGAGACGGTGATGGCGGCCAAGCAGCGCCAGACGCTGCAGCAGGCGCTGCTCCACGTGGAGCCGGAGCGTTCCGGCGGCGGCCAAGCGGCCAACACAGTGTTCGCGCTCGCGCGCATGGGATTCGGCGCCGCCATGCTGGGGCGCACCGGCGAAGATCCCGACGGCGAGTTTGTGCTCGCCGAGCTCGACGGCGCCGACACGCGCTACGTGGCGCGCAGCGGCGAGACGGGCTGTGTGCTCGTGCTGCTCGACCAGAGCGGTGAGCGGCGCAACCTGGTGTGGCCGGGCGCCAACGACCAGTTCTCTCCCCAGGATCTGCCGCACCGTGTGCCACGAGCGCGCTTCGCCTACTTCAGCTCTTTCGTCGGCGAGGGACCGCTGGAGGCCCAGCTCGCCCTTCTCCAGCGTTTGGGCGACGACGTCGAGATCGCCTTCGACCCAGGCGAGCTCTACGCCCGCAAGGGCGTCAAGCGCTTCATCCCCTTCCTGCAGCGCTGCTCCTATCTGTTCGCCACGCAGACCGAGCTGGAGGTCATGTGCGGCCTCGCCGCCGACGAGGCGCTGGACTTCCTACTCAACGTGGGCGTCGGTCTGGTCGTGTGCAAGATGGGCGGCCGCGGCGCCCGCCTTATCGGCCGCCGCGTCGACCTGTACGTGCCGCCGCAGCCCACCGAAGTCGTCGACGTCACCGGCGCCGGCGACCTGTTCGCGGCCGGCTTTCTGGCAGGCATGATGGAGCAGGCCGGCCTGCAGTCGGCCGGCCGCCTCGGCGCCTGGGCCGCAGCGCGCGGCATAGCCGGCGTGGGACGCAGCAGCTACCCCGATGCCGTCGCCTGGCAGGAACGGTTGAGCGAGGAGCGCGCCCTGCAATGAAGATCGCGGCACGGAGCCGACTGTGACGGGCACGGCAGCCAGCGACGGTCGGCCGTGAGGATCGGCTGGCTCAGCACAGGCCGCGATGCGGCCGCCTGCAACTTGCTCGCCGACATCGTCAGCCGCGCCCAGCAGGACGAGCTGGCGCTCGACGTGGGCTTGGTCTTCTGCAATCGCGAGCGCGGCGAGGGTCCCGAGAGCGACCGCTTCCTCGACCTCGCCGGCCGGCTCGGCTTCGAGGCCATCACCCTTTCAAGCGCCAAGAACTGGCACGAGACCGCCTCGCCCTCGCGCGCCCAGTGGCGCAGCGCCTACCACGAGCAGGTCATGAAGCTCTTGCGGCCCTACAATCTCGGTGTGCTGGTGCTGGCCGGCTACATGCTCATCGCCAGCCCGGCCATGTGTCGTCGCTATGCGATCCTCAACCTGCACCCCGCCCTTCCCGAGGGCCCCATCGGCATGTGGCAGGACGTGATCTGGGAGCTGCTGGGCGCCGGCGCCACACAGACCGGCGCCATGATCAACCTGGTCACGCCGCAGCTCGACCGCGGGCCGGTGATCAGCTACGACAGGTTCCCGATCACCGGTGGCGCCTACGACAAGCTCTGGGGCCAGTTCCGCGCCAAGCTCAAGACTGCCGGTCTGGACGAGATACGCGCCGCCGAAGGCGAGGCCGAACCGCTGTTCGCCGCCGTCCGCAGCGAGGGCGAGCAGCGCGAGATCCCGCTCCTCTACCAGACCATCAAGCAGTTCGTGCAAGGGCGGCTGCATACGGCCGGCGGCGCCGTGTTCGGCGAGGCTCTCCGCCTGCCGCTCGACCTCACCGCCGAGGTGACCGCCGAACTGCAGGCGCGCGGTTGAGCGCGTGTCCATGACCGCACCCGCGCGCCGGCCGCTCTTCGTCACCGACTGCGAGGGGCCGCTCACGCGCAACGACAACGCCGCCGAGCTGGCCGCCACGTACATCCCCAACGGGGCGGCGTTCTTCGCCCGTCTCAGCAAGTACGACGACTACCTCGTCGATGTGGCGCGCAAGCCCGGATACAACGCCGGCACGACGCTCGGTCTCATGGCTCCCTTCTTCCGTGCCTTCGGCCTGGCTGACGCGACCGTGGAGACCTT
>Ga0182011_10004359_pt1 | contig 11350 bp, 6 predicted proteins | sample 711E1DmetaG_FD_120481 | JGI IMG/M metagenome (GOLD analysis project Ga0182011, IMG submission 120481) | Permafrost microbial communities from Stordalen Mire, Sweden - 711E1D metaG | ecosystem: Environmental > Terrestrial > Soil > Wetlands > Permafrost | place: Sweden: Stordalen | collected... | reverse complement strand
CATCCGGCGGCGGCGCATGGTCAAAAGCACCACTCGACGGCCTTCCAGCATCGCCGCTAGCCGAAATTCCCTGGCCGCGTCCAGCAATTTTACCGAGCCGATCTCGCGCAGATACAACCGGACCGGGTCCTCGGACATTTCTGCGACCAGCTCGGCCCGGTCCACTTCGAGCGGCTCCTCATTATCCAGTTCACTCAGCCCTTCCACCACCTGGCTTTCGTCGGGTTCCAGCGAGACATCGGCCTCCTCTTCGAGATCCACGTCAACCGCGGTTGAGCGAGTCTGGTCATCAGTTTCGGGCTCGGGCTGTTCCTTTTTATGTTTGAGATTGGTAGGGCGGTGCGGGTAACGGGGCGTTGTCTTGGTTTTACTGGTCATCATCCCTCTTTACGACGTCCGTTCTGTTTTGACTGGGCCTGGTCGAGGCTGCGCAAGAGCATGGTATGCGTTTGGACCATCTGGCGATACGAGTCTGCCCGCAAGTCGCCATCGCCCGATCGCTGGGCTTCTTCCTGTAAAAACCGCAACTGGTTGATACTTTCATTCAAAGCCATGTGACGGATTTTTACCACTCCACGGAACATATCTTCGATCAACCGGTCTTCCACCGGATCGAGCTCGCCGGCTTGGACGATCAATTCATCGACCAGGATCTCCAACGCTGGCGGCAGGTTCTGGCGCAGATACTGGTCGGGATCATGGGCATCCTGTTCAAGGGATTGGCGCACCAGCCGGAAGAGCACCTGATGGTCAGTATACCCGAAATCTTCCGGAGCCATGCGGCCCAGACCGGCCTCCTGCAAGAGGCGGTCAAGCCGGTAGAGCAAGTCAGGGCGCAGGCACAGCAGGCTTAATACATGCGCTTCGATCAGGCGTGCTGGAGACATCCGGGCGGCTTCCGGCTGCTCAGGGACTTCCTGCTCGCGGGCGGCAGCCTCAACCCGCAGCCGCGGCCGGCGCAATTTCGGGCCGGCAGCCTGTGCGCCCACCAGGGAGCGCTCATCCACTTTCAAGAAACGCGCCAGGCGCTGGCGGTAGGTGTCGCGTTCGACAGGGTTTGGTAGATCTTCGATCAGCGGCAGTACCTGCCCGGCGATTTCAGATTTGACCCTGGCATCCTCCAGGTCACGCCCGGCGGCCAGTGCCCCCATCACGTGGACAACGATCGGCTGGGCATTCACGATCAGGCTTTTCCACTGCTCCGGGTCACGTTGGACGATTTCATCCGGATCGAGCCCGTCCGGCATGGAGGCCACGCGCAGGTCGGCCTGCAAACGGGCTTCATGGCGTAGCAGACCGCGCGCATCGAAACGCAATTCATCGGCATGGTCGAGACTCTGGCGGGCCGCTTCCAGCCCGCTCAGGACGGCTTTTTGGCCGGCGGCATCCGGGTCGAGTGCCAGCACGATCCGGCGCGTGAACCGTTTAAGCAAGCGTAATTGCTCCTCGGTCAAGGCGGTGCCCATCGGCGAGACGACATTCTCGTAGCCGGCCTGGTGGACGGCGATCACATCCAGGTAGCCTTCCACGATGACAGCCTGGTCGGCTGCCCGGATGGGCTTGCGCGCCCGCTCCAGCCCGTAAAGCAGCCGGCTCTTGCTGAAAAGCGGCGTCTCAGGAGAATTCATGAACTTGGGGAAATCCTGCGGGTCAAGGATGCGTGCTCCAAAACCGGCCATTTTGCCATTCTCATCCCGAATGGGAATCATCAGGCGATTGCGGAAGCGGTCGAACGTGTGCCGGCGTTCCGTGGTACCCGTTTCGCCTTCCGCTTCATGGACGACGATGAGACCAACATCCAGCAGTTCCTTTTCGGTGTAACCCTTGGAACTGAAATGCTTAAGAGCGGAGTCCCATCCCGGCGGCGCGTAGCCCAACCCGAAGGCCTCGATGATGGGATCGCTCAGATGGCGCTTATCGTGGATGTAATCCAGGGCGAATTTCCCGGCCGGTGTGGAAAGATGGTGACGGTAGAACGTCACGGCTTCTTCCAACAGGCCGCGCAGGCGCTCGTGGGCTTCTTTTTCCTGCGGCTTTTCGGACTTGTAGGCTTCCAGTTTGACCCCGGCGCGTTCCGCCATAGCCTGCAGGGCTTCCTTGAAATCCCAACCTTCCTTCTTCATTACGAACCGGAAGATATCGCCGCCCTCGTTACACTGGCCGAAACAGCGCCAGGTCTGCCGGTCTGGCGAAACGATGAAGGAGGGGGTTTTCTCGTTGTGGAAGGGGCACAGGCCGGAATAATTCTTTCCGGTGCGGCGCAATTTCACGGTTTCCCCGATCAGGTCTACGATATCGATGCGGGATTTGATATCATCAATTTGGGACATTTGGTATAAGCGGAAAGGTGGATGCAGAATTATGAACAGAGCCCGATTGCATTATAGACTCGCTTGACAGGCAGCGCAAGCAGGATTTAATCGGCAAAGAGCTGGCGAGCTGGAGAATCAAAAGACCGGGGACGATTTTTTGCCCCGGTCCTCGGAGGATAGTCTTTACCCGGTTAGAACCCTTCCAATTTGCCCAGGTCCGCCACCCCATCCGCCAGGGCGGCAATTTGTTGCAACAGGCCCAGGCGGTTTTCCCGGAGAGGCTGTTCATCCGCCATCACCAACACCTTGTCGAAGAAGGTATCAATGGAAGGAATGAGCGCCACGACGGCATTCAACAACCCATCCACATCCCCGCCGAAAGTGGATGGCTGCGCGTTGACCGCTGCATACAATTTGCGCTCGGGCTCTTCCACGAAGAGCTCCGGCCTGACGGCATACTTCTCCTTACGGTCGCGCGTGATACGCACGCAGCGGGCGTAGGCCGGCAGGATCATGCCCCAGTCCGGACGGGCCACCCAAGCAGCCAGTTGCTTGACGGCTTGCAAAGTCGCCGCCGGCCGGTCGGACTGCTGGCTGAGCACGGCATCCACGACATCATACTTGTAGCCGCCATCCTTCAGGAGCACCCCCAGGCGGCCGGTGATAAAGTCGAGCACCTGCTGCTGAACGGCCTGGCTGACCTCGACCGATTGGAGTTTGGCCGATTCACTAACCGCGGCACGCACATCGAAATCAATGGCATGCTCCATAAGCGGTTGGACCACCCCGATGGCTGCCCGGCGCAGCCCAAAAGGATCCTTGGTGCCAGTGGGAGCCAAACCGGCCGCGAACAGACCGACCAATGCATCCAACCGGTCGGCCAGGGCCAGCACCAAGCCGGGTTTACTGCGCGGGACGGGCTGGTATTGCTCCGCTATGGCCGCCGCCACCTGCGGATGTTCACCTGAACGCAGGGCGTACTCGCCGCCCATGATGCCCTGCAGGGAGGTCATTTCGACCACCATGCGGGTGACCAGGTCGGCTTTGGATAAAAAGGTGGCGCGTTCCGCATCCAGGCGTTCAACTTCTGAGAGACCGAGCATGGGTGCCAATAATCCTGCCAGCTTGAGCATGCGCTCGGATTTATCCAGCATCGAGCCGAGTTTCTTCTGGAAAATCAGCGAGGCCAGGCGCGGGCGGAAATCCTCCAATTTATGCTGGAGGTCTGCGCGCACGAAGAAATTGGCATCCGCGAAACGGGCGCCCACCACGTGTTCGTTGCCCTGGCGTACCAGGTCCAGCCCCTGCTCATCGCCGTTACGGACGATCACGAAATTCGGGAGCAAGGGCGAATGGCCATCCGCCCCGGCTGTGCGAATGGGAAAGTACCTTTGATGTTTCATCATCACCGAGATGAGCACATCTTCGGGCAGGGCCAGGAATTCTTCCTTAAAACTGCCCAGCAACGGCATGGGTTTCTCGACCAGGTTGGCCACCTCCGACAGCAGTTCATCCGGCAGGATGGCCTCACCCCCAACCGACGCTGCCAGCTGCTTGACCGCTTCGGCGATCAGAGTCTTGCGCGCCTGCCCTTCCAGCAGGATGCCATTCTCTTTGATGACGACGTCATATTCGTCTGCGGTAGGGATGATGATTTCAGGCGAATTATAGGGGCGCAGGCCGCGGGTCGTGCGCCCGGCGGTCAATCCGGCATACTCGAATGGGATGACCGTCTGCCCAAGCAGCGCCACGAACCAGCGCAGCGGGCGCGAGAAGGTCACGCCGCCCGCATTTCCCGCTGTGCGGGTGGCAGGCAACCAGCGCATGGACTTGTCGAACTTGATGCCCGCCACCAGCCCAGGCAGGGTTTCAGCCAGCACCTGGCCGGTCGGGCGACCGGCCTGTTTTACCAGCGCGACGACATACTTGCCGCTTTCGAATTCACGCACCTCAAGGTCTTTGGGGGTCAGGCCTTTGCCGCGTGCAAAACCGATGGCGGCCTGGGTCGGGAGGCCATCCGGGCCGAAGGCGCGTTCGGCAGACGGGCCTCTGACCAGGTCAGCCCGGTCAGGCTGGCGGGGCGCCAGGCTTTCCACATAAACAACCAGCCGGCGCGGCGTTCCGGACACGCGCACACTGCCGTGTTCGAGGTGCAGTTCTTCATCTAATAGTTTGGGGACGGATACTTTCAATTGTGCAATGGCGGCATCCAGGTCGGCAGCCGGGAGTTCTTCCACGCCAATTTCAAGTAAGAAGGTACTTGGGTGATCAGGTACAAGGTAATTAGGTTTTTCCCTGCTTTCCTGCTGACCTAATCCCTGATCACCTGATCCCTGATTACCTTTCATTAACGGATATTCCAATTCCTTGCGCTGTTCCAGGTAACGCTCGGCCACCCGGCGGGCCATTTCACGCATTTGCCCGTAGAAAACCTGGCGTTCGGTCACGCCGATGGCGCCGCGGCAATCCAGGGCATTGAAGGTGTGCGAGCATTTCAGCACATAGTCGTGCGCCGGCAGCACCAGGCCGGCCGCAAGGCAGGCTTCAGCTTCGGCCTTGTAGAGGTCGTACATCTGGCGCAGGCGCTCCACGTCCCCGATCTCGAAATAGTACTTGCTGTGCTCGTACTCTTCCTGGCGGCGCACGTCCCCGTATTTGACCGTGTCGTTCCAGGGTTCATCCCAGATGGCGGCAGCGTTGTTGAGGGCGATCAGGATGCGGTCCAGGCCGTAGGTGATCTCCACCGAGACCGGGTCGAGGCTCTGCCCGCCGACCTGCTGGAAGTAGGTAAATTGGGTGATCTCCTGCCCGTCCAGCCAGATCTCCCAGCCCAAGCCCCAGGCCGAGATGGCGGGTTGTTCCCAGTTGTCTTCGACCAGGCGGATGTCGTGTTCACGCGGGTTAATGCCGATGACTTCCAGCGACTGCAGGTACAGCTCGACCGGGTTACCGGGATCCGGCTTGAGGATCACCTGGAACTGGTAATGCAATTGGAAGCGGTTGGGGTTTTCGCCGTAGCGCCCATCGTCCGGGCGGACGGAGGGTTCCACGTAGGCCACGTGCCAGGGCTCGGGGCCCAGCACGCGCAAGAAGGTGGCAGGGTTCATCGTGCCGGCGCCCACCTGGGTGTAATAGGGCTGGCCGATCAGGCAGCCCTGGCCGGCCCAGAATTGCTGGAGTTGCAGGATGATGGATTGAAAGGAAGAGGACATTTTAGATTTTCGATTGAGAATTTATGATTGAGGATTAATGCAGCGAGAGGATTATACCGTAAAGAGGAACCTGACATATTTCACCATATGATTTGCCTGCCCGTCAAGGTGAATAGACGCATCAGCTTGCGTGGCCATTCTGTTACCCAAAACCTATCAGACTAATAATCGAGGCCTACGTTACAAGAATTCGAAGTTTTTAGAAAACCCGGAGTTCCAGGTATGTTAACTATCCTCATGCAAGCAGCCCGGCTCCCTGGGAGGCCTGGCAGATATAGATCTCCGGATGCAGGCCGGTGCGGCGTTCGTATTCCGGGCCAAGGGAGAAGGCAAAGGCGCCGGCCTGATCGCTCGCCACCAGGTTGACCGTGCAGCCGCCAAAGCCGGCCCCGGTGAGGCGCGCCCCGAAGCAACCCGGCAGGGACTGGGCGATTTCCACCATCTGATCCAATTCAGGGATGGAGACTTCATAAAGATCCCGCAGGCTGGTGTGGCAGGCATTCATTAAAAGGCCGAATTCGTCCATGCGACCCTGCTCCAGGTACGGGATGGCCAGGCGGGTGCGTTCGATCTCTTCGACCACGTGGCGGGCGCGCGGCTCCACCGCTGGAGGCAAGAGGTGACTCAAGCGGTTGAAATCCGCCAGGCTGACATCCCGCAGGGCTTTAATGCCCGGCAGTTCGCGCGCGAGCAAACGCACGGCTTCTTCACAAGCCGCCCGGCGTTCGTTATACCCGCCAGAGGATAATTTGCGTCGCACGGAAGTATCCGCCACCACGATGAGCGTGTTTGCGGGCAGCGGCAAAGTGCGGTATTCCAGCGAACGGCAGTCCAGCAGCAGCAACCGGCCGAATTCCCCGCAGGCAGAGGCGAACTGATCCATGATGCCGCAGTTCACGCCCACGTAGCGGTTCTCGGCCTGCTGGCCCAACAATGCCAGCTGCATGGGCGGCAGGCTCCAGCCGCCCAACCGGCTCCAGGCGACCCCAAAGGCCAGCTCGATCGAAGCGGAAGAACTGAGGCCGGAGCCGCGCGGGATATCGGAGGAGAAGGCTGCCTGCATGGCGGGAGCGGACAACCCGGCCTGGCCAAGCGCCCAGGCAACCCCGGCGGGGTAATGGGCCCATTCGGGCAGGGGCGAACCATCCGGTTGCGTTTTGCTAGCCAGGCTCGCGTCGGTGAAGCGGGCCTCTTCTTCAAAATCCGCCGCCACCAGGGTGGTCTGACCGGTCGTAGACGGAGAGAAGGCAATGTAGGTGGCCCGGTCGATAGCAGCCGGTAGGACGAAACCATCGTTATAGTCGACATGCTCGCCCAGCAGGTTGACCCGCCCAGGAGCGCGCGCCACGTAGACGGGCGCCTGCGAAAAGCGTGTTTGAAAGGCCTGGACGGCGCTCTGGCGTGGGTTCATGCGCCACCGCGCAGTTTATAATGCAATCCGGGCAATCCCTGCAGGCGTTCGGCGGCGCTTTCGGGGGTGATATCGCGCTGCGGCATGGCCAGCATTTCATAACCGACCATGAATTTGCGAACCGTGCCAGAACGCAACAGGGGCGGGTAGAAGTGGGCGTGCAGGACCCACTCGGGATGGGCCTGGCCATCGTCAGGCGCCGGGTGAAAGCCCATCGAGTAGGGGAAGGAGATTTCGAACAGGTTGTCGTAGCGGGTGGTGACCTGTTTGAGCGCTTCGGCCAGGTCGCTCATTTCAGACGGAGTAAGTTCCGCCAGACGGGCGGCCGGACGGTGGGCCAGCAGCAATATTTCGAACGGCCAGACCGCCCAGAACGGCACCAGGGCGGTAAAACTGGCATTCTGGAAGACGAGGCGCTGCTTGCGGCGATTTTCCTCGGCCAGGTAATCGGCCAGCAGGGGACGGTCATGTTCTTCGAAGTAGGCGGCCTGGGAGGCAAGTTCCTTGGCTATTTCGGTCGGAAGCTGGGACTGGGCCCAGATCTGGCTGTGCGGGTGCGGGTTCGAGCAGCCCATCAGGGCGCCCTTGTTTTCGAAGACCTGGGTGTAGCGGATAAAATCCTGTGCGCCCAGGTCGGTGCATTCGCGCCGCCAGGTTTCCAACACATTCTCGATGGCAGACTTTTCCAGCTCGGGCAGGGTCAGGTCGTGGCGGGGGGAGAAACACACGACCCGGCACAGGCCACGCTCGGGGCTGTAGGCAAGCAGGGGGTGGTACGGGCCGGGATCAGCCTGCGGGACATCCGGCAATAAGGCGGCGAAATCGTTATCAAAGACGAACGTGCCGGTGTAAGGCGGATTCTTAACCCCGCCGGCGCGGGCATTGCCGGGGCAGAGATAACAGGCCGGATCGTACTGCGGCAGATTTTCCGGAGGGGTCTTCTCGACCTGGCCAAGCCAGGGGCGGCGGGCACGGTGGGGGGAGACGAGCACCCATTCACGGGTGAGCGGATTGAAACGGCGGTGGGGGGAATCGAGCATCGTGGTTTATTTTTCTTCTTTCATCTGGCAAGCTAAGGATGGCGATTTGCTTAAGCCTATTATAGCATCGGGGTTGATTGGCAATTGGTAAGAATACGTTAGCAGCCAGTCCAGGAAAAATAAAATTTCTATACATTCTGTCATCATTTCCACACAATTTCTTCATACAATTAAGGTATGATTTACTGTAATCTGGTTCCTTGGGAATAGCCAGGATATAAGAGAAGAAATGAGTGTGTTGGGCGTGCTTCGTGCCCTTCGGGTATGCTGCGCGACTCGCCCAACACACTCATCTTCCTTACTCGCTTGTTCGATTCCCAAAGAGCCTGGAATAAATATGTATTAGGAGAACTGAAATGAGCAAAACACAAAAAACCTGGATCGTGGTCGGAGTCGCGCTGGTGGTAATCATCGGAGCGGTGCTGGTCATCTTCAACCTGCGCGCCCAAGGTACTGTTAGCAGCAGCGGCACTGCCGCCACGAGTGGCGGCAGCGGGACAAGCGCTTACCAGACGACCACCGTCCAACAAGGCACACTCACCTCATCGGTGGAAGGCACGGGCTCGGTCAGATCGAACCTCTCGGCAATCATTAATTGGGCAACCAGCGGGCAGGTGGCCCAGGTGAATGCGAAGATCGGCGACCAGGTCAAAGCCAATGATATCCTTGCCACACTGGTACAGGATTCCACGCAGGTTTCCCTGGAGACTGCCCTGGTAACAGCCCAGCAGAACCTGGCCGAGTTGACCACCCCGGAAGCGATCGCAAATGCCAAACTGGCCATCACGACCGCCCTGACCAATGTAACCAATGCGCAATTGGCTTTGAGCAACTTGAAGTATTGGCAAAACACTGCCCTGATCCAAAATTACTATGCCAACATGGTGCTGGCCAAGTCAAACTTAGATAAGGCGCAAACTGCCTACGATAATGCCAAAGGCGGGCAGTATATCAACAACGCCAACCAGGCGGCAGCTTACAATACGCTCTATACCGCCCAGGTAGCCTACAATAATGCCCAGTATTACTACAGCCTGTATTCGCAGGCGCCCACCCAGAACCAACAGAATCAGTCCCAGGCTAACCTGGACCTGGCCAACGCCACATTAAAAAGCGCCCAGATCTACCTGGCAGCGCTGACCGGCGGGACGGTCCCAACGGATGCCACCGGAACGGATTTACTCAAGCTGCAACAAGCCCAGCTGGCCGTGCAGACCGCCCAGGAGAACCTGAATGCGGCCAATATGACCGCCCCGTTTGATGGAACGGTCACCCAGTCGAATGCGGTTCCCCAGGCAATGGTCACCGCTGGAACGCAGGCTTTCCGAATAGACGATCTTTCAAACCTGGTGATCGATGTCCAGGTCGTCGAGGTGGATATCAACCATGTCCAGATCGGGCAGACTGCCTCGATAACATTCGATGCCATCCCCGACAAGACGTATATCGGCAAGGTGCTTTCGACCGACCTGGCCGGTACATCCTCACAAAGCAGCGTCAATTTTAATGTCACTGTACAGATCACCAACGCGGATGCACAGGTCAAACCCGGCATGTCTGCCAATGTGACCGTCATCACCAACAAGGTGGAAAATGCCATCCTGGTTCCCAATACATCCGTTTTCACCGATGCCAACGGCGGGCAGTATGTCTATACGGTGCAGAATGGCGGTACGACCAAGGTGCCGGTTAAGGTTGGAGTTGTCTCAGATTCCACCACGCAGATCACCAGCGGCAACCTGAAAGCCGGCGATACGATCGTGCTCAGCTTCGCCAGCACATCCACCACCGGCGGGTTCGGCGCATTCCGGCTGGGCGGCGGGGGCGGCGGAGGAGCTGTCCCGGTCAATAACGTTCAGCCCAAGCCGGTAACGACCCCTTAAGTCAGGAGACTGCAATGGATGATATCGTAATCCGGGCAGAAGCCCTGACGAAAATTTACCACATGGGTGAAGTGGAGGTACAGGCGCTGTGCGGCGTTTCCCTGCAGGTCAAACGCGGCGAGGTGGTGGCAATCATGGGGCCCTCCGGTTCCGGGAAATCCACCCTAATGAGCATCCTGGGCTGCCTGGACCGGGCAACCAGCGGCGAATACATCCTGGACGGCGAAAATGTGGCTGGACTGAACGATGATCAACTGGCCAGCATCCGCAACCGCAAGATCGGCTTCGTTTTCCAATCCTTTAACCTGCTGCAGCGCGTTTCCGCGCTGGCGAATGTGGAGCTGCCGCTGGGATATGCCAACCGTCCGGACGAGGGCAGGGGCCGGGCGGCAGCGGCTTTGCAGGCAGTCGGCTTGGAGAACCGCATGAAACACCATCCAGCAGAACTTTCCGGTGGGGAGCAACAGCGCGTGGCGGTGGCGCGGGCGCTGGTCAACGAACCGGCCATCCTGCTGGCAGATGAACCAACCGGCAACCTGGACTCCCACGTAGGCCAGGAGATCATGGATTTACTGTTAAAGCTTAACCATGACAGCAATACCACCCTGATCATCATCACGCATGACCCCCGGATCGCTGCTCAGGCCCAACGCACGATTTCGATCCGGGACGGCATGGTTGAGAGGAATAATCAATGAAAATCAGACGAGTTCTTACAGGGACGCTCGCCATCCTGGTGGGCAATAAATTACGCAGCGGGCTGACCATTCTGGGCATCGTGATCGGCGTGGCGGCGGTGATAGCCATGCTTTCGGTCGGACAGGGCGCCCAGAATTCCATCACCTCCTCGATCAGTTCGATCGGCACCAACCTGCTATTCCTATCGGCAGGCTCCGGGGGAAGGTTTGGGGGGGCGGGCGGAGGCGGCACCGTTGTTGTGCGGAATGTTCGACAGCTCACCATGAGCGATGCACAGGCATTGATGGATCCCTACCAGGCGCCGGATGTTCTGGCGGTTGCGCCCATCTTACAAGGCGGCAACTTCTCCGCTTCAGCGACCAACGGGCAAAGCACCACGACCAGCGTGTACGGCGTGACTTCCAATTACTTTTCCATGCGCGCGGAAACTCTCTCGGAAGGAGCCATTTTCAGCGACCAGGAGGTGAACATCCATGCGCGGGTAGCCGTGATTGGTCCGCAACTGGCAACCACGCTGTTCGGCACAACGACCGGAGTGACCGGGCAGACGCTGCGCATCAACGGACAGACTTTTACGATTATCGGCGTGCTGCAATCGAAAGGCGGCACCGCCCTGGGGAGTTCCGATAACCAGGCCATCATTCCCATTACGACCGCACGCGAACGCGTCGTCCAGACCCCCGGAAACTATGTGAACACGATCTATATCCAGGCCACCAGCGCCAACTCTGTTACGAATGCCAGCACGGAGATTTCCAATATCATGCGCATGCGCCACCACGTGGCGGTGGGT
>Ga0182011_10004358_pt1 | contig 11351 bp, 12 predicted proteins | sample 711E1DmetaG_FD_120481 | JGI IMG/M metagenome (GOLD analysis project Ga0182011, IMG submission 120481) | Permafrost microbial communities from Stordalen Mire, Sweden - 711E1D metaG | ecosystem: Environmental > Terrestrial > Soil > Wetlands > Permafrost | place: Sweden: Stordalen | collected... | reverse complement strand
GCAATTCGGGCATGCCCGCCTTCATCCGGTCCTGAAGAAAGATAATCAGCATCGGCGACAGCATTGTCCACGCCGCCCCTGTTGCACCGGTCACCAGCAGCAGCAGCAGAATCCACGAGAACGAGCGCGGCACTCCGTGCCATCGGGCAGGACGCCGCGACGACGGCGGAGTCTCCACCGCCCGCAAGGCAAATCCGACGGCCACGAGACCGGCCACCATGGCGCCGAGAAAGAGGAGCCTCCAATGGTTCTCCACATGCAATTGGACCACCCTGGGATCGAAACGGTATGGCCGGACAAGAACCAAAAATCCCACGACCAAACCCAGGACGGCGCCCATGCTTTTCGCCTGCGGCAAACCGACCGAGCGGCTCGCGAGATCGGCATGGTAGCCCGCGTCCGTCACCATGGCGTCCGCCGAAACGCCCAGCAGCGTGCAGGAAAGGCCTTGGATCACGCACGCGAGCAGGATTCCGGAAACGCCAGCCGCGAACGCGAACACCGCCATCGACAGCGTGTACCCGCACGCACCGACAAGGAACAGCGGACGCCGTCCAATTCGGTTGATTCCCCAACCTGCCAGCGGACGCATCAGCAGCATCGCCAGCGAGAAAGCGGAGAAGAACAAAGCAATCTGGACGATGTCGGCTCCCTGTTCCCTGCCGTACAGGGGAAGGATCAGGCTGAAGATCGAAGCCGGCAGCGAAACGAGGAACGTCGAACGTGTCACGGCGCGCAGTGTTTGTCTTCGCCAATGGATTGGTTCGTTGGGGACAAACGCTTCACCGCCCGCGTTTGTCTCGAATTCTTCCACTGCCGTTGGAAATGGATCTTCCATGCCGCCGATCAAACTCTCGAAAGGACTTTCCGCAGCATATGAAAAGGGTGTACGAGATACAGCAACGGCGCAAGCCACGCGCGCTCGGTCCCGTAGTAACGGAGAAGAAGCCGTGGCGGCGGGAAGAGCAGTCGGCCGATCATCAGGAGGCGGACAGGGCGGATGAAGAGAAACTTATTCATCTGCATGGAACGTTCGATCAGCCGTTCCCCGGCCTTCGTTCGAAAGAGAACTCCCCCTGTCTTCTGCGCCGGCATTTCGATAGTGCCGCCGAGCCTGTTGATCGCCGCCGCGGCAACCGATTCGGGTTGAAGCGCGCGAAGCACTTCCATGCACTGGATGACTTCGTCGGCGACATTCCATTCGCGGCTCCGCACCGCGATCGCCTGCCAGTCGAGGTGATCCATTTCGTTCCGAAGGAACAATTCCAGGTCGAGGAACCAGATCAGGCAATTGCCGGAGCTGGCGCGGCAGAACCACTCAGGCGGTAAACCGTGTTTAAGCGCTGTACCGTTCAGCACGCCGTGTTTGGCCGCGTGCAGACACAGATAGATCAGTTCATCCTCGGCGGAGAGAACCGAGAACGTCCTGTCGCCGGCGCGGAAATCGCGGACTCGGGCTACGACATCCGCATCGGGAATGCGGTACAGGTTCGCGCGATCCACGAGCGACCAGTGCAACTCGATCGGCGGCCGGCCTGCCACGCCGGCATGCAGCGCAAGATGAAAATGACCGCGCCGCAGGGCGGCCTGTGTCCACGCCCGTCCGACGACGTTGTAGCCGACGGAGTGGAGAAGCGACACGGCCTGGTCGACGTGTTCCGGCGCCACGAGGATATCGAGGTCTTCGTAATCCCGGGGAAACCGGTCGCGGTAAAGGGCCTCGTAAAGATACGGCCCTTTCAGAACCGCGTAGCGGATTTGCGCCGAGCGCAAGGCCCGATCCACGTCGCCGAGCGCGGCCAGCGCCGCGTTGTGAGTGATCGCTCCGCGATAGGCAATCTGTTTCAGCTGCGTCACAACCTGCGCCGGCACCTGAGCGGCATCTCTTGAGAGTACGCCCACAGCGGGCGTCGCAAGCCGGTGCCACGCCAAGGCGTCGAGGAGCGATTGCCAGTCCTCCACCGCGGTTCCGGCCTCCGTGGCGGGGCAGACCGCGGTGGCGAAACGGTATGCGCGCAGCACCAGACGCTGCACATCGTCGGTGTCCGCGCGGCGTTCGCGGGGATAGGCCGTGAGCAAAATCCGCAACAGCGCGGCGCGGAACGGTGCAACGACAAGCCCGGCAAGCATCGCGGGCCAGCGAATCCACGCGAGGAGCCGCGAAGAGCCCTTGAACAGCAGATAGGCTTCGATGGCATCCGCCTCGGCACGCATGAGGGCCGTGAGCAGCCGCAGCCGCGCGGAGTCGGCGTTCAACTCAAGCCGACGGCGGTCATGCGCGGACGTCAGGCACGTGGCCTTCCCGACAAGCTGGTCGGGTTTAATCCATGTCCCACGCAACTGGTTGTCGCCCTTTTCCCGTAATTGGATCCTGTCCCCGTCGGGCTTCTTCCCGATGAGCCGATGCGTGATGAGAATCCCCTCACGGCGGAAAATGATGATGTCACCGGGCGACACGTCCTCGTGCCGCGCCGGCCGGTAGTTGACGAGCGAGCCATTGGAGATCAGCGGCAGCATGCTTCGGCCGGAAGTTCGCAGCAGTAAGGACGGTTCCTGCGAAAGGCCGGCCGCGGCAGTCACGGCAGATTCTCCACCAAGGCGATCATTTCGTTCAGACGGCCGGGCCTCATCTTGTAGAACGCCGCGTGCTGCACGAGCCGGCCCAGTTCCCCGATCATGCCGGGCATGCTGCCACGGAATTCCGAATCGAGGAGGGCCCTTTTCTGGTACGGAAGCACTTTCTTGATCAGCTCGATTACGCCCGCAGACTTGGGGATCTCGACCATCTCCGGGCTTTTCGAATAGTCGCTGTCGTCAAGATCCTCGTATTCGAGCCCTGCGATCGGCACACCATGCCGCCCCGCCACGGCGTAGAGGGTCTGGAGGAATTGGCCCGGCTCTTTCACGACCAGATGCCAGGTGACCACGCCGTATCCGAGGGACTCTTCTTTCGTCAGCGTCGCGTGCGCCTCGGCCAGCAGGTCCTCCCGGAACTCCGGCGTGGCATTCATGAAGCTGACTTGCGCGGTGCCGTCGAATTTCGCCGCGGTCGCGACTTCGTGTCCCGGCCGCTGGCTCAGGAACACGACGGCGTGCAGGGGCACGGGCTCGCTCGCCGGGCCTGCGCCGATCGTGCCGGCATCGACCAACTTCTTGAGGTCCGTGCCGAAGGCGTAGTCCACGCCCGGCAGGTCGCGCGTGAGCTCCCGCGCGGGCCCCGGCCGGATCCCGAGGCTGAGCGGAAACGGATCCACCGTCGCCTCCGTCCGGTGAATCGGCGAGAACTCGTCGGAGAGCAGCCGCATGCTGCGCGAGGCGAGGTACGTCGTAAGCGTGGTTTTGCCCATGCCGGAGGCGCCGGAAATAATGATGCCCTGGCCGTTGCGGGAGACACAGCCGCCGTGGACCAGGTAGTGCGAGCGGATGTTCGGGAAGAGGATGTAGGTCATCGTCACGAGTGGTCTGGCCATCAGGTCGGCGTCCCTGATCCGGTATGCCTGATCGCCGATGAGGAACGTGGCGCTCTTGTCCGGGCCGGCGTTCTCGTAATAGCAGCAAAGGGTCAGATCGGCGGGCTGGCTCGTGTCACTTCCCGCGAGCAACTGCCGGTACAGCAGGAGAAAACCGTCGATCGGCAGCCTGGTATTCGCGCGGATCCGGATGCGATTCCGGCAGATGACGAAGTCGGCCGTGTGCGTCGCGGCGACCGTCATGGCGGCCCGCTCGTCCGGGGATAAGACCAGCATCTCCAATAATTCTCTGCTGCTCATGTCGCCCGGCATGATAGCAGAGTCGCTGGTAAGCTAGGAAGAACGAGCGTGTGGTTGTCGCACGATGCCCAGGTTTCAATCCCCGGCATCGCGTGGATGATCCGCGTCGCGCGTGATTATCACGTCATCCAAGAGGACCGTGCCATGGCCTCCGCGACCGCCTTCGCCGAGGTGGACGCAGAAATTAGCTTCGGTCGCGTCTTTCGGCGCGCGGACCCCGTGCAACGACACCGTCTGCCAGCGAAGGGTCGAAAGGCTAGAATCCCATGGCGTGCTTCGTCGAATCTGAAGAACCTTGCGGGCGCTGTTTTTCCACTCGATCACAAGCAGGCCATATACCGCACCACCCAAGGGATCCTCGCGACTGCTTTTGACATTGATGGAGAAAGAGTATGTCTCGCCACCGGTCACTCGCAGCGTCTGGAACAATCCCTGCAGCTGTCCGCTGGTTCTCTGCGCGGAAATGCTGACGCAGTTCGTACCTGATTTCTGGCCGGATGCCACCAGGCTCACTCCATTGATCCTGGTGGTGAATAAGATCCACGACGGAACGGGATTGTTGTCGTCCGGCGTATCCTCGAACCCGGGATTCGTGGCGAGGTTTACAGGCCCGTTGGTCTGCGCGGGAGCGAGCCGCAGGAGACCCAGTACACCCGCCGTGGCAAACACAAGGCAGCGCATGAACATCATGCTGCACCTTTTTTGCGACGAGGTAATAACTGTTCGCAGGTCAGCGGCGGCGACGGAAACGAATCAGCGCGAGGAGGCCTGCGCCGAACATCCCGATCGCTGCCGGCTCGGGAACGGCGACGGGATCGACATTGGCATCGTCGAACATCGCGCTATTGACTGTTCCCTCGACATAGATGAGGAAGTTCGCTTGGGTCGTGCCGGCCGGCGCCGGGTCCGTGTGGATCAGGAGCTGCGTGAAAGTGGTGTTTTCCCCGGAGACGCCTGCGCTCTGATTTGTCCACAGGAAGTTGCCGAGGTCGTCCTTGAATTCGGTCTTCAAGTAGATCGTCCCGTCAAATCCCGGCTCGGTCTTGGTGTACACCGAGAAATCAAATTCCTGGCCTTGCGAGACCGCGGTCACGGTCTGACCCCAGTAAGCATTCCCGCCCGTACTCCAGAATCCGATCGCCACCAGATTGGTGCCCGATCGGGCGTTGGAATTGTTCTCCCACAGCCAGGCTCCGCTATTGTCGTTCTCGATTTTCCACCAGCCGTCTGGCTGGCCGGCTGTAACGTTTTCGAAGCTGCCGTTAACCAGCAGATTCGCGCCGGCTTGTTGCAGCGAAAGTATTGTTATAACGACCACAATCCATGCTCTGCAGAATCTTCTCATGTCCATGACCCTTTCATGCTCACCCGTCATCCAAATCTCCCGCCCGACCTCAAGAAACACCTCCCTGACTAACTCCCGTTGACACACCTCCTTGTTTCACGAAACACGGCATGTCTGATTAAGATTTTCTTGCGTAGAGCCTATTAACAGGACTAGTTATGGTCAAAATATTGAATCAGTTAATTATTAAGCTGTCTTTAACCTGTGGTAGGCGAACGTTTGCGGCGGAAGGATGGGTGCCGTTGCGGCGTTAATCTCGCGGTGACGCGGAAAGGTGGGTAGGGCCGTGGCCGTTTCTCTCAAGGACATCGCAAAGGCGTTGGACATTTCGACGGCGGCCGCGTCGAAAGCGCTGAATGATCTGCCCGGCGTGAGCGACGCTCTTCGCCTGCGGGTGAAGAAGACGGCCGAGGCGATGGGCTACACCAAGTATCTGCGGGCGTCGCTGGTCAACGCGTACGAACGCAGCATGAAGTTCATCGTGGTGCTCTACGGCCGGATCGGCGGTCACCTGATCGAACATATCCAGGCGGCGATCGACGATAAAATCCGCCGACGCGGCTACTACGAAGTCCGCTACCTCATCGATGTCACCAAAGACCTGCAAGCGGAAGAAGCCAAGGAACTTTTCCTCAAGAACATCATCAAGGAGAAGGGCGTCGTCGGCGTCCTGGCCTGCTACATCAAGTTGTCGGATGTCCTCATCGACAAGTTGTACGAGCACCAGCTGCCGGTCGTTCTCCTGGAGAATCAAACCGATTTCGGGCGCTGCGTGACCATCGACAACTTCAAGGCCAGCTACAAAGCCACGATCAAGCTCGTCGAGCTGGGGCGAAGGCGCGTCGGCTGCGTGATGGCGCAGGAGGACGTCGATCACGTGTGGCGCGACCGACTGGAAGGCTACAAACGGGCGCTGAAGGACAAGGGTCGCGCCTATGATCCCGGGCTGATTGTTTACGACAACTGGGTGTCGCTCGAAGGCGGCGAGCTGGCCACCAAGACGCTCCTCGCGAAACGTGCGGACGTGGATGCGATCCTGTACGGCAGCGACCTGCAGGCCTACGGCGGCATGCGCGGACTGCGCGCGCTCCAGAAACGTATTCCCCAGGATGTGGCCATGATCGGATTCGACGACATGGAGTACAACTCCATCGTCGAGCCGCCGCTCAGCTCGGTGCGGCAGCCGATCCGCAAAATGGCGGATGTCGGGCTCGCCTTGTTGTTCGACTCGATCGAGAACAAGGATTTTTCGCACCGCGCCGTCACGCTGGATACCGAGCTGATCCTGCGCGGCTCATGCTGACGGCCGCGGCCCGCTACCTTCCGAGCATTTTCGCCTTCAGAAACGGCAAGACGGCTCTCGGTTCGACACACGTGAAGATATCCACGAGCCGATTGTGGCGAAGGAAATCCGACAGATAGCGGGGCAGGAAATAGCGGAAGTACAGCCGCCGCGACTCGCGCCGCAGCTCGTCCAGCGTCATTGCCGATACATTCTCTCGACCCTGCCACACGAACGCCGCGCTTCCTTTGGACTCCGTCCAGAAATCGGGCGGAAGCGCGCCGCCGGCAACGAGCTTTCTCGTTGCGGGCGTGCCGGGCAGCGGGATGAACCGGGTCGCGCGAATTACGTGCGGCCGCGCCTCATCCAGAAACCGCATGGTGAGGCGGAGGTCGTCCTGCGTTTCTCCCGGGATGCCGAACATGATGTACGCAAGCGAGCGAATACCCTCTTCGCGCGCCAGCCGGATGGCTTCCGCGCTCCGCTCCACGCGAACGCCTTTCGCCACCGAATCGAGCATGCGCTGCGATCCGCTTTCCACGCCGAACTCAAGCTGAACGCAGCCGGCCTTCCGCATGACCGAAAGGATTTCCCTCGTCACGCAATCGGTCCGAACCTGTGCCGACCACTTCACTTCCCGATGAAGCCCCTGCCGGATCAGCTCGTCGCACAGACGGACGACGCGCTCGGTATTCGCGAGGAACGATTCGTCGCAGAAGTAAACTCCTTCGATCCCGTACTTCTCAATCAAGTGCCGCAATGCGCCGGCAACGTAGGCGGCACCGTGAAACCGGTGGGCTCCCGGAAACATTCGCCCCTCGGAACAAAACGCACAGGCGCCGTCGCAGCCGCGCGAGGTCTCCAGCGTGGCGGTTTTCAGCGGCAGACACGGGATCACCCGCGGCGACCGGCGCGTATAGAACTCCATGTCCAGCAGGTCCCACGCCGGCAGCGGCAGGGTGTCGAGGTCGACCATTCGCGGCTGGCCGGCTGTTCGTTCGATTGTTCCGTTCGTCCTGAGCGCCAGCGAAGGAATGTCGTGCGGCGACGCCCCGCCGGCGAGTTCCACCATGCTGTTCTCGGCTTCGCCGATGATGATGCCGTCCACGTCCGGACACGCTCGCAGCGTTTCCTCGGGACACACGGTGGGGTGCCGCCCCCCGGCGAACATCAGCGCGCCGGGCGTTGCTTTCCTCGCTACAGCGGAAAACGTTTTGAAATCCGACGCCGTTTCCGCGCGGACATCGAAAAGCACGAGCTCCGGCGCCGCGCCCACCAGTTCCCGGCTCACGCGTTCAACGACCGATGACTCGCCGTTCCGCATGAACCGCTGGCGTTCAATCAGGTCGACTTCGTGTCCCGCCTTCCTCAGAACCGCGGCGATGGACGACAGGTACACGGGCATTGAAGAAGGCGCCCGGAAAATCGGAGACGACATGGCCAGATCTATGAGCGTGACGTTCACGAACTCATCCTTTTACGACCTCATACTCGCCCTCGCGGGAAGCGCCCAGGCCGAGCGCGATCGCGTGACGGACCTGGGGATGGTCCCAAGGGTTCTTCGGCAGGCGATTGAAAGCCCAGAACGAGGAGAGCCTTCTCGCGGCCTCCACATCGACGGCAACGCGATCGGTCGAAGCGAAAACGACGCCCGGTCGCCGTACCCAGCCACGCACGGGCCCGCCGGTCACAAAGCATTTCCGCGCGTCGATGAAGATCAGGTCCGGCTTTACGGCCAGGTTGATGTCGGCGATGTTCGACTCGAGATCGCCGTCATGCAGACGACTCCTCATTTCGGGGGACAGGAATCCCGCTGCGTGTTTCAAGCTGGCGCTGAACCGGGCGAGGCGATGCGTCTTCAGACAGCAGGTATAGACGATCCGGTCAGCTTGAAATGCTGCTTCGGCGATCTGCACGTTCTTCAGCTCCCGCCCCCCTACCGGCACGTTGCGCCATGGCCCGGCATCGAAGTTGACATAACGAACGCCCAATCGCCGGCAGAGATCGGGAATGCCCAGTTTCTCGTGCACGGCCTGGGCCGGCTGCCATGCCAGTCCACAGCTGTCGCCCACCATGATGTCTGCCGTTCCCAATTCGTGGAGGACTTCGATGAGCGCCGTCAGAAAGACGGGGTCGGTGGAGGCCGGATACGGGTCCGGACTGTTGGTGTTCGGTTTGACAAGCAGGCGCTGCCCGCCAAGCGTTCCAGCAGCGTCAGGCAGGCACAGTTGGATTGCTCGAAGGACAGAGGTCTTGAGGTCTTGGGCAGGTAGGCAGGCGACTTTGGTCCTCATGACGTCCGCAGCCCGCTGCATCGTGGGCCGGCGCGTGGAACACTGATGTCGGCTCCCATCGTGGTTGACGCGAAGCGCAACTTAGGGGTAAGGCTTGCCGCCGGTAAACACCGTCTCCACGGCAAGCTCGTCGGTGTTGTACGTAATAACTTCCGGTTCTTCAAACTTGTTTTTCATGGGCCCTCGAACACGCTACTACCCAACGTAAACCTTCACAATCGTGAAGCCCGTGTCCACGACCAGTTCCTCACGGCTGTACGTCATGACTTCCGGCTCTTCGAACTGCTTTTTCATGTTGTTCCGCCCCTTCGGGCCAGCGGTCGCTCCCGCGGTCCTTGTTGAAACCCGAACTACCTGTAAACTGTGGTGCCGGTAGACGCGGTCTCCACCATCAGCTCATCCCGGCCGTAGGTAACAATCATTGGCTGTTCGAATGTGGGCTTGTCGCTTCTCATGATGCTCCTTAGTCCTGGTATTGCGCGGGCACCGTGAAGACCGCTTCGATAACGAGTTCTTCGCGGCTGTAGGTCATGACCTGCGGCTCTTCGAACGACTTCGGTGCTTCTTTCACGGTTTTCTCCTTGAGGACGGCACCTTTCAGACAGACCCAATGATAATCTGCGTAAATACTTTCTGGATAACAAGCTCGTCCCGCGTATAGGTGACAACGATCGGTTCATCAAACTTCGTCATGGGCTTCCTCGTTTAGCGAAAGGCTCTAGCCGTAAACAACGGGCACTGTGTGCGTTGTTTCAACAACGAGTTCATCACGGGTGTAGCTTGTTACTTTGGGCTCTTCGAAACGCTTGTTCATATGGTGCTCCTTCCGAAAACGCATACAAGTTTACCCCTGCCGGTTTCCTAATCAACACGGATAATGGTAACAAGCTGCTTTTTTTCGAGGTCGTCCAGCACGCGCTGAATGGACCCGGGGACGTCTTTGGCGGCAGAAAGATCATACTGCTCCGCCAGCCGCCGCTCGATGTCGGGAACCGCCACCGGCTTCTTCAGGCAGTCCCAGATGAACGCCGCCGAGCCGTTCAGTACATGAACACAGTTGGACGATTCATCGAGCAACATCCTCTCGTCGCCGACCTGCTGTTCTCCAACGTCCGCTTTTCTCTGGTATTTCACCGTCACGATATATCCCCTCCAAGGCAGGGAAGAATACACAGCAAGAAGACGGCTGGCACCTCGGAAATGCAAGTCCCGCAGGAACCGCGCGCTCGCCGCGTCACTCCGGTCTGATCCATTTCGCCAGCGCCCAGCCGATTCCCGCTCCGGCGAAGTAATACGGGAAATCGTTCCAGTCGAAATAATCTCCGATGAGCGTTCGTCCGATGAAATGGCTTCGGATCATTTCCAGGAACGGCGGATGCCAGAGCTGGAGGAACTCCAACAGACACGTCACGCCCAACACGCTCACCGCGACGACTCCCGGACGGCTTCGAGGACGGACGAACGTGACAGCCAGACACCAGAACACGACGTAGAACAGACCACCCAGCGAATCGTTCACCCACCCGCGGCCGGGGCCCGCGTAGAATTTCGTGTAGAAACCCAGCGGCGTGACAAGGACAAGCATGCCAAGCGCACGAAGCCGAATCTGACTGAATGCGAAGGGGCTCATCACGGATTTCCGGATAGGCTTCTATGAACAGAATGCCAGGTTCCGTTTCGCCTCGTCGACGATTTTCCAGAACCAGCCGCTCGGATCCCAGCACTGCGCAAAGCTGTAGCGCTCGATGATCTCGCGGTACACCAGACCGGCTTCCTTGTTCCGGCTTTGCCGCTGCAGCGACTTGCCGCGGATGTACAGGCACGTGGCAACATCGTTGAGCGCCCAGTAGTCGAACTCCTGCCCGTGCGGGGGATACATGGTCAACGAGGCCTGCATTTTCCGCGCGGCATCGGAATACAATTCGAGACATTTCCGGACGTACAATTCAACCGCGCTATGGCGCCCCGCCTTGTACGCTTTCCAAGCCCTCGCGGTCAGCGTCTCGGAGGTGTAATTGCCGAAGTCGACGTTGTAATCGATGCCGTTGATCTCGTCCTGCGCCGCGCCCGCGACCTTCCAGAACCAGCCGTGCGTATCCCAGCACTGGGCGAAACGGTAGTCGCGAACGATGTCCTGAAAGACGCCCTTCGCCTCGGTCACCCGGCCCATCTCGTGCAGGTACTTGCCCTGGATGAACAGGCATGTGGCCACGTCGTTGAGCGCGGCGTACGTGAACACCTTGTCGCTTGGGGGCAGCGCTTTCAACGACTGTTGCTGGCTCCTCGCGCGGTCTGCAAACCGCTTGGAACACTCGTCGGTCAACAACATGACCCGGTCAAATTGCTTGTTCTCGTAGGCCTTCCACGCCTGCTGGGCCAGCGCGGATGAACTCACGCCGGGTGCCGCACTGCTGGGTTTGATGTAAACGACCCGCGATTCTCCGTTCGTCGCTTCATCTGCGAAACACATGCCGACCGAAACAGCCCACAGCCCGGCGATCAACCGCCGCAGGCCGATCGCCGCGCGGCTTTGGAGTGCGCTGGCTTGACAGCGCTTTGCTTTCCGGGTTTCTGCAAGAGCGGCGTCGAGCCGCCGCATTCCAAGATGGGTTCTACCGTTGTTCACCGTTGTTTTCCACCGCCGGCTGTCTGCCGAGCTT
>Ga0182011_10004355_pt1 | contig 11352 bp, 9 predicted proteins | sample 711E1DmetaG_FD_120481 | JGI IMG/M metagenome (GOLD analysis project Ga0182011, IMG submission 120481) | Permafrost microbial communities from Stordalen Mire, Sweden - 711E1D metaG | ecosystem: Environmental > Terrestrial > Soil > Wetlands > Permafrost | place: Sweden: Stordalen | collected... | reverse complement strand
TTGCGGCCATACTTCGCAAAACTCATCTGCGACGCCAGTGTCTGCTGAAAACGCGCCATTCGCTTCATGCTTATAGTTTATTCAAGAATGACGCAGGTTGCGGACTTGTGCAGAGGTTCCCTAATGGCTATGTAGTGCGGTTGACCGCAAATCTGAGATTACTGCAAATCTGAGATTACTACTGTTAAGTCGGCTTGTGGCTCGTTTCCCCCGCCTGCCCCCCGCCCCCTTCAGGCTCATTTAATCTTGCATCGGAGAGAATAGGATCCCTATGCGCGTTCTGCTGGTGGAAGATGAGGTGCGGCTGGCCGACAACCTGGCCGCGGCGCTGCGCGACGGCCCCCGTTTCGCGGTGGATTGGGCCGAGGACGGCCTGATCGGCGACGAATTCGCCCAGAACCGCTGCTACGACCTCATTGTCCTGGACCTGATGCTGCCCAAGCTGGACGGCCTGAGCGTTCTGAAGCGCCTGCGCGGCCGCCAGGACCCCACGCCGGTGCTGGTGCTGACCGCGAAAGAAGGCGCGGAGTCCATCGTCCAGTTGCTCAACGCCGGGGCCGACGACTACCTGGCCAAGCCCTTCGACCTGGGCGAGCTGATCGCCCGCGCCAAGGCCCTCATCCGTCGCGGTAAGGGCGCGGCCCACCCCACGCTGACCGGCCTCGGCCTGGAGATCAATACTCTGGAACAGACCGTCCGGCGCCAGGGCGCGCCGGTCGAACTGTCGCCGATCGAATACCGCATCCTCGAATACCTGATGCATCGCCCCCGCGTCATCGTCAGCAAGCGCGAGTTACTGGAACACCTCTACGACTACAACTGGGAGCATCACTCGAACGTCATCGAGGCCCACGTCTCGAACCTGCGCAAGAAGCTGGCCGCGGCAGCGCCGTCGAATCTTGCCCAGCCCGCGCCAGCCGAGATCATTGAAACCATGCGCGGCCGCGGCTACCGCCTGGCCGCCGAGCAGGAAGCCGATTCCGTCTCCGAGCGGAAGACCGAACCGGGCGGCAGCCGGGAGCCGGGGCGATGAAATCCTCCCATCTGCCCCGCTCCATCGCCTTCCGACTGATTGTCGCCGTGCTGGCGGTGGAGCTGCTCTCGGCCGTCCTGGTGGTCTTTCTCTCCTACGGCTATGAGCGCCACACCCACTTCCACGCCTTCGACATTCTGCTCTTTGGCCGCGCCAACGCCATTCTGGGCGCCGTCCAGGAAGCGGATGACGCCCAGGACAACCTCATGCTGGTCAAGTCCGACCTGCGCCTGCCCCCTGGAGACATCTACGAGGTCTACGACTCCGGTGGCCGGCTGTTGGGGCGCTCGCCCAACTGGCAGGGCGCCGGGCCTTTCCCGGCTCCGCCGCCTCCGCATAACCCCTTCTCAGAGATGACGGTCAATGGCCGCCAGTACCGCGTGGTCCACATCCATGGTTCGCGCCTTGTGGACCCCGGCAAGCCCGGCGGCGGCACGCTGCGCCAGGTCTCCATCCTCTACGGCGCGCCGACCGATTACGTCTGGAGGGCGATCCGCGGCACCGTCGAGTTTTATGCCGTGGGCAGCGCCGTTTTGCTCCTGGTGACCGGCCCGCTCATCGCCTGGCTGCTCCACCGCGGCTTGCTTCCCTTGCGGCAGTTGGCCGCACTGGCCTCCAAGGTCTCGGTCGATGACTGGCAGTTCTCGCCGCCTGAGAGCGCGCGCGCCACCCCCGAACTGGCCCCGCTGACGCACGCGATCGAGAGCGTGCTGCAGCGGCTGGAGCGCTCTTTCGTGCAGCAGAGGGCCTTCGTTTCGGACGCCGCTCATGAGCTGAAGACCGCCGTCGCCGTGGTCAAATCCTCCCTGCAACTGCTGGGCATGAAGCGCCGCACCGCCGAGGAGTACAAGGCCGGCCTGGAGCGCTGCCTTGCCGATTGCCTCCGCCTGGAAGACCTGGTGGCCAAAATGCTCACCCTGGCACGCGCGGAGAGCGCCGCTCCCAACTCCGGCCTGGAGCCGGTTGCCGATCTGGCCGATTCTCTGCGCCGCACCGTTGCTGAACTGGAGTCCATCGCCCTCCTGCGCGGCGTACCGATCGAGGTTGCGGTCCAGGCCTGCGGCGCTTGCCGCGTTCCCGTGGCTGAAGAAGACTCTTGCCTGCTCATCTCCAACCTGCTGCTCAACGCGCTCCAGCACAGCCCGCCCGCATCCAAAGTCGAGGCCCGGCTCACCCCGGAAACGGGGCCGGAGACCGGCGCCGTCGTCCTCGAGATTCAGGACCATGGCGACGGCATCGGCCCCGAGGCTCTGCCCCATGTCTTCGACCGCTTCTATCGAGGCGATCCCTCGCGCACCCGCTCGACCGGCGGCGCCGGCCTGGGCCTGGCCATCTGCAAAGCCATTGTTCAGAAGGCCGGCGGCTCCATCGGCCTCGCCAGCCAGCCCGATCCCAACCTGCCCAACCAGGGCACAACCGTCACCGTGCGCCTGCCGCTGGCCAGAGAATCGGCCGCCACGCAACCGCTGCCCACGCCGCCTTCAGCATGAATTAACCCGGCTGTGGCACACTTCTAGAGCGGTAAAACTCACGTCTTCGCCGATCCATGAGGAGAAATCATGTCCATCCAACGCTCGATTCGTATCCTGAGCCGGCCCTCCATCGCCGCCGCCCTGCTTTGCGGCTTTCTTGCCGCCCCTGCCCTGCTGGCCGGGCAGCAGCCCTACAAAGTCATCGACCGCTGGAAGATCGGCGGCGAAGGCGGCTGGGACTACCTCGCCGTCGATTCCCCGGCCCACCGCCTCTACCTCACACGCGGCGCCCGCGTCGATGTCGTTGACACGCAGACCGGCAAGCCGGCCGGCACGATTGCCGGCCTCCATGGCACCCACGGGGTGGCCTTCGACAGCGCCGGCACATTCGGCTACATCTCCGACGGCGGCGGCAACGCCGTGGTCGTCTTCGATCGCGCCACTCTGGCCACGGTGGCCACCATCCCCGCCGGAATTAACCCCGACGGCATCCTCTTCGAGCCTTCCACGCAAACCGTATGGGCCTTCAACGGGCGCAGCAAAGACGCAACCGTCATCGACGCCGCCACGCGCAAGGTTCTCGTCACGGTCCCCCTGCCCGGCAAGCCGGAATTTCCCGCCGCCGATGGCAAGGGAAGTGTATTCGTTAACATCGAAGACAAGAACGAAATTGTCCGCCTGGACGCAAAGACCAAGCAGATTACGGCAACGTGGCCGCTGACGGGTTGCGAATCGCCCTCCGGCCTGGCCTTTGACGTTGCGGGCAGCCGGCTCTTCCCGGTCTGCGACGGCAAGAAGATGGGCGTGGTCGACTCAAACACCGGAAAGGTGCTCGCCACGCCGGCCATCGGCGACGGCCCCGACGCGGCCGGCTGGGACGCCAAGCACAAGCTGGCCTTCGCCTCCTGCGGAAGAGAGGGAATCCTCTCCGTGGTCGATGCCGGCGCCCCCGGCTATCCCACCATCGAGGAGCTGCCGACGCAGGCCAGCGCGCGCACCATGGCTTACGACGCAGCCACGGACCGCGTCTACCTGGTTGCCGCCGAGTTCGGCCCCCGGCCCGATCCAACCCCGGAGAATCCGCGTCCCCGCCCGGCGCTTGTCCCCGGCAGCTTCACCGTCATCGTCGCCGGCCGGTAAACCTGAACGACACCACTGGGCGCCCCATCCTTGGTGCGGCTTCATCGCGCCAAGGGTGGGAAAGCGCCGACACTGCCTCTCCGGCCCCTGAACCCGGAAAACGCCATGAAAATCCTCCTCGTCCTCCTCGCCGTTGTTCTCGTCGCCGCTTTGGCAGTCGCCGACTACAAGTGGCGCCAATGGATCGCCGCCCGAAGACCCCATCGAGATGAACCCGTCGCCGGGGACCCCGCCCGCCGCGACCGGCAATAGCGCCGCTTCTTTTCCGCTCTTCTCCCGTTACAATGAACACCAGGGAGCCGTCCAACCGCTATGTCTCATTTCCTTGCTTTTGCCCGCCGCGTCCCCTCTCGCCCCAACCGCACCGGCCTTTTCCTGAGCCTTGCCGTCGCCGCATTCATACTGGCGACAGCAGCCGGCGCCCACGCCCAGTTCGGCGCTCCGCCCGCCGGAACCAGGGTCCTCGACGCCTCGGTACTGCGTCCGCCCGCCGGCGCCCGCGTGGCCATCGTCGAGTTTGAAGACATGGAATGCCCCGACTGCGCCCGCGCCAACCCCCTGCTCAAAGAGGCCGCAGCCAAATACAAGATTCCCTGGGTGCGCCGCGACTTCCCGCTGCCCATGCACAATTGGAGCTTTCAGGCCGCCGTCAACGCCCGCTGGTTCGACTTGAAGAGCAAGGCCCTCGGCGACGAGTACCGCGACCAGGTCTTCGCCAGCCAGATCGCCATCGTCAGCCCGGAATCGCTGCGCCAATTCACCGAGAAGTTCGCCGCCGGCCACGGCGTCGCCCTGCCCTTCGCCATCGACCCGCTCGGCAAGCTGGCCTCCGATGTCAAGGCCGATTACGCCCTCGGCCAGCGCGTCGGCATCGAGCATACGCCCACCATCTGGGTGGTCACCGCCAACAGCAAGGGCGCCCCCTTCGTCGAGGTTCTCGACCGCACCAAGCTCTTTCAGATGATCGACCAGGCCCTGGCCGACACGGCCTCAGCCCCCAAAGCCGCTTCCGCCAAGCCTGCCGCCGTCAAGAAGCCCGCCGGCAAGTAGCGGCCATCCCGTCCTGCTATCAAAACGGACGGGATGCCCACCCATGACTTCCCACCTCTGAGTGTGCCCCATCCTTCCGCGTTCTATGCGGAAGGGTGGGAGAGCACGAAGCTCATAGCGTCTGCTTCGTTCTATGCGAGGGTGTGAACAGGCCCTAAGAACGTATCCGATGTACCCGAAACCAAAACGGGAACAATCCCTCCTGAACGACCGGAAGGTCACGCCGCGAAACGGCCCTGGACCCGCAACCGGAAGCCGCGCAGGCCAACCAGGCAAATAGACTGAGGGTTTGGCTAAAGGGAAGAGTCCGGACGCCCGATATTGAGAACTGAAGCCCACGAACAGAATCCGTATTTCGTCATGCCGGCCGGGGATAGTTATCTCTCAAGATGAGGGAATGACGATGATGAAACTCGCAAACGTAAAGATAGGGAAGAAGCTGGCTCTGCTTCTGATCAGCGGGATCGGGGCCGTGCTTTGTGTCGGCGGCATCAGTTTGTGGGCTTTACATGCCATCCGCGGCACCAATGAGCAGCAGCAGGTTGAGTCGGCCAGGCTTGTGAGCGCGCAGCGCGTGGGGAGCGACCTGGGGGCGGTCAATGCCATCGTCGGGCACATCACGCTGAGTGAACACTGCGAGAACTGCCACGGGGTTACAACCGGCGGCGACAGATCCGGCGAGGTTCGCATGGCCAACGAGAGCCGGTCGCTGATGCGCTCGTTGAAGGATGGCGAATCAACGCCGCAAGGGCGGAAGCTGGCCGGCGATCTGGACACCAACGGCACTGCCTGGCTCGATGCCAACGTCCACGTGCTGGAATTGGGCGCCTCCGGGAAGAAGGCGGAGTCGCTTGAATCGTACCGGACCGAGAGCATTCCGAACGTAGGCCCATTTCAGGACGCTCTTGCGGACTACTTGAAGTTGCAGCAGACGCGGTACGCCGAGAGAAAGCAGTACGCGGATACATTGGCGCGCCGCATGCCGATTCCCATTGCATTGGTCGCATTCTTCGCGGCCGCGCTTGCGACCCTGCTCGGCTTGGCCATCGCCCACAGCATCGTCAAGCCCCTCATGGCGGCGGTCGCGCATTTGGACCAGGTCGCCGGCGGCGAGGTTTCGCGCGACGTCTCGCAGGAGTACCTGGATCGGAGCGATGAGATCGGAAGTCTCGGGCGCGGCATGCAAAAGATGACGGTTGCGCTGCGAACGATGATTCAAATGATGATTAACGAGGTTTCCGGCGGAATCAAGGTGTTGTCCACATCCTCGACGGCTCTGATGGATACCTCCTCGCACATGACGTCGGATTCGCATAATGCCTCCGAGAAGGCGCATTCGGTCTCCACCGCCGCCGAGGAGATGAGCGCCAACATCGCTTCCGTGGCGGCGGGGATGGAAGAAGCCGCGGCCAACCTCTCTCACGTCGCTTTCTCGACCGAGCAGATGACCTCAACCATCGGCGAGATTGCGCAGAACTCCGACAAGGCGCGCCGGATCACGGATGATGCGACGCGTCAGGCCGCACAAATCACCGATCAGATCAATCAACTTGGCGTGGCCGCTGTCGAGATCGGCAAGGTGACGGAAACAATCACCGAGATTTCGTCGCAGACGAATTTACTGGCGCTCAACGCGACGATCGAGGCGGCGCGCGCCGGCTCGGCGGGGAAGGGATTCGCCGTGGTCGCGACGGAGATCAAGGCGCTTGCTCAACAAACCGCGGCCGCGACCGAAGACATCAAGGGCCGCATTGCCGGCGTGCAGTCCGCCACCGCGGGGGGCGTCGCGGAGATCGGAAAGATCTCGCACATCATCACCGAAGTCAGCTCGATCGTGGAATCCATCGCCGCCGCTATCGAAGAGCAGTCGGTTGCGACCAAGGACATCGCCAAGAATATCGCCGAAGCATCGAGCGGCGTGACCGACGCCAATGCGCGAGTCTCGGAGACCTCGAAGGTCTCGCGCGAGATCGCCAAAGACATTGTCAGCGTCGATCAGGCGGTCGGGGAGATGGCCAGCGGCAGCGATCGGATCCGTACCAAGGCCGGCGAGCTTTCCAATGTGGCCGAATCGCTTCAGGTGACCGTATCCCGTTTCCATGCCTGAGGCTCGAAGAAGCGCGATTCCTCAAGCCCAGCTCAACCCGGCGGGTGGCGCAGGTCCCATCAGAACTTATCCGAGACTTCCCACCCTTGTATCTTGCGAACCGAGACGAGACGATAGGTAGCGTTTCGGCGGAGAGGCCAAAGGATTTCCTAGAATGCCTTAAACTTGAAGAGTGACCGCGATCGAAGCCTTCATCCGCCGCCTCCCCAAGGCCGAGCTGCACTTGCACCTCGAAGGCGCCATCCTGCCCTCCACCCTCGTCGAACTGAGCGCCCGCCACGACGCCCATCCGCTCACGCTGCCCGAGGCCGAAGCTCTCTACCGCTTCACCGATTTCACCGGCTTCCTCGATGCCTTCCGCGCCGTCTGTCTGCGGCTCGTCGGCCCCGAAGACTACGAACTGGCCGCCTGGCGCATGATCGAGCATCTGGCCGCCCAGGGCGTCGTCCACGCCGAGGTCTATATCGCCGTTGGTGTCGTCTACCTCTGGCGCCAGCACGATCCCGCCGCCTTCGAGCCCATCTTCGCCGGCCTGGAACGGGCCCGTGAGCGCGGTCAACGCGAGCTGGGTTTCTCGCTCTACTGGATCTTCGACGCCGTCCGCCACTTCACCGTCGAGGAGGCGGCGCGGGTCTTCAGGAAGGCCGCCGAACTCCGCCCCGCCTACCCCTCGATCGTCGGCATCGGCCTGGGCGGCGACGAGCGCCGCGCCGGCTCAGAGCCCTTCCGCGCCCTTTTCGCCGAGGCCGCCCGCGCCGGCCTGCGCCTCACCAACCACGCCGGCGAGACCACCGGCCCGGAGGCCATCCGCGAGGCCCTGGCGATTGGTTCCGAGCGCATCGGACACGCCCTCTCCGCCGTCAAGGACTTCCACCTGATGCAGGATCTGAAGGAGCGCGCCACTCCCCTGGAGCTGAACCCCACCTCGAACCTCCGCACCGGGGTCTGCCCGTCCTTTGCCGTCCACCCGCTGCGCCGGTATTTTGATTTGGGCCTGCTCGTCACCCTCAACTCGGACGATCCCGCTTTCTTCGGCTCCGATCTGGCCAATGAGTATCTGCTGGCCCACACCGAACAGGGCTTCAGCCGCGAGGAGCTGCGCCAATTGGCAGCCAACTCCATCCGCGCCAGTTTTCTTCCCAACCCGGAAAAGGCCGCCTGGCTCTCCCGAATCGACTCTATACAGTAAACAAAAGGCCGGCGCTTCGAGGCCGCCCCGCCGCTCAAGAGTGGAGTATCATGGAGTGCAGGAGAGTTGCTCATGGCCACAGAACTCGATACCTCCACGCCGGGCGAGGAGACCAAGGAAAAGAAGACGCTGCGCGTGATCACCTGGTTCTCCGCGGGAATGGCCGTGGCCGCCGTAAGCATCTTCGTCGGCCGCGAGCTGCGCAACCGCTACCGCTTCAAGCGCCGCACCCCATATGACTACTACTCGAACGCCGGCGAGCGCCAGACGGGCGAGTTCGGCGTGGGCGTATAGAGCCGCCTCTCTTCAGATCGCAAAAATGCCGCCTCCGGGGCGGCATTTTTGTTGCTTCTTTGTGGAGGTTGGCTATCTATCCGGCGCGGGGGATTACTCGGGCAGGACTTCTATGCCGGTTACGGTTGCGTAGCCTTCTACAGGAACGAAGTTCAGGGGCAGTTTCCCTTGGGCGTCCGGTTCGAGATCCGTGACCTTGCGGACGACTACGTCGGAGTGGCGCGCCTCCTGGACGAGGTTGAAGTTTCTCATGAGAGCATTGCCGTTGCAGAAGACGTTGAAGATGTGGGCGACCGGGGCGCGGTTCTCGCCGGAGGGGGAGGAAGACTGGTCCCAGTCGCCGTGGCGCACGGCGAAATGCAGCCAAAGGGAGTATTTCCCCGGCGGGACGGGAATGGCGTAGGAGAAGTTCCCCCAGCGCTCGGTTTCGTAGAGTTCAGGGTCGCCGGTTCCTCGAACCGGAGCGGTGTAGGAGGCCAACTGGCCGCCTTCGAAGTAGTTGTCCGGACTCCACCAGTGGCTGTCGTTGGAGTAATAGGGCGTCTGGCGCGCCAGCACCCGCACGGGGCGGATGTGTCCGCGGAAGCCGGGAAGAATCTCGATGGCCGAGAGAATGGCCTGCTTGCCGTCCTGGGCGGAAAACTCCAGATGCAGCAGCCCGTCGGGGGCCGGTTGAATGTCGGTGAATACTTTGACGTCGGCGGTGCGGCTGGCTCCGGCATCGGCCACGACATCGAAGCGCGCGAGCAGCGTGCGGCCGTTGGCGCGCACGGTCATAATGCGGCTGCCTTCTCCGCCGGTGGCGGTGGATTCCGGGTCGTAGACCGTCTCGGCAAAGTGCAGGCGGAGTTCGTAGATGCCCTTCTTCAAGGGAATCGCATAGCTGAATTGGCCCTGCCGGCTGGTGCGGTAGAAATCCGGGTTCTGGGTGCGCCAGATGTGCTGCATGGAGCTATTCACCGCGGCGCCGCCGCTAAACCATGCGTCGGCGTTCCACAACTTGCCGGCATGATCGACAAAGCCGCGGGCGGAGCCGGCCAGGATGCGGATCTCCTCGCCCATGGGCGGGCCAAGCTGCGATTCCGCGGGCGAGGCGGAGGGTTGATTCGGCGCGGTGGCCGCCGGAGTCGGCCGCCACTGTTTGAGGAAAACCAGGGCGCAACTGAGACCGAGAACCAGAAGCGCGAGCGCGGCGATCAGGCCCCAGGTCCAGCGGCCGGTGAGGCGAAACGGCGGCTCCTTCCGCAGGGTTGTTGCGCTCCCGGTTCCCGGCTGGCCGGCGGCGGAGGCATCGGCTGGAGGAGGGGGACCTGCCGCCGGCAGCGGGGTTGCCGGTTGGAACTCCGGGACGTACTGCCCCAAAGGAATGACGATACGGAGCCGGTTTGACGCTCCGGGTCCGGCATAGTAGGCAGCCAGGCGCTTGCGGAGGCGGTTGGCCTCCACGCGCACAATCGAATCGGAGTCCTGATCGAAGGACGATCCGCGATGGAAGACCTCCACCCCGACGGAGTATTCCTTGATCTGGTTGCTTTCCCCGGCAAAGAGCTTCTCGCATAAGTAGGAGAGCAAATGGGTTAGCTTGGGCGCATGCGCAAAGTGCTCGGAACGCAAGACCGCCTCCAGCTCCGCGCGCTGAGCTTCCAGATCGATTGGCTCCGGGCTTTCAATCGCCATCGTTTCCATCTCTATCCTTAGTTCGAATGTAATCCTAGCGCCCCCTGAGCCTTTTGGCGGCATTTAACGGTGTAGGCCTGGCGCGAAATCGGCATGTAACGGCGTGTAACCTCTGCCTCTGCCTGGCGGCGGGTTACTCCGCATCGAGAGCCAAACAGCCGTATGTGCCGGCAGGACCGTGAGTTCGGGCGCGCCGGTTTGAGATTTAGCCCCGGTGGAACGGTTGTGTAGCAGGTATAGCGTTGTGGAGCGGCTCAAGCGCGATCTCTACTTGAATCATGCAGAGAGCGGATCGCCGGAGACGGAAGATGCAACCGCCTTCCTTGAAATGCCCAAATGCAGGAGAGGTGAACCATGAGAAAACTAGTGATGCTGCTGGCGGCGATGAGCCTGCTGATATGCACGGCCCAGTACGGAAACACGGCCTCGGCCCCGAAGGCGGCAAAGGCAAAGACGGACACGCAGGAAGCAGCCAGGACGGCGGAGCTGAAGGGTGACCTGGCGCGCATTCACGACAAGAATGAAGAGGCCGTCACGTACTATCTGGCAGCCCTTCGCATCAACCGTCAGAATGCCTCGCTCTTTAACAAGGTGGGCGTTGTCGAACTCCAGCTTCACCAGAGGGGATACGCGCGCAAGTACTTTGTACAGGCGCTCAAGTACGACCCTCAGCTCATTCCCGCGCTGAATAACATCGGAGCTGTGGACCTTCTGGACAAAAAGTACAAGCGCGCCGTCGAGTACTTCAAGCAGGCGCTGGCGATGGATGAGTCGAATGCCTCTACCCACCTCAACCTCGCCGAAGCCTGGATGGGCCTGGGCGAAGTCGATCGCGGCATGACTGAATACGCCCGGGCTCTTGAGCTTGACGCCGATATTCTGAGCAGCAGCAGAGACGGAGTGATCGCCCAGGTAAGGACTCCGGAACAGCGCGCCCTCATCTCGTTCCTGATTGCAAAATCGTATATGAAGCGCGGCAACATCGATGGCGCTCTGGAGTATTTGCGCAGAGCCAAAGAGGGGCGCTACCCGGATCTGGCCAGGGTGTATACCGACCAGGATTTCGCCGCTCTCTGGCAGGACCCGCGTCTGGCAAAAATCGTCAAGCGATAGACGCGCGTCTCTGACCGGGCGCGGTTGGCGCGCCGCCGTGAGCTGGCACGGCGGCGCTGCCCCTTGGAATTAGAGGACAGGCCCTAGATATCGAAGCCCTGATCTTTGTCCATCTGCGTTACCCTAAAGCCAGATGGCCCGCATCCGCATCCTTCCCGACCAGGTTGCCAACCAGATCGCCGCCGGCGAGGTGGTGGACCGGCCGGCCTCGGTGGTCAAAGAGTTGCTGGAAAATGCTCTGGACGCCGGCGCCGGCCGCATCCGCGTCGAGGTCGAG
>Ga0182011_10004354_pt1 | contig 11354 bp, 12 predicted proteins | sample 711E1DmetaG_FD_120481 | JGI IMG/M metagenome (GOLD analysis project Ga0182011, IMG submission 120481) | Permafrost microbial communities from Stordalen Mire, Sweden - 711E1D metaG | ecosystem: Environmental > Terrestrial > Soil > Wetlands > Permafrost | place: Sweden: Stordalen | collected... | reverse complement strand
CGCTCTGAATGACCCGGCTCGGCTGTTCTGGGCGCCGGGGAGAGCCGTAGTCGGCACACTGGGGATCGTGGACAATGATCATCAGGCGAGGCGTGGTCAGAGAGTGGGGCGATTTTAGCCGGATCTATGCAAATTGTCGGAGCGAGCTTGCTCGCGATCCCATGGTTGGAATCGCCTGTCCCCCGACCGGCCCGGGGCCCTGACCCATTCGACTCCGCTCAGGGTCATCCTGAGCCTGCCGAACGGACCAGCAGGCTCGTACACCGATCACCTGATGACAGGGTTGTCCACGAGTGAGGGTGGGGGTCATTGACGAGAGACGGCTTTGGGTGAGGCCGAAGGCGACAAGGTCGATTTTAACAACGCCGGATCATCGGAAAGAAGGGCATCGGCACCCCAGCGGGCGAGTCGGAGCATGACGCGCGGTTGGTTCACCGTCCAGCACCAGACGCAGAATCCGTGGCGTTTCAAGGCCGCGACAAATTTGACTGAAGGGATTGCCTGATAATTCAGGCTGACGCCGGCGGCTCCGAGAGTGGCGAGGACCGAGGTCAGGCGATGGACGCGCGCCCGGGGTGCGGTTTGTCCGCGTCCCCCACCCTCGTGAATTAGCATGCGCGGAAGATGCGGCGCCCGAACGCGCGCCTCGGCCACCAGTTTCGGTTCGAACGACGCCAGAATGACGGCGTCTCCTGCCCGGGACCGGCGGATCGCTTCCACGACGGGCGCCACCGGCGTGGCGCGCTTGAGTTCCACCTGGACCACGCAGCAATCGCGGGTCAAGGCGAGTACCTCAGTGAGCGCGGGGATGGCCTCGCCCCGGACGTGGATTTCGCGCAGCTCACGGCGGGTGAATTGCGCGATGCGCCCGCGCCGGCCGGTGAGGCGGACCAGAGAGGTGTCGTGGAAGACCATGGGCACCCCGTCCCGGGTCACCTGCACGTCGAGCTCGATGCCATCGACTCCGAGCGCCAGCGCCCGGCGGAAAGCGGCCAGGGTATTCTCCGGCGCTTCGGCGGAGGCGCCGCGGTGGGCGATGAACAGCGGGCAGGCCATGGAAAAACAGGACAACGCACAAGCCGCGGGGAGGCGAGCGCTTCTTTAAAAAGCCCGGGCAAAGGCTTTTCTTTCATGCCTGATCAAGCCAGACTTCCGGCCGATGAAAGTCGTGGTGCTTTGTTCCGGCGGCATGGATTCGGTGACCGCGCTCCATTGGGCCTGCCGGCGGGAGGAAGTCGCGGCGGTGTTGAGTTTCGATTATGGCGCGAAGCACAATCACTGCGAAATCCCGTTTGCCGCCGAACACGCCCGCCTGCTCGGGCGGCCGCACCAGGTGATCAAGCTCGATTTCGTCAACCGGTTCTTTGCCTCCGCGCTGCTGCAGTCGGGGGGCGAAATTCCCGACGGACACTACGAGGCGGCGACGATGAAGCAGACGGTGGTCCCCTTTCGCAATGCCATCATGCTTTCGATCGCCACCGGAGTGGCGGAAAGCAGCGGCGCCAAGGGTCTGGTCATCGCCGCGCACAGCGGTGACCACGCCATTTATCCTGACTGCCGCGAAGCGTTCATGCACGCGATGGGCGAGGCGATGCGCCAGGGCACGTACGCCGGGGTGGAGCTGCTGCGGCCATTCATCGCCCTGAACAAGGCGCAAGTCGCCGCGGAAGGCGCGCGGCTCGGCGTGGATTTCGCACGGACGTGGTCCTGCTACAAGGGCGGCGAGATCCACTGCGGGCGGTGCGGCACCTGCGTGGAACGGCGCGAGGCGTTTCAGGTGGCAGGGCTGCCCGATCCCACGGTTTATGCATCGACCGGCCCGCTGCCGCCCAGGCCGCGGGGCGGGCCAAATTCCAAATTCCAAATCCCAAATCCCAAGGAACTTTGAAGGGGGAGCAAACGCCGAAACTGCGGAATTTAGGATGAACAGACGATCTCATCGAGACGCGATGCCCCCGGCGCGACTCAAATACCATTCTATTGCGGGCAACGGAGGACACGAAGAGATTGAACGGACCGGACGAAACGTCAGATGCTGGGTAGCGGCGAACGCCAGCGAGCCGACAGTCAATTTCGGAACCACTCGCTGGCGCTCGCGGCCACAATTCAAACGCTGTTTCCAAGGAAGCCTCGCTGAATGCTGATCTCGGAAATATTCCATTCGATCCAGGGTGAGGGCGAGCTCACGGGCGTGCCGTCGGTCTTCGTTCGGACGTCTGGCTGCAATCTGCGCTGCGCCTGGTGCGACACGCCCTACGCCTCCTGGCAGCCCGAAGGGAAACCGTGGACCATCGACGCGATCATCGGCGAGGTCCTCCGGTATCCGTCGCTGCACGTCGTCCTGACCGGGGGCGAGCCGATGGTGGCGCCGGGGATCGCCGACCTGGCGGCCGGGCTGAAACTGCTGGGCCGCCATGTGACGATTGAAACCGCCGCCACTGTCGCCCCGGCTGGCGTTGCCTGCGACCTGGCCTCGTTGTCGCCCAAGCTGCTGAATTCGGCGCCGGATCCGCTCCAGCATACGGCGTGGCGTCGGAAGCACGAGGCGCTGCGCTGGCAGCCTGAGGTGGTGCGGGCATGGCTGGATGCCGGTCCCTGGCAGTTGAAATTCGTGGTCGCGCAGCCGGAGGATGTAGAGGAGATCGAGGGGATGCTGGCCCAGTTGCGGCGCGACGTGCCGCGGCACAAGGTGCTATTAATGCCCGAAGGCACGACCGCTGGGGCGTTGCGCGCGCGTGCGCCTTGGCTGAGCGAATTGTGCAAGCAACGCGGCTTCCGGTATGCCCACCGGCTGCAGATCGAGCTGTATGGAAATACCCGGGGCGCCTGAGCCGAACCCTTTGGGCGCGCCGGGAAAGCAGCCGCGGTTGTCCGAAGAACTGGCCGCCCTGCAGGAGCGTTTTGTGGAACAGGCGATAACGCTCGGCGAAGTCGTGCAGGTTCTCCACGGCCGGGCCTATCTGTTGCTCGTCATCCTGCTGGCGCTGCCGTTCTGCGCGCCAGTCGCCGCTTGATTCCCGAGCGGCGCTGACGGCGCAGCGCCCTCCACCGCACGGTGCAACGGCGTTTTTGGACAGCTTCTCGTCAGACCAGCTTCTGAATGATCGCGCGGGTCTGTGCGAAGACCGAGTCCGGGTCGCCCGAGGCGTCGACTTCCCGAAGCAGACCTTGTTTGCGGTAATACTCCAGGACCGGGTTGCAGGTCGCGGCGTAGGCGTGCAGGCGGGTGCGGATGGCCTCGGGTTTGTCGTCGTCGCGTTGAATGAGTTCTCCCCCGCAGGCATCGCAGCGGCCGGCCTGGCGCGGCGGCTTGTTGGCGACATGGTAACCCGCGCGGCATTGCTTGCAGACGCGGCGGCCGGAGAGGCGTTCAATGATCAGGGTCTCGGGAGCGAAATAATTGACGGCCGCGTCGAGCTTGCGTTTGACGTTGCCGAGAATGCCGTCCAGCGCCCGCGCCTGGTCGATGGTGCGGGGGAAGCCGTCGAGCAGGAAGCCGTACTGGCAGGAGAGGCAATCGGCGCGCTCGCGCACGAGTTCGACGACGGTGGCGTCGGACACCAGCTCGCCGCGTTTCATGGCGGCCAGGGCGGTGGCCATGGCCGGCGAGGGCGCGGTGCCGCCGCTATTCCGGGCGGCGTGGCGGAACACATCGCCGGTTGAGAGATGGCAGGCGCCAAACTCGGCCACGATCTTTTCGGCCTGCGTCCCCTTGCCCACGCCGGGCGGGCCAAGCAACACGAGATGCCACGGGCGCGGGGCGACCGGGTTGGTTTTTGCGCAATTCGCGCCGGGACCTTGCAGCCAGGCAATGCGGTTACCGAGGGAGTACATATACGATCCAGGCTAACGACTTTTCGGGCCTCGGCGAGCGTTATGAAGTTTCTCCTGGCGGTGGGAGAATCCTATCAGAACGACCGGGTCTACTTATTCGATCAGCTCATCGATCAAAATCGCCGGGGCAACGGGGCGCTCGCCGATCGCAAAGGCCGCCCGGATCTGCGGCAACGCCGCGGCCAGAAGCGGTTCGTCATTCGCATGGATCGTGCAGAGGCGGCCGCCACAAGGGACTCGCTCGCCGACCTTCACCAGGTCGGTGAGGCCAACCGCGGGGTCGACGACGGCAGAGACATTCGCCCGGCCCGCACCGAGCAGCAAGGCCGCCTGGGCGATGGCCATCGGGTCAACGTCGACGACATAACCGGCATTTCCTGCGCCGACTTCCCGGGTGAATCTGGCGCGAGGCAGGCGCGTGGAGTCGTCGATCACGGCCGGGTCGCCGCCCTGGGCGGTCACGAGGTCGCGGAACTTCGCCAGCGCGGAGCCGTCGGCGATGGCGTTCTCAAGTCGCGCGCGGGCCTCGGAGAGACTGCTCGCGGCCTGGCCGAGCAGGAGCATTTGCCCGCCGAGCGCAAAGGTAACCCCCATGAGATCGGCCGGCCCGCGACCCTTGAGCGCCTCGATGGATTCGATCACTTCAACCGCATTGCCGACCGCCCGGCCGAGCGGCTGATCCATCGCGGTGAGCAATGCCCGCGTCGGTTTGCCCATGGCGTGGCCGATCGCCACCATGGCGGTCGCGAGTTCCCGCGCGCGGGCCTTCTCTTTCATGAACGCGCCGCGACCGAAGGTTACATTGAGCACCAGGGCGTTAATGCCCTCGGCAAGTTTCTTTGACATGATGCTCGCGCAGATGAGGGGGATCGACTCGACGGTGGCAGTGACGTCGCGCAACGCGTAGAGCTTGCGATCGGCGGGAGCGATTTCAGCGGTCTGGCCGATCATGGACACGCCGATGCGCCGGATCTGGGCGGCGTAGGCCTCGAGCGAAAGTCCGACTTGGAAGCCGGGAATCGATTCGAGTTTGTCGAGGGTGCCGCCGGTGTGGCCCAAACCGCGTCCGCTGATCATCGGTACCGGCACCCCGCAGGCGGCAACCAGCGGAGCCAGGACCAGCGAAACCTTGTCGCCGACTCCGCCGGTAGAATGCTTGTCGACCTTGATGCCGGGAACGCCGGCCAGGTCCGCGATGGCGCCGGAGCGCATCATGGCGTCGGTCAGGCAGGACGTCTCGTCCGCGGTCATGCCGCGGAGGAAGATGGCCATCAGCAACGCGGCGGCCTGGTAGTCCGCCCATTCCCCGTGAGTCACGCCGTGGATGAAGGCAGCGATTTCATCCGGCGTGAGAACATGGCCGTCGCGCTTGCGGGCGATGATGGCCTGGGGAAAAGCGGAGGCAGCCATGCGGGACAGTGTGACAGGCGCCCGTCCGACGGCAAGGAGCGGGAATCGGAACCGCGCCCAAAATCGGATCGAATCGCTGTAATCCTGGGATTGCCGCGAGCGTCGCATTGCTAAACGATTTTCCGAATGCACCCCGACCCGGAGATGTTGGAATATGCCGCGCGCACGATTGGCTCGGCGGAAGCCATGGTCATCACGGCCGGCGCTGGAATGGGAGTAGACTCCGGCCTTCCCGATTTTCGCGGGCCCGAGGGATTCTGGCGGGATTATCCGCCCTTTGCGAAACTGGGCCTGTCGTTCGAACAGCTGGCGACCCCTGGTTGGTTCGAGCGCGACCCGGCGCTGGCCTGGGGCTTTTACGGACACCGCTTGGAGCGGTACCGGCGGACCACGCCCCACGAAGGATTCTCCTGGCTGCGCCGCTGGGCGCAAGCAAGGCCCCATGGCCATTTTGTGTTCACGTCCAACGTCGATGGACAATTCCAGAAAGCGGGTTTTGCCGAGGAGCGCGTGATCGAATGTCATGGTTCGCTGCTGCATTTCCAGTGCGTCAAGCCGTGTTGTGCGGCGACCTGGCCGGCGCCGGCGGAGCTTCCTTTCACGGTTGATTCGGTGACGATGCGGGCGACGGGCGAACTGCCTCTTTGCCGGAGCTGCGGCGGGCTGGCGCGGCCGAATGTGCTCATGTTCGATGATGAGAGCTGGAGTCCGGGACGCACGTCCACCCAGCAGGTGCGGTTCCAGACCTGGTTGCGTTCATTGGCGCGCGGCCGGTTTGTGGTGATTGAACTCGGCGCCGGAACCCGCGTGTCGACCGTGCGTACGGCTTCGGAGCGGATGGCGGCGGCAGGGCGGGTACCGCTGATCCGCATTAACCCAGAGGACGTTGCCGGCCCGCCGAATGCCGTCGTTCTGGCAGGGACGGCGCTGACGGTGCTGCGGGAGATCGATGCGCGGATCGCGGCTCGAGAAGCATCGGGCAGCGAGTAGTAAGAATCGAGTGGAGGGGGAATGACACTTCCGCTGTGGCCGCGAGCGCCAGCGAGTGGATCTGGAGTCAACCGTCCGCTCTCAGCGACAAACAAGATACGACTTGCAGTGGCGAAGCGTTCTTAATGCCGCTCGCTGGCGCTCACAGCTACCAGAGCTTCCGGAGGGCGTTACCGACGGCGGCGCTTGACGCTGAGTTGCGCGACGGAGAACCGGACTACGGCTTCGAGCCGCTCGACCTCGGCGGGATCCAGCTCTTGTTTGCCCTTGAGCGCCTCCTCCGCACGCTGCATGGCTTTTTCGGCGGCGTTCTCGTCGATCTGGGCTTCGTTGATCGCGAATTCCGCGAGCACCTTGACGCGATCTCCTTCGATCTGGGCAAAGCCCCCGCCAATCACCAGATTCTTTGTTTCCACACCTTTGGACACCCGCAGTTCGCCGTCGGCGACCTGGGTGAGCAGCGGAATGTGGCCCGGCAGGATGCCGATCTCTCCCTCGACGGTCGGAATGACCACCGTGTCCACCGTGTCGGTGTAAACACGGTCCTCAGGAGTGACGATTTCGAGGGTCAGAGGCATTGGGAAGAAAGGCTAAAAGGCTGAAAGCTGAAAACCGGGAAAGCGAAGGATGGAAAGCTGAAAGGCGAAGGTTATAACGATAAAATAGTCGAGGCAGGTGGCAGGTTGTTTCAGCTTTTCAGGCCCACAGTTTTTCAGCCTTTCTTTGAAGCGGCGAGCACGTCTTCAATGCCGCCCTTCATATAGAAATCGCCTTCGGAGACATCATCGAGCTGGCCGTCGAGGATCATCTTGAAGCCGCGCACGGTGTCTTTGACCGGAACCAATTTGCCTTCGAAGCCGGTGAAGACCTCGGCGACCGAGAACGGTTGCGAGAGGAACTTCTGGATCTTGCGGGCGCGATAGACGGCCTGTTTGTCCTCGGGGGAAAGCTCATCCAGACCGAGAATGGCGATGATATCCTGCAGATCCTTGTAGCGCTGGAGCACGCGTTGCACGCCGCGGGCCACTTCGTAATGCTCGGCGCCGACGATGTCGGCCGAGAGCGCCTTGGAGGTGGAGCCGAGCGGATCGACCGCCGGATAGATGCCCAGTTCGGAGATCGCGCGATCGAGCACGATGGTGGAGTCAAGGTGGGCGAACGTGTTGGCCGGAGCAGGGTCGGTGAGATCGTCCGCCGGCACGTAGATGGCCTGGAAGGAGGTGACGGATCCCTGCTTCGTTGAGGTGATTCGCTCCTGGAGAACGCCCATTTCATTGGCCAGGGTCGGTTGGTAACCGACGGCCGAAGGCGAGCGGCCGAGCAGCGCGGACACTTCGGAGCCGGCCTGGGAGAAGCGGAAGATGTTATCGATGAAGAGCAGGACATCCTGGTGCTTTTCGTCGCGGAAGTATTCGGCGACGGAGAGGGCGGAGAGGCCGACGCGCAGACGGGCGCCGGGCGGCTCGTTCATCTGGCCGTAGACGAGGGCGACCTTCGATTTGGAAATATCATCCTGATTGATGACCTTCGACTGCGACATTTCGTGGTAGAGGTCGTTGCCTTCGCGGGAGCGCTCGCCCACCCCGGCGAACACGGAGTAACCGCCGTGGGCGTGGGCGATGTTGTGGATGAGCTCCATGATGACGACCGTCTTGCCGACGCCCGCGCCGCCGAAGGCGCCGACCTTGCCGCCGCGGACAAAGGGACAAATCAGATCGATGACTTTGATGCCGGTCTCGAGGATCGTGGATTTAACGTCCTGGTCGATGAGCAGCGGAGACAGGCGGTGGATCGGATAGCGCTTCTGATGCGGCACGGGGCCCTTGTCGTCCACGGGATCGCCGGTGACGTTGATAATGCGGCCGAGCACGCCCTCGCCGACTGGCACGGTGATCGGGGCGCCGGTGTCGGTAATCGCCATGCCGCGGACGAGCCCCTCGGTGGTCGACATCGCAATGGTGCGAACGACCCCTTCGCCCAAATGCTGTTGCACTTCGAGCGTGAGCTTCTCCGCCCGGCCGGCCGCGCTGAACTCGACGGTGAGCGCCTGATAAATGGAGGGCATATTCTCCACCGAGAACTGGACGTCGACCACGGGGCCGATGATTTGGACGATCTTGCCGATGTTCATTTGGAAGGAAAAACTGAAGGACGGAAGGACTGAATGGCTGAAGCCTTAGCTGTATGTCGGGCGGCTCCTGAGAAGGCTGACGAATATAGCGATGAGTTCCCCCGCTTCCTGCTTGAGCGAAGCGATGACCGTAGAATTGAAATACCCATCGAGCTCGAGCAGCTCCATCCAGTAGAGCGCTTCGTCAGCTTCGCGAAGACAATCCCCGATTTTCGAGCGGTATTCGGCGACCGAGCGGCCCCGCTGTGCCTCGCGATAGTTAGCACCGACAGAACTTCCCGCGCGAAGAAGCTGTTCACCCCACACTTGCGCCACCCGATCGCGGGCCGGGAGCGCCTGGTAGGCACGGGCAACCCGGCGCGCAAACTCCTGGGTGCGCTTGCGGAGATTTCCGTGTTCGTGAAACATTTCAGCCCTTCGTTCATTCAGTCTTTCAGCTTTTGTTCATTGCGCGTACTGCGCGGCGGCGATTTCGAGGATTTCCTGCGTGATGGAGGCCTGGCGGGCCTTGTTGTATTCGAGGGTAAGCTCGTCGATGAGCTTGGTGGCGTTGTCCTTGGCGGTCTTCATCGCGACCATGCGCGCGCTGTGTTCGGATGCCTTCGCATCGAGCACCTGGTGATAGACCTCCCGGTTGATATAGAGCGGGAGCAGCGCGGAGAAAACCGCCGCCGGATTCGGCTCGAAGAGCATCTGCCGATCGTCCGGCTTCACCGCGGTCGCGCCGGCGCGCGCGCGCAGGCTCGCCACCGCCTCTTTCAGGTTGTTCAGCGGAAGCAACGGCAGCAGCGACGGCTCCTGAATCAGCGTGTTCCGAAACCGGGGCCAGATGATCTCAACAGTGTCGACGACGCCATCGAGGAACTGCTTGACCATGAATTCGGCGACCGCCTTGACGTCCGCAAACGGCACCCGATCCTTCACCTGAAAGTCGGCGAGAAGATCGCGCCGTGTGCGCGCGAGGAATTGCGCGCCTTTGCGCCCGATGACGGCGAACTTCGCCGGTTCCTTGATCTCCATCACCAGCTTAAACAAATTGCCATTGAGGGGGCCGCAGAGGCCTTTGTCACTGGTGACGAGGATGATTCCCCGCGTCTTCACCGGACGCTGCACGAGAAACGGATGGAACGATTCGTCGACCCGGGTGGCCACCGTGGCGAGCAGCTCGGACAGGAGTTGGGCATAGGGGCGGCCGGCCAGGGCGGCCTGCTGCGCCTTCTTCATCTTCGACGCCGCCACCAACTCCATCGCCTTGGTGATCTGGCGGGTGTTCTTGACCGACTTGATTCGTCGGCGGATGTCGCGGGTCGAGGGCATTGACTAGTAGTGAGTAGCGAGTAGCGAGCAGTGGGTAGCGAGTAGTGGGTAGGCGAAGATTACTGAATCGGTACGGGATTGGCCATGCTCGCTAGTCGCTACTCGATTCTGGCTACGGGATTCAGCTGGAGGCGTAAGTAGATTTCCATTCCTCAAGCGCTTTCTTCAGTTCGGCAGTGATCGTATCGTCGACGACGGCTTTCTGGCGCAGGGTGTCGAGCAGCGCGCTTTTGCGGGTGTTGAGGAATTCTTTCAGGTGGTTGGCGGCGTCGACGATCTTCTTCACGTCCACGGCATCAAAGTAGTTATTCTGCATCGCCCAGAGGACCGCCGCCTGCATCTCGATCGGCAGCGGATTGAACGCGGGCTGCTTGAAGAGCTCGACGATGCGCGAACCGCGGTCGAGCTGCGCCTTGGTGCGCGCGTCGAGATCGGAGCCGAACTGCGCGAACGCGGCGAGTTCGCGGAACTGGGCGAGCTCGCCTTTGAGCTTGCCGGCGACCTGCTTGGTCATCTTGAGCTGCGCGGTGGAACCGACGCGTGACACGGAAAGACCGACGGAAACGGCCGGGCGCACACCCTGGTTAAAGAGATCGGTCTCGAGGTAGATTTGGCCGTCGGTGATGGAGATGACGTTGGTGGGAATATAGGCCGAGACGTCGCCGGCGAGCGTTTCGATGATGGGCAGGGCGGTCAGCGAACCCTTGCTGGCGAGACGCGCGGCGCGTTCCAGCAGGCGCGAGTGCAGGTAGAAAACATCTCCGGGATACGCCTCGCGGCCGGACGGACGCTTGAGGATCAACGAAATCTGGCGGTAGGCGACGGCATGCTTGGAAAGATCGTCGTAAACAATCAGCGCATCCATGCCGTTTTCCATGAACCACTCGCCCATGGCGGCGCCGGCGTAGGGCGCAACGTATTGATTGGCGGGATTGTCGGCCGCGGGGGCGGCGACGATGATGGTGTATTCGAGCGCGCCGGCGGCCTCGAGGGAGGCGATGGTGCGCGCGATATTCGAATTCTTCTGGCCGACGGCGACGTAGATCGAGTACAGGGGCCGGAAGGCGGGATCGTTGGACGCCAGGCCGATGCGGTTGATGCGCGCCTGATTGATGATGGTGTCGATGGCGATCGTGGTCTTGCCGGTGCCACGATCGCCGATGATCAGCTCGCGCTGGCCGCGGCCGATCGGAATCATCGAGTCGATGGCCATGATGCCGGTAAGCACCGGCTGGGAAACGGATTTGCGCACGATGATGCCGGGCGCGATCTTCTCGACGGGATAGAATTCGGTCGCCGCGAGCGGGCCTTTGCCGTCCACCGGGCGGCCGAGGGCGTCGACGACTCGGCCGAGGAGCGACTTGCCGACGGGTACCGAAAGCAGCTTGCCGGTGGTGGACACCTCGTCGCCTTCGCGCAAGGCGGAGACATCGCCCAGCACCACGCAACCGACCTCGTCTTCCTCCAGGTTGAGCGCGATCCCGATGGCGTTGCCGGGGAACTGGACCATCTCGTTGTACATGACCTCGGAGAGCCCGTCGACCCGCGCGACTCCGTCGGCCACGGAGCGGATGGTTCCGGTGTTCTTCTTAACCGCCTTGGAGGACAACTGGGCGATCTGTTGTTCGATTTGTTCGGTAATGAGGCTCATGAGGGCGGAACGCGTTGGAGG
>Ga0182011_10004352_pt1 | contig 11355 bp, 7 predicted proteins | sample 711E1DmetaG_FD_120481 | JGI IMG/M metagenome (GOLD analysis project Ga0182011, IMG submission 120481) | Permafrost microbial communities from Stordalen Mire, Sweden - 711E1D metaG | ecosystem: Environmental > Terrestrial > Soil > Wetlands > Permafrost | place: Sweden: Stordalen | collected... | reverse complement strand
GGTTGAGCGCGGCGGGCCGGCCGGGTTCGGTGTAGGTTTCAGGTGCCTCCATTTGGGCGGTGAGCTCCGCCTGGCGCTTCTCCAGGTTGGTGATCTCCTGTTCGAGCTCCGCCACGCGGGCGCGGAGGTCTCTCAGGCCGGCCGACCGGGCGGATCGCTCCTTCGCCTCCAGCCGCCGCTGTTCGCGAGTCTTCGGGCCGTGCCGGGCGTCGTCGTCGTTCTCCGCCGCCGTGTCGGCTGGCGCGGTGGCGACGGCACGGCCGGGCCGCATCGCGCCGCTCACCAGCGCGGCCCGCGCGTCCGTGGCGCGGGATTTCTGGAGATAGTAGTCGTAATCGCCATGGTACAGCGTGAGGCGCCCGGCATCGATGTGGAGGACGCGGTCGGCGATCGCGCGGATGAAATGGACGTCGTGGCTGATGAAGATGAGGGTGCCCTCATAGTCGTCGAGGGCGGCGATCAGGGCGTCGGTGCTCGGGATGTCGAGGTGCGTGGTGGGTTCATCCATCAGCAGCAGGTTGGGTGGTGCCAGCAGCAGTTTGGCCAGGGCCAGACGCGACTTTTCGCCGCCGCTGAGCAGGGCGACCCGCTTGAACACGTCGTCCTTGCGGAAGAGAAACGCTCCGAGGAGCGTGCGGGCGGTCTGCTCGGTGAGGGCGGGATTGAGCGCGCGCATCTCGACCGCCTCCTCGAGCACGGTGTGGGCGGGATTCAGCACGTCGAGGCGGCTTTGGGAGAAATATCCGGCGCGCACCTGGTGGCCGAGTTCGCGCCTGCCGGCCTGGATCGGCACGACCCCGGCGAGGATTTTGAGCAGGGTGGATTTGCCCGCACCATTGGGACCGACCAGCGCGAGACGTTGGCCGCGCTCCGCGGTAAACGCCAGTCCCTGGTAGACGACGCGGTCCCCATAGGCCTGCGTGACATCGGCGAGAGTCACCACCCGCCGGCCACTGCGGGGCGGCTGCGGAAATCGGAAATGCAGGCGGGCCACTTCCTCCTCCGGCGCTTCGATCGCTGCGGCCAGAATGTGGGCGATCTGCTTTTCCTTCGACTTGGCGCGCGAGGCGAGGGTGTTCTTGGCGCCGAAGCGGTCGATGAAACGCTGCAGGTGGGCGATCTCCCGCTGCTGGTTCTTCCAGGCCGCCTCCCGCTGGACCTCGGCGGCCTCGCGCTGGCGGAGAAAGGCGTCGTAATTCCCGTGCCACCGCCAGAGGCGCTCCTGCCGTAGCTCGAGCATGCCGGTGCACAGGGCATTGAGAAAGGCGCGATCGTGCGAGATGACGAGGACCGCGCCGGGGTGCCGGCCGAGTTGATCCTGAAACCAAAGCAGGGTCTCGAGATCCAGGTGATTGGTCGGCTCGTCCAGGATCAGCAGGTCGGGCGTTTGCACGAGCAACCGGGCGAGATGGGCGCGCATCACCCAGCCTCCAGAGAACGTGCGGGCCGGGCGGTCGTGGTCCGCCTCGCGGAAACCGAGACCGGCCAGCATCTGGCGGGCGCGCGGCTCGAGGGTGTAGTCCTCGTGCGCCTCGGCTGCGATCGCCCCACCAGGGGTGGCCGCGGCGGGTTCCGCCTGGCCGGTGGCGATTTGGAGGATGGTCGCCTCGCCGGCGGGCATGCTTTCCTGGGGCAGGTAGCCGACGGTGGTGCCGCGTTGCCAGGTCAGCGTGCCGCCATCCGCGGAATCCTGGCCGAGGAGGATGCGAAAGAGAGTGGTCTTGCCCGTGCCGTTGGCGCCGACCAACCCGAAGCGGTCGCCGCGCTGGATGGTGAAAGCTGCCTCCGCAAACAGCGTGCGGGTGCCGAAGCGCTTGGCGAGGTCGGCGACGGTGAGCATGGCAGAGGGAGCGGAAGGAAGGGTGGAACCGGGCTCGCGGCAACGCCGCACCGGGGCGCCCGCCCCGGCGGCGGAACGAGAGAGGGACTACGCCGGCAGCAGGGCCGCCACCAGCGCGCGTTCCTCCTTCAATTCGTTCTCGGTGGCGGTGAGTTTGGCGCGGCTGAAATCGTTCACTGGCAGACCCGGCTCGATCGACCAGCCCCGGCCGTCGCTGCGGACCGGAAAGGAGTACATCAAGCCCGGCTCGATGCCGTAGGAGCCGTCGGAGCAGACGGCGACACTGAAACAGTCGCCGGCGGGCGTCGGCGTGGTCAGGGCGCGCACGGTGTCGACGATGGCGTTGGCGGCGGAGGCGGCCGAACTCGCCCCCCGCGCCTCGATGATGGCGGCGCCGCGCTTCTGCACGGCGGGGAGGAAGGTGCCCGTCAACCAGGCGTCGTCCTGGATGACCCCGGGCGCGGGCCGCCCGCCGATGCGTGCGTTGTAGAAGTCCGGATACATGGTTGGGCTGTGGTTGCCCCACACCGCGAGGTGGGAGACGGCGGCTGTGGCGACCGCGGCCTTGCGGGCGAGCTGGGTCCGGGCGCGGTTCTGGTCCAGCATCGTCATCGCGAACCAGCGGCCGGCCGGCACGGCCCGCGCGTGGTTCATGGCAATGAGGCAATTGGTGTTGCAGGGGTTGCCGACCACAAGGACACGAATATCGGGGGCGCCGGTGCGGGCGAGGGCCTGCCCCTGGCTGGTGAAGATCCGGCCGTTGATCCCGAGCAGGTCCCGGCGCTCCATGCCGGCCTTGCGCGGAACCGAGCCCACCAGCACCGCCCAGTTCGCCCCCCGGAAACCCTCATCGAGGGAGGAGGTCGCCACCACCGCCTGCAACAGCGGGAACGCACAGTCGTCCAGTTCCATCGCCACGCCCTGGAGCGCCTTAGGGCGGGTTCGATCTCGATCGCGTGAAGGATCACCGGCTGATCGGGGCCAAACATTCCGCCGGAGGCGATCCGGAACAGCAGCGCATAGCCGATCTGGCCGGCGGCTCCAGTGACGGCGACTCGGATAGGTGTTCTCATGGGCGGCGGCTGTATTAGTGAAGCTGATCGAGGATTGAACAGCATTCTGTCTGGCAGCCGGGGAATTAGCGTGGCGAATGCAGCGGATTAACCGGGGTGTGTTGCGTGGCGCCCCGGGGCCGGCGTCCGCGCCCGGCGCCCGCGATCACGTCGGGAACCGCGCGCCGAGCGCCGCGTGCATCTCGCGGATAGTCTGCTCAGTCGTCGACCAATCGATGCAGGGGTCGGTGATGGAAACGCCGTACCGGAGTTGCGACTTGGGTTGCGGGAAGGGCTGGTGGCCGCCGAAAAGATTGCTCTCGATCATGGCGCCCATGATCGAGGTAGTGCCGGCGGCGACCTGGTCCAGCACCACGCGCAGGACCTCGGGCTGGCGCTCGGGCTGCTTGGCGGAGTTGCCGTGGCTGCAGTCGACGAGGATGGCCCGGTGCAACCCCGCCTTCTCCAACAGATGCTCCGCGGCCCGGATGTGCTCGGGGGCGTAATTCGGGCCGGAAGCGCCGCCCCGGAGGACCATGTGGCAGTTGGGGTTGCCGCGGGTGACGACCGCCGAGGCGACGCCGTCGAGATTGATCCCGAGGAACGTCTGGGGCTGTGCTGCGGCGCGAATCGCATTGACCGCGGTCTCGAGGTTGCCATCGGTGCCGTTCTTGAATCCGAGCGGCATGGACAGGCCGGAGGCCATTTGCCGGTGGGTCTGCGACTCGGTGGTGCGCGCGCCGATGGCGGACCAGCAGACGAGATCGGCGATGTACTGCGGCGTGATGGGATCAAGCATCTCGGTGGCCGTCGGCAGGCCGAGGTCGAGCACATCGCGCAGGAAGAGGCGGGCCAGCCGGAGTCCCTCGGCGATGTCGTGCGATCCGTCGAGAGACGGGTCCATGATGAGGCCCTTCCAGCCGACGGTGGTGCGCGGTTTTTCGAAGTAGACGCGCATGGTGATCAGCACCCGGTCGGCGACCTCGCGGGCCAAAGCGGCGAGGCGGCGGCCGTACTCGCGGCCCGCCTCCAGATCATGGATGGAACAAGGCCCGACAATCAGCAGCAGGCGGTGATCGTCGCCGAAGATGAGATCGTGCATCTGCTGGCGGGCGCGGGTGATGAACTCGGCCTGGGCCTCGGTCTTGGGCAGGGCGCGCAGAAGCTCCCTGGGCGTCGGCAGGACGCGCATCTCGACGACATTGATGTCGGAAGTCCTTTTCACGGAACGGTCAAATTGCGGCCAGGCGAGCCTGCAATCAAGCCCGGGTTCGGTGGAGAAAGAGGTGAGCGAGCGCTTGGCTCGGAAAAATCAGGGCAAAATAAAGCGGGCCGGCTACCCCTAACCGGCCCGCTATTGCTTTCTTAGTTACCCCAAAACTCCCGCTAGGCGGGAGAAGAACAAAATTGTGACGCGGTAAGAAGCATCAGGAGCCCCTTTTCGTCAAATAAAACTTGAACATCATGGGCGGAGAATTTCGTAACGTATTTTTTGATAACAAATTATCAACTAAATCTTACAGTAATATTCGGTGGTTGTCCTGGTTGGAAGGTGTTGTTTTCCCCTCTGGAAGCCAGGGGCCAGGGCACCTGGTCGGCGGCTGCCGGCCCCACCCGCGGATCGTGGTTGAGAGCATTCGCCAGTTCAAAAAGGACTCGCCATCGGGCGCACCCTCCTCGAAGTTCTCTGCCCTTCCCCTCTCCCCGAATGAAGCAGATGATTGTTGAGCGTTTTACGAAACTGTATGGACACGAGCCGAAATGTGTCACCCGCGCGCCCGGGCGCATCGAGTTCATCGGCAACCATACCGACTACAACGGGGGTACAGTGCTGGGGGCGGCGATCGATCGCAGCGTCTGGGTGGCGGCGGGTCCGGCGGCCGACGGGAACCTTCACTTCGCCTCTGATTTCGACCGCGGCAAGGTCGTCGTCCTGGCGTCCGATCCCCGCCGGCAATCCGGGGCCCAGCGCTGGGCGAATTATCCTCTCGGCGTTTGGCTGGGTCTGTCGGAATTTGGGCTCAAACAGCCGGCTGGATTTGAGTACCTCGTGAGCTCGGATCTTCCGGTCGGTGCGGGCCTGAGCAGCAGCGCCGCTCTGGAACTGGCGTCGGCGCTGGCTTTTCTGAACCTGACCGGGGAAAATCCGCCGCGCGAGACGATCGTGAAACTCGGACGCCATGCGGAGAACCATTTTGTCGGCATGCCGTGCGGGATCCTCGATCAAGGGGTGTCGGGTTTCGGGAAGAAGAACCATCTCGTGTTCATCGATTGCCGGGGGCCGCGCTTCGAAACCGTCCCGATGCCGGCTGGAGCGCATTTTTGGGTGTTCAACACTCATGTGAAACACGCCCTGATCGACGGTCTTTACGCGGACCGCCACCGTCAATGCATGGAGGCGGCGAAGGCGCTCGGCGTGGACCTGCTCGCCGATGTGACGCCCGCCCTTCTGGAGCAGGGAAGCTCCCGCCTGACGGAGATCCAGCGCCGGCGCACCCGGCATGTAGTGGAGGAGATCGAACGCGTGGCGCTCGTGCGAACCGCCCTCGCGGCCGGCGACCTTGCCGCCGTCGGGCGCCTCCTGACCCAATCGCACCGCAGCTCGCAAACCCAGTTTGAAAACAGCACGCCCGAGCTGGACCTGCTGGTCGATACACTCACGGCCACGCCACACGTCTATGGAGCGCGACTCACCGGCGGCGGGTTCGGCGGTGCCGTGATGGCGTTGACCAGCGGGCAATTCACCGCCGCGGCGGCGGCGCAGGTGGCCGGGGTCTACGCGCACCGGTTCGGCTCGACCCCCGATGTCCTGCATTGCGAAACCGGCGACGGCGCGGAAGTGATCGCTGCTTGAGCCGGGCGGCGGTTCCGCATTAGGGTGCCTTCGGATATCCCGACGCGGGCGACGGCGCAAGAAAAAGGTCGACGGCGCGTCCGGGAACGCGCTTTTTCAAGGATGTCGGTCGGCACCACTTCCGCTGCATGAAAAAGAAGCCCGTCAAGCGCATCGGGATCCTGACCGCCGGTGGCGACAGCCCTGGTTTGAACGCCGCCATCCGGGCCGTGGGCAAGGCCGCGATCGGCCAGTTTGGCTGGGAGGTCATCGGCTTTCGCGACGGTTTTCTCGGTCTGGCCCAGAACCGCTGGATCCGTTTCGACAAGCGCACCCTCTCCGGCATTCTCACGGTCGGCGGCACGGTGCTGGGCACCAGCCGCGACAAACCGCACCGGATGGAGATCAGCGGCCGGATGCGCGACATGACCACCGCCATCGCGGCCAATTGCCGGAGGCTGCAGCTCGACGCGCTGGTGTGCATCGGCGGCGGTGGCACCCACAAGAACGCGCTGCGCCTGGTGGAAAAGGGACTCAACATCATCACGCTGCCCAAGACCATCGACAACGACGTGGCGTTGACCGACGCCACGATCGGCTTCGACACGGCCCTGGGCATCGCCACCGAGGCGCTGGACCGCCTGCACAGCACGGCGCACAGCCACCACCGCATCATCATCGCGGAGATCATGGGGCATCGCGCGGGCTGGCTGGCCCTCGGCGCCGGCATCGCGGGTGGCGCCGACGTGATTCTCATTCCAGAGATTCCCTACGACGCCGGGAAGGTGGCGGCAGCCATCCGCCGCCGGCAGCGCAGCGGCACGAATTTCAGCATCATCGCGGTGGCGGAAGGCGCAAAGTCGAAGCCGGACGCCGTGGCGTTTGCGATGGCGGAAAAACACCGGAGCGAAGCGAAGGACGAGGCGGAACGCGAACACGCCAAGGCGGAACTGGCGGCCCTGGAAACCCGGCACGAGGGCAACACGTTGCGCCTGTCCGCCCAGCTCGAGGAACTCACGCAGCTCGAGAGCCGCGTCACCATTCTCGGTTACGTGCAGCGCGGCGGCACGCCGTCCGGCGCCGACCGGCTCCTGGCGACGCGGCTTGGCACGGCCTGTGCCGGCTTCATCCACGAGGGGATCTTTGGGGTGATGGTCGCGGCGCGCGGCAACGGCGTGAAAGCGGTGCCGATCGCCGACGTCGCGGGTCGACTCAAGACGATCCCGCTCGATCATCAATGGATCGAGGCGGCGCGGCGGGTCGGCACCTGCCTCGGCGACTGAGCGCCGGCGCGCCTACCAGCGGAGAACGAGGGTGACCGGCCCCGTGGCGGGCAGCGTCGCGGAGAGCCGTCCCTGCGCCGCGTCGTGCTTGAACGCGACGGCGACGCCATTCGCCTCCACCGCGCGGGGCGGACGCTCGGTCCAGGCCAGGAAGGCGCCTCCGTCGCGCAGCGACACGGTGTACGTGCCGTCCGCGTTCCAGCGTTTCGCCGCGATCGCCCCGGTGCTGTTGAACTTGTCGGCGAGTCCCAGCACGGCCACGCCGCGATCCACCGGCGCGTAGGACACGATCTCCCACCCGCCTTCCGGCAGCGCCATGGGCGCACGTTCGTCGCGCCGGCAGCGCCACACCCGGTCGGCCTCGTGCGCGTAGGCTGCGAAGTCGCCGCCCGCCAGGTCCGGCGCATCCGCCGGCGCCACCATGCCCGCAAGGGAGGCGCGCGCGGCCGGCTCCGCGTGGTAATTGGCGTTGAACACCCCGATGACCGCGCAGTCACGGTTGTAATTGAAGACCTTCAACAGCACGGGTTCGCGGGTGACGTCGGCAAAGAGACAGTCACGCGTGGGACGCCCGACGCGGTCCGCCCGCAGGATGGTGCCATCGGACAGGACGAGTTGGCGCAGCACGGCGAAATTGTGGGCGTCGGGCTTGTCCGAAACGTAGACGGGTCCTCCCGACACGGCGCGGCCCGCGGCATGGAACGACCCCATGACATGGCCCGACTGGAACATGTCCCAGTCCGGTTGCATGAACTCCCCGAACCAGACGCCGACTTGGGCGTTGCAGTACAGGTGGGCGCCGTGCGTCTCGGGCCGGCGCGGCCAGAAGTCGGTCGAGGCGCGGATGAGCGTCGAGCGGGAGGAGCCGTAGTAGGTCTCCATGCCGCTCGACATGCAGTTGATGAGACGGCCGGCGAAATGGATCGCCACCGATTGCTCGAGCGCCGTGCGGTAGGCACGCGTTAGCGCGACGCGCCCGCCCTGGCCGGTGGCCACGCCCTCGATCGTGGCCTGACTGTCCACCTTGACGCCGTCGACTCCCTGGGCCTCCAGCCGGCGGTGGTAGTCGTCCAGGAAACGCCCGATCTGGTCCGCCGGTACGAGGCCGACGAGCGGGCCCCAGTATTGCACGTTCAACATCGGCTCCTGCTGGAGAATGCCGGGGCCGAAGGATCGCACCGCCTCGCGCACACCATAGCCGGGCAGTGCCGCACCGTCCACGCCGCCCCAGTAGCCGTAGAGTGTCTGCCACACCAGGAAGGCCCGGATCTTGAAGCCGTGCTTCGCCAGGCGCACGACGGGCGTGAGGTCGCCGCCAAACTGCGCGTTCGCCTCCAGGGACGTCAGGCGCTCTTCGCCGGTCGATTCCACCTTGGTGGATTGCCAGCCGTCGTCGAGGATCAGGAACCGCGGCTCGATCCCGCCTGCGGCGAACGATGCCAGCCCGGTGCGCACCTTGTCAGCAGTGACTTCGCGGTAGAACGCGTCCCAGGTGCACCAGCCGAAAAGATCCGCGAAATCCGGCAGCGGTTTGTCGCGGCGGAGGCGACCCGTGCCGAGGTGCGCCAGGACCGCGCGCGCCCCGTCGGCGGCCAGCTGATAGGGGTCGCGGCCAACGGCCACGAACAACGCCACGCCGCCGTTGCCGGCGGTGAAAGGATCCCCCGTCTCGCCGTAAAGCGTCAGACCCGCGGGGCCGCCCCGCAACGCGAAGCGAAACGCGCCATCGAGCAACGGCACCAGCAGCACGCATTCGCCGGTGTCCGTTTCCGCCAGCAGCCACTGCGTCTCGACCGGCACCTCCGCCGTCGTCGCGCCAGCGGCCGGTTTCATCCAGAAGGGTTCATAGCGATGGCAACTAGTGAACCGCCGCAGCCCGCGGATCGTGCCCAGCGGGGATTGGACGAACGAGCCGGGTCGCGGCGCCGACATCCGCAGAAATACGCCGACGCCCGAAGAATCGGGCACGGCCGCGAAAGTATCGGGCACGGTCTCGAGGACCGGACGGTCGTCCTGCCAGAGGGTGCCGTGGGTGAGCGATAGGTTCATGGCGAAAGCAGGGCGGCCATCAGCGCCGAGCGCGACGAGGCACGCCAGAAGGACTGCAGGTCTGATGGACATGGCGGAAAGAAAAAGGTGGGAACCCGAGGCGCCGCACCATCGGACGTCGGTCGCGGCGTAACGACTACATCAATTCGGCAATCGTGGCGAAATACGCGTCCACCCACCGGTGGGCGAAGAGGAAATAAAGCAGCCCTCCGGCGGCCAGCATCGGGCCAAAGGGCACGTGCACCCCGAAGCGCACAGGCTGCTCAGGCGCGGAGGTTGCGGCGGAGTTCTCCGCGGCTCCGCCGGCCACCCCGCCCTCGATCGGTTCGCCTCCGTTCGGAGAGGGACGGCGGGAAGGAGGGTGGAAAAGCCCCTGCCAGAGCAGGGCGAAGGCGAACCAGAGCGTGCCAATGACGGCGCCGCCAAACACCGCAAACAGTGCGCCCGACCAGCCGGTGAAGGCACCGATCGCCCCCACGAACTTCACATCGCCGAATCCCATCGCCTCCTTCCGCAGCACCGCCTCGGCCAGCAGCGCAATCCACAAGACCAGGCCGGAACCGACGAACAGGCCCAGAACGCCGTCCACCCCGGAACGGAGGCTGGCGATGACGAACAGCTCGTGCTGCCGCCCGTGCAAGGCCGGCACGGCGCAGGACAAAACCAGCCCGGCCACCCCCAGCCACAGCGTGAACGGGTCGGGTATGACCATGTGGTCGAGATCGATGAACGTCGCGCAGAGCAGCGCCGCGACGAGCAGCATGCCGCACAGGGCCTTGGCGGGCGGGAAGAGGAGCCAGCAGGCGAGGAAAAGGCCGGCCGTGAGCGCCTCGACCAGCGGGTAGCGGAAGCTGAAGCGCCGCCCGCAACAGCGGGCGCGGCCGCGCAGCAGAAACCAGCTCAGGATCGGGATATTGTCGTGCCACCGGATCGGCGCGCCGCAGGCGCAGTGCGAGCCGGGGCGCACCACCGACTGTCCGGCAGGTATCCGATAAATGCAGACGTTGAGGAAGCTCCCGATGCAGGCGCCGACAACCGACACGACCAGCGGGAAAAACCACGGGAAGGCGGCGTTAAACGCGGCGTAGTCAGGCATGGGGCGGATTCATTGCGGAGGGCGACCACCGGAAAGTCAAACCGTGGATGCCCCCGGCGGAGCCAGCGCCGCCCGCGCCGCGCGCAGCATCACGGGCGCGGTCCGATCCGCCGGGACTCCGCTCCAGATTTCGAGCGCCTTGGCGCCCTGGTGCACCAGCATGGCCAGGCCGTTGGCCCGGGGCAGGCCGAGCGCGGCGGCCTGGCGCAGCAGGGCCGTCTCCGGCGGATTGTAAACCATGTCGTAGACGCCGGCGGGCCGGGGCAGGCGGGCCAGGTCGACCGGAGCAGGATCGTCCGGTCTGAGGCCGACCGAGGTGGCGTTGATGACCAGGGCGCCCGCGGGCAGATCGGCGGGAGGATCCGCCGGAGCGAAACCGTGCAGCGACCCGGGGGCGTCGAGCGATCGCAAGAGGGCGAGCAACGCGTCCAGGCGAGCCGGCGTGCGGTTGGCCACCCAGAGAGAGGCGCAGCAGCGCTGACAGCACTCCACCGCGGCGGCACGCGCCGCGCCGCCGGCACCCAGCAGAATCACGTGCGCCCCGGTGAGGGGCCGGCCGAATTCCGCGGCGACCGCCGTCGCCAGGCCATAGCCGTCCGTGTTGTAACCGTGCCAGCCGGCCGCCGTGCGGCGCAGGGTGTTGACCGCGCCGATCGGGCGCGCGGCCGGATCGACGGCGGCCACGCCGGCGAAGGCGATGACCTTGTGCGGCACCGTCAGATTGAGCCCGCGGAACCCGCCGGCGTGGAGCCGATCGAGTGCGCGGGGCAGGTCGTCCGGCGGCACCTCGAACCGGGTGTAGTGCCAGGCGGCAAAGGCGGGGTCGGCGCGAGCCATCTCCGCCAGCGCCGCATTGTGCATCGCCGGGCTGAGGGAATGGCGGATGGGAAAACCGAGCACGGCCAGCGGCGTGCCGGGAAATGCAACCCGCTCCAGATCGGCGAGGGTGTGGACGGGATCGGAAGGCATGGTCAATCGCGCGCGCCGAACAGCGCCGTGCCAACGCGCACCTGCGTGCTGCCCTCGGCGACGGCGGCCGCGAGGTCGCCGGTCATGCCCATCGAGAGCACGGGCAGCGGCCGGCCGAACCGGGCCGCGAGGAGGTCGCGCAATTCCCGCAGCGCGGCGAAGGTCCGGCGCGCCACCGCCGGATCGTCGGAGAGCGGCGCGATGGCCATCAGGCCGTCGACTTGCAGGCGGGG
>Ga0182011_10004351_pt1 | contig 11355 bp, 11 predicted proteins | sample 711E1DmetaG_FD_120481 | JGI IMG/M metagenome (GOLD analysis project Ga0182011, IMG submission 120481) | Permafrost microbial communities from Stordalen Mire, Sweden - 711E1D metaG | ecosystem: Environmental > Terrestrial > Soil > Wetlands > Permafrost | place: Sweden: Stordalen | collected... | reverse complement strand
TCCGAACTGTGTCGTCGCGTGTCACGGTCAATGTGATGGGCGAGGTATTGAAAGACGGCGGCCCGGAAACCGTCAGCGTAAGTCCGAGAACTGCCGCAGGGCTCGCAAAGGCAGCCAGCCACAGTAAACCACGTGTCACGAACCGTCGTGCGCGTTGACGGGACATCCCCGCCATTTCCGACTTCAAAGAGTCAAAAACATTCTGGTTCATTGCTTGCCTCAACTTTCGGCATCGAACGACATGGAATCCCTTCGAAATTGCATATCTACGGTTTGCCTGGCGCCTCTTTCGTGGCGTACCCCGCTGTCTTGATCTCATTCTGGATCAACGTTTCCTGCTCCCTCAAATCACTCAACTTCTTGAACAACTCGCGCCGCTCCGCATCCGTCCGCTTGACGTCGGGCACGAGGGCCAACTTCGCATCCATCTGATTTTTCTTCTCGAGGAGTTGCTTCTCCAGAACGACAATCTCGTCGTGCAGTTTCTTGAAATCGGGGTCCTGGTACTCCAGATCGTGTTTCTGCCGAAGGATCTTCTGTGCAGAGATGGAGATTTGCTGTTCTACATTGGTAATGGATGACCGGACGTCGGACAGTTCCATCTGGAGTTGTTCCACAGAACGAACCGGCGGGGTCTCGGCGCGGGTAGGCCAAACGAGACAACAGGTTACAGCAAACAAAAAAAGCCCCACTGTGACGTATTTATTCGTCATGCCTCTCCGTGACCGGCCACAACAAGTCGTACCATACCCTGTGAGTAGTGATTCTTATAGGTAAACATGGCTCCAATCAAGCGCATATTCTCCTCCGCTCTCGATTCTAGCCTGGGTTTTCCCGCGATTCTGGACAGCCACCTGCCACGGTCCAGTCTCCGGGGAACTTCATGCACTGTTCCGGCCTCGCTGGATAGACAGAGCAGCGAACTCCTTCCAGGAACACGCAGGACCCGTCCACCTTCTCCTGGAGACTCAGGCAGGCGCGGTTGGAAGCGAGGTGAGTGAATCGGTCGATGAACTCGGCTTCTTGCAGCTTCAGGTGGGCCGACAACCTGCCTACGTCCGAAGCCGTCAAGAGAACGTGTCCCGGCCACCGGCAGCACGTACCGCATTGACGGCATGTGAAGTCCTTGCTCATCGCCACGATCAGGCATCAATAGCTTGAGATATCCCCGCGGTAAAGCCTGAAGGGTGGGCCCGGCGTTCGGCTCACTGAGCCAGGGAGCGCGTGCCGCCAAGGCCGAACTTGATGGGCTGGCTGGCGTCCAGCAGTTCGTAGGAGACATCGATGTTGTGAATGCCGGCCAGCGCCCGTGCGTATTTGAAAACTTCGAAGCTGTCGTCACGCACGACGAAGGAGAGCATTTCCTTGCTCTTGTCGAGGCCGCCGATGATCCGGCCGAACCAGTTTGAAGTGGTTTCGTACCGGATGTCGACGAGCTTGTATCCCCGGGCGGTCGGGATCGGCTCAATGGCGAACTGCCCGGTCAGGACATAGGCGAAGTCGACGCGATAAGCCTCGTACTCGACGGAGGCTTTGACCATCCTTTGAAGGGCCTCGTTGCCCTGCCCCTGGGCACTCTCCGTGATCTTCTTCAGCTCGTCATTGGCCAGCTTGCGAAGCTGGGTCAGCGGAAGCAGAAACAGCTCGTTGTTCCGACACTCGATGAAGATCGGCTTCTTGCCGGTCACGTGCTCCATGGGCGTGGGGATCAGGACCTGAAGCCGCGACGCATCCAGCCCGGTGAGCAAAACGATCATGATAATGACCCCGAGCATGCAGGTCATCATGTCCAGAAACGAATTCAGCACAACATTCGGAGCTCGCTGCTGCGTTCGCATGGAAATGCTCCGCGTCTACTTCACGCTCTCCGTCATCTTCACCGCCCGTTCGTATTCGACCGGCCGATCCGCCTCGTAAAGTTCGCAACCGAGATCGATGCCACGATCACGGACGATCTGCTTGAGACGGTTCACCACGATCGCCGACCCGGGCCTGATCAGCAAGATCACGTACTCCCGGGATTTATGAGCCTGCACCCGCCGGAGAAGCCGCTCGAGCGGGTTGTCCGGCTGTTCGAGATCCGGGACCGCCACGACCGACTCCTCGGGGTAGATAATGAGGCGATCGCGATGAACGTCGACGTAGGACGGGGTCTTCGTCCGGTTGGCGAAATTAGGCGATGGCATGGCATTCGGATCCTCGGTGGCAAGAATCGAGGTGATCCGGATGTTCTGCGGATTGCTGACGATGGCCGTCACGTTGCTGATGAGGATGAGCGTCAGAATGCCGATCAACATCAGGATGATCGGCAGGAAGGCCGAGAGATCCTGACCGAAGCTCGACAGACTTGATCGCTTGGCCATGAATTGCCTCTTCCGCGGCGTATGAGTTTACGCCCTGAACGATTCCTGCAGAGTGATCACCCGGCGACGGCTCATGCGCTGCAGGTGATCGTCCGTCACTGCCAGATGCTTCCGAAGATCCTCCAGCACACCGCGAAGTGCCGCCGACTTCGCCAAGTCCTCGACATCCTTGCGAAGGGCATCCGTCGTCTTCATCAGGCTTTCAATGTCCCCCACCAACCGCCCGACGTTGGATACCCCGACCGTCAACTCCTTCATCGATGTATCCACCTTGCCAAGCGACGCGGCAATCTTCTCGCCCTCTTCCCTCAGCATCTGGCGACGCGCATCCAACAACCCCTGCTCCTGTCGTCGCATTTCCTCCCCCGCCCGTTGGACGGAGGCCCCAATCCCCTCGGCCGCGACGGTCATACTAGCCGAAATCTGACCGCCCATATCCTTGAGCAGGCTGTGATAACCTTGGAGCAGACTCGAGAACCGTTCCTCGACCGTTCCTGCCGCGCGGTCAATGGAACGGGTGAATACCTCCTCGTAGCGGTCGGGATCCGGAATGTAGCGGCGGAACGCGGCGTCAATCGCATCCTCGAGATTCTCGATGCGGATCGGCTTGGCCTCCGGCGAGGGCAGGCGGGCCAGCAAGGCGTCGTCCAGGTACGTATCGATTTCCACGAGAAGATTCTCCTCGCGGCGCTGGAGAAACGAAAGTGGGAACATGATCACCGTGACAAGAATCAGCGCCAGCAGCGTGGTGTCGAACGCCGTGCCAAGCCCGCGGGTGACGTTCGCGATCGCCAGCTTGATCTGGGCCAGCTCCGCTGCCCCGGCGAGAAAGTTCGTGAAACCGGACACAGCATGCGCGAGTCCGAAAACCGTCCCGATGAAACCGAGAATCGGCAGGGCCCAGATAACCACCCGTGCCAGGGCATATGTCGAGTCGGAGGAGTTGGCATCGCGCTCTGATTCGGTGCGGGACCATTCGTAGATGCGATCGATGTCTTTCGTGGCAAGCCACATGGCGAGGATGCGATCCAGTCGATTGAGGACAATGCTGGAGCTGTAGCGCGGATGGCCGGTCACGGTCTTGCGCAGGGCTTCGATCTGCTGATCGTCGTGGAGATCGATCGATACGTCCACCGGGTTTTGAACGAGCACGCGGAGCTGCCGATTCAACACAACGGCCTTGAGCAGAACCTGGGCGGCGATCATGAAGAACATGAAAAGCGCAACGTACTGAATGGGGCCGCGGTTGCGAATCACTTCCCAAGCGTGGTCGAACGGTCCACCCTTGAGCGGTCCGGCGGCATAGTAAACGGCCAGCGTACCCAGGATGCCGGCGAGGATTTGAAGGAACAGATTGGCGTCGGTGTTCGGCCTCGGTGCCTGATTGGATACCAGCTCCCGATCCGAAACATCCACCGGCTCATCGCCCCGTGCGGTACCTTGGGACATCTTAGCACCTCCATCTGCAGAAAACCGTAGTCTCGGGATCGCGGTACGAAGGCTATGTCCCCGGACATCCCCCCACCCCTCACTGCCTCCATTTTTCTACTCCGCATACGGTAAGTCAATTCACGAATTGGCCGGGCGAACCGTCCTCGCGTGGTTCTCCGCGCCACGGTGCAACCCTCGGGAACACGCCGCCGAACGTGCCCGCCAAACTTGACTCAGAGCTTTGTGCGCGGGTATAAATACGAGCGATGCGCGCCTATCCTCGGAGCACGGAAATCCGAGAAGTGAACAGCAGCAACAACATGCGAGGCGATGCGCCCGATACGAGGTCCTCGGGAGACATCGCCCCGCCCAGCGAAAGGCGACGGGCTAGCCATGAGCGAAGACAAAGTTGAGTTTCCCTCCCACGAGCGCCCGACCACAGACGTGAGCATGTTAGGGGTATGCGCGCTGGCCGCCTTCATCACGTTCGGGATTTTCTTTACGATATCGTTCTTCAAGGGAACTTTCATCCGCGATCTGCTGATGGGCCGATACGAGATCATCATGGACCGCGTCGTGTTCCAGAGCTTCACCGTGTTCATGTGGTCGCTGTCCACCGCGAACGTCATCCTGAAGATCTTCAAGCTGCGCAAGGAGCGTGCGATCCTCAAACTGGATCTATTGCCGTCGGACCTGGACATGAAAGACACGCCGCGCCTCATCGAGGTTTACAAAAAGATCATCGCGCATCCGCAGCTGACGAAGCGGGTCACCCTCGCGCGCATGGCCCGCGTCCTGGCCATGTGGATCAACACCCAGGACTTTGAGCGATCGGAGCAGTATGCGCGCCAGGAAAGCGAAATGGACATCTTTGTGTCGGACTCCTCGTTCCGCGCGAACCGTCTGTTCATCTGGGCCATGCCCCTCCTCGGGTTCGTGGGTACGGTGTACGGCGTGAGCTACGGCATCGGCGGTTTCGCCGACTTCCTCAAGGGCCAGGTAACGGCCGAAGGCATCAAGGACCAGGTCGGTCTGATCACGCAGGGTCTCGCCGTGGCCTTCTTCTGTACACTGCTGGGCCTCTGCTGCGCCGGCCTGGCGGCATTCCCCAGCCTCGGGGCCGAGCGTACGGAAGAGGAACTGCTCGAGGAAATAAACCAGCTGACCGAGAACCGGCTCGTGTCCCGGATGCCCTCCGTCCGCAAGACCGAGTTCCCGGTCGAACATTTTGTGGCCATGCGCCAGGGCATCGAGAACATGAAGCTCAATTTCCCCGTGGGCGAAATGGTGGAGGGCATGAAGGGCATGATGGAGTCGCTTCAGGCCAGCGTTGGACAGATGCATCTGAATTTTCCCATCGGCGAACTGGTGGAGGGCATGAGCGGCACGATGGCCACGCTCCAGAACAGCATGGAGCACATGAAGTTCAATACCCAGCTGCCCGTGGCCGAACTCAAGGAAGCTCTCACCAGTTCCATGAAGATGCAGTTCCCCGTGGAGGAACTCGCGAAAGCGATCCAGGAGGGCATGGGACGGATGCCCGACCCGGCCAAGTATGAGGAGATTTTCACCAAGGCGGCGGTGGGCGCCGCGGCCGCGGTGAACGAGAAGTACCAGGAATTCGCGCAGATGTACGAAACGCGGATCGGAGAACTCGGCGCCCTGCTGGCGTCCAAGCTGGATGGAATCGCGGAACGCTTCAGCGCCGGCGCCATGTCGGTCGCTCAGCAGATGAGCGTTCACTCCGAACACGTCACGTCCGTCAGCGAGTCGCAGAGGGATCAATTCGCCGCCGCGCACCAGCAGTACCTGGCCGCCCACACCCAGCTCACGGAGAAGGAGCTGTCGTACTGGCAGAACATGGTCTCCGATTTCCGCTCGATGGCGACCGAAATGGCCCAGCAGCTGAACCATGCGGTCATGCAGATCAACGAAGCGGCGGACCATTACAGCCTGCGCGTGGACAACTCGGCGAAGGCGCTGGTCGACCAGATTGTCCGCGTCGTGGATGTCGGCACCCAGATCGACCACATGCTGCAGACCACGCGGGCGATGGAGACCGCCCTCCTCAAGCTCGGTTCTTCCGAAGAGTTCGGTGCCACGCTCGCGCAGTTGCGCGAGCACCTCGCGGCGAGCGACGAGATCGTCAAGAAGGCGTCGAGACCGAGGACCATCGTGTTCGAAGAGGCGCGAACCTAGCCGCAACGTCTCAGCGGCGTCCGGACGACGGCCATGCCACGCAAAGAAAAAACGAAGATCGACATCGATGTGCTGCCCTACCTTTCGATCATGCTCTGCGTCCTGGGCATCATTTGCCTCATCATCGTGGTCATGGTGATGAACATCGCCCTCAACCCGAAGGCGGCCAAAGTGCTCGCCTTTCATATGCTTTACCAAGGCTTCGCTAAAGGAGAATCGGCCACCCCGGGCGCGGGGGGCAACGTGGTCAAGTCGCCGTCCTACCTCGACTGCTCGGCGGAGGGCGTGAATATTTTTCCCGGAGACATCACCGTCCTCGCCGGTGAACTCCAGCAGACCAGCAACCAGGTCAAGGTTGTTATCGACAGGATTCAAGGCAACGCGTCCAACGAATACGTGATCGTGCTCGTCCGCCCCGGTTCGTTACCGGTGTACCGGCAGGTCCGGAAGATGCTGGCCAACCGGCCCATCGACATCGCCTACGATGCCCTGGAAGCCAACGCGAAGATTGACTGGAAGAAGGAAGCAAAGGACCTGAACATCCGCCTGGAGTAGCCTGAAATGCCCAAGAGAAAGAAAAGTGATCCGGAGCTCCTGCTGGTGTCCTTCTGCGACATCGTGACGGTCACGACCTCCGCGCTTTTCATGGCCCTGATCATTGTCGTCGATGCGGCGGGCCGGACCCCGGTCCTTCGAAAGACGCCGATTTCGAGACCGACGACCAATATGCCCGTCTACGTCGAATGCCGCGAGAACCAGGTATTCCCCATCGATCGCACCAACTTCGTTCACCTGATTCAAATATCGTTCACAAATACGATGGCGAAGAGCACGAACACGACAGAGAGTCTGTCCCATCTCATGACCGGCGACGTCGGAGATGAGTACTACAAGGTGGATTCCCGCTTCCTCCTGATGGGCCAGTTCGCCCTCATCCCCCGAACCAATGCCGAGGGCGTTACCGACCAGGACCTCAAACAACCCGCCAACAAGTTCACCAAGTTCATCGAGCAGACGAGCAAGAACACGCAGTACCTCGTCTTCCTCGTGCGCGACGATTCGTTCCAGGTTTTCCGGGACGCCCGCGACGTGGCCGTGAAGCTGGGTTACGAATCCGGCTGGGAATACCTCGGCCGCGATGAACCCCTGACCTTTGCGGGCACGTACGCCCGAATCCGGGCGCAATAACAGACCCGCTATCCGCCGCCTGCCATGAAACACGAGCGCGATATGCAATTGGATGTTTTCTTCTACGAAGCCTTCGAGGAGGAGGCCGCGGAGATCAAGAAGCACCTGCCTCCGGGTCTGAAGGCGGCGTTCACGGCCGCGACGATTCAGGAGCAGCATGATCCCGCGCCGCCTGCCCGCCTCATCAGCATCCGGACCCAGTCGGTGATTCCGCCGGACTGGGCAGGCCGTTTGGCCGGGGTCGTCACGCGAAGCACCGGGTATGACCATCTCTCAGCCTATCGGAACATGAACCGCCCTGATCTGCCGTGCGGCTATCTCCCGGAGTATTGCGCACGCGCTGTCGCCGAGCAGGCCATCCTCATGGCGATGGCGCTGCTGCGGAAGCTGCCCGCCCAAGCCAGGCAGTTCAACGACTTCAACCGCGATGGCCTGACGGGGCGGGAAGTTCGCGGCAAGACCCTGCTGGTGGTCGGCGTCGGCAATATCGGCGGCGAGGTCGGCAATATCGGCGGCGCGCTCGGGATGCGCGTACTCGGCGTGGACATTGTAAGGCGGCGCGACAACCTGCTGTACGTTTCCATCGAGGAAGGACTTCCCGAGGCTGATGTCGTCGTCTGCGCGATGAACCTGACCGCCGATAACCGCGGCTACTTCTCCCGCGCGCGTTGGCAGCGCATCAAGAGTGGCGCCGTGTTCGTCAACATCGCTCGCGGCGAAATGTCGCCCGTCTCCGATCTGATCCAAGCCTTGGATGAAGGGCTCCTCGCGGGGGTCGCCCTCGACGTTTATGATGAGGAAAGCCGGCTGGCCGTTGCCCTGCGGTCCGGTGTAACCGAGGACAAGGCGCTGAGGGATATCCAGGACCTGAGTACCCGCCCGAATGTCCTGCTGACCCCGCACAACGCCTTCAATACCCATGAATCAGTGGAGCGCAAGAGCCGGCAGACCGTCGAACAGGTCCGGCACTTCCTCGATCAAGGCCGTTTTCTCTGGCCTCTGCCGGAATGAGTTTCCTCGAACCGCGCCACGATCCAACATGCCCGAATGATTGTTTGACAGCCTCATGTCGTAAGTTCAGTATGTCGCGGTTTCAGGAAAAAGCCCGAAAGTAAAGACACTCTTCGGCCTCTAAAAAGAGAAATAAGGAGATGAAGATGAGCAAGATTCATGCGCTCTTCGCCGCGACGGCGATGGCCTCGATTGTGGCGGCTCTGGCCGTCGGCTGTGGTAAGAAGGAAAGCGTTGCACCGGCGACGGGCGCCGGCCTCACGCAAAAGGGCGACCTGTTCAGCCAGCCCATCAAGGCAGAGCCCCAAGGCGATCCGAAGGCTGTGGTCGTAACTGTAAACGGCAAGAACATAACCCGTGGCGAAGTGGATGAAGAAGTCGGCCGGATCATGCAGATGGCAAGCCGCCGTATGCCCCCGGAGCGGCTGGCGCAGATGCGCGACCAGTTCGTTCAGACGGCCGCCGAGAATATCGTCCTGAAGGATCTCCTGGCCGAGGAAGTCGAGAAGCAGAAGACCACGGTTTCCGAGGATGATATCACCAACGCTCTTGCCAAGTTTACCGCCACCCTGCCGCCGGGTGTGACGCTCCAGCAACTTATTGCCCAGAACAACTGGACCGAGACCGAGTTCCGGACAAACCTCGTTCAGGATCTCCGTATCAACAAGCTCCTCGAGGCGAAGACCAAGGACATAGGCCTGCCGACCGACGAGGAGGTTGCGAAGTTCTACAGCGAGAACAAGGAACGCTTTGATATGCCCGAAATGGTTTCGGCGAAACATATCCTGATCGCCACGGAGCCCACGGACAAGCCGGAGCAGAAGGCCGCCAAGAAAGCCAAGGCGGAGGACCTCCGCAAGAAGCTCGTCGAGGGAGCCGATTTCGCCAAGCTCGCCAAGGAGAACTCCGATGACCCCGGCAGCAAGGATATGGGCGGCAGTCTCGGCGCGTTCCGGCGCGGCCAGATGGTGAAGGAATTCGAAGAGGCCGCCTTCACCCAGAAGACCAACGAAATCGGCCAGGTGGTCGAGACGCAGTTCGGCTACCACATTATCCAGGTGACCGAGCACACCCAGCCCCACTCCATGACGCTTGACGAGGTCAAGGAGCGTCTGGGCAAAGGATTGCAGAGTCAGAAACGTCAGCAGGCCGCGAAGGAGTACATCGACGGGCTGCGCGCGAAGGCCAAGATCACGTATGTGGAAGGTTCCGGCATTACGGCTCCGCCTCCGTCCCTGGATCTCGGCTCAATGAGCATGCCCACGCCGAAGAAGGCGCCGAAAATGAACGCGCCCGTGACGATGTCCGCTCCGCCTCAAGCCCCTGCGGCGGCCCCTGCTCCGGTCAAATCGCCGGCCCCGGTCAAGTCACCAACCCCATAGACGGATAGCTTCGCACTAGCCACAAAGGCCGCCCGGCATTGCCCGGCGGCCTTTGTGTTTCCGGATGATGGTGGATGGAACTCTTGGACGCTACTTGCCTTAGCGCGAATTTTCGTGGAAAAGGTGGTGGAGGGTAGGAGGTTTGAACTCCCGACCTCCTGAATGCCATTCAGGCGCTCTCCCAACTGAGCTAACCCCCCACCTTCGGAGAGCGTGACAATACAGACCCCCCTTCAGCATGTCAACGCCATCCGCATGCCGTGATCAATGTCTAACCACGACCGCCTTGACGGATGGCCGCGCCCGGTGGAAACTATCCGGACGACAAGGGATCTTGTCGAGGAGGACTGAGAATGAAAGTCTGCGCCGCTGTTCTTTCCGTGCTCGTCGTTTCACTATCGCTCGCGAATTTGTGCATCGCCCAGGAAACGCCCGCGGCGGCGCCGTCCCAACCGGCCACCGAAGTTGCTCCGGCCCCTGCTCCGGCTGTTGCCCCAGCCGCAGCAACACCCGCAGCCGCGACGAACGCTCCAGCAGAATCGACTCCGACGCCGGCACCCGCGGCAACTCCGGCGGCGGCGCCCGCTGCGACCCCTGCTCCCACTGCAAAGTTTCTCGTGATCCTCCCTGAGAACATCGATCACCAGTGGTCGTGGTTCTTCGGCACCGACGAACGCCAACACGTTGTACAAAGCGCGATCGAAAAGGCCCTTCTCTTGGCAGGACTCGAAGTAGTCGATGTCAGCGCCGCCTCCGCCGTATTCGGCGATTCCGCGAATGTGGAGCAACTGCTCTCGAAGGATGCGGCCGTGCAGAAGGCGAACCAGTTGAACGCCACCTACGTGATCGTCGGCAGCGCAACCGCCGATAAGGCCAGCGAGAGCGAGGCCTACGGCGTGCATGTGGTGCGCTACAACGCCGAGATCACCGCCAAGATCGTGCATGTGAGTGACGGCAGGATCATCGGCGTCGAGGAAGCCAGCGCGAATACCGGCGGTGGCGGTCAGATGTCCGCGGGACGCGAAGCGCTCAAGAAGGCCGGGAACGAGATTGCCGGCAAGCTGGCTCGTGCCGCCAAGGCGGCCGCAGGCCAATAACCGGAAACCTTTCTCGAACTCAAGTTGTGAAGCACGCGCACAGCCGGCGGTTTGACCTTCCGTTCAACTGGCCGGCTGCGTCTTTTCATATCGTGCTGGTCAATCCGGAAATTCCGCCGAACACCGGCAACATCGCCCGTCTTTGCGCGGCGACGGGAACCATCCTGCATCTCATCGAACCGCTGGGATTCCCCATCACGGACGCGAAGCTCAAGCGCGCGGGGCTCGATTACTGGGATTCCATCGACATCCGCCGCCACGAGAGCTTCGATGCTTTCCTGAAGACCGTCGCCCCGCCCCACCTGTTTCTCTTCAGCACCAAGGCAACGAAGCCGTTCACCAGCATCCGCTATCAACCCGGCGATGCGCTCGTCTTTGGATGTGAAACGAAGGGGCTGCCCGACGCCTTGCTGGATGCGTATCCGGGCCACGTTGTCGGTATCCCCATCCACGCAGAACATGTCCGGTCGCTGAATCTGTCCACGGCCGTTGGAATCGCCCTGTATGAGGCCTTGCGGCAATCGAACGAGGCATCGTCATCCTGCTGAGGACAAGCACCTAACGCAGGACAATTTTTGAACTTTTTTCGCGTTTCGGCGGTCTCAGTCTGTAATAGTTCGAAGCAAGGAGAACGGCAGAACATGAACACAGGTATCGGCATCATCAACGAACGCGTTAAGGAAG
>Ga0182011_10004349_pt1 | contig 11358 bp, 8 predicted proteins | sample 711E1DmetaG_FD_120481 | JGI IMG/M metagenome (GOLD analysis project Ga0182011, IMG submission 120481) | Permafrost microbial communities from Stordalen Mire, Sweden - 711E1D metaG | ecosystem: Environmental > Terrestrial > Soil > Wetlands > Permafrost | place: Sweden: Stordalen | collected... | reverse complement strand
GGCCACGCGGCGTTCAAGCGCATCATGGACCTCAAGGTCCCGACGCTTGCCGCCGTCAACGGCGCCACCATGGGCGGCGGAGTCGAGATCGGTCTGTACTGTGACTACCGCACGATATCCAAGGGCGCCGCGCCGTACGCGCTGCCCGAGTGCTTCCTCGGACTCGTTCCGGGCTGGGGCGGCACGCAGCTCGTTCCCAGGCTCATCGGGCCCGAAGGGGCCATCGAGCTGATCATCAAGAACCCGCTGCAGAACAACCGCATGATAAACGGACCCAAGGCCTTCAAGATGGGCCTGGCCGACAAGCTCTACGAGGCGGTCGAGTTCTTCGACCAGTCGCTCGAGCTGCTGGCGAAGCTCATCACTGGTGAGGAGAAGATAGAGCGCAAGCCCGCCGACCTGTCCAAGATCAAGGAGCAGGTGGCTGCCGCGCGCGAGTTCGTGAAGAGCCGCGTGCATGGCGGCGCGATCGCGCCCTACCGGGCGTGCGACCTCATCGAGGGCTCGGCGAAGTGGAGCCTGGACGAAGGCTTCGAGCAGGAGAGCCAGACACTGGGCGAGCTCATCATGAGCGACCAGCTTCGCGCGTCGGTGTACGCGTTCGACCTGACCCAGCGCAGGGCTAAGCAGATGGTCGGCATCCCGGCCGTACCGCCGCTGCCGGTCAACAAGGTCGGCGTCATCGGCGCCGGTCTGATGGCCTCGCAGTTCGGCCTGCTGTTCCTGCAGCGGCTCGAGGTCCCCATCGTGATGAAGGACATCAAGCAGGAGTTCCTGGACAAGTGCAAGGGCTACATCGAGGCGCAGCTCGACGGCGTGGTCGCCAAGGGCAGGATGGACGCGGCCAAGGCCGGCTTCCTCAAGAGCCTCGTGACCTACACGCTCGATGACGCCGACTTCGGCGGTTGCGACTTCGTGATCGAGGCCGTGTTCGAGGAGATGGGCATCAAGCAGAAGGTGTTCGGCGACGTGGAGAAGGTCGTAAGCGAGACCTGTATACTCGCCACCAACACCTCTTCGCTGTCCATCACCGAGATGGCCTCCAAGCTGAAGAACCCCGAGCGCGTTGTCGGATTCCACTTCTTCAACCCGGTGGCGGTGCTGCCGCTGCTCGAGATCATCAGGGGCAAGAAGACCAACGACGTGACGATGGCGACAGCGGGCGCGGTGGCCAAGAAGATCAGGAAGACGGTAGTGGCGATGAAAGACGCCCCGGGATTCCTGGTCAACAGGCTCCTCATCAGGATGATGAGCACCACCAGCGCCATAGTGGACGGCTCGAACACGCCGCAGGAAGTCGACGAGGCGATGGTGGAGCTGGGCCTCCCCATGGCGCCGTTCGACCTGCTCGCGCTGGTCGGTCCGGCCGTCGGGCTGCACGCGACCGAGACTCTGGCCGCGGCGTTCCCCGATCGCTACAGCGTGAGCCCGAACATCGTCAAGCTGGTAGAGATGAAGAAGGGCGGCGTCTATCTTCCGATGACCAAGGAGATCGACCCCGAGGTCGCGGCTGTATGGAAGAAAGACGAGTCGAAGCCCAAGCTGTCGGCCGACGAGATCCGGGCTAGGTGCCTGGAGGGGCTCGCGGACGAGGCCAGGCACATCCTGGACGACGGCGTAGTCGCCGAGCCCCAGGACATCGACACGGGCCTCATCATGGGCGCGGGCTACCCGTTCTTCATGGGCGGGCTCACCCGCTACCTGGACCAGAAGGGCATCAGCAAGAAAGTGAGCGGCAAGCCGTTCCTGACTGATAAGGAGTTCGTGGAATACCTGAACAGGTAAACCGCGATAGCGACATAACGAAAGGCGCGTCTCTCGCAGGCGCGCCTTTTGCGTTTCTCGGGGTATCCCCCTCTTCGTTCCGCGGACTACCGAGTCACTCGGGAGAGGAGACCCCTCGCCAAATCATGATTCGTCGACATAGCGCCGGCGTCATCATCAAGCAGGAAAACGCACCTGGCAATGGAAGCAAGCGGGGGATAGTGGTAGCATCAACACACGGTAGCCGGGTAGTGGGGCGCCGCGGTCACCCGCGAGAGAAAGGATCAGCTCATGGCCGATGTTCAACAAGGTACGAATGTGACTATTGCTGCCGACATCGCGGTCGAAGGCGTGCTGACGTTTGCGGCGGGTGAGCAGGTGACCGTCCAGCAGGTGGCGCCGAATCCCCAGAGGCCGGAGTACAAGTACACCGTGTTCTCGGCGAAGACTGGCAAGTGGTTCATGCTTAGGGACGCCGACATCATGGCGCCGCAGCCAGCCGCCTACGCTCCGCCCCCCATTCCTCCTCAACAGCAGCAGGCCCCTTACACGCAACCGCCCCCCGGGCCGCAGCAGCAGTTCGGCGCTCCTGCGCCACCTCGCGCTGCCGGCGCCGGCGTGGACTTCTCCGGCATGGAGTCGTCGGACTGGCTGGTGGCGATAGGCGGAATAATCATGTTCCTAAGCATGTTTATCTATTTCGGCGGGTACCTATATCCGTCGGCGATCGGGGGGCTCGGCCTCATAGTGCTGGTGGTGCTCGACAAGCTTGTACGAGTGCCAGCTATTACGGAATGGAGGGGTCTTACGGTCTTGTACATTGTCGTCGGGGCCATAGGCGTTTTCTTTGGATTGCTCAGCCTGTTGAACGTGCTGTTGTGGTGGCACGCAACAATCCTGGGAATCCACGCCCCGATCTCCTGGTACATCGGGCCGGTTATCGACCTCCTGGCCAGTGGCGCCGTCCTTGCCGGCGGGCTCATGAGGCGCAAGGAAGGTTACTAGAAGCTGGAACGGACTCGATGGCATGATTAATATCGGGGAGCCCCGCTCGAGCGGGGCTCTTCTTTGTGAAAACGGATCAGGCACCTTGTCGAATTGCCTAGCGGGCCTGGCGCCAGATCATCCAGGTGCAGCACTCGTCGCCCTTCGGCATCGACTGTCCCGACTGCATCTTGAGCGAGGGGTCGATGGCGGCGAGCCACGTCTCGAACGTCGCGTCGTCGACGAGGTCGCATGGGACGTCGTCCTGCCGCCCGGCCTTCTTGAGGTTCTCCCACCACGAGCAGGACCGCACCGTAAAGACCGCGCTGTCCGGCGTTTCCACCCGCCAGACGCACTCGGTGCCGTCTATGGCGCAGAGTGCCTCCAGTAGTTCGCTGACCGTCTCCAGGTCGGGGGGGTCGTCCGGGTCCAACTCTATGCCCATCATCGCGGTGGCGCGCTTGAGCATGATGAGCCCATACTGGCGCCATACCTCGATATCGAGATCGACCGCCCCCTGGAAGCCGAGCTTCTTCTCGACGGCCAGGAACCACAGCCCGTCTATCGCGGTCAAAGCGCTGAGACGAAGCTCTTCGATGATGCTCGGGTCGACGTCCATTGAGACTCCTTACTCGTCCTACTTGATGTCGAAGCAGGCGATGCCGTCGAGGAACTCGTCCAGCAGTTTGTCGGCGCGGACCTTCACCGCCATGCGGCTCGGCGCCTGGCACTCGAACCTCTCGATGGCGCCTGTCGTGAATCGCGAACGGCGCATCCTCAGCCCGACCTCCTCGCACTCGAACAGCTCCGGCCTGCGCAGCCAGACAGCGGCGACCACGTCCCAGGGGACGAAGCCGCCCCGCCATGGGACGAGCGGGAGCAGGTTGTTCAGCTTCAGCCAGGGCTCGATCCGGCGGGCCAGCCACGATGCCTGGTAGCTCTTCATCCCCTGCAACGCCTCGAGCTCGCGGCGCCCGAAGACCACCTGCTGGCAGAGGTCTGAGGTGAACACCACCTTCTCGCACGGAGCGGAGAGCACGATGTCGGCGGCGCGCGGGTCCTTGAGGAAGTTGAACTCCAGAGGTGAGAGGAACGGCACGCCCATGCCGGCGTCGAGCGAGCCGCCCATCAGGACGATCGCCCGGACATACGTAGCGAAGTGGTCGTCCAGCACCAGCGCGCCGGCCACGTTGGTCAGCGGCCCGATGGCAAGGATGGTGACCTCACCGGGATGAGAGCGCACCGCTTCGATCAGCGTCCTGGTGGCCGGTGTTTCCTTTCCAATATCCCGCTTGCTCGAGGCCCCGGGCCTGACCGGTATCTCCTCGCGACCCGCCGCCCGCAGCACGGCGCGCGCCGTTCTCGCGGTGATGGTGAGGGAGGCGTTGCCGTGGACAGGGGTAATGCCGAGCACGTCGATCCCGTCTGGAGGTGCCAGCAGGTACATGATCGCGAGGGCGTCGTCGATATCCCTGAACCCGGCGCCGATGGCGGGGTCCGTGTCAACGATGACTCTGGCGGGCACTGTGCCTCCTTGGACGTCGCCTCATGGTGATACGATATATCACGCCGGTCGTTCCCGCACTCCCGGGCGGCGCCCGGCGGGCAATCCTTCCAGCAGAGAGGCAGGTGCTCTTGCCGATGACGTTCGCTTCTTTCGGGTGTGCGCTCGATGTCCTCGACGCGCCCGACAAGCTCGCGCTGAAGCTCGCGTACCTGGACGCGCTGCGAAAGGGGCTCCTGGGCACGGACGTCGCGCGCGACCCCTACGATTTGCTCGAGGTAGCGCTGGAGGGCACCGCCGGACTGGTCACGGTCGGCAAGCTTGAGCTCGAGCCGTGGATGACCCCCCGGCCGGCGCTGGAAGCCGCGGGCGAGGTGGACGTGATGCTGTACCGGGAGTTCCTGGACACGGGCGGCTGCGCTATAGTCTCCGCACGGCTGCGGGAGTTCGTCCGCGACCGCGTCCTGCCCCTCACGCCCTTCATGATCGGGGTAGACCATTCGCTGACCGGGGGCGTCCTGGACGCGATCTGCGGCCCCGACCCGGAGGAGATGGCGCTCCTTATCATGGACAGTCACCTCGACGCGATACCGTCGCAGGTGCGGAGGGCCGCCGCGACGGAGGCGGGCGCGGACGACGCGGCAAGCGAGGCGGGGCCGGAGCCCGAGAGCTACAATTGCGGCACCTGGGTGGCCGGCGTGATCGAGCGAGAGCTGGTGGCGCCTTCAAACATCGTGGTGCTCGGCGCCTCGGACAGGCCGCCGGACGCCGGTGGTGCCGAGGATGAGGGCATGGCCGCCTTCAGGGATGCCTACTCCTCCTTCGAGGAAAGAGGCGTGCGGGTAATAACGAAGCAACGGGTCCGCGAGATCGGCCCGGCCGAGGCGGCGCGGGAAGCGCTGGACGGGCTGCGCGCGAAGTCGATCTACGTCTCGCTCGACGCGGACACGGGCGCGGGTGAGCAGGTAAAGGCCGTTAGGTTCCTCGACACCATAGGGCTGGACCCGCGGGAGGTCGTCGGCCTTTGCGGCTGCGTCGCGAGCGAGGCGGCCGCCGCAGGATTTGAGCTCGTGGGCTTCGACGTGATGGAGATCGACGTCCACCTGGCTGATATTCCGGGCTCGGACGACCGGACCATCGAGATGTGCGCGGCGGCGGCAGGAGAGATCATGGGAGCGGCGGGAGTCGGCTAGCGGGGCGGTGGAGCTTGTACGAGCACCTGGGTAAGGTGGGAATCGAGAGCGGCAGGGCCAGGCTCGAGTTCGACCTGGAGGCCGGCACGTTCGATCTCCACGACGGCGACACTCTGTTCTTCAATAACGCGACCGCCGGGATACTGATCCGCCTGAAGCGCGGGCACGCGCCCATCGTCACCGGCGGGCCGTGGCAGCTCGACGACGCGGTCGAAGGCGCGCTGGAGCTGTTCAAGCTCGAGGACTGGGGCCGGGCGATGCTGCGGGTCGAGGCTCAAGAGGAGGGCGCGCTCGTTCTCAGGCTGGGCATGGTGTGGGAGAGCGACAGGGAGCCCCCCGCCATAGAGGCCCTCCTCCCGCTGCGGGTACCACCAGGAGGCATACTGCCGGGGCGCGAATCGGTCAAGCAATGGCGGACCTACGTCCACGGCTGGCAGTGCTGGACTCCGACCGCGGCGCTGGCGAGCCGGCGCTCAGGCGACTTCCTCCTCCCGCAGTTCCTGCCCAGGAGGCTCAAGCCGATGGTCGCCAACCCCAGCACCCCGGTCTCCTCGGACAACGGAGCTTTCGAGAGCGAATGGTTCAGCGGGATCGCGGATTTGGAGAAGCACGATTCCGCGGTGGTCGGCTTCACCGGCGTGTCGCGCGCGCTGTCCAGGGTGTCGGTCCGCATGGGCCGCAAGCAGGAGCAGTGCGAGCTCGAGGCGTTCTGCCTCTTTGACGGGACGCGGCCGCCGGCCGGCGATGCCACGTGGAGCGAGCCGCTGGCTTTCGTGCCCGGCGACGACTCGGGGGCGAACCTGGCCAGGTACGCTGAGCTGGTCGCGAAGAGGCAGGGCGTGGCCGCGGTCCGCAGGGCGGCGCCCGGCTGGTGCTCGTGGTACCAGTTTTTCACCGGGATCAGCGAGAGCGAGGTCCTGCTCAACCTGGGCGACCTCGCCGGCCAGTTCTCGTTCCTGGGGATCCAGGTCGTGCAGATCGACGACGGTTACAGCCCCGATGTCTCCGACTGGCTGGAGACGAACGACGATTTCGCGGGCGGGATGGAAGCCCTGGCCGCGGAGATCATCAGCAGCGGGAAGACGCCGGGGATCTGGCTGGCGCCCTTCACGGTCACCAGGCGATCGAAGATCTTCAAGGAGAAGAAAGAGTGGCTGCAGGCCGACAAGAAGGGCAGGCCCGTGCTCGCCGGATACAACCCGGCCTGGGGCGGGCGGTTCTACGGCCTCGACCTGACCCACCCTGAGGTGCTGTCCTGGCTCGAGGAAGTCTTCGAGACGCTCGCCGGCTACGGTTACAGGTTCTTCAAGCTCGACTTCATGGCCTGCGGCGTGCTGGAGGGCAAGAGGCGGGACGGATCGGTGACCCGCGCGGAGGCGGCCCGCAAAGCACTGGCGGTCATACGCGAGGCCGCGGGCAAAGATGCCTACATCATGGCTGCCGGCGGCCCGGTGATGCTGGGCACAGGCATCCTCGACGCGCAGCGCATCAGCGGCGACGTCGCGCCCTACTGGAAGAAGCCCTACCAGAGGATACTGCGCGACCGGGCGACGCCGGGGCTGCGCAACAGCCTCTACAACACCATGACGCGCGCCTTCATGAGTGGGAGGATGTTCGACGGAGACCCGGACTGCCTGCTGGCGCGCACCACCGACTCCGGGCTCACCGCGGCCGAGAGGCGCACGCTGGCCTCGGTGATCGCGGCACTCGGCGGCGCGTTCATGGTCTCGGACGACACGGCGCGGTGGGGTCCCGAGGAGCTGTTGCTGCTGGGGCAGTCGCTGCCACACGCCGCGGGCCTGCCGGTCTGCACCGACGTCTGGAAGCGTGAGGCGCCCATGTACCTGCGCACCTGGATGCGGGACGCGGAGGGCGAGTACCTGCTGGCGCTGGTCCTGAACTGGTCGGACAAAGAGGCGGACCTGGCGATCGACTTCGGCGAGCTCAAGCTGCCCGAGGGGCGCTGGCACGTGGTCGAGTTCTGGACCGGGGAGTACCTGGGCGAGCTCACGGGAGCGGTGATGGTCGAGGCGGTGGAACCTCACGGGTGCGCGCTGGCCAGGCTCACCCTGGCGGAGGACCGGCCCAGGCTCATCGGTTCGACCCTCAACTTGTCGCAGGGGGCCGCCGAGCTGGTGGCTTTCGACAAGGCCGACTTCGGGGTAAGGCTCGCGGTGAAGTCGGCGCTGGGGGGAGCGGCGTCGCTGACGCTGAGCCTGCCCGGGGCGGGGGAGGTCACGGCGCGTGTCGATAGCGTCACGGACGCGCCGGTGGAGGTGGAAGTCGAGAGGCTGACTACGATAGTGTACCGGCTGAAGCTCGATGTGCCGGAGGATGGAGCGACTATAGCGGTCACCTACGGGAGGCCTGACTAGCGCGGCCCGGGCCGCGGCAAGAGGGGGTAGAAGATGGCTGTTGCCAAGATCGACGGGACGAGCATCGCCTACGAGGTCACCGGCGAAGGGCCGCCGCTGGTCTTCCTCCACTGCTGGACGGGCAGCAAGCGCTTCTACTTCAACCAGGTCGAGAAGTTCTCCAGGGACTACAGGTGCGTGTGCGTGGACTTTCCAGGGCACGGCGAGTCCGGCGAGCTCGAGGGCACCGACTACTCCGTCGAGCGGTTCGGCGAGATGACCAGGACGCTGCTGGCCAGGCTCGGCATAAAGCGCGCGGTCTTCGTGGGCCACAGCCTGGGCGGGATGGTCTGCTTCTACCTGGGCATCCACTACCCTGACAGCGTGGCCGGCTTGGTGCTCCTGGATACGACCTCGCACCTGTCCGGCTTCTTCTTCCAGAGGCTGGGGGCGCTGGCGGCCGTGGCACTGGGGGCCGTGGGCGCGGCACTGTGGAACACGGGCTTCAAGCTCACCAAGGCCGTGGTCGCGGGGACCGCGGCGACCCACCCGCTGGCCGGGCCCGACCCGAGACTGCTGAGCGCAAGGGAGTGCAGCAGGGGCTCCAACAGAGCGATGACCCTGACGCTGAACAAGGCACGGAACTTCAACGCGACACCCAGGCTCGGCGAGATATCTGCACCCTCGCTTATCGTGGTGGGCAACGCCGACCTGCTGGCGGACGTGCGCCACGCGAACAGGATGGCCGCGGGGCTGCCCAACTCCACGCTGCTGGTGGTCCGAGGGGCGGGCCATATGACTCTCTTCGAGAAGCCTGAGATCGTCAACGACGCGATGGCCGACTTCCTGGCGCGCGCCTGGCCGCCGGCGAAGGCCGCGAAGAAGGCGGCAAAGAAAGCCGCCAGGAAACCCGCGAAGAAGACAGCGAAGAAACCCGCGAAGAAGGCCGCAAGAAAACCTGCGAAGAAGAGCACGAAGAAGGCCGCCGCCTGAGGTGAAAACCGTACCAGCACTTCCCTTCATCCTGGCTGAGCGGGAAGTCAGCTATTTCAGGGTGAATAAAAGTGCCTGGTACGGTTTTTCACCTTCGGAGTAGAAAACAAGTAGAAAGTACCCGTCCCCGTTCAGTCGGGGATAAACAGGTGTACCTTGTACTGCTTCCACCCGAAGCCGCTGATCATCTTCTTGGTGGCGGCAGACTCCAGGAACTTTTTCAGCGCCAGCGCTCCAGCGTAGTTCGTGCCGGGGAACTTGGAGTGGTTGACGACCGTGACGGTGTACTGGTTGAGCAACGTGGGGTCGCCTTCGACCATCGGCTTCAGGTCGAGGGATTTGGAGAGGACCGTGAAGCTGGCGCGGTCGGTCAGCGTGTACGCCTGTTTCTCGTTCGCTATCCTCAGCGTCTCGCCCATTCCCTGCCCCGCGGAGATATACCAGGGCGGCGCGGGGGTGATGCCGGCGCGCTCCCAGAGGGTCATCTCCATCGCGTTGGTGCCTGAGGCGTCTCCCCTGGAGACGAACGGGCTCTTCGCCGCGGCGATGGCCTTGACCGCCTCGACGCCGTCTTTCATCCCCCTGATATGGGCCGGGTCGGACACGGGCCCCACGATCAGGAAGTCGTTGTACATCAGCTTGTCGTAGCTGGCGGCGTCGCCCTCCGCGACGAACTGCTGCTCGGCCTTGGGCTCGTGGGTGATCATCAAGTCCGCGTCGCCGTTGCTGCCCATGAAGAGAGCCGCGCCGCTTCCCAGCGCGACCGCTTTGACGGTGTAGGGGTACTTCGCCTCGAACTCCTTAACGAACTCGGCCAGTATCCCCGAGTCCTCGGTGCTGGTGGTGGTGGCGAGGATGATGCTCCCCTTCTTGCCGCTCGCGCTCGACGAGCCCGACCCGCAGCCCGCGGCCGCCGCAACGAGCAGCGCCGCAAGCGCCAGCGTCACCAGCAGGACGGCGCGCGTCTTCACCTGATCACTTCTATCCTGGTGATCATCCGGATCCAGAAGAAGCCGTCCTCGCTGGCCACCACCAGGCGCGCCGGGCCGTCGTCCCTGGGCAGAGGCTTGCCGTCCTGCTCATAAGCGATGATGGTGTCGGGCCTGGCCGCCACGTCGTATGCTACGCGCCCGACGTAGCCGTCCCACGCCTCGACCCGGAGCTGCTTATACGGGCGGGCCACGCCGACAGAGTCGAGCACCGCGGCGAGCGGCGTTCCCTTCCAGGTGCCGTTGATGTGCATGCCGTTGGAGCGCTTCAGCACCGCGTTGACCGTGATGGGGTTGAGGGAGGGGAGCGTCGCGGTCTTGAACTCCGCAGTGGAAGCGCCGTCCTTCACCTGGATGGTCTGGCAGTGCTCGTACATCCCGTTGAGGCGGGCCTCGCTGGGCAGCAGCGGCGTCGATGAGGACGTCTTCACGCCCGAGGAGCAGCCCGCGCACAGCGCCAGCACCAGCGCGATCAGGCAGACCAGAGAGCGAGACGCCTTTTTCACTTCGTCTCCACCGAATGGAGCAGCCAGCACATCGCTCCCCTCAGCGGGGCGGGCAGCACCAGTGTCAGGGGCAGCGCCCCGCCGTAGGCCGCCAGGTGCCCGGGTCCGCCCAGCGCGGTCAACACCTGCGACTTAACGTCGGCCGCGGGCTGTGCCTGTGGCTGCGAAGCGGGTGCCGTCGCGGCCTGGGCCGCAGGCTGCTGCGGCTGTGCGGGCGCGACCGGTTGAGGGGTCGGGGTCGGAGCTGGTTGAGGGGCCGGAGCGGGCGCCGATACCGCGCCGTAGACCGCGCAGGAGCCGTCCGGTATCGAGGCGGCCGACGGCGCCTGCATGCCTGAAGGCACCGGCGAGACCTCGACCGAGCACACCATCCTCTCGCAGTTGGGCGTGTTGGCGTCACCACCCGCGTCGCGTTTCCCGGGGTGGTTCTGCGGGACGATCAGGCGCAGAGGTCCCTCATCGCTGGACAGCGCCTGGCCGCTCTTCTCGTAGGCGAGGATGACTTTGAGTCCGTTGGGGTAGGTCGCCCTGACCTGGTCGATGGTCAGGCTGACCTCATAACCGTCGCGCGCCTTCAGCTTTACCGCGGAGGCGCCGGCGTCGAGCGTCAGCGACTGCTCCAGGAGCGTGGACAGCGGCACCCCTTTGTAGTCGGCTTCGTAATAGGTGTATGGCGGAAGCTGCTTGAGGAACGTGAAGTGCCCGGAGAAAGACGGCATCGCTTTCAGCTCGGCCATCGAGAAGACCTTAGTGGTCGCGGCCATGGAGCGCTCCGGAATGGAGAGCGGAAGCACCAGCCCTGCCATGAGGATGAGCGCGACCAGCATGGCAACCGTCGGAACCTGCGGAGTTGTCGCCGCGTCCCCCGCCCGCCTTCTGCGCTGCACGTAGTACATCCCGATCACCAGCAGGAGGAGCGCCAGCCCCAGACCCCCCGCGACATAGCCGCCTATCCTTCCGCCCGGGACGCCGTTACCGACGTCACCCACGATCCAGACCTGGCCGGTCGGGACCTTTTTCGGGTCCGGCGCCTTCAAGCCTTTCGGGAACGGCCGGACCTCGATGACCCTG
>Ga0182011_10004348_pt1 | contig 11358 bp, 10 predicted proteins | sample 711E1DmetaG_FD_120481 | JGI IMG/M metagenome (GOLD analysis project Ga0182011, IMG submission 120481) | Permafrost microbial communities from Stordalen Mire, Sweden - 711E1D metaG | ecosystem: Environmental > Terrestrial > Soil > Wetlands > Permafrost | place: Sweden: Stordalen | collected... | reverse complement strand
CTCCCAGAGGAACTCGGCTGCCGAAACCACGTCTCCAGGCTCGTCGACGACGAGGAGGCTCTCGGGCGTGAGATGGTCCAGCCCCGACGCCGGGCACAGGATCGCGGCCCAGACCTCGGCCGCATCTCCCGCCTCCAGGGCGCGTGTGGCGCCCGATGCCGGCGGCCCGCCGGCATCCGCCCCCTCGAAGCGAGCAAGATCGGCGGCCAGGCGCTCCGGGAGCCGGTCGGCCAGATTCCCGAGCCGCGCGTGGATCCCCGAGGGGCCGTCGACGGGGAGCAGGAACTCGCTGGCGGGCAACAGGTCGACGGCCTCGGCCGGCCCGACGCTGCGCTGGTCGGTGGGGTCGAAGCGGCGAAGGCTGTCGATCTCGTCGCCGAAGAACTCGATCCGCACCGGCAGGTCGGCGCCCGCGGCGAAGACGTCCACGAGGCCACCCCGACGCGCGAACTCGCCGCGTCCGGCGACCTCGAGGACCGGCTCGTAGCCCAGCCGGAGCAGGTCGGCGAGGAGCGCGCCCTGGGCCTGCCGGTCACCCCGGCGGACGGAGCGGGGCACGGCCGGCAGGTCGTCCAGGCCGAGGGTCGGCTGGAGGAGCGCCTGGACCGAGGCGACGAGGACCCGGGCCCGCCCGGCCCGCCATTCGGCCAGGGCGGCGACACGCGCCGCGGACTCGTCCCGGACGAGCTCGCTCCGTTCGTACGCGAGGGCCGTCCGCGGCTCCAGGACCACCACCGCGCCGGGATCCCCGAGCCACGCGACGAGCTCGTCCGCGACGCGGTCGCCGATCTCGGCGTCCCGCGCGATCCAGCAGACCCGCTCCCCTCCGGCGAGGGCGAGCGCCGCCGCGAGGTAGGTCTTCGCGCCGTGCGGGACCGCGGTCACGGCCGCGTGCCGGCCCCGCCGACCCGGAGCGGCGCCACCCGGGCCGAGCGCGGAGCTCAGCGCCCGGAACGGCTGCGTCGGGTGGAGCAGGGGCGGCAGCACCGCGAGGTCCGGGATGCGGCGCCGGGACGTTCGGTCGTCGGGTCCCGGGCCGGCTCCGGCCGGCCAGGATCGGGCTGCCCGGTGGGCAGGATCACCGGGCCTGCGCCCGCTCACGGGCGCGGCTCGTCCGGGCCGTCCGGCCGCGTCCTCCGCCAGCCGGTCCTCGTCCGGCGAACACCATCCGCGCCAGGCGGCCCGTCGACTTCGCCGGGCGGGGCGGTCCGCGCCTCGTCGGCCGGCCGGAGCTGGAAGGCGTTGAAGCGGTTCGAGGCCTTGCTGAGACCGTCGCGCGCCCAGGCCTCCACCGCGTCGGCGGCGGCGTCCAGGAGCTCGTCGAGGCGATGCCGCTCCGCTGGCTGGAAGACCGAGAGAACATGATCCACGGCATCCCGGCCCGGCTCGCCGATCCCGATCCGGAGCCGGGGGAACGCCTCCGTGTTGAGCTCCTCGATGATCGAGCGGAGGCCGTTGTGGCCGCCGTGGCTGCCGCCTTCGCGGAAGCGCATCTTCCCGAAGGGCAGGCTGAAGTCGTCCGTCACCACCAGGATCTCGTGAAGCGGGGCGCGCTCGCGGGCGACCAGCCGACGCACCGCGAGGCCGGAGTCGTTCATGAAGGTGAGCGGCTTCGCCAGCACGAGGTCGAGGCCGCGGAACCGGCCCTGCACCACCGCGCTCGCGTCGCGGGTGCGCCCGCGACCGCTCCAGCCGGCCCGGTCGGCGAGCCGATCGACCACCATCCAGCCGATGTTGTGGCGCGTCTTCGCGTACTGCTCGCCCGGATTTCCGAGCCCGACGACGACCTTCACGCGTCCTCCGCCGCCCACGACGAACGGCCCGGATCCGCCTGGACCGGGCCTCGACCGGATGGTACAGCGCCCCGGTCCGGGTGGCTCATGCGCCGGCGAGGATCGTCCGCTCCAAGGACCGCATCTCCGCCTCGTCCCCGGGCTCGGCGTGGTCCCAGCCGCACAGGTGGAGCGCGCCGTGGACCACGAGCAGGCGGAGCTCGTCGGCCGGTGCCCAGCCGACGTCGCCGGTCTGGCCGCCACGGCCCTCCGTCGCCTGGTGGATCGCGCGCTCGACCGAGATCACGATGTCGCCGAGGTGGAGCCGCGCGCCGGGCGGCAGGAGGAAGGCGGGCTCGGACGGTCGCCGAGCCGTCACCGGCGGCCGCTGCGGAGCGCCCGGGTGAGGCGGGTACGCCTCGGGCGGCAGGAGCGGGAACGAGAGAACGTCGGTGGCACCCGACGCGCCGAGGAACGTGCGGTTGAGACGGGCGAGCTCGCGATCGCCCGCGAGGACGAGCCCGACGGAGGCGGGTTCCGGCGCCCCGCCCGCGATCAGCGCCGAGCGCAGGACGCGCGCGAGGGCCGAGGCCGGCAGGAGGCGCGGCTGACCGGGCCGAAGCTCGAAGTCGATGCGGAACGGAGGGAGGTAGAGGCGACGAACCGGGCTCGACGTCAGCGGGGTCATGTGCCCCGGCCGCCGGCACCCGCCCCGCGTCGGGCCTCCAGCTCCACGATCTTGTTCTGGGGATAGGCAATCCGCTGGTGGTACATCCCGAGCAGCTGGGCCACGAACGCCTCGCGGACCTGCTCGATGTCGCGGAGCGTCAGCGGGCATTCGTCGAACTGGCCGTCCTCGAGACGATCGGTGATGATCTGGCTCACCATCGCGCGGATCGAGGGCTCGTCGTGGCTGGCGAGGGACCGGACCGACGCCTCGACGCCATCGGCGAGCATGAGGATCGCCGCCTCCTTCGTCTGGGGCTTGGGGCCCGTGTGGCGGAACGGTCGCTCGTCGAGCGCATCCGCCGCGGCGAGCCCGGCGGCCGACCCGAGGCCCCCGAGCGGCGCGGCCGCCTCCTCGCGCGCCTTGGCCCAGAAGTAGCTCATCCGGGTCGTCCCGTGATGCTGGGGGATGAAGGCGATGAGCGGCTTCGGGAGCTTCGCCCGGTAGGCGATGTCGATCCCACCGGAGACGTGCGTCTTGAGCAGCTGGGCGCTGGCCTGCGGGGACAGGTGATCGTGGATGTTGTCCCCGCCGGCCTGGTTCTCGATGAAGCCGGACGGGTTGTCGAGCTTGCCGACGTCGTGGTAGTAGGCCGCGACGCGCGCCAGCAGCGGGTCCGCGGAGATCGCTTCGGCCGCGCGCTCGGCGAGGTTGCCTACCATCAGCGCGTGGTGGTACGTGCCCGGGGTCTCGAGCAGTAGCCGCCGGAGCAGCGGCTGTGACGGGTTGGCCAGCTCCAGCAGCTGGAAGACGGTCAGGATCCCGAACAGGTTGCCCACCGCCTGGAACGTGCCGACCGTCGCCACGGCCGCCCCGGCGGCGGCGGCAACAGAGGCCGCGTAGAGCTGGAGGACGCCGGTGATGTCGCGCGTGCCGAGCAACGAGAAGATCGAGACGACGGCGATGTTGGCGACCGCGATCGCGAGGCCCGCCTGCAGGAAGACGGCCACCCGGTCGCCGCGACGGACGGCCAGGATGCCGGTCAGCGAGCCGATGAAGACGTAGGTCGCCAGCTCGAGGGACAGGTCGTTCGAGGCGCCGGCGATGATCGCCAGGAAGAACGACAGGACCGTCGCTGGCCCCGCTCCGAGCAGGATCGCGACCAGCATCCCCGCCCCGGCCCCGGGCACGAAGAAGGGCAGGACGGAGCGCCCGGCGGTCATCCGATACACGAGCGCGGTCACGAGCAGGATCACGCCGAGGAGGGCGAGGGTGCGGGCCCGGTGCCAGACCTCCTGCCGGTAGCGCCACAGCCAGGCGAGGTAGAGGATCACCAGGAGCGCGGCGAGCAGGAGCCAGCCGACGATCCGGGCGATGTCGAGATGGGCCTCGGTCAGGCCGAGCGCCTGGAGCGTCTCGATGTCGGCGGCAGTGACGACGTCCCCGGCGTCGACGAGGACCTGGCCCTTGGCGATCTGGACCTGGACCGGCGCCACCGCGTCGGCGGCCGCCTGGCGCGCCTGGGCGGTCAGGACGTCGCTGTAGGTCGAGTTCGGGACCAGGAGCGGGCTGACGATCTCCGTTGCGAGGCCGCGTTCGTCGTCGGTGAGCTGGGGCGAGAAGAGCCCGCTCAGGTCGCCCCGCGCGGCCTCCATCTCGGAGTCGCGCAGCTCGGAGCGCTGGAGCGTGCCGAGCACCCGCGTCGCCTCGGCCGCGACGAGCGACCACCGGTCGACCGACATCGCTTCGAGCGTCTTGCGGGCCGCGGCGGAGATCCCGCTCAGGGTGGCATCGAGCGCCGTGACCCGCTCGTCGGGGGTCAGCGACGCGGCGAAGGCAGCATCGACCGGCGCCAGCTCCCCGGTGAGCGTGTCGAGCTGGCGGCGGGCGAGCGACGAGGCGTTGTCCGCGTTGAAGTCGTACTGCGGCTCGATCGCCGCGCTGGCCGCCTCGCGGGCGGCGGCTGTCTGGACCGCCGACTCGAACTGGATCGCCCGGGGCGCCCGGATCTGCTGGGGAGCGATGCTTCCCGCCTGCACGTTGTACGCCTGCGGAAGGTCGCCGATGGACAGGATCGCGGTCAGCCCGCCGACCAGCAGGATCGTGGCGACCGCGAGCCGGACGGCATCGCTCCGGGTGAAGCGTGTCACGCGGTCGAAGCGCCGGGACAGCATCCGCTCAGCCTCCGCCGCCGCGTGCCGACCCGGCAAGCGCCTCGCCGACGAGCGCACTGACGTGCTTCCCGTCAGCGCGGCCGCGGGTGGCCGCAGCGAGGTGGCCCATCACCCGGCCGAGATCGCGCGGGGACGTCGCGCCGGTCGCCGCGATCGCGTCCGCGATGAGCGCGCGCAGCGCTTCCTCGGTGAGCGGCTGGGGGAGATAGACGGAGAGGATCGCCATCTCCGCCTCCTCCTTCGCGGCAAGGTCCTCCCGGCCCCCGTTCCGGTAGGCCTCGACCGATTCGCGGCGCGTCTTCACCTCCCGCACGAGGACCGCCACAACGGCCTCGTCGGAGAGCTGTGCATGCTCGCGCTTCTCCACCCCGTAGATGCTGCTCAGCGCCATCCGGAGCGTGTCGCGACGCAGCACCTCACCCGACCGCATGGCGGCCGTCATCTCGTCGTGAAGGCGATCTCGAAGGGACACCGGCGGTGGCTCCTCCCGCACCGGCGCCGGCCCGCTCACTCTCTGTGTGTGGGGGACGGCGCTGCGTCGTGCGCTGGGGGCCTCCGGGGCCCGGGTCTCGGGCCGGGGAAGCAGGTGGAACCGGCGTCCGTGCGGGAGGGTCGATCGGCCACGTCGGGCCGGTGGACCGTCGCGCCGCCGGTCCCGGCGGCTAACCCTGCTGGCGGGCGGCCTTCTTGCGCTTTGCTTCTTTCCGCTTCCGCTTCACGCTCGGCTTCTCGTAGTGCTCGCGACGGCGAGCCTCGGCGAGAATGCCCGACTGCTGGATCTTCTTGTTGAAACGGCGAAGCGCGCTCTCGAAGGTCTCGTTCTCACCAACGCGGATCTCTGCCAATGCCGGGATCACCTCCTCCGCCCAGGGGTCGACTGGCTCGTGGCGCCGCCGGGCGAGTGTCGGCGCGCACGTGCTCGAGGGCACGCGCGAACGCGGCCTCCGGGCCCGCCGGAGTGTAGCCCGGGAGCGGCGGGGTTGCAAACTCGCCGACCGAGGCCGGTTCCCCGTTGCGCAGCGGGTGATGGTCCTCCACGATGGGCCGATGACGCAGACCGGCCGGACCCTCGTCGACCTCCTCGACGGAGCGGCGGCTCGCTACGGCGAGCGGCCCGCGCTCGCGCTCGGGCGCGACGACGGCCACACGCGGGCGTGGAGCTACCGCGAGCTCGACCGTCGGAGCCGGCTGGCCGCGTGGCGGCTCCGTTCGTGCGGGTTGCGGCCGGGCGACCGGCTGCTGACGTGGTCGGCGTCCGGCCCGGAGCTTGCCGCCGCCTACTTCGGGGCGATGCGGGCGGGCCTGATCCTCGTGCCGCTCGACCTGCGAATGGCTCCCGCCACGATCGCCAAGATCGCGGAACGCTCGGGGGCGGTGCAGCTCGCCATCGGTTCCGGACGCGACGCCCCGGACCCAGCCGAGGCGGACCTGGAGGCGATGCCGTCCGTGACGCTCGAGGAGCTGTGCTCGGAGCCCGATGCCGCATTCCCGGCCGACTGGGAGGCGATATTGGCAACATGGGCGCGCCCGGAGCCGGGCGACCCCTACCTGCTCGTCTTCACTTCGGGCACGACGGGCGCGCCGAAGGGCGTGGTGCTGGCCCACGAGAACACGATGGCCGGCATCGATGGGTTCCATCAGCTCGTCCCCGACATGGACTACCGCGTCACCTCCGTCCTGCCGCTCGCCCACCTGTTCGAGCAGGCGATCGGGCTCTACCTGGTCCTCGACCTCGGCGCCGACATCGTGTACGTCCGGACCCGCAACCCACGGGTCATCCTCGAGTCGATCCGCGACCACCGGACGACGGCGATGATCCTGGTTCCGCAGCTGCTCGAGCTCTTCTGGTCGGCCGTCGAGCGCGAGGTCGAGCGACAGGGCCAGGCGGCCCAGTTCCGGCGCGCCCGGATGGTCGCCCGTCGCCTGCCGATGGCGGCCCGGCGCCTGCTCTTCCGCAGGATCCATCGGCAGCTCGGCGGGCACCTGCGGCTGCTCGTGTCGGCGGGCGCCTTCCTCCCGCCGGCCGTCCAGCAGGGATGGGAGGAGATCGGGATCGTCGTCATGCAGGGCTACGGCTCAACGGAGACCGGATCGGGCACGTGCACGACCTTGCGGGACCACCCGCGTGGCACGGTCGGTCGCCCGGTGCCCGGCATGGAGCTTCGCATCGCGGATGACGGCGAGATCCTGTTCCGGGGTCCGAGCGTCACCCGGGGCTACTGGCAGGACCCGGAGGCGACCGCGGCCGTGTTCACGGAGGACGGCTTCTATCGCTCGGGCGACCTGGGGAGGCTCGACCGGCGCGGGCGGCTCGTTCTCCACGGCCGGAAGCGGGACATCATCGTCCTGCCGAACGGCCTCAACGTCTTCCCGGAGGACGTCGAGAACGCGCTCCACGTCGCCGGGGTTCGCGACTCGATCGTGCTCGAGACCACGCCGGGACGAATCGAGGCGATCATCCTGGCCCCGCTGGCCGAGCAGGGCAGCGCCGGCGGGAACGTCGATGGGTCGCCGGCCGGGGCATTCGACGACGAGGCCACGGCCACCCGTGTCCGGGCGGAGGTGGACGCCGCGGTGAAGGCCGCCAACGCGACCCTCGCCGTGCACGCCAGGATCGCCGCCTGGCGGTTCTGGCCCGACGTGGACTTCCCGCGCACGCTGACGCTCAAGGTCAAGCGCGACCAGGTCCGCGCCTGGGCGGCGGTCTCCGCGCCGCTCCCGGTGACCGAGGGCTCGTAGCCGCACACGTGAAGCGGCGGGCGGCCGTCCCGCGCTCACCCGGGTGGGATCGGCACCTCCGTGCCCACCGTGGCGATCGCGGCCGCCAGGTCGGCCGTCTTCGGGTCGGGTGACGATGCGGGAGACCAGGGGTAGAAGACGAGCGTCGAATCCACCTGGCGCAGCACGAAGCGGACGTCTGGCGGGAACTGCACCCTCCCCGGCCCGCTCGTGATGTAGGCGGCCAGGTCGCGGGCCCCGTCCGCCGCGAGGGCGGCGCTCGGGAATGCATAGATCACGAAGAAGCCGCCGGCCGGGTCGTCCGGGAGGAGCGCGTGGAACGGCCAGCGGGCGACGGCGGCGAACGACGGCGGCTCGGCCGGGCGGACCTCGGTCAGGGTCGACTCGACCACCAGCCCCGCGGCGCGGGCGGCGCTTTCGAGCTGCCCGAGCGTCGCCTCGACGGTGGCGGGGGCGGTCGGCTGCGCGGTTGCGAGCGCCTGGGACGTGGGCAGGACGGTCGCGGCGCCGCCACACCCGGCGAGCAGGGCGCCCGCGCCGATGAGAACGGCGGCGAGCGTCCGCCGGTCGATCGAACGGACCCTGCCGGACCAGCGGCGGCTCGTCATCCGGGCGGCCACTGCATGGCCCGGCCACCGAGCAGATGGAGGTGGAGGTGGTTGACGGTCTGTCCGCCGTCGACGCCCGCGTTGACGACGAGCCGGTAGCCGCCGTCGGCGATCCCTGCGGACCGCGCAAGGTTCGCCGCGACCGCGACGAGCCGCCCGACCAGGCGCGCGTCGAGATCGGTGAGGTCGAGCGCGGATTCGATGTGCTCCCGCGGCACGAGCAGCAGGTGGACGGGCGCCGCGGGATGGATGTCGCGGATCGCGACGATCAGCTCATCCTCGTGCACCCTCGTCGCCGGGATCTCCCCGGCGACGATCCGGCAGAACAGGCATTCGGTGTTCACGCAGGACCTCCGCTGGAACGGGCGCGGGTCGCCAGGCCACCGACCTCGGGGCGGAAGCGTACGACGGCATTCACGCCGGCGTTCCCGACCGACCGTGCGGGCGACGGTGGAAGACGCTCGAGCAGGCGGCCGGTCACCCGCCCCGAATCGGACGGATCGACCCGCTCGATCGCCACGCGCGCAAGCTCCCCGGCGAGGGCGACCGTATCGCCGGGCGGCACGGCGCGCACGAGGATGTTGTCCTCGGCATGCCCGGTCCAGCCGCCGGCCGGGTCGCGCTGCTCGAACAGCACGCGTCGCTCCCCCCCTACCGCGCGCGCGGCAAAGGTCCGCCGCGCCTCCGCGGCAAGCACCAGGAGCTCGGCGGCGCGGGCCCGACGCACGGGTCCGGGCACGTGGCCAACCATCCGGGTAGCGGGCGTGCCGGGCCGCTCCGAATAGCGGAAGACGTGGATCCCGGCGAGGTCGAGCGAGCGCACGAATGCGAGCGACCGGTTCCAGGCCGCGTCATCCTCGGTCGGAAAGCCGACGATCGCGTCGGCGTGGACGGCGGCCCCGGGGAAGGCGGCGCGGATCCGCGCCACGACCGCCGCGTAGCGGGCCGAGTCGTAGCGACGGCCCATCCGCCGCAACACCCCGTCGTCGCCCGACTGGAGCGGCAGGTGGAAGTGCGGGAGGCAGCGTCCGGCACCCTCCCATCGCCAGGCCTCGAGCAGATCGTCATCGACGTGTTGCGGCTCGATCGAGGAGAGCCGGATGCGTTCCACGTCGGTCTCGGCAAGGATCCGCCGGACCAGGCCGGCCAGCGTCGTCGCGCTGCGGGCGTGCGCGCCACGAGCGCCCCGTTCGGACCAGCCGCCGTCGTAGGTGCCGATGTTGATCCCGGTCAGGACGATCTCGCGATGCCCGGCGGCGAGCGTCCGGCGGACCTCGGCGAGCACGGCATCGGGGGCGATCGACCGCTCCGGGCCGCGTGCCCGGGGGATGATGCAGTAGGTGCAGTGGAACGAACAGCCGTCCTGCACCTTCACGAACGCGCGCGTCCTGTCGATCCGGGCCGCGGCGTCCTCTCCCCCCGTGACCTCGACGCCGCCGAGCGTGGGAAGCGCCGCCGCGACGCACGCCTGGGACGCGGCGCCGGATCCATCCGCCGGGATGAGCGCGAACCCGAGCAGCCGCTCGATCTCAGCGCCGGATCCGCCGGCGGCGAGGTTCGTCGCGAGCAGCGCGCGAGGATCCTCGTGCGCGAACCCGGCCGGGTCCACCGCGACGGCGCAGCCGGTGACGACGAGCGTCGCATCCGGGCTCGTGCGCCGGGCCCGCCGGAGTGCCTTGCGCGACTTGTCGTCCGCAACGGCGGTGACGCTGCACGTGTTCACGACGTGCAGATCGACGGGGGTGCCCTCCGCCACGAGATCGATCCCGCGACCCTGCAGGAATCGACCGACGGCCTCCATCTCGGCCTGGTTCACCTTGCACCCGAGGTTCGTGATCGAGGCCCGCCGGACGGGTCGCGGGTTGCTCGAAACGCGCTGGGCGACCATGGCGCTAGTGTGCCCGGCCCTGGTCAGCCTGCGGGGCGCTCGACGTCGAGGGCAACCCAGTCACCCTCGGCCTCGCGGCCCAGGATCGCGAGGCCGGCGGCCGCGAAGGCCGAGCGGACGTCCGGCTCGCGGTCGACGAAGATGCCCGACGCGAGCAGGCGGCCGCCGGGCCGCAGCTCGGCGCGGAGCGCCGGCGCGAGGGCGACGAGCACGGACGCGATGAGGTTCGCCGCGACCAGGTCGAACGGGCCCGCGCCCGACGGCAGCGAGCCCTGCCACGCGCGGATGCGTCCGGCGAGCCGGTTGCGCCGGGCGTTCGCGAGCGTCGCCTCGATCGCGAGCGGGTCCGTGTCCACGCCGACGAGCTCGCCGGCGCCGAGGAGTCCCGCCGCCAGCGCGAGCACGCCGGACCCGCAGCCGACGTCGAGGAACCGGGCGCTCCCACCCGGCGCCGACCCGCGGACGAGAAGGCCGTCGTCCGCCCAGCGCTCGATCCCGGCGAGACAGAGCCGCGTCGTCGGGTGGAGGCCCGTGCCGAACGCCATCCCGGGATCCATCGCGATCACGATGTCCCCGGGTCGCCTGCGGTGGCGCCGCCAGGTCGGCCGGATCACGATCCGGCGCCCGATCCGCAGCACGTGGACGTGCCGCTTCCAGGCGCTCGCCCAGTCGGACTCGTGGACCACGGCCGTGGCGAGCTCGCCGATCTCGCGCAGGCCGAAGGCGGTGACGTGCCCGAGCGCGCGCTCCGCCGTGGCGACGGCATCCCGGACCGCCGATGGGTCCCGGGCGGGCAGGTAGGCGCGCACGGTCGCGGCCTGGGATGGGTCGGGCACCGCGCCGAGGCCCTCGTCGGTCAGCCTGAACCCGGGCTCGACGCTCACTCCTCCCGGCGCGACCCGGGAGAGGATCTCGCTCACCGCTTCCACGGCTTCCGGATCGCAGGTGACCGCCAGCTCGAGCCACGTGTCGTCGCCGACGAGCCCGTCCGCCGCCGGATCGGCGGCGGACGCCCCGGTCACCCCAGCGCCTCCTTGAGACGGTCGAGGACGCCGGTCTTGCCGGTGCCGAGCCCGGTCTCGCCCGAGGCGACGGCGAACGCCTCCAGGGCCTCGCGCTGCTCCTTCGTGAGCTTCGTCGGGATCCTGACGTCGACGAGGACGTGAAGGTCGCCGCGCGCACCGGCACGGCGCAGGTGGGGCGCGCCGCGTCCACGGAGGCGGATCTCCGTCCCCGGCTGGGTGCCCGGCTTGATCTCGACGTCCTCTTCGCCGTCCGCGGTCGGCACCCGCACCGTCGTCCCGAGCGTCGCCTGGGCAATCGAGAGCGAGAGATCGTGGAAGAGCTCCGTCCCCTCGCGCTTGAGCGACGGATGGGGCGTCACGTGGATCGCGACGTACAGGCTCCCCGGCGGGCCTCCCCGCGGCCCGACCTCGCCCTCCGCCGCGAGGCGGATCTGGTGGCCGTCGTCGATCCCGGCCGGCACGCTGACGCGGAGCCGTTTCGTCCG
>Ga0182011_10004343_pt1 | contig 11369 bp, 6 predicted proteins | sample 711E1DmetaG_FD_120481 | JGI IMG/M metagenome (GOLD analysis project Ga0182011, IMG submission 120481) | Permafrost microbial communities from Stordalen Mire, Sweden - 711E1D metaG | ecosystem: Environmental > Terrestrial > Soil > Wetlands > Permafrost | place: Sweden: Stordalen | collected... | reverse complement strand
TACTTCTTTTTCTTTGCGGCGGTCATCGCCGCCGCCGCGCTCTCGTTCGCCGGCGTGGCCCGCTCCTTCCGCGGCCTGGCCACCGGCGGAAATTCGATAGGATCCCAACCGGCTTGAGGAGGCGCCAAACCGAGATTATGCGGATGCACCGAGAGTACGTCGGGCAGATGGCAAACCCAATGGCAGGGCGGATTATCCCTAATCCGCCGCTCGAGGCGACGGCAGATGGCGGCGCGTTGCGGAAAACGCGCCCTACCTCAACCGCCCGAACCGGCGCTCAGATGTCGATCACGTCGTCGGATCGGGCCCGCGACGGCGGAGGAGGCGGGGGGCGCGGACCCGAGCGCACGGTCAAACGCCGGCTGAGAAGCATGTTCGTGACGCTCACGATCAGCGCGCCCCACAGCGCCGACCAGAAATCGTGCACGTAGAAGCCCGGGACCAGTTTCGACACCGCGAGAAACAGGAAGGCGTTGATCACCCAGATGCCGAGCCCAAGCGTCAGGACCACGAACGGCAGCGTGAAGATCACCAGCACCGGTTTGAGAATCGCGTTGAAGACGCTCAGCAAAACCGCGACAACCACCAGCGTCAGGGTGGTGTCATAGGTTATGCCCGGGACGAGCATTGCGCTCAGAGCCACGCCCAGGGCGAGCACCGCCCAACGTATCAGCAGATTCAGCCAAGGATGACGATTCATCGGAAGCAACAAGCACTGTCGCCGCGCGGGGCGGCCGGGCAATGAAAATCCTCGTCGTGCAGGATTACCTGCGCAGCGGCGGCACCGAGCGTCAGTCCATCCGGCTCACGCGCGCCTTCGCCGCGGCCGGCCATCGCGCCTCGCTCCTCACCTTCCGCCCGGGCGGCGCCCTCACCGCGGAACTGGCGGGCCTCGCGCACGCCTCCCTGACCCGCGTTGACTTCGGCCTCGACTGGTTCGCTCCCGGCCTGACGCGCGCCGTCGCCGCGGCCGCTCCGGACCTGGTGCTGTGCATGGGTCGCATGGCCAACTGCTATGCCGGGTTCCTGCAGTCGCATTTCCCCAGGGCCGCGGTCGTCGGCACGATGCGGACGGGCAAGCCATTGCCCTTCCTTTTCCGTCGCTCGCTGCGGCGGGTGCGCCACGTGGTGGCCAACAGCGCGGCGGCGCGCGCGACGCTCGTGGCCCGCCACGGGGTCTCGGCCGACCGCGTCACGGTCATTCCCAACGCGCTCGTGCACCCACCGGACGCAACGGTCGCCCCTAACCCCGAGCTGCGCGCGCAGCTGGGCGCCGCCGAGTCGACGCTGGTGCTGCTCAATGTCGCCATGTTCCGCCCGGAAAAGAACCAGGCTGGGCTGATCGAACTGTGCGGCCGCCTCCCGCCGGACCTCGACTGGCAGCTTTGGCTGGCGGGTGATGGGCCCACGCGGTCCGCCTGCGAACGGCTGGCCGCCGGCCGCGCTTTCGGCGGGCGCGTGAAGTTGCTCGGTCTGCAGGCGGACCCGCGCCCCCTCTACCGCGCCGCTGATCTGGCCGTCCTCGCGTCGCACAGCGAGTCCCTGTCCAATTTCCTTTGCGAGGCCCAGGCCCACGGCCTGCCGGCGGTGGCCTGGGACGTCGTCGGCGTGGGTGAGTGTTTCATCCCGGGCGAGAGCGGCCTGCTCGTGCCCCACCGCCACGAGGAGGCTTTCCTGGGTGCGCTGCAGCGTCTCGCCAACGAGCCCGAGACCCGACGGCGCTTCGCCGCCCGCGCCCGCGCTTACGCCACCGCCGCGTTCGATCCGGCACGACAGGTCCAAGCCCACCTCGATCTCTTTGCCCGGCTCGTGGCTCCGGCCGCCTGATCACCGGGCCAGTCACGGCTATCACGAGGCCGGAGTTGCCTTTCGCGGATCGGTGCTCATCGGTTGGCGGCGTGGCCAACGACAATTCCAGCGGGTTCATCCGGCTGCGCGGCGTCCGCCAGAACAACCTCAAGGGCTTCGACCTCGACGTTCCCCTGGGGCGCTACATCGTCGTCACCGGGCTGAGCGGGGCGGGAAAATCGTCGCTGGTCTACGACACGCTGCACGCCGAGGGCCAGCGACGCTACGTTGAGACGTTCAGCGCCTACACGCGCCAGTTCCTCGACCTGCTCGCCAAGCCGCGGGTGGACGCGATCGAAAACATCCGTCCCTCGATCGCCTTCCAGCAGGCCAACACGGTCAAGACCTCGCGCTCCACCGTGGGCACGATGACGGAGCTGACCGACTTCTTCAAAGTGTGGTTCAGCCACGTCGCGGAATGCTTCGACCCGGCCACCGGGGAGAAAGTCGAGGATGACAACCCGCAGACGATCTGGGCGAAGGCGGCGGCCGCTCACTCCGGTCGCGCCGTGGTCATCGCCTTCCGCGTGGCGCGGCCGGGCAACCTGCAATGGCCCGAGATCCTCGCCCGCCTCAAGGGTCAGGGCTACACCCGCTGCCTGTTGGCGGCGAAAACCCCGGATCCCACGCCCGAGATTCCGAGACCTTCCGCCGGCTGTGCGGTCGACCGCATCGACGAACTCCTCGCTCGCCCGGCGCCTTCCGCCCTGGGCGCCCTGACGCATCTCTTCGTCGTCCAGGACCGCGTCGTGCTGCGCCCGGAGAACCGGTCGCGCTTCGTCGAGGCGGTCGAGACGGCGCTCCATTTCGGCCAGGGCGAGGTCCGCCTCTTCGCCGCTCCGTCCGGCGCCGCCGGCGGCGGCTGGTTCACGGAAATTGGGCATTACTCGCGTGGACTGCATTCGCCCAAAACCGGCCGCACCTTCCGCCCGGCGACTCCGGCACTCTTCTCTTTCAACTCCCCAGTCGGCGCCTGCCCGCAATGCCGCGGCTTTGGGCGCGTGATTGACATCGATTACCGGCTCGCCCTGCCCGACCAGTCGCTTTCGATCGACGCGGGCGCGATCAAACCGTGGGAGGGCGAGGTGTACGGCGAGTCCAAGCGCGATCTCTACGTCTTCGCGCGGAAACGCGGCATCCCGACCGACGTGCCGTTCGCCACACTGACCGCCGAGCAGCGGGATTTTGTGATCAACGGCGATCCCGACTACGGCAAGCCCGGGAGCACCTGGCCCCAGGCTTGGTACGGCCTGAAAGGCTTCTTCCGTTACTTCGAGACGAAGACCTACAAGATGCACGTGCGGGTGTTTCTCTCGCGCTACCGCGCCTACAACACCTGCCCGGCCTGCGGCGGCGCCCGCCTCCAGCCCGAGGCGCTGTGCTGGCGCTGGCGCGGCCACACGCTGCCCCAGTTGTACCAGCGGGCCGTCTCCGATTTGCTCGCGCTGTTGCAGGACGCGGGTCCGGCAACGCCCGGCCCGGCCGCCGGCGCGCACTCCGCGGATCTGGCCTATGATTCGATGGTCACGCGCCTGCGTTACCTGCGCCAGGTCGGGCTCGACTATCTCACGCTGGACCGAGCCTCGCGCACGCTGAGCGGCGGCGAGGCCCAGCGCGTGAACCTCACCGCCTGCCTCGGGACTTCGCTGGTCGACACGATCTTCGTCCTCGACGAGCCCAGCGTCGGCCTGCACCCGCGCGACGTCGACCGCCTCATCGGCGTCATCCGTTCCCTCACCGCCGCCGGCAACACGGTGATTGTGGTCGAACACGACGAGACGATGATCCGCGCCGCCGATCACGTGATCGAAATCGGTCCGGAGCCGGGCGCCCGCGGCGGGCAGATCGTGTTTCAGGGTTCGGTCGACGCGTTGTTGCACTCCCCGGAGAGTCTCACCGGGGCGTACCTCTCGGGCCGGCGCCGCGTCGAACCGCCCATCGCGCGGCGTTCCGTGACCTCCGGCCATCCCCCACTGGGCCATGGAGACCGTGTGCCCGCCGCCACCCGCTGGCTGGAATTCGCCAATGTCACCAAGCATAATCTCGCCGGCCTGAGCTTCCGCGTCCCCCTGCGGCGCCTGGTGTGCCTGAGCGGCGTGTCCGGTTCCGGCAAGTCGACGCTCCTCGACCACGTCATCTACCAGGGTCTTCTCGCGCGACAGCATCAACTGGCCGAGGACGCTGCTGCCATCGGCTCGATCCGCACCGATCTCGAATTCTCCGAGGTGGTCCTCGTCGATCAATCCCCGGTCAGCCGCACGCCCCGCTCCAACCCGGCCCTCTACAGCGAGGCCTGGGAGTTCATTCGCGAAATCTACGCCGCCACGCCCGCCGCCCAGGAAGCCGGCTTCAGCGCCACGAGCTTTTCCTTCAACAGCGGGGACGGCCGGTGCGACCACTGTCAGGGCCTCGGCTATGAACGCATCGAGATGCAGTTCCTCTCCGACGTTTTTGTGCCGTGCGCGGTGTGCGAGGGCCGCCGCTTCCGGCCGGAGGTGCTGGCCATCACCTGGCACGGCCGGTCCGTGGCGGACCTGCTTGAAACCACCATCGATGACGCGCTCCCGCTGTTCGCCGACCATCCGGAGATTCAGCGGCGGCTCGCGGCGCTCGCCGAGGTCGGCCTCGGCTATCTCACGCTCGGCCAACCGCTCAACACCCTGAGCGGGGGCGAGGCGCAGCGCCTCAAGCTGGTCCGGTACCTCGGTGGCCTGGCCGCCGCCGAAGGCGGCGACGGCGAACCCAAGAAGCAAGATTCGAGATCCGACTCTGAAGAATCTGCAGTGGGCGCCCAGGACTGCGCATCTCGCGCCACCGATCCCGAGGTCGGCCGTCTCGATTCAATCCTCAAAACCCAAAACTCAAAACCCAAAACCCCAAACCCCGACCCCGCCACCGGCCTCTCCGGTTCAAAACCAACAAACCGAGACCCTGAACCCAAAACCCTGAACCCTGAACCCAATTTCGCCCCCGGCGCCCTGCTGCTGCTCGACGAGCCCACCACGGGCCTGCACAAGCACGATGTGCAGCGACTGCTCGCGGTGCTGCACCGGCTGGTCGACCGCGGGCACAGCGTGATCGTCATCGAGCACAACCTCGACGTTCTGCGATCGGCCGACTGGATCCTCGAGGTCGGTCCGGAGGCCGGCGCCCAAGGGGGCCGGATCGTGGCCACCGGCACCCCCGAGGACATCGCCCGCAGCGACACGGCCACGGCGCCGTTTCTGCGCGCCGCCCTCGCCGCGGGCGCCTCCGGTTCGGAGTTCAGGGTTCAGGGTTCGGAGTTGAGGGCGGCCGAGGCTCCGGCGATCTACCACCCAGAACCCAAAACCCTGAACTCTGAACTGGTTGTCGTCGGCGCCCGCGAGAACAACCTGAAGAACCTGTCCGTCGCCATTCCGCACCACACGTTTTCGGTCGTGACCGGCGTGTCCGGTTCCGGCAAATCCACCCTGGCGTTCGACATCGTCTTTGCCGAGGGCCAGCGCCGCTTCATGGAGTCGATGTCGCCTTACGCCCGGCAATTTGTGGAGCAGCTCCCACGCCCGGCGGTCGACCGGCTGACCGGCATTCCCCCGACGGTCGCGATCGAGCAGCGGGTCACCCGCGGCACCCACAAATCGACCGTCGCCACCATCACCGAGGTGGCGCAGTACCTGCGTCTGCTTTACGCGCGGCTTGGCGTGCAACACCATCCGGACTCCGACCGGGCCGTGACACCGCGCTCGCCGGCCCAGCTTCGCCGGTTGCTCGAGCGCGTTCTCGCCACGCCCGCCGTGCGCCGTGCGCGGCACTGGTATCTTTGCGCACCGCTCATCCGCGGCCGCAAGGGCCACCATCAACCGATCGCCACCTGGATCGCCCGGCAGGGTTTCGAGCTGATGCGCGTCGACGGGCACCTCGCTCGCGTCGAAAACTTCCAGAAACTCGACCGCTACAAGGAACACGACATCGAGGTGGTCGTGGCCGACCTGAAGAGCCCGCAATTCTCTTCTGCAAATTCCAAAGCCCGCGGTGCGGCCCTGGCCGAGGCGCTCCGCCTCGGCCAAGGCGCCTGTTTTCTCCTGCTGCCCGACGCCGCGATCCCCTCCTGGTTTTCCACCCTCCGCACCGACGTCGAAACCGGCGAGTCCTTCCCGGAACTCGATCCGAAGCACTTTTCCTTCAATTCGCCCAAAGGTTGGTGCCCCACCTGTCGCGGCCACGGGCGCATCTACGGCTGGATGCGCGAACCGCCGGAGGAAGGCGAGTTGCCACCGGAGATCGCGGATCTCGCGCGGAAAGCCGAATCGGACTCCGGCCCGGCCGCCGGCGTGTTGTGCCCAACCTGCCACGGCGAGCGCCTCAACCGCCTCGCCCGCGCGGTGAAACTGCACCTGCGCCAGGGCCCGCCGCTATCGCTCCCTGCACTGCTGCGGTCCACGCCGGCGGAACTTCTGGACCGCCTGCGCCGGCTGGAACTCGACGCCCGCGGCCGCGCGATCACCCGCGATCTCGTTCCGCAGATCGCCGGGCGGCTGGAGTTCCTCGGCGAGGTCGGCCTCGGTTATCTCTCACTCGACCGCCCCACCAGTACGCTTTCCGGCGGTGAAGCCCAGCGCATCCGCCTCGCCGCCCAACTCGGCTCCAACCTCTCCGGCGTGCTCTACGTGCTCGATGAGCCTTCGATCGGACTGCACGCCCGCGACAACGAGCGGCTGATCGACACGCTCGAATCGCTCCGCGACAAGGGTAACACCCTGCTGGTGGTCGAACACGACGACGCCGTCATGGAACGCGCCGATCGCATCATCGACCTCGGCCCCGGCGCCGGCGTCCACGGCGGAGAACTGGTCGCCTGTGACACGCCGGCGGCGTTGAAAAAGAACCCCTCTTCGCTGACCGGGCTCTTTCTGGCGCGCGGGCTGGCGCATCCGGTGCGGGGCGCCTATCGAGAAATGCCAGGGGCCAAGGGCCAAGGGCCAAGTCTCAAGGTCCAAGATCCAAGGAAGAGACAGACATCCGGCCAAATCGAAGATCAAAGATCGAAAATCGAGAGTTTTCCCCCATGGCTGACCTTGCGCGGAGTCTGGTGCCGCAACCTGCGCGGCGTCGACCTGCGGCTGCCACTCGGGCGCCTGATCATGGTCTGCGGGCCCTCGGGGGCGGGCAAATCGACGCTGTTCGGCGACGTGCTCCGTCCCGCGGTTGCCTGCGCCATCCGGCACCGGCGGGCCCGGCTCACCGGCCGCGCCTGGGCCCGCCTCACCGGCTTCGAACCTGACACGTCCACTGGCGCGTCCTCTCCGGCGTCCGGCCGCTTCCCGTTTGCCGAGCTGTACGGGGGGCATGCGTTCAAAGGAGTCATCGACGTCGACCAGGCCCCCATCGGCCAGACGCCGCGCTCCACCCCGGCCACCTACCTGGGAATCTTCGATCTGATCCGACAGTTTTTTGCGTCGCTACCGGAGGCGAACATCCGGGGCTACACCGCCTCGCGCTTTTCTTTTAACACCGCCAGCGGGCGGTGCCCAACCTGTCAGGGGGCCGGGCGGGTCAAGCTCGAGATGGCCTTCATGCCCGACGCCTATCTCCCCTGCGAGGATTGTGGCGGGCTGCGTTATGGTCCCGAACTCGCCGACGTCACGTGGAAGGGCCGCACGATCGGGCAGGTGCTGCAGCTCACGTTCGAGGAGGCGGCGCAGTTCTTTGCCTTCCACGCCCGCCTGGCCGAGGTGTGCCGTTTGATGAGCGACTGCGGTCTGGGCTACCTCACCCTCGGGCAGAGCAGCCCCACCCTGTCCGGCGGAGAAGCGCAGCGGCTCAAGCTTGTGACCGAGCTCGCCCGCGGCCTGCCCACGTTCGCCGAACGCACGCGCGGCGAACAGCCGCGCAACCTCTACCTGCTCGAGGAACCGACCATCGGCCTCCATCTCAGCGACTGCGAGAAGCTGATCCGCCTGCTGCACGGGCTGGTCGACCAACGACACACCGTCGTTGTGATCGAGCACCACCTCGACCTGCTGGCCGAGGCTGACTACCTCGTGGAACTCGGGCCGGGCGGCGGCCCCGACGGCGGGGAGATCATTTACCAAGGCCCGCTCGCCGGCTTGGGGCAGGTCCGCCGCAGCCCCACCCGGCCTTATCTGCAGGCGAAGTTGGCCCGCTGACCGCGCTCATTCCTCGTGGCGGGTATGGACCGGGGATCCGGCATGGCCGCATGGTCCGTCTACCGCTGCGCGGCCGCCCGCACCGCCACCGCCAGCTCGGCGTGATTGACCGGCTTGAGCAGGCAGGCCGACAGTTCACCCACGACGTAGCTGCGCGAAAAGAGTTCCGGATTGATGTAGCCGGTGAGCAGGATGCGCCGGGTTTCCGGATACCGCTCGCGCATGCGCACCAGAAAATCCAGCCCGGCCTCCCCCGGCAGCATGTGATCGCAAACCACCACCGCAAACCGGCGCGCCGCCATCAATTTCTCCGCCGCCGCCGCCGATCCTGCCACCGCCACCTCAAACTCCTCCTCCAGCCACAACCGCATCGTCTCCAGCAGCGCCGGCTCGTCGTCGACAACCAGGACCAGCGTGCGCTCGGCTGGCAGAGAGGAGGCGGGATCCCCGGTCATCGTCATCCCTCAACCGGACGCCCGCGGCACTGTCTGATCGTGCAGCTTGATCGCCTCCCGCACCACCTTGATCAACTCCGCAATCGAGACCGGTTTCAGCAGGTACCGGAACAACGCGGCCTCGTTGACGCTGCGCAGCAACATCTCCGGCTTCATGTACGCCGTGACGAGCACCCGCTGCATCTCCGGATACTCCTCGCGCGCCCGCACGAGGAAGCTCATGCCGTTGCCGCCTGGCATCAAGTGGTCGGAGACCACCACCTTGAATCTCCGTTTGCGCAGAATGCTGTCCGCTTCCTGCACTGAGGTGGCCGTCACGACTTCGAAATGCGGGCTGAGGGCGGCCGCAAACACCGCCAGGAGCGGTTTCTCATCATCAATGATCAGCACGGCCTCCTTGCTCGGATATAGAGCATCACCAGAGGCGGGATCGGAGGCGTCGATCATGGCAGCCATCGTGCCGGTCGGATCTTTCATGGCAAATCCAATCAACGGGTCGTCGGAGCAGCGGGCGCGCCGGGCCCCGGGCGCCGTTTTGGGTTGCTTGACCGGGGAGCCGAGCGTTCCATCATCATCGCACTCCGACGCATGGAAAAGACCGACCTGCACGCCGCCATCCGTGAGGGAACGCTGTTTCAGGTTCCGGCCAGTTTGCTGACGGCGGAAAACCTGATGACCCCCAATGCGGCGGGCAACACGCCCCTGCACACCGCGGCGCGGTATGGCCGGATGCGCGAGCTGCCGGGTGCCGTGCTGACGGCGGAGCATATGCTGCGCAAGAACGAATCGGGCTACACGCCCCTGCATCACGCCGCTGAAGGCGGACATCTGGACCAGGTGCCGGCCGCGCTGGTCACCCGCGACCGCCTGCTCGTATGCAGCAACAGCGGCTACACGGTGTTCCATGTCGCTGCGGCGCACGGCCACCTGGGCCAGTTCCCTCCCGGCATGGTAACGCAGGAAGTGATGATGCTCAAAACCGAGTTGGGCAACACCCTCCTCCACGAGGCGGTCGAAAACGGGACGCTTGACCAGGTACCCGCCGAATTCCTCCAGCCCGCCCTGCTGGGTGAGCGCAACATTAGCGGCGAGACCGTCCTCCATGTCGCGGCCCTCAACGGCCACCTCGATCAGGTTCCCCGCGCGGCCCTCACGCGGGAAAGCCTCCTGCAGCAGACCACCGCCGGCGACACGGTCCTGCATGCGGCCGCCATCGCCGGTCACCTGGACCAGATCCCGCCCGAATTCCTGGTGCACGACAATCTGAGCATTGCGAGCCAGTCGGGCTATACTGCCATCCATGCCGCCGCCGAGACGGGCCAGCTCGACCGGATCCCGCCGGCCCAGCTCACCGTCGACCTTTTGCTGACCCGCAACGACCACGGAGAGACGGCCGTGCATGCCGCGGCGTTTGCCGGCCACCTCCACCAGATCCCGGCCGGGCTGCTCACGGCGGAATTGCTCGCGGTGCGCAACTACAACGGCGTGACGCCACTGCACACCGCTGAGCGGAGCGGGCACCTGGACCAGATCCCCGCCGCACTTCGCCCGAAATCGCCGGGCGTGCTCAAACGCCTGATCAAACGTCTGGCCGACACCCGCACGCCCTGGGGGTGAGCCCCTGGCGGAGGGCGTGCGCGTCGCCCCGCCGGGCCGGCGGGCCCAAGCCCCTCGCATGCCGTCCATTAGCCCGCCTGCGCCTTGGCCTGCCGGTTGGATTTTGCCTTCCTTTCGCCGCGCCGACCGCCTATTCCGTTGCCCGTTTCACTTTTTCCCATGAACACCATCATCACCGCCCTCACCGCCCGCGAAATCCTCGACTCCCGTGGCAACCCCACGATCGAAGTCGATGTCCGCCTTGCCTCCGGCCACCTCGGCCGCGCCGCCGTGCCGTCCGGCGCCTCGACCGGCGAACACGAAGCCCTCGAACTGCGCGACGGGGACAAGAAGCGCTACCTCGGCAAGGGCGTGCTCAACGCCGTGGCCAACGTCAAGACCACGATCGCCCTCGCCCTAACCGGCATGGATGCCACCGATCAAGTCGGCATCGACCGCGCCATGATCAAGCTCGATGGCACTCCCACGAAATCGAAGCTCGGGGCCAACGCCATCCTCGGGGTGTCGCTCGCCACCGCCCACGCGGCCGCCAGCGCCCTCGGCCAGCCACTCTACAAGTACCTCGGCGGGCCCAATGCCAAGGTGTTGCCCGTCCCGATGATGAACATCATGAACGGCGGCGCGCATTCCGACGCCCCGATCGACTTCCAGGAATTCATGATCATGCCGGTCGGCGCCAGTTCCTTCCGCGAAGGCCTGCGCATGGGCGCCGAGGTGTTCCACTCCCTCAAAAAGGTGCTCAAGGAAAAGGGCCTCTCCACCGCCGTGGGTGACGAGGGCGGGTTCGCCCCCAAACTCGAATCGACCGAGGCCGCGCTCGATGTCATCGCCCTCGCCGTGAAAAACGCCGGCTACAAGCTCGGCAAGGACGTCAAGCTCGCGCTCGATGCCGCCGCCTCCGAGTTCTACGACGCCGCGAGCAAAAGGTACGTCTTCAAAAAGTCCGACGGCCGCAAGCTCTCGGGCGGCGAGATGGTCGAGTTCTACCAGCAGCTCGTCGCGAAGTACCCGATCGTCTCGATCGAGGACGGTTGCGCGGAGGACGATTGGGAAACGTGGAAGAAACTCACCGACGCCCTCGGGGACAAGGTGCAGCTCGTCGGCGACGACATCTTCGTGACCAACACGGCCATCCTCTCCCGCGGGATCAAGGAAGGCGTGGCCAATTCGATTCTGGTCAAGGTCAACCAAATCGGCTCGCTCACCGAGACGCTCGACGCCGTCGAGATGGCGAAGGAGGCCGGTTACACCGCCGTCATTTCGCACCGCTCGGGCGAGACCGAGGATGCCACCATCGCCG
>Ga0182011_10004342_pt1 | contig 11371 bp, 11 predicted proteins | sample 711E1DmetaG_FD_120481 | JGI IMG/M metagenome (GOLD analysis project Ga0182011, IMG submission 120481) | Permafrost microbial communities from Stordalen Mire, Sweden - 711E1D metaG | ecosystem: Environmental > Terrestrial > Soil > Wetlands > Permafrost | place: Sweden: Stordalen | collected... | reverse complement strand
TTTTTTCGCAAAGTGTGTATAATCTTAAGGAAGGGAAGGACTCTTTGGTAAACTTCCCTATTGTTAGATACGCATGAAGAGGTTAATCACAGTCATTGTACTTTTAATAATTCTGGTAGCTGGACTTTTCCTCTGGTGGCAAAACGGGCTCTTAGCCGCAAATACAAATGATAAAACCGCGCAGATTTTTGTAGTAAAAAATGGCGAAGGAGTTAGAGAAATTGCCAATAACCTAAAAGCGGGCGGACTGATTAGGGACCCCATTGTTTTCTTTCTCTACACCAGAATTAACAACTTAGATAAACAAATTCAGGCCGGAGATTTTCGCATAAATCCTTCCATGAGTATGACCGATGTCGCCACCAACTTAACTCACGGCACTTTGGATATTTGGACCACCATTCCCGAAGGTTTACGAGCTGACGAAATCGCGGACTTACTCAAAACCAAAATCCCGAGCTACAATGAATCTTGGCGGGCACAACTGGAAGCTAACGAGGGCTATCTATTTCCTGACACTTATTTAATCCCCAGAGACGCCGACGTTAATATGATAATAACGATGATGCGGAATAATTTTCAGACAAAATACGACAGTGTCAAAAATACCAAAACAACTGCTTTGACCGATGCCCAAACCATTATTATCGCCTCGATTATAGAACGGGAAGCAATATTTGCCGCAGACCGTCCACTGGTTGCATCGGTATTTATAAATAGGCTAAATCTTGGAATGGCTTTAGGGTCCGACCCTACTGTTCAATATGCACTAGGTTACCAAGTTGATACGAAGAGCTGGTGGAAAAAAGATTTAACCGCTACTGATCTTCTCATAAATTCACCTTATAATACACGTAAAAATGCGGGGCTTCCACCTACTCCAATTACTAACCCAGGACTTTCATCCATTGAAGCCGCGCTTGCCCCCGCAAAAACAAACTATTTATATTTCTTTGCGGACAAACAAGGACATTTACATTTTGCGACCACACTTGAGGGCCACAACGCCAACATCCAAAAATACGGAGGAGATTAAGCTGTCACACTGCTACCCAAAGCGAGGTGATTATAAATGGACGAAAGAGAAGAATTAGGCAAACAGGAAGCGGCTAGGAAGCAACAGGCAATTAAAAGATATGGGGAGACAATTGGTTTAATCCGTTTTGCCATAGAAAGCACAAGCTTAGCAGATCAAGATAGTGAAGCGTATCATGAATTGCAAGGCCAATATGAAGAAGAAGTTACACAAGCTTCTGAGAGTTTTGTTCATGAAGATAAATTGCATGCAGTGAGAGCACTTCTCGATGGAGAACCAAGAGGCGAAAGACCGCCTATGCCTAGACCGGGACTAATGGCATAAAACTTATTAGAAGAATTTACTATTTTCTGATTCGTTTGAAGAAGATGTTTGAAAGTCTCTATTCTCTTTTTTATACTATCTATTTAAAAGAGAAGGGGTGGTGGCTCGAGGAGCGAAATAGATATTAGCGAAATGCTAATAACTTTCGGCACAAACCACCACCCGCATTCTCAAGAATTCGTTCTAGAAGACGTCTTTAAATAGAGAGTTGGTGTGGTGGAATGCATAGCGCAAGTAGAAATCAGCAAAGTGCTAATAACCTTGGGCATATCAAACCACCACTCGCAACTCAGAATTCGCTGGTTAAGGCGTCTTGTTGAGCTTGCATAGCGTCACCGTATCCTTGAAGCCGGAAAACACCTGAACTGTTGTGCAGTTCGCGATGGCCTGCTGGACAACTTGGGGCAGAGAGCTGTTGCTCACTGTCGATGACGTGTAGAGTGCAAGATAGTCAACCTTCTTGAGCTGATCGCTCGTCATCGTGTCAATTCGCACGTATGGATTGGCGATAAGCGAGCCGATATAGGTTTCAGTACCTATGACAGCTCCAGAGGGTATATTCTGGGTGATGTATGTTGCAGAGTCCCGCAGCGAGTCTCCGTTTGTCTGGACAATCCTGTAATTCCAGGAGAACATGTTCAGCAAAACGAAGGCAACTGCCAGAGCAGGGACGAGGAACTTCCTTCGTCCTTTAGCCCAGTTGATGATCACAACGGCAAGGTACATATACAGCGGTACCAGCCAGAGGATCAGGTAGTGGGGGCTCTTCAGTTGCGACGCGACTGCGAAGACGAATCCCGCAAACGCCCAAGACAGGAGCACAGCGTGTCCGCTTGGAACATCATCCTTCTTGAACAACAGCGCCCGCACGTACCGCGCGATGACCAAAAGCCATCCGAGCAGCAGCACGATTACTGTTGTAACAAATACCCAATACTTGTCGGCGATGATCTGGAGTGCCTGGATCGGGCCGTAGTTCATTCCCGTTGCCGGAGCTGTACCGATGAGCCGATCGAATTCGTGGAACTCCTGACCAAAGAAGGTCTGACCGAAGTCGACTCCCATCCCGACGACGTACGCGAGGACAACGAGTGTCATCACGACAAGCATCGAGAAATGTCCGCGATGGTTCTTGCGAATCAGCAGCCATGTGAACACGGTTGCCAACACCAGGTAGACCCCGATGTGCTTGAACACGATCGCGAGACCGAAAGCCAATCCGGCAAGGACGTAGTCCCTTGTCTTCTCCGAATCAACCGCCTTGATGAACAGCCAGATGCCGATGAGAATCGGAATCAACTGCACGTTCTCAAGGTAGTCCATACGATTGGTCACCACGATCCAGCAGTCCAGTGCCACGAACAGCGTGCCCAAAAGAGCAACACTATTGCCATAGCGACGTAGGACTACGAAGACCAACGCGAGCACGACCATGGACGCCAAGACGTTGAGAAGTCTGGCGTTGTCGAGGCTCGGGCCGACCAGCTTAAACCAACCTGCCAACAGATCGAATCCGAATGGCGGGTGAGACAAGTATGGTTGGACGGTGTGACCAAGTGCCGGCTTGAACGACGGTGTACCCGTGTTGTAGACAGACATCGCAACGTTGTAGTTGGATGACTCATCCACTTCCAGGCCGGTTTTCCCGAGTTCGAAGATCCTCAGAAAGAATCCGAGGGCGAAGATCGGGATCAGGAAGATGACGTTGTAGAGAGTTCTGCCGAGTTTGGTTTGATTCACGGAATTCTCCCTTTGCTTTTCAGCGCTTGCGACGGAAAATAGCCAAGAACTCTTCATCAAGTCCGTCTGAAATCGAAGCATATAGTGCCCCGAAGGCCCAGATGGAAACTTGAACAAAGGTCAAGGGCGGAAAGAAGAAGGCTCGCCAGTTTCTCGCAGTAACGATGTTGACAAAGCCCGTTAGGACAAAACCAACAAGTAGTGCGTAGAGGCAAAGCCCGAATCCAAGCAATCCGTAGATCGCCGTTAGCACTGCTGCTGACAAAGTTGCCAACATTAGTACCGTAGCGACTAGGACTGTCTGGGCTTCTCGCTTTCTGGCGTATTTATCTCCTGGATGATCCAGACAGTATCTCATCCCGGAAACGCCAGACGCGAATTGCTTCCACATGCGAAGGCTTGCGCCATGTTGCATGTAGGCCACCAAGCGATTAGTGCAATAGATTCCTCCCCCAGCGTGGATCATTGAATACGAGGTGTAGAAGTCATCCCACCCGTCAGAATCCGATCTGGTCGGAAGAGAATCCTTCGCTCGCTTGAAGTAGGCGTGTGTCATGAAGAAGGACACGAAAGTGGGCAAGCGTGAGCTGTCCGCCATCGTTTCTGGTGTTAGCAGAATGTCCTTTCTAAATGACGGAAACTCCGAAATGAAAGCTCGTTCTCGGAACAATCCGATAAAGCTGTCATCGTCCGGAGCTCGTCTTACGATTCCATCAACCGCTTCTACTCCTTGCGTTCGCATGAGCTCGACTGCGGTGGAGGCATTGCTGCTTTTCCACTGAATCAAGACTCCTGTGGCTGCAAGGATATCACCTGTTGCGTGTTCCCAGCCGAATTTCCAGCGAGCTCGGGTATCCCTTCCGTTGAGACCAGGGGGTCTGGTAAAATCCAGGAACATCACGTTCTTCGGAAAAGCTTGCCTAAGCAGCTTGATCTTCGTATTGTTGGGATCGACTACGAGGATAACCTCCATTTTCCCTCTGTAGTCTTGTCCCAAGATTGAGAGCACACAATTGATTAATTCCTCCGAGTTGTTGGTTCTACTCCCTCCTACCGCAACGACGACGGATATTGACGGTAGACCCGAGGGTCTTGTCATTTTCCTCCTGACTTTCTGAACGCGAACTTGTCGTTGATGATGTAGTTGTAGACCATGGCAAAGAGGGTGACTGTCATAGTCGCCGCCAAGTACCAAAGGCCTGCAAGCACGAGAACTGTGTATAGAAACTGGTTGAACAGAAGCGTCAGACCTCGGGCACCATGGAACTTAATCCAAGCGCTACGAAGTGGGATTTTCCTGTCTCCCCAGTTATACTTCCAGTTCAAGAAGAAGTTGGTTTCGACCGAGACGATTGTTGAACAATATCCGGCCAAGAGCTTGTTTAGATGAACCACCTCCGCTAGGGTAATGAGAGTCGTGAGTCCTAGGACTAGCACAAACCCTCCAACGATAGAGTAACCGACCACCCTTTTCCTGACAAACAAAAACAGCCTCCCTTTGATGAGTCCGACGTTGCTCGACGTAATAGACACAGCGTTCACTCCTCATTCCTCCTGTAGGGGTATTGTTAATAGAACGAATCTTGAGTTTTCAAAGAGCACACCAAATAGCCGTAGATTCAAATGTTTTACAACATTTTAGACGCGCTTTTTGCATCTTCTACGATTATAGGTTTTTGAATTATATAAGAGAGAGAGAGAATGCAAGCTTATAGGACTTAGAAATACTAGTTTTATGCTTTATGATACTTAGTATGAAAGAGTGTTGTGGTTTATTTCCTAATTCTTTTGAAGAAGTGTTTTTTGGGAGTTGGTGATTTTGCTTCTGAAGATTGGTGCTCGTGAGCTTCAGATTGATGATTGGTTTCTGGTTCAGATTGAACTTCGTCTGCCGGAATTTCGCCTTCGTCTTCCATTTCATCCAACCCTTCCAAATTATATTCTTCCAAAAGCTCTACTAATCCGTCCATTCCCCGCTCCGAAACAATTTTGACTAAATTGCGGCCGGTTTTAGTCCCCAACAAGAAAACGGCACCGCCGCCGATTAGAAGTCCCAATAAAAATCCGCTGTGAAATTTACCCTCATTCATCTTTTTTATGTTTCTTGTCGCCTTGGAAGATTTTGGCAATCGTGGCGCCGGTTTTTAACCCCATCGCCAAAGTTGACAACGAGGCAATCGGTTTGGAGACACTTTCGGTGATACTTTCCGTATAATCCAACACTTTATTCACTTTAGTAATGGTTTTTCTTAGTTCCCGTAAAATGAAGAAGACCTGAATTCCTAAAACGACCAGAAGAACCGTGAGGACGATTATCACTATAAATAAAGCGGTTTGGGCAGGATCTATCATGTCTATAAACTTAGCTTAAATCTGAGCTATTGTCAAGTGCCTGCTTTAACTTCTATCTCAACGCTTTTTTGAGTTTGTTTGGAAAACTTATTTACAACTCTGACTGTAATTGTAGTTTCGCCCGGAAAAACATTAATCACTTTTTGGAAATTCCCGTCTTGGTCCACCGCTACCACGTTTTTATCAACGTAAACCGTCGTGTTTGGATCGGTTTTACCGGTAATTTTAATTTGCGAAGATAAAACTGTGCCGGCTTTGGGTGAAGTTATTTCAAGCGGCGGATTTAAAAAAGCGTCGCGGTATTGCCAAAGTAAATAACCGATGAACAGGAGGAGTACGATGACCGATAGAAGAACTGCTTGTCTGATTTTGAACTTAAACAGCGGAAAGTTCTGCTTTTCTTCTAAACCTCTCGGCAAAATACGGTAAGCTTTGTCTTCATCAAACTCCCGTCTGAACAGCGCTAGGATTTCCTCGTCGGGAAGCCCTAAAAAGCGGGCGTAATTGCGGACAAATCCGTGGGCGTATGAAGGTGAAGGCAGTTTTTGGTACTCCCCGTTTTCAATGTAAGACAAGAATTGCGTTTTTATTTTCGTCGCGCGAGCGACATCTTCCAAACTTAAACCCTTTTCCAGTCTCGTCTGCTGTAATTTTTCTCCGGATTTTATCATAAATTGAGGTTATTCAAGTGTTGCGATAAACTCTTCGGCGTCCCGAATTAGAACGTCTCTGGGCTTACTGCCTTCGGCCCTACTTACGACGCCAACTGTCTCAAGTTGGTCCAAAATTCTGGCCGCTCTGGAGTAACCAATCGACAGTCTTCTTTGCAAAAGCGACGCCGAAGCTTTATCGTGCTGGCAAATAACTCTGACCGACTCGGCAAACAGAGTATCGCGTCCGCCTTCGCCGGTTGAAGCCATACCTCTTTTAACCACCAGCGGCTGCGCCAAAACTTCTTCGGTGTATTCAACCGGCGGATTTTCGTTTTTGAGGAAATTAACCAACCCCCGCACTTCTTTTTCGGACACAAACGCGCCCTGGATACGGGTCGGTTTGGCTTGTTCCGGCGGGATATACAGCATATCTCCCCGACCCAATAGCTTTTCCGCGCCCGGCATATCAATAATAACGCGGGAGTCAATCATTGACGAAACATTAAAGGCGATACGACAAGGAATGTTAGCTTTAATTAATCCTGTAATAACGTCTACCGACGGCCTCTGGGTGGAAACCACCAGATGGATTCCGGTCGCTCTGGCCATTTGCGCCAAGCGGGCGATGGCGTCTTCAACCTCAACCGGGGCATAAGCCATTAAATCCGCCAACTCATCAATAATAATAACGATATACGGAAGCGTTTGGAAACCCGCCAATTCATTATAGCCGTCAATATTTCTGACACCATGTTCGGCAAAAGTTTTGTACCGCCTGTCCATTTCTCCCAGCGCCCATTTTAGAGACGCCAAAATCTGGTCCACTTCCACAATCACCGGCGTCATCAAATGCGGAATGCCGTTATAACCCGTTAGCTCAACCCGCTTCGGATCAACCAAAATAAGTTTTAATTCATCGGGGGTTGCTCTGAACAAAAGTGAGGCGATGAAGGAGTTGATTAACACTGATTTTCCCGAGCCGGTAGTTCCGGCAATAAGCACATGGGGCATTTTGCCGATGTCGGCCATTAAAGGATTTCCTGAAACATCTAGGCCCAATGAAACCGCCAGTTTTGATTTATGTTTACGCATTAGGTCTGAAGAAAGCATTGTCCTAAGCGTTACGACTTCCAAGCTGCGGTTTGGAATTTCAATTCCCACTAGATTTCGGCCAGGAATCGGTGCCTCAATTCTAATTTGGCCGGTTGGCGCTTCGGTATTTAGCGCCAGGTCATTGGATAAATTGGTAATTTTGGAAACTTTTGTCCCCAACGGAATTTGCAAAGCGTATTGAGTAACTGCGGGACCAAGATTAACTTCTACCACTTTTGCTCCGATGCCAAAGCTTTTGAGTGTTTCTTCAATTTTGCCGGCCACTTTTTTAACATCTCCACGGTCGGCTTTTTGCGTTGACTCACTTGACAATAAATCCAGAGGCGGCAAATGCCAGATTCCGGTTCTGCCCGGCGCATTCATCACCAGCTTATCCGAAATTAAAGGTGTTTCATCTTTTTTAATCGGCGCGCCGGAGTTGATTCTGACTTCTTTGGGCGTTGGTACGTCCTTGTTCATCCCCTTAATCACCATTTGTTTATCCAAACCGGAGGGTTTTTTCTTAAAGAAGGAGAGGATTCTGCCCGGCATAAGTTTTTGCATAATTGCTAGAATTGAACCTACAATTGCCATCAATTCGTCAACCGAGGTGTCAAAAAAGACCACTAAGCCGACAAAAACTCCGGCCAGATAAACCAGGAATGCCCCGGGGCCGGTAAGTATCCCCGACAATAACTGGTTTAAATAAAGACCAAACGATCCGGCTTTAGAAAGACCTAAAAGCGAAACGAAGAAAATCAAAAATCCGATGGCGATATTGGGTCTGGAGAGAAAAAACCGCAGCTTTAAGAAGAAAAAGCCAAAAAGTACCAAAAGTACAGGTAGTAAGAGTCCGGCCATTCCAAAATAATTGACGACGTAATCGTTTAATGAAGTAAACGAGGAACCGTTGCGGGCATAAGAAAGTCCTAATAAAAATCCTCCTAAAATGATCAAAAAAGCCACGATTGAATAAACGGTGTTTTTCTTTAGTTTGATTTTAAACTTATGCTTTTGATAATGTCTTCTGGCCATATAAGACATTATAGATATTTTGCGGAAAGACTACAAGTTTAGAAACTTCAACTTCTAATGATTGCGCGGGGAGCTTACAAAATTTTCCATTGAAATTCGTCTATCCGCAGTTGAATACATGAGGAATTGAGTGAATGCATCAGGGGGATTCCTCGCAAACTTGTCGAGGAGGGGGTGAAATCACCCGATAAATGAACGAAATTCCGAAAGTATGAAACAAGGCTAGACGAGAGTTTTTGATTCTTTTTGCGGAAAAAAGAATAAAGGATAATAATCCAACAAAAAAGCGCTTCAAGTTGCCCCTCGAAGCGCTCACTAAAATATTAACTTAGCTTCCTGAGAAATAGCTTAAACTTCTATAATTACAGGTAGCACTAATGGTCTTTTGCGTAGTTTTCTAAAGATGAATTTCTCCGCAATTTCACTGATGGCTTTACGCATTAAGAATCTGTCTCTTGTGCCGCCTCTTTGCGACAGTTTCTCTTTGATTTCTTTTCCTAGACTTGTTTGAATATCATTTGTTTCCTGTTGCGAAAGTCCTTTGACAATAATATCTAGGCTATCAACTTGTCCGCTGGTGGCGATTTCCGTAAGTACTACCACTACCCCGTCCGTTGCCAACCTTTGCCTGTCGCGGAGCACAAAACTTTCCACTTCTTCGCCGGAAATTTGGTCAACGTAAACATTTTCCAAATTTAATTTCTTACCTAAGCGCGCGCCGTTTTGGTTAAACAGCACTTCCTGCCCGTCTTCCAAAAGCAAAATATTTTTGGGCTCAAAACCTTGTTTTTCCGCCAATCCCCGGTACGCAACCATCTGCCTAAACGTTCCGCCGATTGGTAGCACGATTTTGGGATTGACTAAATTCATCATTAAGGTTAAATCGTCGCTAGATGCGTGTCCGGAAACATGAAATTCATCCGAAAGTTCCGAATAGATTACTCTGGCGCCAAGTCTGGCAATGTCATCGACCAAGGCATAAACCGAAACTTCGTTGCCGGGAATCGGATCCGCCGAAAAAATTACCACGTCGCTAGGAGTTAGATGAATTTCTTTAAATTCTCCCGAAACAATCCGGGAAAGCGCCGAATTGCCTTGACCCTGGCTTCCCGCTACCAAAAGCACAATATCCGAATCTTTATAATTTTTTAGCTGCGCCGTGGCAATTTCCATTCCTCTTGGCATGCGGATATAACCCAAGTTTTGCGCGATTTCTTTGGCTTTAATTACCGACCGGCCGACAAAACAGACTTTTCGGCCAAACTTTTCCGCCACTTTTAAAACCTGATTGACTCTGGAAATGTTGGAAGAATAAGTGGTGACAATAAATTTACCTTTGCAATTTTCCAGCTCTTCCTCAAAAGCGGCTGTTAATTTAAACTCCGACGGCGTATGGCCTTTCCTTTCTGCTCCTAAACAGTCCGACAACATGCATAAAACTCCCTCTTTAGAAACCTGGGCGATTTTTTTAAAGTCGGTTTTCTTGCCGTCAAAAGGCGTTAAGTCAATTTTGTAATCACTGCCGTGATAGAAATTGCCGGCCGGAGTTTTAATAAAAATGTTGGAGCTGTCTAAGACTGAGTGTGTAACTCTGATAAAATTGAGAGTGAACGGACCGATTTTAATTTCTCCTCCGTCAAAATTCACTTTTTGCACCCTGGGTTGTAATCCATAATCCTTCAACTTGGCATTGGCCAACTCCGCTGTTAATGGCGTCCCGTAAATCGGAAATTGTCCGGGAAGATCCGGCAAAACATAAGGAAGTCCTCCGATATGGTCTTCGTGTCCGTGCGTTAAAGCCATCCCGACAATTTTTTTGCCCTGTAAATTTTTAAGATAGGTAACGTCGGGGATCAAAAGGTCAACTCCGAGCATTGTTTCGTCGGCAAAACCCAAACCGCAATCAACAATTAAGATTTCGTTTTTGTACTCATAGAGATACATGTTTTTGGTAACATCACCTACGCCGCCAATGGGGATTAAGGATAAATTATTTTCCATACTTTAATAATAACAGATGTTGATGTGTAATGATAAAGGATTAACGATTAGTAATGAATGATAAAATTTATTCTGAAGCACTGGGAACAGTAGCTTTTGCAGCTTTTTCTTTATTCTCTTGTTCAGGATGATACGCATCTAGCAATGCGCTATTCTGAACATCCAATCTAGTTATTTCAATATCGTACCCTTTTACTCGACGACTTAACCCCGCATATCCAACGCCTCCCACTGCGGCAAGACCTCCATACACTACAACTATTTTAGGTGCAGAATAATCATGGTCTGTTAAAAGATCGACTGTCCCTCCTCCTACTGCAGATGCTGAGAACACAAGTGCTGCCCAAGCTAGTTTATTGACAATAGATCTTTTAATGCCCTGTCTATCTTTTTTATTATAAACTTCAATTGCTAAATCCTTTACATCCCGTGCAATTTCTGTGCGTTCAGTTTGTTCAATCGTGGTCATCGTAACTCCTCCTGGCTGAATGTTTACTGTAACTTCTGGTGGTAAAACTTTTACTCTTTCGTCCATAATTGAAACGATAATAACATCGTGTTAAATCTTTGTCAAGCTATAAGATATTTTGGGATTTGATTAGAAATTAAAAATTAGAAATTAGAGATTGCGGTTTAATATCGTGGTTTGCGGTCGCGGCTAAAACCCGGTCGAGCAGGTCGGGAACTTGCACCTCTGCTTCTCCAATCGCTTGACCCACCGGATGTCCTGCCTCTTTCTCTCCTAAATTGCATTGCCAGTGGATGTTCACTTGGCGTTCGAGGTTGATAAGTACCTCCGGCAACCGGCGCTGCTCCCATTGGTCTTGGTGTTTTTGGTTTATCGGCGTCTTCTCCAAATAACATGGAAAGGTTAACTCTTCCCTGGTCATCGATTTCGGCCACTCTCACTTTGACTTTTTGTCCGATTTTTACAATATCATTTGGGTCATTCACAAATTCCGTTGACATTTTGGAGACATGCACCATACCTTCTTTACCCGGTAAAAATTCGACAAATGCTCCGAAAGGCAAAATTCTCTTTACTTCGCCTTCAAAAACCTCACCCGGCTGGACTTCGCGGACTAATCCTTTAACCCACTCAACTGCTTTCTTCACTGCTTCATCGTCAGTTCCCGAA
>Ga0182011_10004340_pt1 | contig 11373 bp, 9 predicted proteins | sample 711E1DmetaG_FD_120481 | JGI IMG/M metagenome (GOLD analysis project Ga0182011, IMG submission 120481) | Permafrost microbial communities from Stordalen Mire, Sweden - 711E1D metaG | ecosystem: Environmental > Terrestrial > Soil > Wetlands > Permafrost | place: Sweden: Stordalen | collected... | reverse complement strand
TTCAGGTTCTTCCACTGGGCCGGCGGGAGTCCGTTGACCCCCGAGATGACGCTGACCTGCGGGCTCTTCCCGTGTTTCTCTTCCGCGGTCGCCTCCAGGAAGGCGCCGGTCCTGAGGTTGAACTGCGTCACGAGACCTGCGGGGACGTACGGGTCGGTCTGGTCGCGGGAGAGGCCGTGTGTGGGAGTGCGGAGGAAACCGAATTGCTTTGAATCGAGCTCGAGAATTCCGGAGACGTTGATAGACGTTCCCCTTCTGTTATTTGAAAATGCCCTTCAGCACGTCGTTGACCTTCGCCTTCTTTTCCTTCTCGAGGCGGTCGGTCAGCTCCTTCTTCTTTGCGTCTGCGAGCGACAGCTTATCGCCGATGAGCGACTGGTAGGCGCCGAGTTGCTTCTGAACGTCGGCCGTTCTGTCGCCGACGAGTTTCATGACTTCCGCTTTCTTCCCCGCAATTGCTCCGTCGAGCTTCGCCTTCAGATCGTTCTGGGCCTTCGTGAACTCGGCGCCGAGAACGGCCGTGGCGCGCTCGGCGATCTTCGTGTCGAGATCCGTCGCAAGCGCCAGCTTGAACTCCCCGTCCGTGTTCCAGAGCCGGAATGTGACCTCGAAGTCGTGGATGTCCCGGAGGACGTCCCGGATGACCTGCTCGAGCATCCCCTTCGGTTCGGAAGCGTAGGAGATGCGGAATCCGGAGAGCGTCGTCTTCGCGCTGGCGTCGAATGCGCTCCCCGGGACGACGGCCTTCACCGTCGAGCTCATGTGCGCGTCCACCATCTTTCCGGAGAGGAAATCCTCCTTTCCGAGCGGGACCTCCGCAACCGGGACCCCGCCGAGCGACGCTTCATACTCGTCGTACGGAACGTCCTTCGTCCGATCGAACACCGCGTGCAGGTGAAATGCCCGGCCGCCCCCTTCCACTCCTTCCAGCGTTGCCGTGATGGGGAGGTGTGTCACGCGCTGATCGTTCGTGACGTTGTCGATTTCTCCCTTTGCGTGTATGGCGGATGCGCCCCCGGAGGTGTCGGTCCCCCCTGAAATCCTGATCTTCTCAATGAGGAACTTCGGGTATGCGCGCTCCAGGGGGAATGCGATGTTCTGTCCCGTCATTCTGGGCGGGCTTGTGTAGTCCGGTTTCGATGAGGAGTTCTTGATGTGCGCCCGCGCCCAGTCAATGTACGAGAGATATGTCGTCGCTTTTTTCACGGTCTCCTCCCCGACGAGAAGCCGTGCCACGCCAGTCGTGCTCAGGTTGGGGAGCTTTGCCATCGACTTGAGCCGGGCGAAGTCTTCCCCCGCTATGTCGTCGACAAGTCCCGCAGAAGCGTTGAGTTTCTGCACGTCGCTCTGGATCGCCGCCTTTCGCGCGTTGAACGCAGACGAGATGTCGTTGATTCCCTTCGTGGAGTTCTCCACCGTCGCGATGGCCCCGGTGATCGCCGGGACCGTCGTGAGCTGCGATGTGTTTATCGATGTAATCCCGGTTTCAATATCCGCCAGTTTCTTCTTGGACGATTCGAAATCGGCGAGCGTGGAGTTCCACTGTCCGGACGAGGCGAGGACCTGGCTTTTCAGTGAATCGAGATGTCTGAGCGTGTGGATGTCGAGAGCCTTCACGAGGCTGTCCGCGTTGAGATGAAGCGCGGCGATTCCCGCGGCCGCGGCGGGAGACTTTTCGACCGTCTTCCCCAGCGCCCCTTCCGCCTTCTCGGTGAACGTGCTCCCTCCGGAGGTGTCATTCCCCGCCGGGGATGCGGACGGTTTTTTCATGGAGCCGTCCGTGGTCCGCCTCGTTCCCAGTATCAGCTCGTCCACCTCCATCGTCTGTATGATGTACTTGTTCCTCAGAAGCTGGCCGGAGTTCACCGCAAACCGGACGTCCCGGGTTTCGAAGAGGTTGCGCCACCCGTCGTGCGGATCTGCGACCTGGAGCCTGCTCCACCGGATGCCGAGGGGAGAGAGCGAGACATGCAATCCCTCGAACTCCACCTTTGCGCCTATCGCCGCTTCCCCTCCCGCCTCGAGTCCCAGACGCACCCACGTGTCGATAAAGAGATACACGGCGAGGCAAACGACGACCGCCGGGATCAGGACGAAGTAGACGAATTTCTTTCTCATGGTCAGCCTTTCAGGTCGCGGATTCTCCTGTACCACTGGAGCATTGTGCTCCGGTCCAGCACCTGATAGACCTTCCACTGCTCAAGACGCGAATGGATGTGCGTCCTGTATGCAACGACAAAATGCTTCATCCCCGCATAGACCGGAAAGAAGAGTACAAGCGCCGCAACGAAGCTCCCCATGACCACGGTGTTATTGAACCGGGTAAGGGGGGCGACGGGCGCGTTGTAGAGATACGTCCAGAGCCCCTTCAGGGGGCCGGCGTTCACGAGTATCTGGTATCCGAGCCAGTGGAACAGCGGGTCGAGGAGCCAGGCGAAGAAGCTGAAGAACGTCATCGCCACGCCCGCAGCCGAAAAATTGACGTCCAGTGCGAGGAGAACAAGCCAGACGATGGCCCCCTGGAGCGTCAGCATGGGGGAGAGCCCCAGTATCGAGCCGAGCGCAAACCCCCCCGCAACCTGTGCGGGGGTCTGCCCGGCGCGCAAAATATTAACGAAGTCCCTGATGAACTTGAGGTAGAACATGGTCCGCTCCGGATGGAAAAAGAGGGGAAAGGCCGCTGTAAAGTATCACTCGAACGGACAAGTTGCAAGGAACGGACTGGCCGCACCTTGCCCGGCGGCCCCCGTACCAAGTATGCCGATGTTCAAGCGTGTCCCTTCCGTTGGAAGAAATAATGGAGTGGAAAATCAGATCGCCGGGGGCTGCATGCCGAACGCGGCCCATTCCTGACGGGCTGGTCCGTGGAGGCCGGGGATTTCGAGACCCGCCTGCCGCATGAGCACGGTCATCTGTCCGCGGTGATGGACCTGGTGGAGTATGAGGGAGGTGAGAGTGTACCCCCTCGCCCATTGTTCACCGTACATGTCGTCTTTCGTGCGGAGCGTGTCGTCGGTCCAGTGCCCTTTCACTTCCTCCAGGAGCGAAATCGCCGCTTCGCTGTATCCCTTCGCGATAAGCTTCGCCGTGGGGGGGACCGGGTCGTGCTCCCCCGGGCCTTTCAATGTCAGTCCGGTGCGCGACATCATCTCGGGGATCGTCGTCGTGATGTGCCATGCAAGCCGCGCGAGTGTCCGCCCTTCGGGATTGACCGCCTGGGAGAGTGCGCTGTCGGTCAGATGCTTGAACAGCTTCTGCGTGGACTCCAGTTCGCGGGACCAGACATGCTCGAAGTCGTTGATTGTCGAGATCATGGATGTTGCCCTCTCTCTGTCTGCATATGGTGCACCGGTTTCTTCGGGAGCGTCATTCGGGAGTGATGAGAACATCGATCCGCCTGTTGCGGGCACGCCCCTCGGCCGTCGCGTTGTCCGCGACCGGGAAGCTGCTCCCCCAGCCCCTCGACTCGATCATCGGTGAAGCCGCAGGGAACATTTTGAGGTACGCTGCGACGGCGGCTGCGCGGTGTTCCGAGCTGCGCTGATTCACGGTCTCGTTCGGCCCTGCCTCGGTGTGCCCTTCGACCGTCAGGTGGCAGTTGGGAAAGAGGTGAATCGCATGTTCGAGTTTCCCCATGAGTTCGGTAGAACCCGGTTCGAGCGCGTCCTCCCCTCGGGAAAACGTCAGTCCAAATATCCGAAGGACGACCGTGTCTCCGCTCCGAAGGACAGTCCCTTCGTTCGGCGTAAAATAGGTGGCGGCGAGCGCGGCGCCGCTGATATAGCGCTGCCATTCCTCCGCAAGCCCCTCCTCCGGGGATGGCGCTGGGCCGCCGCCCGGTTCGAGCGGCATGAGACGGCGGTGAAGAGCGTCGTTCTCTGCGCAGAGCCGCTTCAGGTTACCCGCAAGCAGGGTGCGGGCCGAATCGCGGCTCAGAACCGAGTTGATGATCCCCTGGATAACAGGCTCGTATCCGCCGTCGAAGCGCGCCGGCGTGTTCAGTGCGGAAGCAACGCGCCCCATGGCTCCCTCCGACAGAAGTATCGCGTCTTCGAACGTCAGCTTATGCTCCCGCATCTGCGAAATGATCTCATGCAGGTAGATAGCGTGCGCCGCTTCGTATTTTGCCTCCTCTGCTAGCCGCCGGGCGCTGCTGATGTCGTATCTGTTCTGCCTGACCATCGTCTCAGCTGTTTCAAGGCACTGGTGAGCGCGTTCGAACGTCTGCGGTGCGGTCGACGAAACATCGATCTGTTTTGCCTTCGCGAGGAGTTCGCGGGCGGGTGTAAGGAGATTAAGCTCGATCGCGTCCAGTTCGGCGGACCTGAAAAGCCCCTCGGCTTCCCCGGACTCGATCCGCGCCGCGTGTGTGTCGTCGTCTTCGAGGAGTTCCGCTGCCGCATGCAGGGACTCTTCGCCCTGCGCCCAGAGATCGGGGGAGAGGCGTGCAGCGTCTGCGGCCAGGGCGTCGGTGCGCGCTCTGAGCGCTCCCGCGAACAATGCCTGCGCCGTCTTACACTCGTCGATCGCCATGCCGAAGTACTGGCTGGCGAGTCGGATCTGCTCTCTGATGTCGTCAGGGGATTTGTGCCGGACGAAAAGAATGTCGGCTTTGGCGTAGGCCGCCGCTCCCAGCTCAAAACTCTTTGGAGCAAGCGTCTCTGCGTCGAGAGCCTTTGCACGCACGCGTGCCTCGACCGCGTACCGGAACATCTGGACGCGGGATTCGCCCTGTGCGTCTGCCACTGAAGGTGCGATCAGAATGAGCGCCGCGGTGAACATGAAGAGAACGCCGCCCCGCCGCGGAGAGAGTGTTGTAAGTGCCCCTGATACCATGTGTCCCCCCCAATGCCGTGAGTCACGCCGAGGTCTGCACAAGAACCGCAAAGGTTCCCGGGGTGTCAGGCACCTTCCATGCCGGTAAACAGCGACTGCAGGTTCAGAGAAGAAGCTTTTGTCCTGCTTGCGAGCGAGACATACCGCCGGGCCAGCGTATCCTTGCCGGTCCCGAGCACTGTGCTTATCAATCCCAGTGCCTCGGCATACTCACCCGGGGCGAGCTCCTTGATGATGTGGGTCCATATCGCTTCCTCAAGCACGTTGAACGCCGTCTGCACCTCCCACAGGTCGAACCCGGAGGCAAATCGTTCGCGCGCGATCGTATCGGCATGGGCGACCATCGGACCGAGGTTCCGTTCCTTGACGGCCCTTGTCGTCAGGACAAGCAGGGCCTTCAGCCGCTGGTGGACGTTTCCGGTCCCCGATTTCTCGTAGCTTTTCAGATGCGCACGCGACATCGCCAGTGTGGCATCCTCAATAATCACCGTCGAACGTTCATGGAGCAGTTCGTTGAGTGTCATGGAAATCCGTAAAAAGTGCGAATCGATGAAGCACCATAATATACGCCCCGGCGGCCGAGGAATCAACCTTCCCCCGGTGGGGCGGTCGTTCCGCCGGTGGTACGCCAGTCGATAAACAGTCTTCTCGAAGGGGGCTGGCAGGAAGGGCAGAAAAATGTGTCATGCCCGCGGACTCCTTCGCGCCGTATTGTCGTGCCGCACCTGGGACACGGCTCCCCCTTCCTGTTCCTGACCTTCAGGTGCTCGCGCACCTTCACCTGTATTGGCCGGCCCGCCTTCTCCACCATCGCGGTTCCCCACGTCATGACAGTACCGATCGCCTCGTATAGCCGGCCTGTCTCTTCGCGGCTCAGTCTTCCGGAGAACGTCTTCGGATGGATGCGCGCCTCGAAGAGAACTTCGTCCGCGTACGCGTTGCCGATTGCGCTGAGGACGGTGTGGTCGTTGATCATCACGCGTACCTGGCGGCGCGCGTTGGCGGCGACGAGCGTAAGGAACTTCTCCTTCGTGAACTCCGGCGAGAGTATGTCGACCCCCTGCGTTCCGTATCGCGGTATCGACCCCGTGTCGGCGCGGCGGCACACGTAGAGCTTCGCCATTTTCTTCTCGTCGCACAGCCTGAGCGCCGAACCGTCGTCGAGCATCCAAGCCACGCACATGTACCCTTCGGGCTTCTCCCCCTTCCGCTGATGCTGTATGCGGCCGGCGAGCATGAGGTTCGTCACCATGTCGATCTCTCCGCTGAGCCCCATGCGGAGGAACGGTCCGCGCTGTTCCACCTCGCGGAACGAACGCCCCGGGAGGAGCTCTTCGATCGGCGAGTCGAGCATGTTCCGCACAAGGACAGGCTGCTTCACTTCAACCGCGGTGATCGACCTCCCGGTGAGCGCGCCGGCAAGATAGTTGCGTATGTATACGAGATCAGGGATCTCCGGCATTGTCAGAATCCTGGGGGACTTCGTCCTTGGGATTTGCGTCTGCTGGAAGATACTCAAAATCCGATTTGCTTTTTCATGGAATTTTCGGCACGTTGCCCCGTCACCGTTAGGGGTGTCCCGCCGGAAAGGCGGGACTGAGATCACACCCTGTAAACCTGATCTGGGTCATGCCAGCGTAGGGAAACGGAACCAAGTCTGCTTCTTGATTTCCTTTCGATTCCCGCGCCGGCAACGTGTGCGGGATTCTGTTTTTTGGAGGCATCATGAAGCGGGCAGGAATGCTCTTCACTGTTCTCTTGTGCGCGACGCCCTGCGCTCTGCGCGCACAGGACCAGGCGCCGAAGAAGGACACCGTGTACCAGATGTCCCCTGTCGTCGTGACCGCGACACAGGCCACGGAGCGGAAAAGCCCCGTCACATTCTCCAATCTCACGCCGCAGAGCCTTCGCGAGCGGTATTCCGTCCAGGACGTGCCCGTGCTCCTTTCCGAGCTCCCCTCGATCACGACATATTCCGAGAACGGGAACGGCATAGGGTACAACTACATCAACCTCCGCGGGTTCGATCAGAGGAGGATCTCCGTGATGATCAACGGCGTTCCCCAGAACGACCCGGAAGACCACAACGTCTACTGGATAGACTTTCCCGACCTCCTTGCAAGCACGGACAACATACAGGTCCAGCGCGGCGCGGGGAGCGCCTTCTACGGTCCCCCTGCGATCGGCGGCTCGGTGAATATCGTCACGAACCCGTTCGGGGGAAAGCCGGGGCTCACGCTGGAGATGATGGCGGGATTCCAGCAGTTCGGCGACAGCGCGAAACCGCTTCCTCTTACGACGAAGAAGTTCGGCGCGTCATTCACATCCGGTCTCGTGGAGGGACGGTACATGTTCTACGGCCGGCTCGGCAGGATCTCGAGCGACGGGTACAGGGCCAACTCGTGGGTCGACATGAACTCGTATTTCTTCGGGGCGATCCGTTTCGACGGGGAGATGTCGACGCGTTTCCATTTCTTCGGCGGGCCGATCACGGACGGACTTGCGTACGACGGCCTGGGGAAATTTGTGAACGGGAACAGGGTGCTCCGCCGTCAGAACGTCGTCGCGGGCTGGACCGCCGATTCGGCGGGGGATGCCTACTCGTCCGTGCAGTTCCGCCGCCCTCAGGAACAGGAGAGCTTCAGCCAGCCCCACGCTGAGCTTATGAACGACTGGAAGATTTCCCCGTCCGTGACGGTGCACAACACCCTTTTCTATTATACAGGGGACGGGTACTTCGATTACGACGCCTCCTGGGCCGACACCTCGATGCTCAGGATCGGCACCAGGTACGGGATCCCGGCATCCGCGAACCCGGCGAACGCGCTCGTGCGGGCGTTTGTCGGCAACTCCCAGTGGGGATGGCTTCCCACGATCGACGTCGACCACGGAGACGGAAACCTCACCGTCGGCGCGGAGATGCGGTTTCACCGGTCGACGCACTGGGGAAAGATCGAGTACGCCGAGGGGCTCCCTGCGGGGTTCGACCCTGATTACCATTTCTATGAGTTCAACGGGGGGAAGGATATGTTCTCCCTGTACGGCCACGAGCTCTTCCGTCTCAGGGACGATGTGACACTGATGGCGGACGCGCAGCTCGTGCACGACCTCTACACGTTCACACGGGAGAAATACCTGGGGAACACGTTTGCCATTCCGTATCTCTTCCTCAACCCGCGTGTCGGAATCAACTATAATATCAATGAAGAATGGAGCAGCTACGTATCGTTCTCGTACACGTCGCATGAGCCGGAGCTCACAAACCTGTACGAAGGGGAATCCTCCGCATACGGCGCCGTGCCGCAGTTCAAAGTCGATACGACAGGGGGGATACTCAGGTACGATTTCAGCCAGCCGCTCGTCCATCCCGAGCAGCTCTTCGACGGCGAATTCGGCCTTCGCGCCTCCTCCTCCGCCGCGGAGGGTTCCGTCACCGCCTACTGGATGGAGTTCTCGAACGAGCTCGTCGAGAGCGGACAGGTTGACATATTCGGCCAGCCGGTGACAGGGAACGCGAAGCGGACCCGCCACACCGGGATCGAACTCGAGGGCGCCCTCCGGTTCTCTCAGTCGTTCACGCTGAGCGGGAACTTCACGGCATCGCGGAACAGGATCGTCCGGTCGCTCTTTTTCCTGAGCGGGAGCGGGCCGGTGGTTCTCGACGGGAACCCCATCGCCGGGTTCCCCGATGTTCTCGGGAACCTTCGCCTCACCTGGCGCGGAGGCGGCGTGACGGCCTCGGTTATGGGAAAGTACGTCGGACCATTCCACACGGACAACTTCAACAACGAGGCGAACACGACGGATGCGGCGGTCGTGTTCAACGGCGAAATACTCTGCAGACTGCCGGACATCGCCGGCTCGGAGATCACGCTCCGCGGGGAGATACGGAACATATTCGACGCGCTCTATCTCGCCGGGGGGCAGGGGAACACGTTCTTCCCCGCGGCGGAGCGGAATTTCCTCATCGGCCTGAACGTGCACCTGTGAAAACGAGACTTTCACGTACGCTCCTTCTCTGCAACGGCGAGCCTCCGTCACCCGGCCTCCTTAAGCGCCTTGCCTCGGGAGCGGATACGATCGTCGCTGCGGACGGGGGCGCAAATGCCGCGCTCCGTTCGGGGATAACGCCCGACGTCATCATCGGAGACCTGGACTCGCTCCTCCCGAAGACCCGGAAGGCGTTCTCCCGGTCGCGCGTGATCCGCATCAGGCGGCAGGACAATACGGACCTCGAGAAAGCGCTCGATTTCATCTCCGTATACTCCCCCGGAGAGGTCGCGATCGCCGGGGCGACGGGAGGGAGAATTGATTTTACGCTCGGGAACCTCTCCGTGTTCTGGAACTACACCCGCGCTCTCTCCATGACGTTTGTTGGAGACGGGTGGCGCGCGTTCCCCGTCGGAAGGCGCCGGACGGTTGAGGCGCGGCGTGGGTCGACGGTCAGCCTGGTTCCCTTCGGGAAGTGCTCCGGCATTACGCTCAGGGGGCTCCGGTATTCGCTCTCCGATGCCGTGATGCGCCCCGGCGAGATTGGCGTGAGCAACGTTGTCATCCGCTCACCCTTCAACGTTACAGTCCGGCGCGGAAGGATGCTTCTCGTGATATTCGGGCATGCGGACGGACCCGGAGAACAGTCCGCATGGTGACGCTTGCCCCGGCTGATCTTGCGGTGATCGGCGTTTTCTGTGCGGCCGTCATCGCGATCGGCATATTCACCGCCCGGTCCTCCATCCGGGACGTCGAATTTCTTCTGGCGGGGCGTTCACTCACGACCCCCGTTTTTGTCATGAGCCTCGTGTCGTCCTGGTACGGCGGCATACTGGGCGTGGGCGAATTCACGTACAGGTTCGGCATTTCCAACTGGTTCCTTCAGGGAGTTCCCTACTACGTCTTTGCGATTGTCTTCGCATTTCTCCTGGCAAAACGAGTCCGCGGCACAAATCTTCTTTCGATTCCGGACAAGCTGAACCTGGCATACGGCAGAAAAACGGCGCTCCTCGGGAGTTTTCTGACGTTCATACTCATGACCCCGGCCCCGTACGTCCTCATGGTCGGGATCCTGATCGAGGTCGTCACGGGCTGGTCGATCGCCGCATCCGTCACCGCTGGCACGCTCGCCTCCGTCGTCTATCTCTTCACGGGAGGGTTCCGTTCCGACGTCAACACGAACGTCTTCGAATTCTTCATCATGTTCATCGGGTTCGGCGTCATCATCCCGTTTGCCGTCTCAAAACTCGGGGGGGCCGGGTTCATCACATCGCACGTTCCCCCGCTTCATCTGGCATGGGACGGCGGGAACTCCATTCAGTTCGTCCTCGTTTGGTTCTTCATCGCTCTCTGGACGCTCGTCGATCCGTCATTCCACCAGCGATGCTACGCAGCCCGGACCGGAGAGGTGGCGCGCCGGGGAATACTTGTCGCGGTCATATTCTGGATCGTTTTCGATGCCATGACGACGACTGCCGGGCTCTACGCGCGGGCGGCACTCCCTGACATCCAGTCGCCTGTCATGGCGTACCCCCTTCTGGCCGAGGCGGTCCTTCCCCCCGTGGCGAAGGGGCTGTTCTATGCGGGGATGCTTGCGGCCATAATGTCGACGCTGAACAGCCAGGCTTTTATCTCTTCAATGACGCTCGGCCGGGACATTGTCGCCCGGTTGCGGGGGCGGATGGGGGAGGATGCAACGACGGGTCCGGTACGCTGGGGGATCCTCGTTACCGCTCTCCTTTCGGTGGGTCTCGCCCTTGCGATCCCCTCCGTCATACGGCTCTGGTACACGATCGGGACGGTCATCATACCCGGTCTTTTGATACCGCTTGTAACGTCGTATTTCGATCGATTGCGGCCGCGCCCCTCGATCGCATTTGCCTCGATGGCGCTCGGGTGGCTTGTCTCGCTCGGCTGGCTTCTCTCCGGTTGGTCGAGAGAGATGGGGAGCTCGGACTACTATCCGCTCGGAATTGAACCGATGTACGCCGGGCTCGCCGCCTCCCTGGCCGCGTGGTCCATGGGGATGCTCGGGGGGAAAAGCAAATCCACAATCCCGCGCCGGTAGCTTGCCACACATGAATGAAATCACGGGACCACAGGTCCGGTCGGTCCATGAAGTTCCGACTCCCCATCTCCGAAAGGAGATAACCCTCAGGCATGCGGTCGCACTGTACATCAGCTCGGTACTCGGATCGGGAGTTCTCGTGCTCCCGGGGCTCGCCGCGCAGATTGCGGGTCCCGCGTCTCTCATTGCGTGGCTTCTTCTTTCGCTGGGAAGTTACCCGTTCGCGTACACCTTTGCCTCTCTCTCCGCCCGGAGGCCGGAATCAGGGGGTGTCTATTCCTTCGCGAAAGAGAGTTTCGGCCTGCCGGTGGCCACGGTCGCAGGGTGGCTCTTTGCGCTCTGGTTCATATCCGGGGGCCCCGCCGTTACTCTGATTGCCGCATCATACATCTCGTTTGCATTCCCGATGTCGAGAGGGCAGAGTTATATCATCGCTGCGGGGGTGATCGTGGCAGCATTCCTCATCAACTACAGAGGGA
>Ga0182011_10004338_pt1 | contig 11378 bp, 7 predicted proteins | sample 711E1DmetaG_FD_120481 | JGI IMG/M metagenome (GOLD analysis project Ga0182011, IMG submission 120481) | Permafrost microbial communities from Stordalen Mire, Sweden - 711E1D metaG | ecosystem: Environmental > Terrestrial > Soil > Wetlands > Permafrost | place: Sweden: Stordalen | collected... | reverse complement strand
TCGTCGCTCGCTTTCGCCCGCTCGTCGCTCGCTTTCGCCATATCCTGCGATTCCCGTTTCAAGATCGCCAGTTTCTTGATCTCCTCCTCGTTGCTCTGGTTCAAGGCGTCCAGGTCCTTGGACATCCGCCGGGCGTCCGCCGCCAACTGGTCCAAGTCCGACAGGGCTTGTTTCTTTTCCTCCGGGGTTCTGATGACCCTCAGTTCGGGCGATATCTTCGACGGGGGGCGTTCCGGCCCCGTCTCCCGCTTGCCGAATAGTTTCTGCCAAATTCCCATTCTCGCCTCCGTGCCCCTTCAGGTCCGACAATTGACTTTCGTAGATCGCTCTCTGTTGCTTCAAGGACTCATCCGACGCCTGGTTGTTGGAAATTCTGTCTTCCAATTTTCCCCGCTGCTCCGTCAACGTCTCCACCTTCACGTTCCTCGCCCCGCGCACAAGGCCGCCCGCCACGCCTCCCGCCGCCTCGGCGAACGTATCACCCCACATCGGGTCCAATCCCAGGATGTCCGTCACGCGACGCGAATATTTCTGCGCCACGTACATCGTGCCCATCGACGCGGCCATCGACTCCAAGCTCTCCACGCCCCGCGCCGTGAACGCTAACGCCGCCTTCCCATTCCCTTGCAACGCGTCCGCCGCCAACTCCCCGTAACCTTTTTGCGTTAATTCCCCAACCCCCTCGACTTTCGCAATCCAGTAACTGGCGACCGGCACCCCGCCCTTCAACGCCACGGCCAGCCCCTCGCCCAACGGGTTCCACTTCACGAACGACGCTCCCGTCTCGAATCCCTTCAACCCGACGTTCATGTTATCACTAAAGCTCAGGACGTCCCGCCGGTTCACCACGATCCGATGGCCCATCATGTCCACGCCGTAGACCACATCCTTCCCGCCCAAAAGCGCCTTCCCGTTGCTCGCCAGCAAGTCCAACACGGCCCCGAACGTTCCCATCTTCCCCGTCGTCGTGAGCAGCGTCTTGACGTCTCCCAGCGCCGCATACGCCCCGATGATCCTCGAAAACACTCCCGCCGTCTCCGCTGTCTCCGACGCCGCGACCCCCGCTTCCGCCGTTTCGGCCGTCTTAGCGAACATTCCAAAAAACTTTCCAACAGCCCCCAACGCCGCCGTCTCCACCACAAGCTTCCCGATGCTGCCGAACACACCCTTCACTTCCAGCCGTTGCGTCAAGTTGACCATCTTTTCCGCGTCGCCGCTCCCGAAATTCTCCATCAACGCCGCACGGGAAAGTCGTTTCGCATCTTTCAAATCGTTCGTAAAGATGTTCACGTATTCGCCCTTACCGATCGGACCGAGCAACGCGTTGTTGCGATCCACTTCCCGCGTCATCAACGCCAGGTTCAACGCCTCCGACGCGGTCTCCGTCTTTCCCCACACCGACACCGCGCGGGTTTCCAGCCCCGCCGCCACGGCCGCGCCTTGCGCCCCGCCCGTCGGCGACTTCAACAGCGCTTCCGCCTGCGCCTTCAACCCCGTCACCTCTTGGCGCAGTTTAAGGAAATTGTCTTTGATCTCCTGTTTGTCCGCCTTCGACATGTCCAGCCTGTCCACCAGGCTCAACGGCGACGCCAGCCGCCCCTCCATCGCCATCGAAAGGCCGACCGTGTTTTGCGCCCCCGCCGTCGTCGCCAAGCGGTTGAACCGCTCGACGTCCGCCGCCGTCCAGTCCCGCTTCGACGACAAGCCCTCCAACTCCTCCAACGCGCTCCCCGCCGCGTCGAAATGCTCCGCCGCTCCCGCCAACGCCGTCCGCTGCCCTTCCAACGTCGCCCGTTCCTTAGTTATCTCCGAACGGAACGCCGACACGAATTGCTCCCCGCCCAACGTATAGAGGATGTTCTTGACGTCGTCCTTCACTTGAAGCAATGGGATCTTCGCCATCAGGCCCGTCAATGACTTTACGATCATCGAAGCCTTTCCCGCCGCCGTCTGCTGCGCCCCCGGCGTTTGTACCAGCTTCGCCAAATCAGCCTCCATCCCAGCCAGCATCTTCTCTTTCGCCCCCACCACCTCAAACGCCTTCTCAATCGCCCGGTCGCTCTGGTCCACCTGCGCCTTGTTCCCGTTCGTCACCAACATCAAACCCGCCACCGCCGTGAAGCTCCCCGCGTGCGCGTAATCGATTTCCGCTTCGGCCAGGCAGGCGGACCCGCCTCGCGCCGCCATCCTGGACGCCAGGTCCAGCTCCCCCGCCGCGTCGGTGTAAGCCTGGATCATCAACCTCGATCCCGCCGTATGACTTCCGCCTCGCTCGATCTCCCCAAGAGCCGAAAGAGCGTCGAACTGCGCCAGGGCCACACGCCCGAGCAATTCATCCTTGGCGCCCTCCTGGATCGATCCTCCCTTTATCCCCGCGTCCAACCCCTTCAACGCCGCCCCGGCCTCCGCCAATTGCCGGGAAAGATCGGCTTTCGCTTCCGGGGAAATATTCATTCCCGCCAGCGCTTCTTGCCGCTTCGCCAGTTCCCCGCTCAAAGTCGTTAAGCGTTTCGACAGGACCGCTCCTTGCGCCTCCGACATTCCCACCACCATGTAATCCCGGCCTTCCAAAATGTTCGAGGCGTATTTCACAAGCTCTCCGGTCGCCTGCCTCGGACTCCACGTCGCCGCATACATCGTCAGCGCCGAAACCAGGTCCAGCGACGACGACGCGTTCAGCACGGTCGAAAGGCTCGTCCCGCTCCCCTGGGTGCTTACCGCAGGAGCGAAGTATTCCGACAAGCCGCCGAGCGGTCCGAACATATCCGTGCCGGTCCCCTGCACCCTGAAACTTGGGACCAACGGAAACCCCGGCCGGATCAGCTCCAGCGGGGACGTCCCTAGGTTGGGTTTCTGCTCGGGCACCGTCGAGGGGGCGTTCTTTTGTTCCCGCCCGGACTCGGCGGGCGCGGTCACGGGAGCTTTTTGCTCGTTCGGCTTCGGCGTTGTCGGCGAAACAGCCGGGGCGTTCTTAGGAGCGACCGCCGGTGCGGCGGACGGATTGGCCGGGGCGGGGTTCACCGCCGCGCCTGGCTTCGCCGTCTCAGGGTGCCCGGCTCCGGATTCCTTGGACACCCCTCCAAAGAACGCCTCCACATCGGCCCAAACCGAGGAAGCCCCTTTCCACAAGTCAGACAAGCCAGTCCCCACCTCGGTCCCTACTGCCTCACCACCCCATAGAGCCTTGAACCCATTCTCGATCCGCGTGCCAAAACTCTCCCCTCCACTGCTCCAATTGAATATGGACGTCACGTTGTCCCACAATTTTCCGGCAAATTGTCCCCAGCTCTGCCCGCCAGTCGACACCGTCCGTCCGTCTTGCGTCTCCTGCGTTGGCTTTCCATTGAAACCTTCCATGAACTTCCCCACCGATGCCGTCACAAAGCTTTCCAACGCTCCGTTAAGAATTGCCCGGTTCCGCTGCTTGATCTCACTCCCGGACCCCGACGCATCGTTCTTCTTTGAATACTCATGCCCTAAATAGGTCATCGCCGCCGATGTAGGACCACCGGATACCAAGCTCGCCATGATGTTCCACGTCGTTTGCTGTTTCCCAGGCGCGACATCCGCTCCCACGGTAGTGATCAGGCTGGCTACATATGAGTAGGCGTTTGATCCGCCCGCCCCGCCAAGACCTCCGCTTACAAACGATAGCGCCCCCACCATCATCGTCGTTTGTCCGTTCGCGCCCGCCGCCTGGGCCACTACCATCTGCGTTCCGGCGTTCATCAGTCCGGCCGTCCAACCGGTAAACCCGAGGCCCGCCGTCGCCACGCTCGCCATACTCCCGTATAAAGCTGCCGCGTTCTGCCTTCCTTGGGCACGGTCTTGCCGATAGCCGCCAAGATCCAAATCGTGAACACTGATTCCTTGTCGCATCGTGTGGTACAACCCCACAGTCGCCGCGATGCACGCCAACCCAAATCCTTGCGCTCCGGGAACGCACATCAATGCTACCGAAGCCACCACGGCCCCCACCGCCACAACGATGTCCGACGCCATCAGCATCTCATCGCCCAAATCCTTGCCTTTCACGTGGGTCGAGGACGATAGAGTCTGCGTCTGGGCGTTGGTCTGTGTCTCGTTCAGGGAACCATCCTTGTTGTAGGCCATCGTCTGGAGAGTGGTCGTGTTGCTAACGATCGTCTTTCCGCCCAACAAGCTGCCCTTTCCGAACGCCGCAGTTCCCATGCTCAACGCACCAATTCCGATCCCGCCCCAGATCAAACACGCCGCCAGAACTCCACCGATGCCAGGCAAAAGGCATCCAGCTACCACTACCAGCGCCCCCGCCACCAATCCCGCCGCCGCGCGGGCCATGAAGCTTCCACGGCTCTTGGGGATGTCGACGTGGCTCGTCGTTTGGACCTCTTGGTGGGCGACACGGCCATCTTTATTGAAGTCCTTTACCCAAGTCTCTTGGCGTACCGTCGCCTTCGCGCCGTGGTCGTAGCTGTTGACCACGCTGTGGACTTGGCGTCCGAAGGCATCCGTTTGTATCCCACTGACATCGCTGTCAGTCGTATCCAAGCCTACGACCGAGGTGGCAGTAATCTTCTTTCGTAGGCCGTGCATGTGTTCGCTATACACGGTGTATCTTTCAACTTGCGAAACGGATTGATGGTACCCCGTGACCTGTCCGACCCCGTTATAATGGATGCCGGATTGGGCATAGTTAATCCGGGTTAGCGACCCCTCACATCGACGGAAGAAATCACAAATCCACCTGGCGGATGAAGAAATAAACGGGTTGTTTTGGGGGGCTGTCGTGGTCTGCTCTGCTTTAGGCAGGAATGCCCGGCGGATGGGAAGGCCAGCCGGAAGGACCTCGGTGCTGACCAGATACATGACGGCCACGAACGCGCGGAACATCGGGAAATTCTACATCAAAGGAAATCGCCTTATCCTTCTTTTAACCGGCCGCTCGGATGGTGGCGGCGGTGGGCCTCCTTCAAGTCCACGGGTTTCAACTGTGTGTACCGCTCCGTCATTTGAAGGCTGGCGTGGCCGAGCATCCTTTGAATGTAAACCGGATGCGCTCCACCCTGGAGCATGTGCGTGGCGAAGGCCCGCCGGATCGCGTGGCAAGTCATCTCCGTGCCGGGAGCCACCGCCCGCACGTAGCGCCCGACCATCTGGCCCAAGTGATATTTCTTGAACCGTTCCCCCTTCAAGCTTACGAATAGCGCCGGTTCCCGCGCCCCCGCGCGGCGGACGCCGCGCGACCGGACCAACTGCGGCCGGGACTCCTTCAAGTAACGGGCCAAAAACTCGCAAGCGGTCCCCGTGAGCGGCACGGTGCGGCCCTTGCCGCCTTTGCCCTGGCGGACACACAGCGTCCGCTCGTTCAAGTTGATGTCGTAGAGGTCCAGCCGCGCCAACTCCTCCCGGCGGATGCCGGTCGCGTAAAACACTTCCAGAATCGTCCGGTCGCGCAACCCGAACGTCGTCCCGACGTCCGGCCGCGCCAGAATGTCCTCCATTTGTTTTTCCGTCGGAACACGGCGCGGAAGATGGACCGGGACCTTGGGCCAAACCAGCTCCCGCGTCGGGTCGGCGGCGAGGACCTTCCTTTTCATCAGATCGGCGAAGAACGCCTTTACCGTCCACAACCTGTGGCTCACGCTGCTGATGGCCAGCTTCCGGCCCGTCCACATGCTGATATGCGCCAACATCCAAGCGCGGTAAGCCTCCACATGCTCCCGCGTCACCTCCTCCACGGCCTCCAAGCCCCGGTCCCGAAGGGAACCGATGAACTCGTCCAGCATGATGCGCCGCAACTCCAACGTCGCCGGGGAAAGCCCCCGGACCTCCTGCGCGGCCAGGTATTCCCGGCGGGCGTCCGCCAGCTTCATCGCGGCTGCTCCCTCGGGTGGCAGCGGCGCAGCTCCCGCTTCAAGTCCCCCACTTCCACCCGCGTATATATTTGGGTGCTCTCCAAACTCTTATGACCCAAAAGCGCCTGGATGTGGCGCAGGGACGCGCGGCCCTTCAACAAGTGCGTTGCGCACGTGTGCCGCAAGCCGTGCGTCGTCACGTGCTTCTTGATCCCCGCTCCCTTCACGTACCGTTGCACGATGTTCTCGTTCAAGCTCGAAGCGTCTATTTTTCCGCCCAAGCGGCCAAGGAACAGAAAGCCGGGGTCCGCTTTGCCTCTCAAAAGCTTCGGCCGCGATTCCTTGACGTAAAGCTCGATGTATTTGGCCGCGACTTCTCCGACGGGGACCACCCGGTCCTTGCCGCCCTTTCCCTCCCTCACAAGCGCCTCGCCCTGGGCGGTGTTCACGTCGTAAAGCGTCAAGTTGCGCGCCTCCGCGCTCCGAAGCCCCGACGAATATAAAAGCTCGAGCATCGCCCGGTTCCGCAGCCCCAGCGTCGTCTCCACGTCCGGGCCCGCCAGGACCCGCTCCATTTCCCGCCGCGTCAGCACACCGCGCGGCAGGGGCTGCTTCTGCTTCGGAAGCTTGATCGCCGCCGACGGATCGGCCATGACGTGGCCCCGCCTGACCAACCACTGGAAAAACACCCGCGCCGAAACCAACGCATGCGACTGGCTCACCAAACTTAAAGCGGCCTTCTCTTTCCCACGACGGTTGTACAGGTCCATTTGGAACTTGTGCATCGTGTCCGACGTGATCGCCGTCACGTCCGCCTCGTCGCGCCCTTTCAGGAAGTCCAGCAGGTACCACAGCGCCCACGTCGTTTGGCCGCGGGACTTTTCCGAATACCCCTCGACCTTCCTGTCCTGGTGGAACTTCTCGATCAACACCCGGATGCGGTCCAGCGCTTCCTCGTCCATACGCCCTCCTAGACCCCCCGAAAATGTCCGCGAAGTCGTCTCCGTCGGTGAAACCCGTTATCTTTCACCCGCTTTCGTTCCCCAACTTCTTCGCGCCCCCTTCCGCGAAGTTCCGCAACCCGCTACGGTTTGGCCAATTCTTAAGCCGCCTTCGCCGCCAACTCCTCCGGCGTCGTCAAGCCCATCAACTGCCTCTCCGTCGATCCCAGCCGGTCCGTGACCACGTAACGGCACGCTCGCCCCTGGCCCCCGCCGGTGATCTCCCGGAGGTACTCCAGCCCCGCCAAGTCGTTCAAGAGCTCGCGCAACCGCGTGTCCGCAAGGCCGGTCCGCTCCCGGATCGCCCGCCGCGTGATCCCCTCCGGCGTCGGCGTCATGCCCTCGATGGCCTTCAAAAGTTCCCGTTGCGGCTTCTTCAAGTCCTCCACGCTCTCCCCCATCACCCGCCGGGCGAGGTTGTACGCCACCTGATAGTCCGCCGCCGTCGCCTCGATGTATTCCACGCCGTCGGGCGTTTTCTTGACGGGCCGCTGGTGCTGGCGAAGGAAAACCACGACCTCGATCAGGTTCAGGAACCGCGCGTTGTCCCGCCGCGTCCTCAGCCACCGCGCCGGGAACGTCAGCTTTCCGGCGTAGGGGATCACGACGGCGATGGGCCTTAGAAGCCTTTGCATCCGGTGATGTCGTCGGCAGATGGCCTCCTCCTCCTTCAACCGGATCAACCCTTCCAGCGTCTTGCTCCACCGCTGGCGCTCGTGGATGAGCCGGGTTTGCTCCTCGCTCTCGTCCAGGAAAAGCTCGAAGCAGCGCGTGGCGTTCTCGTCGTTGATGCGCGGCTTCGTCGTCGTCTCCATGTAGGCCACCGGCCCCTCCACGATCCGCGTCTCCGTCCGGATTTGGTTCGTCGCCGGGTCCTTGACCGGCACCGCCAAGGTCAGCCGCTTCTTGCTCTGCAACGTGCGGATGCTGTAGTCCGCTTCCTCCGCCCCCGCCCGCTCCTCGGAAATCAACAGCCTGTGCTTGAAGCCGTCCTGCTTCTCGTAGTAGAGCGAATACTGCGTGATCCGCGAATACATCCGCACATCCTCCGGCGGCGTCATCTTCTCCACCGTCTCGACCAGGATGCTTTTCCCCGCCCCGCTCTGGCTGATCGTCACGCAACTCAACGGGCTCGACATCTTCCGCGACACGCCGACCAAATAACCGACCGTCTTGTTGTGCTCCTCCCCGACGTAGCCCAGCGCCTCCATGTCCTTCGTGATGTCCTCCAGGAGCGACGGCCGCCGCAGAGCCGCCAGGGCCTCGGCTTCCTCCTCCGCCGTCATGGGCGGCGGCTCGTCGGCCATTTTCTCTCCGGCCGCTTTCCCGTCGATCATCCCGCCTTGCGCCCGCTCCAACTCCGCGATGATCCGGTTAAGCTCCTTGTGCAGTTCCCCCTCCTCGGCCTCGAAGATTTTTCGGCAGCAGCCGACGAAGGACGCCCGGCTTTTGGCCGAATAAAGATCGAAGGTGTCCAGGTGGTGCCCGCCGGACGCCTCGACCTTGATGTTGACCCGGAGCGCGTCCAGGTTCTTCGCCGTCAATCCGCGTATCCGGTATTTCCTCGCGCCGAAGTCCAGGTTGATCGTGCCGTCGGACTGGTCCACCGTCGGGGATTCGTGGCGGGTGGAAGGAACGGCCAGGACGCCCGCCGGACCGGCCTTCGCCGGATCGGCGGCCGGTGGGGCGGCCGCCTCCGGCACCTCCTCACAGGCGGGCGGCGTCCGCGCCGCCACCGCCGACAGCGCCGCCAGGCTCTCCACCGCCTCCACGGTCAAGCCCTTCACAAGCGCCTCGTTCATGTCCTTGTACTCCGACGGAAGGATGAAGTCCGCCGCCTCCACGCCCAAGGCCGCGATTCGCGCCTTGATTACCGGCCGCGCCTCGCGCCCCGGTCCGTCGTTGTCCGTGCACACAAGGACGTGCCGCGTCCGGTGTTCCTGGATCAACCGCAGATGGTCCTCCGTCAACCCGTTCACGCCGTAGAGCGGCACGGCGTTGGTGCATCCCAACGCGCACAGGCTCAGGGCGTCGATGATCGATTCCGTCAGGATGATGTCCTTGTGGGCCTTGAACGCCGCGCCGTTCCACACGCCACGATGCGGGCCGGGAAGGTAAAGGTGGGCCGGACCGCTCCCGACGGCGCGGCGGCCGTACATGCCGACTACCGCGCCGTTGTCGTCGAGGATCGGGAACGTGACGCAGCCGTGGAAGAATTCCCCGCCCTTCGCGTTCAACACGCCCAACGCCTTCAATCCGGCGACGAACTCATGGGCGGGATCCTCCGGGAGCATCCGCCGGAGCCGACCGTCGACGAAACCAATCTGGAAATGGCGGAACAACTCCCCGTCCTTGATCCCGCGCCCGGCCATGTAATCCTGGGCCGGGCGGCTCTCGCAAAAGCTCCCGTGATAGACGTCGGCCACGCGGGAAAGAATCTCCGACGGCGGTACAGACGAAGCCGCCGGTGACTTAACAGGGGATGTCGTCACCGGCGGCGAAGTTGGCTCAATGCGTATGTTTCCGTTTATCCTCGGTAAAAGGGCTCGGTAGGTGTCCGCGAACGTCGCCCGGTCCTTCTTCATCTTGAAGTCCACCACGTTCCCGCTCTCGCGGCATCCGAAGCAGTTCCACAACCACAGCTCCCCTTTCAAACTCACCGACAGACTCGGCGTCTTGTCCTCGTGGAAGGGACACCGGACCATGAACGTCCCCCGCCCCGACCGCTTCAATTGGATTCCATACTCCTCCATGATCGTCGGCAGATGCAGCCGCTTCATCGCCGCCAGCGCGTCCCCGTCTATTTTCATCGTCTCAGCCTCCTCTCTTGCCGCTATCTCGTTCAACCGCCCGCCTTAGTCGCCGTGCGCCCCTCCAAAGACCACGTCCTTCAAGTGGTTCATCTGCCGTCGGAACTTCCGTAAGTTGCATGTGGCGTCCCCGTCTTGGAACCGCCGCGCCCGGTCCTCCACGCCGTCCCCGGCCAGCCGGAAAACGAATTCCCTTTTCCCGTCGGGCCTCCGCCGGACCTTCACCCCATCCAGCCAGCCGCCCTCCGTCAACAGGTACGCTCCTTGCCACAGGTCCTTCGTCTCAATCGCCATCGGGGTCCTCCATCCGCCGCCTCTCCGCGTCGTGCAACTCCGCCGCCTTCAAAATCCATTCCGCGATTCCCTCCACCCCGCCCGCCAGGACGATCACCACTTCTTTTCTTCCGTCCGCGCGATCCAGGACGTGGACGCTCTCCACCGCGTTCGACCCCTTCCATATCCTCACCGCCCGCAAATCCATCCGCGCCTCCTTTCCTCGGTTCGAGGGTCGATCACGGCGACCCCCTGTCAAGAACTATTTTTGTTTTTTTGGTCCCCCCCTAGACCCCTTGCACCGGCCCATTTATAATACGCAGTAGGTATTACAATGTCAACATCAAAATACGGCCGAATCGTAGTCCCGTGCGATAATTTAGGGGTCGCTCACCTTTTTAAGGACGGGACAATGCCGACTCGCGCCAAATCCAGACAGCCTTTCGCCCACCGCCTGGTCCAAGTCAGGAAAGCCAAAGGTATTTCCCAGTACGACCTCGCCGACATGACGGGCCTCTCTCAACGTGTGATCGCCCACTATGAAACCGTCATCCGCAACCCGAACCCCGACGTCGTCGTCAAACTCGCCAAGGCTCTCAAGGTTTCCTCCGACGAACTCATGGGCCTCGCGCCGCTCAAAGAAAAAGAGCCGCCCCTTAAAAACAGGCGGCTCCTCCGGAAACTCAAAGTGCTCGATCAATTCTCCGTCGAGGATCAAAAGAAGATCATCGGCCACATAGACGACATCAGCACCAAATACAAAACCAAATCGGAGGATTCATGATACGCCCCACCCAAAAGGTCGCCCTCATCAGCTTGGCTTTGATGGTCAGCCGGGAAGGCCTCACGCTTCTTTTCAACAACAAGACGGCCCACTGGACCATCGTCATTCCAATCGTGGTCATGCTATTGACGCTTTTCCTCCTTGCCCCGACGTTCAGCCCCCCGGATCAGCCCGAACATTCTTCCTCCAGCCCCGTCCTTCTCGATCCGCACGGCGCGCCCTTAAAAAACCGCCGGATAAATTACTCCTGGTGTTTCCTCATGCTCAATCAAACCCTGATCGTCGCTTGGGGCTGCATCGGAATCGCTCACTCCCTCACCCTGCACTAATCTCCTTCACCAGCCGCTTTTCACATGAGCGAAACCGCCGGGCGCGTTGTTTGCGCCCGGCGGTTTTTTCGCTTGCCCCCTTCCTCCCTGCACGGGAGGAAGGGCCGGGGATGGAGGGTGGGGTACAGCGGGCGGCGCACTCCGCGCCTGGTTCAGCGGCGCGGCGTGCGCCGTGGCTTTTCACATGGAATTGGTTTTTCACCTTTACCGTCTTAAAACCACCTCGCCGGACGAAGCAGGATCGCTTCCAAGGCCCCTGAAATTTCCGGGCCGGGTCTTGGCACCCCCGGATTTTTCACATTGACGATGTTCAACCTTCCCGCCCCTTTGGGGCGGGCCGACGC
>Ga0182011_10004336_pt1 | contig 11380 bp, 5 predicted proteins | sample 711E1DmetaG_FD_120481 | JGI IMG/M metagenome (GOLD analysis project Ga0182011, IMG submission 120481) | Permafrost microbial communities from Stordalen Mire, Sweden - 711E1D metaG | ecosystem: Environmental > Terrestrial > Soil > Wetlands > Permafrost | place: Sweden: Stordalen | collected... | reverse complement strand
GGTTCGGACGACGCGTGGATCGTCTCAGTCACAACATGGCCCCCGTTTCTTGGCAGTGGCATCCAGCTTCCCCGACTGAGCAAATAAGCGCCGCTGCTCTTGGGAAAAGCCGGAAATACAGAACCATCAGCCGAGGGGGATTTTGGATCTGAACTTTCGGTGGTCGCCGAAAGGAATGTTTCCGCCGAGAACTCCATCCACCATCGAGGGTCGCCGTGAATCCTGCCCACGATTGAACTCCCGATGAGTTCCACGTAGAGCGTCGTCGCGGCAGTTGCCTTGAAAAATGGAGTATTGGATCCAATGCCGTCCAATTTTCCCTTGTTCATCGCATCGAGCACAATTGAACCTCCGGAAGGATTACGGATGCCACGAAAATCCCGATAAACATCAAATCGGTCAAGAGAGCGCATGCGCACCGTGATTGCTCCCGTCTGCCGTTCGACGCCGACGATCTCAAGGCGCGCCAGGGCGGTGAAACTTTGGATTCCGTGCAACAGTCCGTCATACACGATTCCCACCCTGAAAATCCCATTAAAGCAACGCACCCGCTCCGCTCGTTCGACCTCCAATTGGTGCGAATCTGCTTGGGTAGCGATCGCAAACCGGTACGTGAACTGATCGTCTTCGCCTATGAGCACGCCCCCTTTGATTCCTAGGCGAATGTCCAGATCCTCCCGGTCAGCGAAGACGGATCCCGCGGGGGCATCTACCGTCGCTTCCTCCTGACCGGTGCGGAGGCGAATGGGTTCGCCGCCAGAGCGCCGGGAATTGCCGACGATCGCGCCGCGAAGCGTTCGCTTCCACGACTGGATCGTCGATTCGAGTACCGCCTCAATGGATTCGCCGCCTTCCGAGCGACCGGTGAAACGCAGGAGCATCGGCTCAGATGTGCCCGTTGTCTTGGAAGATACCGTTCCCCTATAAAGCAACCCTGATTCGGTGCCGGCCATCGCCCCTTTAAATTCCGCCTCCAACCGGGCCTTCAACGAGGCCACGTGCTCGGGTTTCAAAGGTTGAAACTGATATTGATAATGCTGGTTCCGTTCCGAAAGCCCGCCTTGTGCGTCGACGCGCAGTACCAACGACCAAATCTGGGCGTTTTCCAAAAACGGTCCCGCTCGGCCGACGGCCTGATCAGGACGCGATAGGAGGTTGAGGACGGGGGTTTCAAATTTGTTATCTGCGCTCCACGACCCCCGAAACATGCGCGCATTATGCCAACTGCCTTCGTTGCGCAGAAACGCGGTGACCTCATTGTCCGGAGAGACTCCCGCGATTTCCAGATAGAGAGCCGTCCCTAGTTGTCCACTTCCCTCGAAGACCTGACCACTGAAAACGCCGCCCGGCACGACAAGTGCAAGAAATGCCTTCTTGCGGGTTTCGACCTCGGTTACGCGGATTGAGTCGGAATTCTTCCGGGCCTCGGCCACGCGGCCGGCAAAAACCTGCATGCCGACAGCGAGCGAGCGCAACCGATCCTCTTCACTTGCGTCGCCAGCCACAAACGAGCTGTCGCCGAAGGAGGATCGCACCTCTCCTCGCGGACCGCCCCCTTCAAGGCCGCCAGAACTCAAGGCCAAGCTCCAACCGGCGGCATCCCGATGAGCGTCAATGACGCCTCGAAAGTCAAAGCTCGCTCCTGCAGGACACTGCAACTGAAGGATTGCCGCTTGGTAGGGGTCGGTCGGAAGAGGCCCCGCTCCCGCGAGTTCAGGATTCTGGGAGGCGCTCTTGTCAGCCAGCATGCGGCGCACGTCGGCGGTTGACCCAGCATTCAGCTGAAACTTCCGCTGCAGAAAATCCGTCGCGTCGAGCTTCGAGTAAAGAGGCTGGAGCAGCCGGGCAGTTGCGGCAACGCTCAATTGTAAATCGGCTTCGTCCTTTCGCAGGATCCCGATTTGCACCGCGGAAAGTCGATACCGGCCAGCGCCAAGCTTCCGATCCAAAAATGCCGCGACCTCTGCCGCCGGAACCGGCGTCTGCAAATGCCTCCAGACAAGCAAGCCAGCGCAAACAATCGTCAGAATGACCATCACGCCCAACAGTGTGCGCTTGGTCGATGAGGGAAACAGATGGTTCATTTCGACGCTTTTGTATCCTTAGAACATGCTATTCCAGTTGAGCCGTCCCGCAGAGTCCAGATGAACCACAATGCAGGAATTGCGTTAGCCCGGCCACCTCGCAGGGATTCGAATCGTGAATGGCGTTTAGGGGCTCCCCTCGGAAACTGCTGCCAGACGCACGGGGCCTTCCACTTAGGGAAGTGCGGACCGAAGAAGCCAGAACCGGCCAAAATGCGATGAAATCTCCCGTTTGTGATGGGCAATACTTGGGCAATACTTCTCCGCGCGACAAGAACCGTTCGTCTGAGCCGGCTCTGACCGACGTATCAGATCGCGGTGTGACCTCCTCTCGCTTCGCTCGGTTTCGACCGACTGGCGATGAATCCTTGCCAAACATACCGCTTCTGCCCATTTAGCTCCGGCATGATTCTGCCAGTTCCATCCGCAACCACGGCGGTAGTCGCGGGCAATGATCTGACTCCCGATTCGTCTTGGAGGATGGTGGAGTGGGTTGATTGGAGGATAAGTTGAGAAGCATCAGGATGCTTGCCGGCTTGGTGTGCGCGGCGTGATCTGAAATCTTCCCATGTGGATTGTCCGACTCGCCCTTCGACGCCCGTACACGTTTGTCGTCGCAGCGCTGCTGGTGCTCATCTTGGGCGTGTACACCATTGTCAACACGCCAACCGACATCTTCCCGGACATCAATATTCCGGTGATCTCGGTTATTTTTAGCTACAGCGGCATGTCGCCTGACGACATGGAGAAGCACATCGTCACGGGCTTTGAGCGCATCCTCACAACGACGGTCAACGACCTCGAGCATACCGAGAGTCAATCCCTGTATGGCATCGCGACGGTAAAGATCTATTTCCAGCCCAATGCGAAGATTGAGACGGCTCTCGCGCAGGTGACCGCCATCGCCCAAACGGCGATCCGTTCGATGCCGCCGGGCACGCAACCCCCGCTGGTTATTCAGTACAGCGCTTCGAACGTGCCGATTTTGCAGCTCTCTTTCTCCAGCGATACGTTGCCTGAACAGGGAATGTTCGACCAGGCCAGCAACTTTGTTCGTCCGCGGCTGGTCACGGTGTCCGGGATTCAGATTCCTGCGCCCTACGGCGGTAAGCAGCGGCAGGTCATGGTCGATCTCTTTCCCGAGCGGCTTTATGCGTGGGGCATTTCGCCTTCCGACGTTTCGGCTGCGATCGGAGCGCAGAATCTGATTTTACCGGCCGGAAACAGCAAGATCGGCACCCAGGAATACCCGGTGATTCTTAACAGCAGTCCGCTCAAGGCGGATGACTTCAACAATCTTCCGATCAAGACGGTCAATGGAACGACGGTCTACATCAAGGACGTCGCCCATGTTCGCGACGGATTCCAGGTTCAGACGAGTATGGTTCACGTCGGCGGACGGCGCGGCGTGCTCGTGTCCATCCTGAAAAATGGCGGTGCATCGACTCTGGATGTTGTGGCCGGGGTCAAGAAAGTGCTTGGACTGATTCAACCGATTCTTCCGTCGGGTTTGAAAATCACGCCCTTGTTCGATCAGTCGCTCTATGTGCGGGCTTCGATCGATGGCGTTGTTCACGAAGCGACCATCGCGGCCGGGCTTACGGGGCTGATGATCCTGATTTTCCTCGGCAGTTGGCGCAGCACCGTGGTGGTCATTACCTCGATTCCCCTGTCGATCCTGGTTTCGATCATCATCATGAGCTGGCTCGGCCAGACCTTGAATGTCATGACCCTGGGCGGCCTGGCCCTCGCAGTCGGCATCCTGGTGGACGATGCGACCGTTGAGATCGAGAATATCCACCGCAACCTGCACCAGAAGAAGCGTCTGGTGAAGGCGATTCTCGACGGCGCCTCACAGATCGCCGTTCCGGCTTTCGTTTCGACCCTTTGCATCTGCATCGTTTTTCTTCCGGTGGCATTCATCAGTGGGTCGGCTAAATTCCTCTTCATTCCACTGGGGCTGGCCGTCGTCTTCGCAATGTTGACGAGCTACCTGCTCAGCCGGACCCTGGTCCCGACGATGGTCCACTACCTGTTGGCGAGCGAAGTTGAGATGTATGGCGGGCTGCTTGACCAGAGCGATCCGCATGCCCGCCGACATCAGATGCACCAGGGCGATCCGCGCCTGACGCACGCGCATTACACCGTGGCCGAGTCCCTCCGCTGGTCGGTCAAGTACTTCGGCATCGCTCTGGCTGCAACCGCCATTGTCGCTGGAATCGCCATTGGCTCCGTTCCCGAAATGGTGAGCCTTTTGGCGATTGCCGGCGTTGCCTGGCTGGCGGTCGCAACGCTGCGCTACGTTCTCCAGAATGGGCTGATTTGGAAGTTCAACGAACGCTTCAACCGACAGTTCGAAAAGCTCCGGCGGTTCTATGGCGGACTCCTCGCCTGGAGCCTCCAGCATCGAGCGGCGGTCCTGGGCGTATTTGTCTTGCTGGTGGCTAGCTCGCTCACCTTGGTGGCGTTCGGACTGATCGGCAAAGATTTTTTCCCCACCGTCGATGCGGGTCAGATTCGCCTTCACGTTCGCGCGGCGCCCGGCACGCGCATCGAGCAGACCGAGCGCATCTTTGCCGAGGTAGAAACCATCATCAAGGGCGACCTTCCGCACGGAGAGATTGACACCTTGCTCGACAACATCGGCATCCCCAACAGCGGCATCAATCTGTCCCTGAGCGACGGATCGCTGATGTCCTCGGCCGATGGCGAGATCTTGATTGCCCTCAAGCACGGGCACCAACCGACGGACAAATACATTGACCGGCTCACCCACGACTTGAGGGCCAGATTCCCCCAGCTGACGTTTTATTTCGCCCCCGCCGACATTGTTACTCAGGTGCTGAATTTCGGCATTGCCGCTCCAATCGATGTGCAGATCGAAGGCACGCCTGCCGACGCCCCCAGGAATTTTGCGCTTGCAAAGAGAATTACTGGAGAGATCGCAGGTTTGCCTGGTGCGGCTGACGTGCATGTGCAGCAGGTGCCCAATACTCCCAGCCTGCTCATGAATGTTGATCGCACCCAGGCGAATCACGCGGGTCTGACGCAGCGCGACGTGGCCAATGACATGTTGATATCTCTCAGTGGTACCGCCCAGCAGAACCCCAATTTCTGGCAGGACACCGTTCATGGCGTGCAATACGGCGTCTTGGTCCAGACGCCGCAGTATCGGATCGACTCGATCAATGCTCTGAAGAACCAGACTGTGGTGCCGTCATCGACGTTGGTGCCGGGCTCGGCTTTCAGTCCAAAGCCCCAGCTGCTGGGGGCCGTCGCGACATTGGATCGCGGTGTCTCGCCGGCTAACATTACACACTACAACCCAAGACCGACGTTCGACGTGCTGGCTGGCGTCCGTGGCATGGACTTGGATTCTGTTGCCAAGGGGGTGCGGGCCATCGTCGCACGGGAGCGAAAGAATCTGCCGACCGGTGCCTTGATCAATATCCGCGGGCAGGTGCAGAGCATGGACGCATCGTTCAAAGGATTGAGCTATGGTCTGATCTTTGCCATAATCCTGGTTTACCTGTTGTTGGTGGTAAACTTCCAGTCATGGCTGGATCCACTCATTATTCTTATGGCGCTGCCAGGCGCCTTGGCGGGGATTCTGTGGATGCTGTTCATCACCCAGACAACGATCAATGTTCCATCGCTGATGGGCGCAATCATGAGTATCGGCGTGGCGACAGCCAACAGCATCTTGCTGATCACTTTCGCCAACGATCAGCGAAAAGAGGGAGCCAACGCCCATGACGCGGCGCTGGCCGCAGGAATGACCCGCCTGCGCCCCGTCATCATGACGGCTCTGGCGATGATCATCGGAATGCTCCCGATGTCCCTGGGGCTCGGTGAAGGCGGCGAACAAAACGCCCCATTGGGCCGGGCCGTCATCGGCGGTTTGCTGTTGGCCACGTTCGCCACGTTGTTCTTTGTGCCCGTCGTTTATAGCAAGCTCCGCATCAAGGCGGCTGTGACTGAAACCGAGGAGGAATTGAAATAATGGAAACCAGCGGAAATATTCCGGTTGACCTGCCCAAGATCAGCAAACGGACGCTGGTCGTAGTCGCTGGCGTCATGCTCCTGGCGATGCTTGGCTTCTTCATTCTCGGCTTCTGGCCGCGCCACGTGCGAATGCGAGAACGCGAAGCGATGGCACAGGAGATCCGGAACGAGCGGCCCATCGTGCAAGTCGTTCGACCCAAAACAACCGGGAACCCGGTTGAACTGAATCTGCCGGCCGACATTCATGCATACGCGGCAACGGCACTGTACGCCCGGATCAACGGTTACCTGGCCTCCTGGAAGGTCGACATCAACGACCGGGTGAAGAAGGACGATCTCATGGCCCTGATCTCCGCCCCCGAGACGGATGCTGATCTTGAGCAGGCCCAGGCCAATCTGAACCAGCAGCAAACCAACTACGAGCTCGCGGTCGCCACCGACCAGCGCTACCGCGGGCTGATACCCACCCGGGGTGTGACCCAGCAGCAACTCGATCAGTATCATTCGGCCGTGGAACAGGCCAGGGCGAATGTCGTATCGGCAGCGGCGGCGGTCGACCGGTTTAAGGCTCTGGTGAGTTTCGAGAGGATCACAGCACCATTCGATGGCGTGGTCACTGCCCGCAATTTTGATGTGGGCGCCTTGGTCTCTGCGTCCAACATCGGTCCGGGGCAGGAGCTGTTCGACGTGGCGGAAGATGACTTGCTGCGAGTATTAGTGGACGTTCCTCAAGCCTATTCCCCCCAGATCCAGTTTGACCAGCCGGTGACGTTGGTCCTGGAGCAGAATTACCCGGAGCACCAGTTTGTGGGATCAGTCAAGCGATCGGCTGGCACGCTTGATCCGGTGACGCGAACGCTTCGAACCGAACTGGATTTCAAGAATGATGATCCGCTTCACCGGATATTTCCTGGCATGTTCGGCAAGGCCATCTTCACCATTAAGCGAGACCACCCGGCATTGACCATCCCGACTAGCGCGTTGCTTTTTGAAGCCGACGGCAAGCAAGTCGCCTTGATTGATCGCGACAACAAGGTGCATTTTCAGAAGATTGCACCGGGCAGTGACTATGGCACTGAAATCGAAGTCATCGCCGGTTTGCGCGGGGACGAATTGATTGTTGCCAATCCGAGCGAACAGTTAACCGAAGGTGTTGTCGTTTCCCCCGTTTCCAGTGCCCAGGGAAACCCCTCCCCTGGCAACGAAGCGCATTCAGATTCGGCGCCGTTTCCCAACCGGTGATGCGTTCATCGCAAATTATAATGACCCACACCCTGCTGGGCTGGGTGATTCTCGTGCCGTCCATTCTTGGGGCCGGCTTTCTGGCTGGCTGCGTCGATCAGACTAGGGAGGTGCAGACTTATCGAGGCGTGCTGGATGATCAGCAGCCCAACCCCAAGCCGCTCAATTCCGGAGAACCGCTGACGCTGGCGCGGGCATTGGCCCTGGCTAATGCGGACAACGAGCAGATCGCGTCACAGGGAGAAACCTACCTGCGGTCGTTGATCGACAAGAACCGGGCCGTTGCAGCGTTCTTGCCCACCGTCAGCTTCCAGCCGAATTTCACGATCGAGCAGGCGCCTAGCGGTTCCGGCGCCCAGGCATCTCCAGGCGCTCCTTCCCCCAGTGCCGCCGCCGTTGCCGCCAGTTCGGGGGGGTATGTGATTCAAGGCGATACTCTGCGCCGCTTTGAAGCGCCAGTAGTCGGCAGCATGAATCTGACCGGCCAGAAGGTTCCCAATCTCAAGAGCAAGGAGATGGTTGTCGTCCAGCAAAGACAATTGCTCATCGATGCGCAGGGGACGGTTTTGCTCAATGTTGCCCAGACATTCTACCAGATCCTGATCTCCACGCAACAAGTCGCTGTGTTGCAACATTCGCTCGAATTGCAGGAGACCCGCGTGCGCGATTTTCAGGGGCGGGTCAAAGTCCGGCTGGCTCTGGAGCTGGATGTGGCCCAGGCGCTCTCCGATGAAGCGGCCACCCGCGTGTTGCTGATCCAGGCGTCAACCGATGTGCGCAATGGCCGCCGCACGCTCGCTGTTCTCATCGGCGGTTCGCAGGTCGACGGTCCCTTGGTCGATGAAATCAAACCGCCGGATTCACTGGATCCGATGTCCTCCTACATCGACCGCGCTCTCGCCAACCGTCAGGATCTGCTGGCTGCGAAAGCAGAGGTCAAGGCGGCGCGCTATGCGGTCAAAGCGGCGATCGCCGAATATTACCCTTCGGTCTCACTGAATGTCGCGGGCTTTCTCTATCGGGAGGACTATGCCAACGCCAGTAAATGGGACGGAGTTCTGTTGGCCAATCTGCCGATTTTTTCTGCGGGCACCATCAAAGCCGACGTGCGCGATGCCTGGTCGTATCTTCGTCAGGCCGCATTATCCGAATCCTACCTGCACCGGCAGATCGAACAGGGAGTACAGATCGCTTATGACAATTTTGTCACCAGCAGGAGCAAGCTGGTCGATCTGCAACGCGAGGCGGAAGCTTCATCGGACGCCTATCAACAGGCTGTCGAACTGGAAAAGAATGGCCTGGCTATTCCCTTGGATGTGTTGACGGCACAGGATGCGTTGCTCAAGTCGCAGCTCCAATTCGCCAGCGAGGTGTCCAGCCACACGGTTTTCTACCTGGACCTGGTTCGCTCGATTGGTGATTTAAACCCCCGGACACCGCTGGGTCTTTGTCGGCCGGTAGCAGTGCCGACGCCAGACAAGCACTGACGCCGAACACAATCCTCAGCGCCCGGAGGGAAGAGCGGCCTGCTGTGCCCGGACACAATCAGTCGGTCGTCTCCTGGATACTGTTCTCAATCACGCCAGTCGCGATCGCATGGCGGGTGAGTCCGGCGGTGTCGTGGATGTTGAGTTTGTCCATCAATTGCTGGCGGTGTTTCTCGACGGTCTTGGTGCTGATGCCGAGCTCGGCCGCGACCTGTTTGTTCGCCGCCCCTTCGGCCACCAGTTGCAGCACCTCCGCTTCGCGCGCCGTCAGCGGCCGTCGGGGCTTTCCGCGGGCGGCACCGCCCTCGCGCGACCTCCGCTCCGCTTCCCCCAGGCGTTTGGCAATCGACGGACTGAAATACGAGTGGCCGGCGACAATTTCCTTGATCGCGTGGACCAGCACCTGCCCGGAATTCTGTTTCACCAGATAGCCGGACGCGCCGACTGCGGCCATGTGCGCCACATACTCGTCGTCGCTGTGCGCGGAGAGCACCAGCACCTTGGTGCCGGGCGCCACGAGCAGAATCTGTCGCGTCGCTTCGAAACCATTGAGCAAGGGCATGGCAATGTCCATCACCACCACTGTCGGACGAAGTTTCCGAGCCAGCTCCACGGCCTGGCGGCCGGTCGCCGCTTCGCCAACGACCTCGATTTCGCTGTCCAACCCCAACAGCGAGCGCAATCCCTCGCGGACGATGGCATGATCCTCGGCCAGCATAACGGTGATTCGCTTCATGGGTTGGCGAAGGCGATTCGGTGCATTCGTAGGTGATTATTTACCGCCAAATGCCGCCGCTGGCGAGCGATTGTTTATGGGGTGATGACCTACCGGGCCTCGCGCGACCGCGCCAGCCGCGTCCCCGCTCGGGCACCCGAGTGGGGAAACACCCCATAATTGTCCAAGCATGCACCGCGTACGATCCGAGCAGCGAAGACCCTCAGTCACATGAAGATCGTTCTCTTTCTCTGCTATCTCGGAACCTGGGCGGCCGTCCCGCATCTCCTGTTTCTGAAGAAGCGGCCCGCCGCGACGCTCGCCTGGCTCTGGGCAATTCTCTTTATCCCGTTTCTTGGCCCCATCGTCTATTGCCTTTTCGGCACGGACCGGCTCAAACGTCGGCGGCTCAAGCACCGCGCACGATTCTCCGCCTGGCCGTCGCATCGGCGGAATCCGGCCAGCGCAACGGACGAAGCGACGGCGACGGCGATCCAGAATCTGCCGGGCCGCGAGCGCCAGTTTCTTCAGCTGCTTTCGCGCATCAACCAGCTTCCCATCAGTTCGGCCGAGGAGTTGCGCATCCTGCGCGACGCCAAGGAATTTTATCCTCTGCTCGAACAACGGATCCGGGAGGCGAAACTCCATATTCACCTCGAGGTTTATAGCTGGCGCGGCGATGAGACGGGCGGGCGGTTTCTGCGCTTGCTGGCCGACGCCGCCCGGCGCGGCGTCACCGTCCGCCTGCTCCTCGACGGGGTGGGATCGTTTGGCTTGCGCCGGAGGCAGCTCAACAACTTCCGGGCGGCCGGCGGCCGGCTCGCGTGGTTTCAGGGACTCGACCCCAGGCGGGGACGCTTCGCGCTCAATCTGCGCAATCATCGTAAACTCCAGATCATCGACGGCGCCGTGGCGTTCGTCGGCGGCATGAACATCGGCCGTGAATATGAAGGGCTCGATCCCCTGTTCGGCCACTGGCGCGATGTGCAGGTGGAGGCCCTCGGCTCGGTCGTCCAGGCATTGCAGGAAGTTTTCGCCGACGACTGGTTCTTCGCCACGGGCGAGAAAATCCCGGAGCAACCCGCCCCTGTCCACCGCGCCGCGTTCCCGGTGCACGTGATTGTCGGAGGGGCCGATCGCGCGAACGAACCGCTGAGCAAATCAATCGTCAGCCTCCTCCACGAAGCCACGACGCGGGTGTGGATCGCCACAGGCTATTTCGTGCCCGACGACGTGATGCTTGAGGCGCTGGAACTGGCGGCCAGCCGCGGAGTGGACGTGCGGTTGCTGGTGGCGGAGAAGAGCGACCACTGGTGGCTGGTGGTCGCCGGCCGTTCCTATTATGATGAATTGCTGGCCGCCGGCGTGCGCATTTTCGAGTACTCGGCAGGAACCAATCACGCCAAGATCACGGTGGCGGATAAACACTGGGCGATGGTGGGTTCGGCCAATCTCGACTACCGCTCGATGCGCCTGAATTTCGAGCTCAACCTGCTCTTCCGCTCACCCGAGCACAACACCGCGCTTGCTCACATTTTGGAGCACGATTTCGCGGCGAGTCAGGAAATCAGCCCGGCCGTCTTTGCCCGGCGCCCTTTCCGTCAGAAATTTGCTGAGGCGGCACTACGGCCGCTCTCACCCATGCTCTAGTATGACTTCGTTACGTTGCATCGCCAGCACTGGCGCAATCCCCGAGCAAAATCCGGTGGTTTTCCCTCTTAGACATCGCCCAGTGCGCCGAGAAAATCTTCGGAGGGAAAACCTAAGACCTAACGAAGTAATACTAGGAGCTTGTCGGGCTTCGCCCTCCATGCTTCGCACCCAATGGCGGACGCCATTGGGTGCGG